>Ga0265297_10000477_pt1 | contig 117293 bp, 102 predicted proteins | sample Munlanlwell13791_FD_192502 | JGI IMG/M metagenome (GOLD analysis project Ga0265297, IMG submission 192502) | Leachate microbial communities from a municipal landfill in Southern Ontario, Canada - Leachate well 137-91 | ecosystem: Engineered > Solid waste > Landfill > Unclassified | place...
GTGGGAGAGTAGGCAGCCGCCGACTTTGAAGGGTCATTCTAATCAGAATGACCCTTTTTTTATCTCTATTTTACAACCATCTTGTCGATTTAAAAACACTCGGATTAATCCCCATGGAACAGAACTAAATCGACCATGTTAATACTTGTTTACAGTATCGGTACTTTTATATTTATTTATTTCCAATGTTTTTTTAATTGTAAATATTGTAATATAATATTGCGCAAATATTAACAATAATCCGCCGAAAATTATTATTAATATTAGTAACACATGTGTTATATCAAAGGGTAAATTTAACATATGTTTTAAATCTAACGGCGTAGACTCACTACTTAATGCTATTATTGCAGAAGCAATAGATATTAGCCCAATTATTATTGAAGTAAAAATTGGGACAGATTTAATTTTATTAAAGCAAAATTGTTTGATGCTTTTATATTTTTGTTGTCTATCATTATTAATAATTCTTTTTGCACAATAATAACCAGCAAAAATCCCTAAAACTACATTGAATATTGGGACTCCCATGAAAAAGCCAAAAACGCATATAGAGTAGAAAATATATGCAATTATCAATATTGGTTTTGATAGCAAAAATACATCCAGTTTACAGAAAACAATTATTAATATTGTAATGACAATACCAATACAAAGGCCAGTAAATGCTGCAATTATTACTTCTTTTTTCTCATATGTGAATAATAGTGATCCCCACCAGAAGCATAAAAAACAAAAGATAGGGATTATTGCTCCAAATATTAGATTGAATATTAATTTTTCTATTTTCATATTTATTTAGTATTAATGTAATATTCTAGTTGTCTTTCATTTAAGTAATATAATGCTGTTGTTTATTAACTCTTCTTAAAGATATAAAGTATCTTAATATAATATATAAAATGAATAAAAAATTTAATATAAAAAAATATTTATAAGTGGTTAACCTTTTTTTCTAAGATTTCATTATTCAAAGTATATTTGTTCTAAGAAAAAAAATCTTTTATAAAAGCATATGAAAAGATACAATTTTGATAAAATAATAGACAGAAGAGGAACTTGTGCGATAAAATATGATCTATTAAAGGAGATATTCGGTAAAGATGATTTAATTTCTTTATGGGTTGCTGACATGGATTTTTCTACCCCTGATTTTATAATTAAAGCTCTTGGAAAACGCCTTAATCATCCTATTTATGGGTATTCATTAGCTCCAGAGAGTTATTGGGACTCTATTATTAATTGGGAGGATAGAATACATGGATGGAAATTTACCAGAAACGAACTTACTTTTATTCCTGGTATTGTCAAAGGAATAGGCATGGTGTTGCAATGTTTTACCAGGCCTGGAGATAATGTGATTATTCAGCCCCCTGTATATTATCCTTTCAAAAATGTCCCATTAGCGAATGGACGAGAAATAATTTATAATCCATTAATCTATTCCATGGGAAATTATGAGATGGATTTTGATCAATTGGAAGCGTGCATGATTAATTCTCCAAAAGTTTTGATTTTATCCAATCCTCATAATCCAGCAGGAAGGGTTTGGAGTAAAGAGACGCTATCTAAGCTGGCAGATATTTGTGCGGCAAATAATGTTCTGGTAATTTCAGATGAAATTCATGCTGATATGGCACTATATGATAATAAACATATTCCATTTGCATCTGTATCTGAAATTGCAGCAAAAATATGTATTACTTTTGCCTCCCCTTCAAAAACTTTCAATATTGCAGGATTAGTTAGTTCCTTTGCCGTTGTTCACAATAAAGAGATCAGGGATATTTTTTATAAATATCTTGATGCAAATGAGTTTAATTCTCCGACATTTATTTCTACTGTGGCTACTGAAGCAGCTTACACCTGTGGTGATTTATGGAGAAGACAGATGTTAAAATATGTTGAAGAAAATGTTGATTTTGTCTCTGATTATATTGGAGTTAATATTCCCCGTATAGTAGTTATTAAACCGCAGGCTTCTTTTCTGGTATGGCTTGATTGTAGTGGATTGGCTATTTCTGATGAGGAACTTAAAGATCTGTTTATTAATAAAGCAGGGTTGGCTTTAAATGCCGGGGCAGATTTTGGTCCGGGCGGTGAAGGTTTTATGAGAATGAATGTGGGGTGTCCCCGCTCAATATTAGCGAAGGCTCTTAAACAATTGAAAGATGCATTGAATAGATAATAATACAAGTTTAAATAATTTAAAGGGCACATTTTATGCCCTTTTTTTTATATTTGTAAAATTAACTTTGAAAATATAAACTTAGATATGAGAAAGATTCCTTTTCTATTAGTTTTATTGCTGGTTTTATCAGGATGTGCTCAGTCTGTTCAAGAAAAAACTCAAAAAGAGGAATGGGCGATTGTTCTTCATGCAGGTGCTGGAGGAAAGCATAAAATGTCGGTAGAAATGGAAGAACAAAATAAAATATTTCTTTCAGAAGCTCTTGAAATTGGTAAGAAAATCCTTGCTAAAGGTGGCTCTGCGTTAGATGCTGTTGAAGCTACTGTAGTTTATATGGAAGATTGCCCTCTTTTTAATGCAGGTAAAGGTGCTGTGATGAATTCAGAAAAAAAACACGAATTGGATGCCTGTATTATGGATGGTAGTAATCTTATGGCAGGAGCTGTGGCTGGGGTGACAGATATAAAAAACCCCATTAAAGCTGCCCGTCTTGTTATGGAAAGAACTCCACATGTTCTCTTAATTGGAGAAGGTGCGTCTTTCTTTGCTAAAGAACAGGGACTAGAAATTGTAAATAACTCTTATTTTACTACTGAAGGCAGGGTCAAAGAACTTGAAAAATTGAATGCTCAGAAAAAGCAGGGGGAACCATTGGGTACAGTAGGATGTGTTGCTCTTGATAAAAATGGAAATATTGCTGCTGCTACTTCTACTGGTGGTATGGCCGGAAAAAAATGGGGCAGGGTAGGTGATGTTCCAATTGTAGGTGCATCAACGTACGCAAATAATGATGTTGTGGGTGTTTCAAGTACTGGACATGGTGAACTTTGGATAAGACAATGTGTGGCTCATGACATTTATGCTCAAATGAAATATAAGGGTATTGGATTACAGGCTGCTGCTGATGATGTTATATGGAATAAGATTGATAAAATGGATGGTTCAGGAGGAGGAATTATATGCATAGATAAGAATGGAAAGATTGTCATTGTATTTAATACGTTTGTGATGTCCCGTGCATGGGCTACTGCTTCCGGTAATGACGGATGTGCTGTTAATTAAGGGTATTTTAGGAAATAATTATGAAAAAACTTGGACTGCTTCCAAAAGTACTATTTGCAATTGCATTAGGTATTGCATTTTCTTTTATCTTTCCTGATTGGTCGGTAAGATTATTTGTTACTTTTAATTCTATTTTTAGTAATTTTTTGGGGCTGATAATACCTTTGCTTATAATAGGGTTGATTGCCCCAGGTATTACTGAATTGGGCAAAGGGGCAGGTAAATTACTTCTTATTACGGCTATCATAGCGTATTTTTCGACGATTTTTTCGGGATTTTTCTCGTATTTTATATGTAATTGGAGTTTTCCTAAATTATTGGCAAATACTGATTCTTTTAAAAGTATAAGCATGAATGGTGGTTTGCAACCATTTTTTACAATTGAAATGAAACCTTTAATGAGTGTAACTTCAGCTCTTGTAACAGCATTTATAATAGGGTTAGGCTTATCTGTAGTTAAAGGTGATACCTTTAAAAAGCTGATGATAGATTTTAGAGATTTGATAAATGTTGTCATAAAAAAAGCAATTATTCCTCTTTTGCCCCTGTATATATTTGGAATTTTTTTACAAATTGGTGCGGAGGGAAAAGTTGTAGCAGTGCTTGGCATGTTTTTACAGGTGATAATTGTGATTTTTGCCATGCATGTGACATTGCTGATAACACAGTTTTGTATTGCAGGTATTATTGCCAAAAAAAATCCATTTAAGGCATTATATACAATGTTACCTGCCTATGTGACTGCTCTTGGCACCCAATCTTCTGCTGCAACGATTCCTGTAACTCTTGCGCAGGCAAAAAAGAACGGAGTTAGGGATGAAATAGCTGATTTTGTCATTCCTTTATGTGCTACAATACATCTTTCAGGAAGTATTCTTAAAATTGTGGCTTGCGCATTTGCGATTTCTTTTAGTATGGGAATGCCAATAGGACTGGATGTTTACAGTGGATTTATTTTTATGTTGGGAATAATTATGGTCGCAGCCCCAGGAGTACCAGGAGGGGCTATAATGGCAGCGATTGGTTTAATAGCTACTATGCTTGGATTTGATGCTAATCTTCAAGGTCTAATGATTGCATTATATATTGCAATGGACAGCTTTGGAACTGCCGGAAATGTAACAGGAGATGGTGCTATAGCATTGATAATGAATAAAATTTCCAGGAAAAAAGATAAGGAATTTTTAGATGAACAATAACTTTTTGAAGATGGCACTGTTCCAGACAGATATTGTTTGGGAAAATTCAAGAAAAAATATTGAAAAGCTTGATACTGTCGTTATGGCTTTTTGCAAGAAAAAGTTTAAACCGGATATTATCCTTTTTCCGGAATTTTTTTCAACGGGGTTTACTATGAATTCTGCTGCTGCTGAGGAGATGAACGGCATATCTTCCTCATGGCTGAGAGAAATTTCAAAAAAAACAGGATCGGCGGTAGTTTCTTCTATTCCTATTAAAATAGAGGAAGGAAAGAGAGTTAACAGATGCTTTTTTATAACTGAAAATGGGGATGAGTGGCATTATGATAAAAGGCATCTTTTTTCCATTGCCGGAGAGGATGAGGCATATACAAGAGGAAAAGAAAAGTGTATTGTGGATTATAAAGGGTGGAAGATTGCATTGTCAGTGTGTTATGATTTGAGATTCCCGGTTTGGTTGAGGAATGTGAAAAATGGATATGATTTGATGCTTAATGTCGCAAATTGGCCTACTTCCCGCATAGAAGCTGCTGATATTCTTGTAAAGGCACGAGCAATTGAAAATGTTAGTTTTATTGCTTTTTGCAATAGAACGGGTTCAGATAATGAGTGTGAATACAATGGAGGCTCTTTGATTGTGGATTCCAGAGGCGGGAATATTGGCAAAAAAATGAGAATCAATGGGGTTGATGTAATTTATTCAGAGCTTGATAAGAAACCTTTGCTCTCTTTTAGAGAGAGATTTCCTTCATGGGCAGATGCAGATGAATATGAACTAAAAAATATATAAAATGAAGAAATACAGAATAGCTTTAATAATTATTGTTCTGGTTCTGTCTGTTATTTTTGGAGTCTCCTGTTCTAAACTAAGTAACGGGGAACATGTAGTTGACATTTATTCGACCAATGATATTCATGGTAAGTATTTTGACTCACTATATATAGGCAATCAGATAAATAAAGCTTCTCTTGCAAATATTTCATACTATATGAAAAAGGTGAAGAAAGAGGGAGAAAATCCGGTTTTGATTGATGTTGGAGATCATTTACAGGGTGATAATGCTGCATATTATTTTAATTATTTAGATACTATTGATGAACATATATTCAGTCGTGCGGCAAATTACATGGGTTATGATGCGATAGTTGTTGGAAATCATGATCTTGAGACAGGTCATGCGGTCTATGACAAGGTAAGAAGAGAGCTTAAAGCACCATATTTAGCGGCAAATGCGATAATTACTGAAGGAAAAAATAAAGGGCAATCATATTTTGACCGATATGTAATTGTTAAAAGAGGCAAAGTTAAGATTGCTATAATAGGGATGACTAATCCTAATATTAAGAATTGGCTTTCACCGAATCTTTGGTCAGGAATGGCTTTTGTTTCACTTCAAGATATTACTCAGGATTTAGTGAATGAAGTGATTGAAAAAGAACAACCTCATATCGTCGTAATTGCCGCTCATGTAGGGAAAGGAACAGGAGTTGAAACTGATATTGAAAATTCAGCCAAATTTATGGCTAAAACACTAAAAGGAGTGGACATTATTTTTTGTGCACATGATCACAGAAAATTTAATAAAATAATTGAAAATCCTAATGGAAATATATTGGTCATGAATAGTGGAAGTGTCGCAAGACTTCTTTCACACGCAAAAGTGACTCTTAATGTCAAAAATGGTAAAGTAGTATCAAAATATATTGAGTCTAAATTAATAGCTACAATTAAAGCACCTGTCGATTATGATTACCTAAAATATTTTAGAGAAGATTTCGAGAAAGTAAAAGCGTTTACTACGACAAGTATAGGATATCTTAAAGAAACTATTAATTCCAAAGATGCATTATATGGACCATCTTCATATTTAAATTTTATTCATACTGTGCAGTTGAAAAGTTCTGAAGCGCAAATTTCTTTTGCATCACCTCTTACCATCACTAATACTATCCGTGAAGGAACGCTTACATATCAGGATTTATTCTCCCTATATCCTTATGAAAATCAACTATATGTTATAAACATGACAGGGAAGCAGATAAAGGATTACCTTGAATATTCTTATTCAATCTGGGTAAATAAAAAAGGGCCATTTTTTAACTATGCTTCTGCTGACGGGATTATATATGAAGTTAGCAGAAGTTCAAAGGATGGGAACAGGGTCAGAATCAAATCAATGTGTGATGGTACTGTTTTTGATGAAAATATGGTTTATAAAGTTGCCATTACTTCTTATAGAGCAAACGGTGGGGGAGATATACTTCGCTTAGGAGCAGGTATTGATCCTGAAAAACTTGATGAGATACTGGTTGCAAAACACCCTGAAGTAAGGGCACTTATTTTTGATTACATTGTTAACGAGCGGGAAATATATCCGAAAGCATCAACCAATTGGAATTTTGTAATATAATATTTATTATCTTTGCAATGTTGGAATAATTATGGACGATAACTTCATAAAGGGCTTTAAAAGCAAAATAGAACAAATCATAGCAATGTATGAATCTGAAAAGTTGCTTAATGCCCAGTTGTCAGAAGAATTGTCCAAAAACAAAAAACAATTAGTTAACAGTAATAACAGAATAACAGAATTAGAAAAACAGATAGATAACTTACAATTGACAGAAGCATTCAAAAACTCCTCTAAAGATGAAAAAGAGGCTAAACAAAAAGTTGCAAAACTGATAAAAGAGATAGATAAGTGTATAGGTTTGCTTAATGAATAGGTGATGAAACAAAAAATCAAAATCAACATTGCAGGAAGAGATTATCCATTTGACATTGAGTCAAAAGATGAATATAAAGTTCGGCAAGCCGCGAAAAGGATAAATGATGAAATCCTATCTATTCATAATGAATATGCAGATCGTGATATACAGGATACATTAAGTTTAGTATTATTATTATATGTCGTAAGATATATTGAATTAGAGGATAAGGAGGAGATAAGTGATATTATTAAAGAATTGCAGTTGTTAGATAAACAACTTGGAACATATATCATTAGCCGTTAGTTTTTGCTCTTTGCTAAAATCAACACTTATAACTAAACCGAGTTTACTCGATAGCTGAAGACGGGCCTAGGTTACTCTTACGAGGATTCCGCTTGCGGGACGTTGGAAGTCTGAGGCATATATCGGAGCTCAAATCTTATTAATTAAGATTTTTTGACTGACAGCAACTAACGGCTTTTTTCAATATGAGTAGATCTATCTGATAAAACATGAACACAATAAAACTATATATATCGGATGGAATCAATAATAATTACAGCAATCATTTCGGCAGCAGTATCAATAGGACTATTCATCGTTGTACGAAACATCATATTGAGAAAGAAAAAAGATACAATCATTATAAACGCTGAGATTGAAGGTGAGAATATCAAAAAAGAGAAAATTTTTCAGGCAAAAGAAAAATTTCTTCAACTCAAAAGTGAACATGAAGCGTTTATAAATGAAAAAAATGCTCAAATCCAGCAACTTGAAAACAAACTTAAGCAAAGAGAGTTGGTCTTTAATCAGCAGAATTCTGAGTTTGGTCGTAAACAGAAAGAAGCAGAAACAATCAAAGAAAATCTTAAAGTTCAGCTTGATATTCTAAATAAGAAAATGGAGGAATATGAAAAACTCCGCGAAGAGGCTATCACTAAACTTGAAGAAGTTGCCGGTATGACAGCTGCAGACGCAAAAAATCAGTTGGTTGAAACCATGAAAGCTGAGGCAAAAACACAGGCCATGTCATATATCAATGACGTTATGGATGAGGCGAGACTTACTGCAAGCAAAGAAGCGAAACGTGTCGTAATAAATACAATTCAAAGAACTGCTCCAGAGACTGCTATCGAAAATGCAGTAACGGTATTTAATATTGAAAGTGATGAGATTAAAGGTCGTATAATTGGTCGTGAAGGACGTAATATTCGTGCGTTGGAAGCAGCAACAGGGGTTGAAATAGTAGTTGATGATACACCTGAAGCCATCCTATTATCCGCTTTTGACCCTGTACGCCGCGAAGTAGCGCGATTGGCATTGCATCAATTGGTGACTGACGGTCGTATCCACCCTGCAAGAATTGAAGAAGTGGTAGCTAAAGTTCAAAAGCAACTTGATGATGAAATAATGGATACAGGTAAACGTACCTGTATTGATTTGGGGGTTCATGGACTCCATGTTGAATTGATCCGTCTTATTGGACGTATGAAATATCGTTCATCATATGGACAGAATTTATTGCAACACTCTCGTGAAGTGGCAAATATTGCTGCTACTATGGCTTCAGAACTTGGACTTAATGCAAAAGTTGCTAAAAGAGCAGGCTTGCTTCACGATATTGGAAAAGTATCTGATGAAGATCCTGAATTGCCACATGCAATTTTAGGTATGAAGCTTGCTGAAAAATATAAAGAAAAACCGGAAATTTGTAATGCTATTGGTGCCCACCATGAAGAGATAGAGATGAATTCTCTTATTGCACCACTTGTTCTTGTAGGTGATGCAATATCAGGAGCAAGACCAGGCGCAAGACGTGAAGTTATCGAATCTTACATCAAGAGATTGAAAGATATGGAAGGCATCGCTCTTGCATATCCTGGAGTAACAAAAACTTATGCGATTCAAGCAGGTCGTGAACTTCGCGTTATTGTTGGTGCTGAAGATGTAAATGACCAGCAGTGTGAAGAATTGTCAATTGAAATTGCCAAGAAGATTCAAGATGAAATGGTTTATCCCGGACAAGTTAAGATTACTGTAATAAGAGAAACACGTTCTGTTGCTTTTGCTAAATAGTGGTATATTATATAGAATTGTTATAAATAATCATGGAAGATAAGAAAGGAATTAATATAGAACTTAAGCCCGACGTGGCTCGTGGTTCTTACTCAAATCTGGCGATTATAACACATTCGTCAAGTGAGTTCATTTTAGACTTTGTACAGATGATGCCAGGAGTTCCAAAACCCGAAGTTACAAATAGGATAATAATGACTCCAGAGCATGCTAAACGTCTGCTTATTGCCTTGCAGGATAATATTTCCAAATATGAGGATCAATTTGAGGAGATAAAACTCCGACAACAGGGACAGCCAATGCCAATGGGATTTGGTGGAGAAGCATAATAAAAAAGCCCGTCAGAAAGACGGGCTTTTTTATTCTAAAACAATATATATTATTTATTAATAAGAGTTCTCATTCCAACTTTTATGGCCTCTTCATTCATTGGGATAAGGTTATGATGGCGTGGAGGAATGGATTTCTTCAATCCCTTGATTACGTTATCCATTGATACAATAGGTTTCATTTTAAGGTATGCGCCTAATACTACCATATTATATGATTTTGAATCACCAAGCTTTGCTGATTCGTCAACGGCTGCTATAGAGCATATTCTTATGTCTTTGCGTGAAGGGTGGCGGGTAATTCCGTTAGGATCATATATCAACAATCCACCGGGTTTTACTTTGGATTCAAATTTATCCATAGACTGTTGATTAAGAATTATTGCTGAATCAAAACTATTAAGGATTGGTGAACTGATTTTCTTGTCACTTAATATAACTGTAACATTTGCAGTGCCACCACGCATTTCAGGACCATAAGAAGGCATCCATGTGACTTCTTGTCCTTGCATGATTCCAGAATAGGCTAAAATTTTACCCATTGACAAAACACCTTGTCCTCCAAAACCTGCTATGATTATTTCTTCTTTCATTTTTCTAAACTTTTAGTTATTCATTACAAGTTACATATCTTTAATGTCACCAAGAGGGTAAAAAGGGAACATGTTATCTTCCATCCACTTGTTTGCTTGTACCGGTGACATTTTCCATCCTGAATTACATGTGCTGACTATTTCAACAAATGAAGTTCCTTTTTTCATTGCGGAATTTTCAAATGCTTTTTGAATAGCCTTTTTAGCTTTTCGTACACTTCCCGGATTTTGAACAGATTGACGTGTTACGTAGCATGTTCCTTCAAGTTGAGCTATAAGTTCAGTTATTTTTAAAGGGAAACCGTTTAATTCAGATTTACGTCCGTAAGGAGTAGTTGCGGTAACCATTCCTAATAAGGTAGTAGGGGCCATTTGTCCACCAGTCATACCATAAATAGCATTGTTTATAAAAATAACTACGATGTTCTCACCTCTGTTGCACGCATGCATGATTTCGGCTGTGCCGATAGATGCAAGGTCGCCGTCACCCTGATATACAAATACATATTTATCTGGATTAAGCCTTTTTGTTGCTGTTGCAAGTGCAGGGGCACGTCCGTGAGCAGCTTGCTGCCAGTCTATGTCTAAATAGTTATACGCAAATACGGAACATCCGACAGGGGCGATACCGATCGTCTTATCTTGTATACCCATTTCATCAATAACTTCTGCAATTATTTTATGAACTGTACCATGTGAACAACCTGGGCAGTAGTGTAATATATTGTCCGTTAAAACAGGTGTCTTACCATAGACTTTGTTTTCGGGTTTTATTATATCTTTTATATCCATAATTCGCTTACTTAATAGATTTTAAAAATGCTTCAAATACTTCTTCGGGAGAAGGGACGATACCTCCAAGACGACCAAAGAAATTAACCGGGATACGGCCGTTAACTGCAAGTCTTATATCTTCAACCATTTGACCGGCAGATAACTCAACAGACATTATACTCTTAAGTTGAGGTACAAGACGGTCTATTTCTTTTGTCGCAAACGGGAACAATGTGATTGGACGCAAAAGACCTAATTTTATCCCCTTTTCTCTTGCCATGTCGATAACGCTTTCTCCTATTCTTGACATACAACCATATGCCACTATCAGATATTCAGCATCTTCAGTTTTATAACCAGCGAAGCGTACATCTTCTTCTTGCATTTGGCAGTATTTTTTTTGAAGTTTAAGATTTAATGCTTCATGAACTGCAGGGTCCATAGCTAAAGAAGTTATGACATTTTGTTTGCGGTCAGCACTTTTACCTAAAGTAGCCCAAGGAGACATCTTTTTAATTTCATCTTCAGTCCAGCGAGGCTTATTTTTTCTAAATTCTACTTTTTCCATCATCTGGCCTATAATTCCATCACCCAGAATGATTGCAGGAGTTCTGTATTTGAAGGCTAGTTCAAAGGCAAGACTAACAAAGTCATACATATCTTGAACTGATGCTGGCGCGAGTACTATGGTTTTATAGTCACCGTGTCCGCCACCTTTTACCATTTGAAAATAATCACCCTGGCCAGGTTGAATTGTTCCAAGACCTGGACCTCCACGAACAACGTTAACAACTAGACAAGGTAGCTCAGCACCTGCAAGGTAACTTAAACCCTCACACATTAGACTTATACCGGGACTACTTGACGAAGTCATTACTTTTTTTCCGCAGCAAGCTCCACCATAAACCATATTTATTGAAGAAGTTTCGCTTTCAGCCTGAAGAACTACCATTCCGGTAGTTTCCCAAGGTTTTTCTTTCATGAGCGTCTCCATCACTTCTGACTGAGGCGTGATTGGGTATCCAAAATAACCATCACATCCGCAATGTATTGCAGCATGGGCAATGGCTTCATTCCCTTTCATTAATATTTTTTCTGCCATATTAGAAATATTTTATTTAAATCTTTACACGATAAACAGTTATCACTGCGTCCGGACATACGGTTGCGCAATTTGTACATCCGGTGCAATTGTCCGGATTAGCCATATAGACATAGTTGTACCCTTTGCTGTTGACCTCTTTAGCCAAAGCAATGGTGTTTGTCGGACAATTAGTAATGCATACGCTGCATCCCTTACATTTTTCTGTGTCCACAACAATAGCTCCTTTTAGTGCCATATCATTTCCTTTTTGTTAATTATTTTGAATAAAAATTAAATCCTTTTATAATGTGATCAATAACATAATTCCACCTTAAGATTATGCCTATAATCAATATAATAATAAACCAAATAAATGCTTTGGTTGTAGGTGTTTGTTTTGTATACCAGTTTTTAATCTTCTTAAACATCTTTTTCTAATCTTATTCTGGCATCAACTGCTGTTAATCCTTTGCTGTTCCCAAGTAAAGGATTAATATCCATTTCAAATATTTCCGGGGCAGCAATACATAGTGCTGATACACGACGTATTATTTCATTAAATATTGGTTCATTAACACCTTCTTGTCCTCTAGTTCCCTGAATTAATTTATAACTCTTAAGACTCTTAATCATTTCGTCTGCTTCTATATGGGATATAGGTGTTATACCGTAAGAAATATCTTTTAGCACATCAATATAAATACCACCAAGTCCGCATAAAATCATATGACCAAACTTATTCTCTTTTTTTGCTCCTACAAATATTTGTGTCCCTGAGAGCATTGGTTGTAATAATATTCCGGTAGTATCTTTAATATTCATCATTCTGTGAAATTCTGCATATAGTGTATTCTCATCATGAACATTCAAAACAACTCCTCCTACATCAGATTTATGGATAGGTCCTACAACCTTCATAACGATAGGCCATCCAATTTCTTTAGCAGCATTAATTGCTTCTTGTGAGTTAGTTACCACTATTTCTTTTGCTCTTTTGATACCGGCTGCATCCAATAACATCTGTACCTGATCTGGTGCAAGATATCCGTTTGAATTTGAATCAATTATTCTTCTGATTATTTTTGTATCAACGGGAGGAAGATTTGAATTAGTGATAGGAGATGGGGTTTGTACTATCTTTGCCAATGCCGTGCCGAAAGTAACCTCTTCAGGAAAAGATATTCCGCCATTTGTTTGGAAATATTCGATTTCTTTTTTAGCATTTATGACTGATGTTAAAATTGGATATATTGGTTTTTTACATGTCTTTTGTTTAGCCAGAATCAAATCATATACATTAAAAACGGTACCAAGACCAGGATTCCCGAAAATAACAGAAATGGCATCTACGTCAAATTTTTTTTCGCATGCATCAATAATCTCTCCAAGCTGATCTGCTGTTCCTGTTGAAAGAAAGTCTATTGGATTTCCTACTGATGATCCTGCAAATAATTTTTTTAGAAGAATATTTGCTTCATCACCTTCAATATGTGGTACTTTCATTCCATTTGAAGAAAGGGCATCTGTAAGCATTACTGCAGGTCCTCCAGCGTGAGTTATTATACCCATTTTTTCCCCGGCAGGATAAGGATACATCATTATTGATGCTACAGTTACAAGCTCAGTGCGACTATAGCAACGTACTATACCTGCTTTTCGGAACAGGGCACTTACAGCCTTGTCAGGAGATGTTAAAGCCCCGGTGTGTGATGATGCTGCTCTGCTTCCGGCTTCGCTGTACCCGGATTTGATGGCAGCAATCTTTGCCCCCTTATTGACTAAAGATGAGGCATGCTTTAACAATTTTTGAGGATTATTTATACTCTCAATATATAACATCTTTACTGGAGCACTCACACCGTGGACATAATTCAAATCCATATATTCAAGCATTTCTTCTACTCCCAGCTGTGCGCAGTTTCCAATTGAAAATATACTTGAAAAGCGAAGTCCAAGCTGCATAGCCGCTTCAAGAATAAAGACTATAGTTGCACCTGATCCGGAAATAAAATCAACACCGCTTTTAGACAATTTAGGGATAGGTTGTGTGAAAACACCTGTATAGCTTGGAGTAACAACTCCAACACAATTTGGTCCGATAAGGGAAGCTCCGGTACTATTAACTATTTTAACAATTTTTTTCTCAATTTCTGCCCCCTCTGGTCCGTCTTCTCCAAATCCAGCTGATAGAATAATTATGCCCTCACAATCCTTTAAATTGCATAGTTTATCTACCGCATCAACACAAAATTTAGCAGGAATTGCCAATATGGCCAGATCAACACTAGGAATATCTTCAATTATTTTGAATGTTTTTTGACCTTGTACATTGTCTGATTTGGGATTAACAACATATAGCCGTCCTTGGTATTTTGTGTCTATCAGGTTTCTTAGGACGGTACCTCCTGGTTTGTGGATATCGTCGCTTCCTCCTATAATAACAATACTTTTTGGTGAAATTAGATGCTTGTTAATCATATTAATAAACTTTATCCTGCAAATGTAATAAAAACCTTGCAAAATTTCAATAAGTATTATAATAATTAATCAAAAACCATTAAATGCTTAATAATTTAAACTTTTTAGGGGTATTTTATAACTCAATAATGTCTTTTTAATCAATCTTGTAGAAAAAACTTTTTATCGCTATATTTGTTAAATTTATCTGTAAGAAAATATATGAGCAAATTATTATTAAAACAAGTTACCCTAAAAGGTAAAAAGGTTGACATATTGATAGACGGAAAAAAGATATCAAGGATTGATTCTTTAATAAACGAAGTTGCTGATAAAGTTATTTTAGGAAAAAATAAAACTGTAATACCAGGATTGATAAATATGCATACGCACACTGCTATGACTCTTATGCGTGGTATAAAGGAGGATGTGCCTCTTCAACAATGGATTGAGAGAATTTGGGAAATTGAACCAAATCTTACGAGTAAAATGATTTATTGGGGGACTAAACTTGCTGTTCTTGAGATGATAAAGAGTGGTACTACCTGTTTCTTTGATCAGTATTGGCAAATAGATCAAGCACAAAAAGCCACTTTAGAAATGGGAATAAGAGCTGTACACACATATGTTATTCTTGATTTGTTTGATAAAGAAAAAGCTAAGGTGCAGATTAGAAATTGTAAGCAGATGTATGAAGCTTCCAGAGAGTGGGATAGTAGAACCAGATTTGATGTTTCATTTCATGCTGACTATAGTGTTAGTCCCGAAATGATAGTATGGACAAGTGAATTTGCACGCAAAAATGGATTGAAGGTACATATACATTTAGCTGAGACCTTAAAAGAAACCAATGATGATATAGAAAAGCACGGAATGACTCCTGTAAAGTATCTTGACTCTTTAGGTGTACTTGGGCCCGAAGTTATTGCTGCACATTGTGTTTGGTTAAATGATGAGGATATTGAGATTTTATCAAAACGTAAAGTTAATGTGGTTCACAATATAAATTCAAATTTAAAGTTGAGCTCCGGTTACCGTTTTAAATACGATGAATTAAGAGATGCAGGAGTAAATGTCTGTCTAGGTACCGATGGGGCAGCTTCTTCAAATAATTTGGATATGCTTGAGTCGATGAAGACAATGGCTCTGCTCCAGAAAGCGTGGAGGGAGGATCCAAAGGCGATGCCTTTGAATGAACTGCTGGATGTTGCAACAATAAATGGGGCTAAAGCTTTGAGTATTGATACTGGTAGGGTTGAGGTTGGTGCTCTGGCAGATTTGGTCTTGGTTGACACTCATTCTTCTGCTTTTGTTCCTGATTTCAATTTTGAAGCTAATCTTATCTATGCTGCGAACAGTTCTTGTGTAGATACGGTTATTTGCAACGGTAATATTATTATGGAAAAAAGAAAAGTAGCCGGTGAGGATGAGATATTGGAACAAACCAATAAACTTGCATGGGAATTATTAAAAATGAGTTAAATATGGAAGAAAAATTGAGAAAGATTTACGATGCGGCTGAATATATTAAAAGTAAGCTGAACGGGAAAAAGCCTCAAATAGGAATTATATTGGGAAGTGGCTTAGGAAAATTAGCAGATAAGATTGAAAATCCCACAGTTATTCCTTATAAGGAGATTCCTAATTTTGCGCAATCTACGGCCATAGGACATAAAGGCAACTTTATTATTGGTAATCTTGGAGGTAAGACGGTTTGTGCAATGCAAGGCCGTTTTCATTATTATGAAGGCTATGGTATGGATCAGGTTACACTACCAGTGCGAGTAATGAAAGTATTGGGAATAAAATATTTATTTGTTTCAAATGCTGCCGGTGGAGTGAACTTTGATTATAAAGTAGGTGATCTTATGATAATCAAAGATCATATCAATAAATTGCCAAATCCACTGGTAGGAAAGAATATGGATGAGTTCGGACCTCGTTTTCCTGATATGACACGCCCCTACGATCTAAATCTTATACGTGCAGCGGAAGCAATATGCAATCAAGCTGGAATTACTGTCCGTAAAGGTGTATATCTTGCAGGAACAGGCCCCTCATATGAAACCCCGTCTGAATATGCTTTTTTTAGACTGATAGGTGCCGATGCAATAGGTATGTCAACTATACCAGAGGTTATTGTTGCGCGTCATTCTGATATCCCTGTTTTTGGTATGTCCGTTATAACTAACGAAGCTCATGGTGATTTTGCTGAAGATTTTGTAAATGACGGAGATGATGTTATTCGAGCTGCTGATGCGGCAGCTGATAAGATGACAATAATATTTACATTACTTATTTCTTCTTTATAGTCTGAAATGAAAAATGTTTTTTCTTATGACTCTGTTGAATTGAGCAATAATGGGCGAGATCTTATTATACTTGACCAGACGTTACTTCCAAATCAAGAGAAATTTCTGCACCTGACTACTGCAGAACAAATATTTTTTGCAATTACTCTTCTGAAGGTCAGAGGTGCCCCTGCTATTGGAATAGCAGCTGCACTTGGTTTGGCAATGTGCATAAATCGTTATAAGGCTAAGAATATTGACCTTCTTGAAAAAGAATTTTTAAGAGTAAAGAGGTATCTGTCTATTTCCAGACCTACTGCAGTAAATTTAATGTGGGCATTGGACAGGATGGAACGTAGTTTTTATGTGTCTAAGTCAAAAGTTGATGCTGATAATAAAACATCAATAATTGCTATTAAAAATGAACTGATTGCTGAAGCAAGATCGATAAAAATGGAAGATATCAGAATGTGTCTCTCTATTTCTGAAAACGGCTTTACATTATTGAAACACGGTGACGGAATTTTAACTCATTGTAATGCCGGACATCTAGCTGTTTCGCGTTATGGAACAGCACTTGGTCCAATATATCTTGCACAGCAGAAAGGATATTGTCCAAATGTTTATATAGACGAGACAAGGCCATTGTTGCAAGGGGCAAGACTAACTGCTTACGAATTAAGTAAAGCAGGTGTTGAGGCTACTCTTATATGTGATAATATGGCTTCTATTGTTATGAAACAAGGAAAAATCAATATTATTTTGGTTGGTTGTGATAGAATTGCGGCAAATGGAGATGTGGCAAATAAGATAGGAACTAGCAGTATAGCTATTTTGGCAAAATATTATGGCATTCCTTTCTACTCGCTTGGACCAACAAGTACTATTGATTGGAATTGTCCTACCGGTGATGATATTGTAATAGAGGAGAGGCCGTCATATGAAGTCACAGATTTGTATTTTGACAAACCTTCAGCACCTGAAGGAATAAAAGTATATAATCCTGCATTTGATATTACTCCTGCAAATCTTATTACCGGAATTGTGACTGAAAAAGGAATATTTAAACCTGAGGAACTAAAAAAAATGTTGGAGTAGTTAATATATGGTAAAATTCATTAGTTTATCTAGTGGAAGCAATGGCAACTGTTATTATTTAGGAAATGATAGGACATCGCTGTTGATAGATGTTGGGATAGGCGGGAGAACAATTAAAAAGAGACTGGCGGAACATGATATATCTGTTGATACAATAGATATGGTATTGGTAACTCATGATCATGTTGATCATATAAAATATCTTGGCAGCTTTACTGAAAGATTTCAAAAACCTGTTTTTACAACAGAAAAATTACACAGGTCACTTACTTTTCATTTTTGTACTAAAGGACATATGGGAGGGTGTGTGAAAAACACTAAACCCGGAGAGATGACTGAGTATAACGGAGTAAAATTTTCTCCTTTTTTTGTTCCGCATGATGCCACAGAAACAGTAGGCTATTTTATTGATTTTTTTGGAGAAAAATTTACCTTCATAACTGATTTGGGTGAAGTTACTGATGATGTTGTAAAATATGCACGGCTAGCTGATCATCTTATAATAGAATCTAATTACGATGTCGATATGCTTATAATGGGATCATATTCTCCAGAACTGAAACTCAGAATAATGAAAGGACATGGACATCTTTCAAATGAACAGACTGCAGGATTACTTAAAAGAGCATATCATAAAGAGCTCAAAAGTATTTATTTGTGTCATTTAAGCGAAAACAACAATACTCCTGACTTGGCACTTAAAAGTGCGGAATCAGCACTTTTAAGTATAGGCGTCAGACCCGGAAATGACGTAATGCTCTATTGTCTTCCACGTGGTATGTCTTCTATGAAATTTTCGTTTTAATATTTATATGCTTGAGATATATTGCTGATAATTTGAAATACATCTCAAGTATTAGTATAAAATTAATCTACAAACTGCATTTTATAGTATTTTGCAGTTAGTTTTTCTCCAGTGGCATTCTTTATCATCTCATTCCATGGATAACGCATACCAGGGTTGAAAATGTATTCCTGCATCCAAAGGCCTATCTCCTTATTGCCAATGTAACATTCGTTTTTATAATCCTTTGATTTGGAAATATTGTTTACGATGTAGTAATGCATCTGTGAAGCAAACAATTCTCCTAATTGATAATTATGGTAATAGCAAGGATATAGTGCAATGTGAATCTTTGATGCCCAATCTGGTTCATTTCGGTTTGCAGGGCGTTTTAGCATCTGATATTTTTCTACTAAATTCCACCAAAGATTATTTAAATCCTGATCAGGATTTGCGTACATCTCTTTTTCAAATCTATAAACAACTTGTACCCAGCGACTGAATACCAATTGTTGTAATCTTGTCGCTTTTATGCAATTTTCTTCTATGGCATTATATTCTATGTCAGTAAGTCCCAGCATTTGTTTCATCCATTGAGGGTTACGTGATAAACGCCCGAACAGCATAGCCACTCCTTCTGTTGTGAAAGTATGAGCAGCCTCGCGCAAAAAATATGGATTGCCGGCAGAATCGTGTCCAAGAGAATAAATACCATGTCCAAATTCGTGCAGCATCGTTCCCATCCATTGCTCATTATCAGTAACATTACATAGAACACGTACATCTCCGTTTCGGTTTATGTCTATACAGAATGCGTGCTGGTTTTTGTTATTTTTAGGATACAGGTCACTGTTTTGCATTATACTTGATATATCCAGACCAATTCCTTTATAGAAGTCAATGGTAAGTTTCTCTAGGTTTTTTCCAGCATAATATTTGTCCAAATCAATAGGGTATAAGTTTGGGGCTTCCTGAAAATATCTTCCCTGATAGTGCCATGGCATAAGGTCTTCAGCTTTTACACCATATCTTTTTGAGAAGGTCATATCCATTTCAGCTTTAAGCTTTGTGAATCCGTCTCTTGTCATTGAATCAAGTTCATCGAAAAGATCTGAAATTTCATCCGGATCTTGTTCGGAAAGCATAAGGCTCATGGTGTGAAAGTTATCATATCCAAGTGATTTTGCTACCTTATTTCTCAACTTAACTACCTCAATGATATCTTCAGAAACAAGCTTTCCTATTCCTTTATGAGCAAGCCATACTTCTTCCAAATCTTTGTTGTTAACAGAAGTTCTAAGAATCTCTTCAACTTTATTGTCATTAATAGGGCTTCCTTTATATACAGCGCGATATTCAGCATATTTTTGTTCTAAAGCAGTCTCCTTTTTTGATATTTCATTAAGCAATACCGTATCTACTTGATTACCAAGAAAAGAATTATAAAGAATATCTAATTGGCGTTTCAAAAGAGGGTTATTGATTCGTCCACTTTCTTTTAATTTTTTAAGTTTTTCAAAGGTTTCTTTATTGGAAAAAATAGTGTTAATTTTAATGTTATTTTCGGTGTATTTTTCAAATTCTTCCTGACTGCCTGTAATCGTACCATTCCAATAAGCCGTTCCGGCTTCTTCATTTATAGGAGCTACTTGCTCTCTGACATCATCAATTATTTTAATCAAATCCATTTCATCTTTTTTATTACATCCGAATAGGAGAATAGATGTTATAAACAATAGTAATATTTTTTTCATCGTGTGTTAATTTTTATCTGTTTTTTGAAATTCAATCGTGGCTCTCAATGGAAAAAATTCATAGATATCTTCCAGCCCGGAATATTCCAATAATAATCTATCTGCAGTCAAATCTTCAACATCAAATGATATTAATTTTAACTCTTCATCGTTATCGCTTTTAAAAGAGATAGTGATTGTTTTTTCTGCAGTATCATATTTATAGGTTCCGGTTACATCAAAAGTAAAATATGTTGATTTTGTAATATTAGAATTTGCCGGTAAATTGTCTTTTGAAGATATGACACTGTTTTTATACTCAAAAGAGCCATCTTTATTAAATATTAAGTATATTTTGTTGTCTGATTCTTCAAAAATACGAGTTGTCCCTTCTTCATAATATATGGTTGTAATTCCCCATTCTCCATATAGTAGATTTTTTCCACTTAATAATTCATCTAAAACATCACAGGATGTGATGTTTAGTGTTACAAATATAAGTGATATAAAAAATGTGAGTTTCTTCATAAGAATAAAAAATTATTTATGCACTATTACAGTTAAATACAAAAATAACAAAAAAAATTGTAACACTACTAATCCATCCTATAACACATAGATTGTGAACAAATGAAAAGCTAAAGTTTAAATACATTATAATTAATGTATGAATATATTGATTTTTAAACAAATATATAATTAAAAGAAAAAATAAAAGCCACCCTTTGGGGTGGCTTTTATTACTAAATATATATTTTTCTATGCTTTAGGTCCTGCTGAAACAAGAGCAGCACCTGTTGGAGTTCCGGTAAATTTTGTGAAGTTCTTAACGAAACGTCCGGCAAGATCCTTTGCCTTAGTATCCCATTCCTGAGGGGTAGCATATGTGTTACGTGGGTCAAGAATATTGGTATCAACATTTGGAAGAGCTTTAGGAATTTCAATATTGAAAATAGGAAGTGTGATTTTTTCGGCTTTATCCATTGATCCATCAAGGATGGCATCAATTATTGCACGTGTATCTTTAATAGAAATACGTTTACCGGTACCATTCCATCCTGTATTTACAAGATAAGCAGTAGCACCGCTTTTCTTCATTCTTTTAACCAACTCTTCACCATATTTTGTTGGGTGCAATGATAGGAAGGCAGCACCGAAGCATGCAGAGAAGGTTGGAGTAGGTTCAGTAATTCCTCTCTCAGTACCTGCTAGTTTTGCCGTAAAACCACTCAAAAAGTAGTATTGTGTTTGTTCAGGAGTTAGTTTTGAAACAGGAGGAAGTATTCCGAATGCATCTGCAGTCAAAAATATAACTTTTTTTGCATGACCTGCTTTTGAAATTGGTTTAACTATGTTGTCAATGTGATAAATAGGGTAAGAAACGCGTGTATTCTCAGTGACACTCTTATCGGTAAAATCAATTTTGCCATTAGCGTCAACAGTCACATTTTCCAAAAGAGCATCACGTTTGATAGCATTATAAATGTCCGGTTCTGCTTCTTTACTTAAGTTAATTACTTTTGCGTAGCATCCACCTTCAAAATTGAAGACTCCATCATCATCCCAGCCGTGTTCGTCATCACCAATAAGTTGACGTTTAGGATCAGTTGAAAGTGTGGTTTTACCTGTTCCTGAAAGACCAAAGAAAATTGCTGTATTACCATCTTTACCAACGTTAGCTGAACAATGCATAGCAGCAATACCTTTTAATGGTAGTAAGTAGTTCATATAAGAGAACATACCTTTTTTCATCTCTCCACCGTACCAAGTATTAATAATAACACTCATTTTTTCTGTAAGATTGAAAACAACTGCTGTCTCTGAATTTAATCCTAATTCTTTATAATTATTAACTTTAGCTTTTGATGCAGTCAGGAAAACAAAATCCGGTTCTCCGTAATTTTCAAGTTCTTTTTCTGTAGGTCTAACGAACATATTCTTTACAAAGTGAGCTTGCCATGCAACCTCTACAATAAAACGTACTTTTACACGCGTGTTTTCATTTGCGCCACAAAAAGCATCTACCACATATACAGGTTTATTTGAAAGCTCTTTTGATGCAAGATCTTTAAGATTTTTCCATACTTCGGGTGTAACAGGTTTATTATCATTTTTATATTCATCTGAAGTCCACCATACAGTATCCCTTGTTATATCATCCATTACCCAATACTTATCTTTAGGTGAACGTCCGGTATAAACTCCTGTCATTACATTAATCGCACCCAATTCGGTTTTTTTGCCTACTTCATAGCTAGTTAGAGATGGGTTTAACTCTGCTTCGTACAACTCCTCATAACTCGGATTGTATATGACTTTTTTGACATCATTTATGCCATACTTTGATAAATCGATATTTTTCATAAAATGCTTGTTTTTTAGTTCTAATTATTTTTACGGCGCAAAAATAATAAATTATTATTATGCGTCCTTAATTTATGCAAAAAGTTTGCCACATTTGACATGATTATAAGATTGTAAATATTAGTACAAATATCTAATATTTAAAACTTTATGTTGATATCTTTATTATCCGTCTTTTATAGTGTTACATGCAGTAGTTTACTATAATCAGAGATAGCGAAAGTTCTACTAAATTCCTTTTATATATATTTGCATATGCAAAATATTTTAAAGAAATATTGGGGTTATGACTCTTTTCGCCCTAAGCAAAAAGAGATTATAGATTCTGCTCTTGAAGGTAAGGATGTTCTGGCTATTCTTCCGACTGGTGGAGGAAAATCAATATGTTTTCAAATACCTGCCTTAATGAGAGAGGGAATATGTATTGTAATCTCCCCTCTGATAGCTTTGATGAAGGATCAGGTGCAGAATCTTAACGTATTGGGGATCAAAGCACTTGCTATATATTCTGGTATGACTTACCATGAAATGGATGTTGCTCTTGACAATGCAATATTCGGTGACTACAAATTTCTTTATGTATCCCCGGAAAGGCTTAGAACAGAGCTTTTCAAAGTAAGATTAGCAAAAATGAATGTTAATTATCTGGTTGTTGACGAAGCTCATTGCATATCGCAGTGGGGTTATGATTTTAGGCCCGATTATTTACAGATTTGCGGTATACGAAAAATTGTAAAGTCATCGGTAATAGCTCTTACTGCTACGGCAACTGTACTTGTGGCAGAGGATATTATGACAAAATTGGAGTTCAAGGTCCCAAATCTTATTCGTTCCGGTTTTGAAAGGCCAAATCTGGCTTATGTTGTCCGTAAAGCAGAAGATAAACTTGGACAACTCCTTAAAATATGTAATTCCGTAGATGGTTCTGGAATTGTATATGTTGGGACAAGAAAAACAGCAGAAAATGTTGCCTCTTTTCTGAAAAGTAGAGATATTGATGCTTATGCATATCATGCCGGAATGGGGAGAGATGTTCGTTCCTCCATTCAAGATGAATGGAAAAGTGGAAAAAAGAGAATAATTGTCGCTACAAATGCATTTGGAATGGGAATAGATAAGGCTGATGTCAGGTTTGTCTGCCATTTTGATGTGCCAGATTCTATTGAGAGTTATTTTCAGGAGGCTGGACGTGCTGGACGTGATGAGTTGCACTCTTTTGCAGTTCTTTTGTGGAACGGCAATGACATTTCAAGGTTAAAACAAATAGGAAAAGTTACATTTCCTCCATTGGATTATATAAAGGATATATATCAGAAAGTGTTTATTTTTCTCGGATTTACTTATGAAACAGGGAAGGGGTGTAGTGTTAAGTTTGAACTGGAGGATTTTGCAAAAAGATTTAAGTTGCATGCTGCAACAGCTTATTATGCAATAAAATATATTGAAAGAGCCGGCTATTGGAGTCTGACTGAAGAATTGGAAATATCTGCGAAACTCCAATTTATCGTAAATAGGGATGAGCTTTACCGGTTACAATTAGGCTCTGTCGAATGGGATGCTTTTATTCAAGTGATTCTCCGGCTTTACACAGGGATATTTTCGGATTATGTTCCTATTGATGAGGAATTTATTGCACGTCAGGGAAGGTATGCAGTTGAGGTTGTAAAGACGAAACTTATCGGGTTATCAAAAATGAAAATCGTTAAGTACATCCCGAAGATAAAATCACCTATGCTTAATATTAACAATGAGCGACTTTATGAGAAAAATTTGCTGCTATCACAGAAAGAATATGATGAAAAACTAAACAGGGTTCAGTCCAGGATAAATGACATTGTAGCATTTGTTGAAGAAAATAAAGAATGCAGAAGCAAAGTGCTCTTGAAATATTTTGGTCAAGAAAAATCTGTATCGTGCGGGATATGTGATGTATGTATTGCCAATAAGAAAAGTATGCATTTAAAAGGTACCGATAGACGGAATCAAGGTAATTTATCTGTTACAGATGAGACCGAATCTGTAATGAGTGTGTTGAATGAATGTGGGGGCGATTTTAGAAAAGCAGCTTTGCGCCTTAAAGAAATTGGAGGTGATGACTATAATGATCTTATTGAAATTTTAAGAAAAATAGAACGTCCATAACTACAGAAATTGAATCAGAATTGATAATAAAGTCATAACATCGTTTCTAAATGTTGAAATTCATCAGTTCAGTATATAGCTTTTGTACAGGAAGCCCCATTACATTAAAATAGGATCCTTTTATTGATGTGATGCCGATGTATCCTATCCATTCCTGTACACCATATGATCCGGCTTTGTCATATGGCTTATAGTTGTCGAGATAATATTTTATCTCATCATTGCTCAACTTTTTAAATGTAACTTCGGTAGTTGATGTAAATGAGCGAAAAGTATAGTTAGAACGGAGAGCTACTCCTGTAAGAACCCTGTGCTTTTTCCCTGAGAGTTTTGCTAAAATATTTTCAGCATCTTTTCGGTCCTTTGGTTTTCCTAAAATTTCATTTTTGCAGAAAACCAATGTATCGGCGGTAATTAATATTTCGTTCTGTTCAAGTTTTCTATGGAATGATTCAGATTTGTGTCTTGCTAGAAATTCCGGAACCTGATTGGATGGGATATCTTCACTGTAAATTTCTTCTTCGTCCTTATTTGCCTCAATGGAAAAATTTATATCAAGTCCTGCCAAAAGTTCATGGCGCCTTGGTGATTGTGAAGCAAGTGTTATTTTAAATTTTTCTAGCATTTTCTCCGGTTTCTAATGCAAGATTCATTATTTCTTCAGGATGGTTAAAATCCCATGGCTCTTTAGGATTAAAATACCATTTTTCTTGTGCTTTGAGCACTTTTTCCACAATATCTCTAACACAATATTTTCCACCGGGGTAAGAAGAAATATAGTTGCAGACTATTTTTACATCTTCTATTGCATCAGAAGGACAGACACTTAAGCCGGCAACTTTTAAAGGGCCTATATCAGGAATGTCGTCTCCTACAAATGCTACTTCGCTTGGACTCAGATTATATTTTTGGCAGAATGCCATAAAATCAGGAGTTTTATCTCTCGAAAGTTGGTATAAATCAGACATTTTTACTCCAAGTGACTTAAATCTTTCAATTATGCTCTTTGAACAGCCACCTGTAATTATCCCTACGGGAAAACCATTTGCGGTTGCCATTCGAATACCCATACAATCTTTTGAATTATATGTACGAAGTAAATCACCGTCCGGCATGGCAAGAACCGAACCGTCTGTAAATACCCCATCAACATCAAAAGCAAATGCTTTTATCTTTTTGAAATCAACAACCTTTTTTTTGAAATCCATGTTTTTCCTATATTCCGTATGAATCTGTCTGCTTCATTAACACTACGTGATTGCCTATCCTGTTTGCCATAAATGTATCAAATTCCTCTCTTGAATTAAATCTGAAACGTACTTGTGTCCTGCATCTTTGAGGTACGTTAGTATTCATAACGATAATGCCGTTAGCTTTATATATCTGATCAAGATGTTTTCCACATATCTTCATTATTGTATATTCTCCGCAAGGTACCGAACCAGAGACTCCTATTCCTATTGAAGACTCAAAATGACTTGGCAGTCTGTATCCGTGTACAAAAGTAAGTGGTACGGAGCAATGTGAAAAGTCTATTGTATAATCATCTTTGTTAGTTGAGGACGGATTTACCATAAAAGAAGGCTGATATGTTAATGCTTTTGCATATATCATTGTCCAAAGAGAGGGGATATCTCCTTCACAGCCTGAAACTATGCCTTCATCATTTAGAAGAGCTAAAGCCAAACAAGAAGTAGTCTTGCATGTATTCAGAAGGTCAAAACATTTAATTGTAAGTGCATTGAGCATATATTTTTCACATAGCTTTTTGATTGCAAAATACATTTTTATCGCCTCATTAAGATCTTTAGGTGTACGGTCTCCAGATAAAAATCTGCTCAATCTTTGGAATTGGTAGTTAAACTCAGGTGCATTTGTTTCCATTTTTTCAAAAAGCATTTGAAGTTCCAGAATCTCAATATTTACAAACCGGACTCCGTATGTCTTTTCAATATATGGTATATCAACAGCAGAAGAAATAAGCCACGGGCTTTCTCCTCCAATAAGACCTATTTTTGTCTTGGAAAGAGAGTGAAGGATATGTTTCGGATATTCTATTTTTTCTACGGTTAGAGCATCGGTTTCAGCATTTTGATTTGAAAACAACTCGTTAGCCATATATTCGAAGAACTTTGGATCGTAATCAAGGGGGGCATTAAGCAGTTTATTTTCTATCCCATTCTCTTTAAGGTATGTACAAATTTCAAAGGAAGCGGCCAATGAGTTGTGAAATCCGTCGCTAAGTAAAAATATAGGACGTGGTAATAAATTAAGGTAGGTTTTGAAAATCTCTTCTGTTCCTCCTGTAGCGATAAAGCAAACAGTAACAGTCTCTTCGTCCTTATCTTCAGTTGCCTTACTAAGTACCATAGGGTAAAGTATCTCTATTTCTGCTATATTACGAAGAGCAGTGAAAAGTGCACTTCGCGATTTTATTACACTTGTGTTATCGTGTAATAATGATGCGAAAACAATTAATTTTATTTTCTTCATTATTCTATATGACTTTATGCTTATGCAAATATAATCTAATTTTGATAAAAATAATTAACTTTGCCAACTTAAATATAACAATTTAGTATAATAATATTATTAACTTAATGGAACTTCCGGTAAAATATAATCCTTCTCTGACAGAGGATAAATGGTACTCTTATTGGTTAAAAAACAATTTTTTTCATTCTGAACCTGACGGTCGTGAGCCTTATACTATAGTAATTCCTCCTCCAAATGTAACAGGAGTATTACATATGGGACACATGATGAACAACACTCTTCAGGATGCGTTGGTTCGTCGTGCAAGAATGATGGGAAAGAATGCTTGTTGGGTGCCTGGTACCGATCACGCCTCTATTGCAACAGAAGCAAAGGTTGTAGCAAAGTTGAAAGCCGATGGGATCAGTAAAGCTGATATTACCAGAGATGAGTTTCTTAAACATGCGTGGGAATGGCGTGAAAAGCATGGTGGAATAATACTTGAGCAGCTTAAAAAACTTGGAGCATCCTGTGATTGGGAACGTACGAAATTTACTATGGATCCCGCTTTAAGTGAAGCTGTAATAAATACTTTTGTTTATTTCTACAAGAAAGGATATATATATCGTGGTGTAAGAATGGTTAACTGGGATCCTGAAGGGTTGACAGCAGTTAGTGATGAGGAAGTTATACATAAAGAGACTGATTCAAAATTTTATTACCTGCGTTATCATCTTTCAGACGGGAAAGGAAATTTAACAGATGACTACATAATTATTGCGACTACACGTCCGGAAACAATAATGGCGGATGCAGCGGTATGTATTAACCCTAATGATACTCGCTTTGAATACCTGCGTGGCAGAAAAGTTATGATTCCATTGATTAACAAGGAAATCCCGATTATTGAAGATGATTATGTAACAATGGATTTCGGTACAGGTTGTCTTAAAGTCACACCTGCACACGATATTAATGACTATGAAATAGGATTAAGGCATAATTTACCTGTCCTTGATATAATTGACGAGCATGGAAAATTGAATAATAAAGCTCAGATTTTGATTGGAGAAGATAGATTTGTTGCCCGTAAGAAGATTATCAAGATGCTTGAAGAGGCGGATTGCCTTGAAAAAACAGAAAATTATAAATCACAAATAGGTTATTCTGAGCGGACAAACGCTGTGATAGAGCCTAGATTGTCATTACAGTGGTTCATGAAGATGGACCAACTTGCAAAAGAGGCCTTAAAGGTTGTTGAATCGGATGAGATAAGACTTATTCCTGACAAATTTAAAAATACTTACCGTCATTGGATGGAAAATGTACATGACTGGTGTATTTCACGCCAGTTGTGGTGGGGACAGCAAATACCTGCTTATTATCTTCCTACAGGAGAATATGTTGTTGAGGCATCGGCAGAAGAAGCATTAAAGTCTGCACAAAAAATAAATTCTGAACTAAAGGCATCTGATCTTAAACAAGATGAAGATGTTCTTGATACTTGGTTTTCTTCATGGCTTTGGCCTATTTCGGTATTTGATGCCGGAAAACCGGGCTACCCAGATAAAGAACCCAATAAGGAACTTGCATATTACTATCCTACAAATGATTTGATTACTGCACCTGAAATATTGTTTTTTTGGGTTGCACGTATGATAATGGCCGGAAAAGAGTTTTGTGGAAAAATCCCTTTCCGTAATGTTTATCTTACCGGTATTGTAAGAGATAAGCAGGGAAGGAAAATGTCAAAACAGCTTGGAAATTCTCCTGATCCGATTGAATTGATGAAAAAATATGGTGCTGATGGTGTTCGACTTGGAATGCTATTATGCAGCTCTGCCGGAAATGATATTCTATTTGATGAAAGTCAGGTAGAACAAGGTAGGAATTTTTGCAACAAGATATGGAATGCATATAGATTGATACAAGGATGGAATGTAAGTAATATAAAGCAACCAGATGAATCGGCATTGGCAGTAAAATGGTTTAAAGACAAGATGAATCAAACTATTGATATTGTGAATGATCATTTTGATAAATTTCGTATTTCTGATGCTTTAATGTCCCTTTACAAGTTCTTTTGGGATGATTTCTGTGCATGGTATCTTGAAATAATAAAACCTTCATTCGGGGAATCCATTGATGAGGTGACATATAAAGAGACAATATCATTCTTTGATGGGTTGTTAAAGATGATTCATCCTTTCATGCCATTTATTACTGAAGAATTGTGGCATAATATTGAAGAACGTAAGGATGGAGAGACAATAATGCTTCAACAGATGGTAAAATCTAAACCTTATTCTGCTGAATTAATTTATTCATTTGATCAGGCTGCTGCAGCTGTTGTTAGTTTGCGGACTTTAAGACAATCAAAAGGAATCTCCCCTAAAGATGCTTTAACATTACAGGTTAAGGGCAATTATACGGCTTCCATGTCTTCAATCATCAAGAAAATGGCTAATATTTCTAATATTACTATAGTCTCAGTATTTGATACAACCGTTTCCGGTCAAACATTTATGGTTGATACAATTGAATTTTTTGTTCCTCTTTCAGGCAAGATTAATTTAGAAGAGGAGATTGCTAAAGCGAAGTCAGACATAGAGTATTATGAAAAATTCTTAAAATCAGTATCGACTAAGTTAAACAACGAGAATTTTGTTAAGAATGCTCCGAAGCAAGTTGTGGAACTTGAGCAGAAGAAGATGAGTGATGCTCAGACAAAAATTGCAAATCTTCAGGAACAAATCCTGTCTTTAAAAGAATGAAAAAAGGTTTAACATCTAATGATGTCCTGCACAGCAGGGAACTTTATGGCACTAACGAATTGACACCGCCCGAGAGGGAAAAATGGTGGAAGATGTTGCTGGGAAAGTTTAATGATCCAATAATCAAATTATTGCTTTTTGCAACCGTATTGTCTTTCATATCAGGCTATTTTAATGGTTCTATGACTGAAAGTCTAGGTATATTGTTTGCGATATTTCTTGCTACATTTATTTCTTTTATAAATGAATATAAGGCAAGCAAGGAATTTGATATCTTAAATAAGATAAGCGATATTGAACCTGTAAAAGCACTACGAGATGGTATGGTTCAGGAAATACCTAAAAATGAAATAGTAGTTGGTGATATTGTTTTTCTTGAACAAGGGGATGAAGTACCTGCGGATGGAGTGATTCTTGAAGCTATGACTTTTAGTGTGAATGAATCTACTTTGAATGGAGAGTCCGTTCCTGCAAGAAAAAGATTTATGCAAGATGAAGAAATTGCTGAAGAAGGATTTGAAGGAACATATCCGTTAAATCGGGTGTATAGGGGTACAACTATTGTAGAGGGGACAGGTGTGATTGAAATTTTTTCCGTAGGTGATAATACCGAGATAGGAAAGACTGCTCGTCAGGCATTGGAGATAACAGGTGAGGTCACACCATTAAACAAGCAGCTATCCCGTTTAAGTAAAGTAATAGGGGTGATAGGATTTTCTGTTGCCGGGTTAACTTTTTTAGCTCTTGCTGTAAGAGGTTTAATAATTGGGGAGATAACAACTGATTTTACTTTGTACAATTTTGAAATATTGTTGAGCTTTTTTATGATAGCTGTTACTCTTATTGTCGTGGCTGTTCCTGAAGGACTGGCAATGAGTGTTACTCTTTCACTTGCATATAGTATGCGACGTATGACTGCCAGCCATACGTTGGTCAGAAAGATGCACGCTTGCGAGACAATGGGTGCAACTACGGTAATATGTACCGACAAAACAGGTACACTGACTCAAAATAGGATGAAAGTTTTGTATTGCTCTTCCAATGTGGATTCACAATTTGCTGAGATGATAGCCTCCAATTCAACTGCACATTTAAGTTTGAGTACCATAAAAAATCAATTTGGTGAAAAGGAATTTTCTGATGAAATAGAAGTTGTGGGTAATGCAACTGAAGGTGCGCTTCTATTATTGTTAAGATCCCAGGGCTTTGATTACAGGGATTATCGTGTTCCGGAAAATCTGATAGACAGATTGCCTTTTTCTACTGAGAGAAAAATTATGGCCTCTTTGATAGAAAGTAAATTTGTACCTGATGAACATAAAAATGATTATTGCTTATATATAAAAGGTGCTCCCGAGATTATCCTTGGAATGTGTAATATTTCTCAGCAAAGTGATAGAGAAAGAATTGTTGCTGAAATAAAGGAACGGCAGAAGAAAGGGATGCGAATTTTGGCATTTGCCAAAAGTTATGTCCCTATTTCTAAATATGGAACCAAAAGAAAAAATGAACTGGCTGAGATTATTAAGAAGGCGGATATAGAGTATGTAGGGATGGTGGCAATCGCTGACCCCATCAGAGATGATGTTCCTGCCGCTATGGCTTCTTGTTTAAAAGCCGGCATTGAAGTTAAGATAGTAACCGGAGATAATTCTCTTACAGCTAAGGAAATTGCACGTCAATCCGGATTGTGGAGAGCAAAGGATGGGGATGATTACATTATTACCGGGTCTGATTTTGCGGATTTGTCAGATGATGATGCATATTTGGTTGCACAAAAAATAAAAGTGATGTCCCGTGCTCGTCCTGCAGACAAAATGCGTCTTGTTATGCTGTTGCAACGTGCCGGAAATGTAGTTGCTGTCACAGGTGACGGAACAAATGATGCGCCTGCTTTAAATCATGCAAATGTAGGGCTTGCTATGGGGTCAGGTACTTCAGTAGCAAAGGAGGCAAGTGACATAGTTCTTCTTAATGATTCGTTTGCAAGCATTATTACTGCTGTACAATGGGGCCGTTCAATATATTTAAATATTCAACGTTTTATTCAATTCCAGCTCACAATAAATGTTGTGGCACTTATGACTGCCTTTATTGGTCCATTTATAGGAATTTCTTTTCCGTTGACGGTAACACAGATGTTGTGGGTTAATTTGATTATGGACACTTTTGCTGCATTGGCTTTGGCCACTGAACCATCCGATAAAGCTGTTCTAAAGAAAAAACCAAGAGGAATAAATGATTTCATCATAACCAAGAAGATGTTCAGCAATATCCTTATACAAGGAGGCACTTTTATGGTTTTTGTTATAGGATTGATAATATTCTTTTTTAAGTATTCTGAAGGTGAATCAGGGTTGAAGCTTTGCTTTACTACCTGGGTTAGGGATTTGGCAGGACTTAATTCACATGAAATGTCAATATTTTTTACTACATTTGTACTCATGCAGTTTTGGAACCTTTTCAATGTGAGAGCTTCAGGAACTAACAGGTCTGCATTTTCAGGTTTGTTGAAAAATAAAGCTTTTATTTTGATTGCTATTCTGATTTTGATTTTACAGGTTGTTATAGTGCAGTATGGTGGAGAGTTTTTCAGAACAGAACCTCTCACTTTTTATGAATGGGCAGTGATTATTTGTACAACTTCATTAATTTTGTGGACTGGAGAAATAGTTCGAGCAATAAGAAAGAAAAAATCTAAATAAAAAAAATTATGAGAACACTACTGTTGTTTGGTTCACTTGGCTGGGGGGAAATATTGATAATTGCTTTCGTCATTCTTTTGATATTCGGGGGAAAAAAGATTCCCGAATTAATGAAAGGCCTTGGTAAAGGTGTAAAAAGTTTTAAAGAGGGTATTAAAGGTGTTGAGGATGATCTAAAAGAAGGTCTTGATGATGTTGATGAGGATCCTGTGAAAAAGCCACTTAATAAATCTGACAAAAAATCCGGAAAATCAACCGAAAACAAATAATCAGGTTGTCAGGCTTTAGTTTTTTGAATATGCAAAACAAAGAGATGACTTTCTGGGAGCACCTTGACGAGTTTAGAAAAGTACTTTTTCGCTCAGCAATGGTGATAATGGTGTTGATGATAGTTGCCTTTTTTGGAAAGGAAATAATCTTTGACGATATCATTTTAGCCCCTTTGTCATCTGATTTTATTCTATATACGTGGTTTAACAAGCTGCTGTCTCTACTTGGCCTCTCTGCAATGGATTCTTTTAATATTGAAATGATCAATATAGAGATGGCTGCTCAGTTTTTTACCCATATGAGGATCTCGTTCTATATAGCTTTGGTTGTTTCTATGCCATTTATATTTTATGAGTTGTGGACATTTATAAGTCCTGCTTTATATGAAAAAGAAAAAAAGGTGGTTAGAAAGTCTTTCGGCTTTGCTGCTATTTTGTTTTATGTTGGTATACTGGCTGGATATTATCTGGTTCTTCCATTGACTGTTAGGTTTTTGGGTACATATCAGGTCTCACTTGAAGTACCTAACCAGATTTCCCTAAAGTCATATATAGGAATGTTTATTTCTCTAATTCTTGTCATGGGAATTTTATTTGAGATGCCTGCGCTTGCTGCTATATTATCACGGTTTGGCTTGATTTCAAAAGAGATGCTTAAAAAATATCGTAAGTATGCTATAGTTATACTTCTGATACTTGCAGCTATTATAACTCCTTCCGGAGATGCCGTAACTCTTTTTTTTGTGGCTGTACCGCTCTACTTGCTGTATGAACTCAGTATTATAGTTTGCAAAAGTGCAAAAACTGATGATGACGATGACTACGATGATGATGATGATGAAAAAACAAACAAGGATAGCGTTAATAGAATATGTGCTTTAATTTCTGATGATAAAGATTCTACGAATAGTGAAGTAAAAAATAAGACAAAAAATAAACGCGATAAAGTTGTAGAAAAAGATAATAATAATGATGAGAATAGTGGGGGAGTTAAAAAATGATTTCGATTAATGATTTGACCGTTTCTTTCGGAGGTTACACTCTGCTCGATGATATAAATTTTCATATCAGCGATAAGGATAGAGTTGGTCTTGTAGGAAAAAATGGTGCGGGTAAATCCACTATTTTGAAACTTATTATGGGGCTGCAATCCCCGACCTCTGGCAGAATATTAATGCCATCCGAACTTACTATAGGTTATTTGCCGCAGCAAATGGAGCATGCAAAAGATAAATCTGTTATAGATGAAGCTCTTACTGCTTTTCATGAGTTGTTTGCAATGAATAAGAGATTGGATGACATTTCTGAGGAATTATCATTGAGGACAGATTACGAATCTGATATATATAAAAAACTAATAATTGAGTTAAACGATATTAATGACAGGCTTTCTCTTTATGAAAGTGAGCCACCTCAAATGCAGGCAGAAAAGACTCTTATTGGACTTGGATTTAGAAGATATGAATTGGCTCGTCCAACAAAAACATTCAGTCAAGGTTGGAATATGCGTATTGAGCTTGCAAAGATATTGTTGCGTAAGCCGGAAGTTCTTCTGCTTGATGAGCCTACTAACCATCTCGATATTGAGTCAATTCAATGGCTTGAAGATTATTTGCTGGGGTTCAACGGCTCTTTGGTTCTGATTTCACATGATAGAAAATTTCTGGATAACTGTACTAATAGGACAGTTGAGATAATGCTGGGTCATATATATGATTATAAAGTGCCTTACAGTCAATATGTTAGTTTGAGAAAAGAGAGAATTGAGCAGCAACGGGCAGCTTATGAGAACCAAAGGAGAATGATAGAAAAGACTGAAGATTTTATCGAAAGATTCAGATATAAGGCTACAAAGAGCAATCAGGTTCAGTCTCGTATAAAACAACTTAACAAGATTGACAGAATAGAAATTGATGAAGAGGATTCTTCGACACTGAATGTTAAATTTTCTCCTGCACCACGTTCCGGGGATGTTGTATTTAATTTAAAAGATGGAATAATTGGGTATAAACAAGTGCCATCTCAAAATAAATTGGCACAAAATGGAAACGAAGTAGTACTGGACGATAGAATTTCTACTGACGGGACAAAAAAGATAATATTAAAGGATGCTAATATTACTATACTTCGCGGAGAAAAAGTGGCTTTCGTTGGTAGAAACGGCGAAGGTAAGACTACTCTTATACGTGTAATGACACATGAATTGATCCCTTTTTCCGGGGAAGTGAAAATAGGCTATAATGTTAATATAGGGTATTATGCTCAAAACCAAGAAGATATTCTAAATAAACAAGATACAGTATATGAAACGTTAGATAAAATAGCAGTAGGGGATATAAGGTCCAGACTGCGTGATATTCTTGCTGCTTTTTTGTTTAAAGGTGAGGATATAGATAAAAAAGTGGCAGTTTTGAGTGGGGGAGAGCGTTCCCGTCTTGCAATGGCAAAATTAATGTTGAATCCATACAATCTTCTTGCATTGGATGAGCCCACTAACCATATGGATATTAGATCAAAAGATGTACTTAAACAAGCCCTTAAAGCTTATGATGGTACGCTTATATTGGTTTCGCATGACCGTGATTTTCTTGATGGATTGGTAGACAAAATCTATGAATTCAATGATGGTGTAATAAAAGAACATTTGGGTGGAGTAAGTGAGTTTTTACACCGCAAAAAAATTGAAAGTTTTAAGGAAATTGAGGTAAGAGCAGCTTTGATTCAAGGCAAATCAAAGAATGAAAAAGAAAATAATGTAGAGAAGAATTTTTCGGCTGGAAATAAGACTTTAAGCTATGAGGAGCAAAAGTCTCTTGCCAGAGAAACCAGCCGTAATAAAAACAAACATACAAAATTAGAAAAACAAATATCTGAACTTGAATTAAAACTGACTGAAATTGAATCTATTCTGGCCACTCCCAATGCGGATGTAGATATAGCAGAGATTACAAGAAAATACCTTAATATAAAGCGCGATTTGGATAAGAAGATGGATGAGTGGGCAACAATTTAGAAATTAAAAATGATGGAAAAATATTTATTTGGAATGCATCCTGTGACTGAAGCAGTTAATGCAGGTAAAAAATTCGAAAAGGTGTTATTTAGACAAGGTCTTGATAATCCTCAATTCAGGCAGTTAATGGAACTTCTAAAAGAAAAGGATATTCCATATCAATTCGTTCCCGGAGAAAAACTCAATTATCTTGTGAAAGGAACCCATCAAGGAGTGGTTGCCTATATTTCCCAGATAGACTATGTCCCTTTTGAAGAGGCGGTAGAAAAAGCTCTTGCAAAGAGCAGTGCTCCTTTGTTTCTTATGCTTGATGGTGTAAGTGATGTTCGTAATTTTGGTGCAATTGCAAGAAGTGCCGAATGTGCCGGAGTAGATGCAATTATTCTTCCAGCAAAAGGTGGAGCTGCAATAAATGCTGATGCGATAAAAACATCTGCAGGCGCATTGATGCGCATATCCACCTGCAAAGTCACAAACCTGAGAATACCAATCTATTATTTTTTGGAAGCCGGGTTTCAGGTTATTGCTGCAACCGAAAAAGCAGAAAGTCTAATGTATGATATAGATTTCAAAAAGCCAACTGCAATTATTCTGGGTTCTGAAGAGAAAGGAATCTCAGATTCAATTCTATCTCTTTGCACCTCTATGGCCAAGATACCTCTATTGGGGGAAATAGGATCCCTTAATGTCTCAGTTGCAGCATCTGTTGTTCTGTATGAAGCTGTTCGTCAAAGAAAGTAATTTATTTTTCCCCTAACTTGCAACAAAATGGAAATGTTTTCGTCTTATTAATAGAAAGCAAAGAAATGACACGTCAGGAGATAACTGCATTTTATAACAAACATTACAAAAGGCTTTATAATGCAAGTATGAGAATTGTTTGCAATAGATTTGAAGCTGAGGAGATTATGCAAGACACAATTATTAAATTCCTTGATACTGATAATGTTCCTGAAGATGAAGTTAAAATATCGGCTTGGCTGTTAAAAACATGCATTCGAAAGTCAATAGATAAATTACGTGAAAAGAAAAAGAGTGATTTGTTCATTGAAAATTATAAAGAAGATTATAAAAATATGATTGTCAGTAACCGAAAAGACCAGACGGAAATCGACAATCAGATTACAAAAGTTAAAACAGCACTTGCAAATCTTAAAGATCCATACAGATTAATTTTGACTTTATCTCTAATAGAAGGGTATGATTACAAGGAAATTGCAGAAATTACCGAACAAAAAGAAGTTACGATAAGATCTCAATTCTTAAGAGGGAAGGAAAAGCTGATAGAATCTTTAAAGTAAACAATAATAGTTGAAAAACTAAAGAGGCTGTTTAGAACAAATTTGTGGAGAAGGATTATAGGCGAATAAATTCAGAAAAGTTTCAATATAATGAATGATTTTAAGGGAATAAAAACCCTTATTGATTGTAACAAAGAGGCATTTGAGGAGTGGGAACCTCAAGCCGGACATCAAGAAAGGTTTTTACAAAAATTAGACGAAGCGGCTGTTCATGAATCAAGTGAAGCAGCACAACCGCGAAAAATAAAATTTCGCAGAACACTATCAAAACGCAGAAATCCATTTTGGCGTGCAGTTACTATACCTATTGCAGCAACAATACTGCTTCTAATTGGTATGAATTGGTTAATGCATAAATCCGGAGTCCTTTCGGAAAGCATACAAACTGATTATTTTGCGAATATTGAAAATCCGGATAATCCTGTTTCAATTTATACTGCATATCTGAATATTGTAGGAAGTTCAATTACTAGTATTTCACAAATGGCTTCTATGCTTTCTTATGAAGAAAATCAGAGTTTTCTGAATATTTTCAACAATATAACCGAAGAGATCATCCCCTTTGAGGAACAACTACCTGAAGAATTGAGTGATCAAGAAAAGGCTGATATAATGAAACATTACTATAATGAAAAGCTTGCAGGTGTGAAATATTTAAGCAAGTATATGGCTGATTATATTAAGTAGAAATAAAAGCAACTGAAATCAATATATATAATTGACATGATGCTGCAGCTCATGCCAAAAACATTAAAAACAAAGATTAAAATATTAAAAATGAAAAGGTTATTCTTAACACTCGCAGCGATTCTTGCCGTATGTTTAGCAATGAACGCAAAGACAGTTACCAAAAATTACAACTACACAGGGTTTACAGGAATTCGTGCCGGTAGTGTATTTGAAGTAAATGTTACAAAATCCGATACTTATAGTGTAAAGGTTGAAATAGATGATGAATACGAAAAATATCTCGTAGTAAAAATGGACAGAGGCAATCTGGTTCTTAACTTTGATAATCTTCCTAAAAGGCTAAGATCTAAGAATCTAAATATAACTATGAAGGCTACAGTTTGTATGCCAACTCTTGAAATGTTGAATATTTCAGGCGCATCACGCTTTTATACAGATGATGAATTTGATCTTGGTGCTACAAAATTTTTCTCCACAGTAAGTGGTGCCAGTAAGCTTGAAAAATTGAAAGTAATTGCCAATGAGGCTGAAATACATGTAAGTGGAGCGAGTAAAATTAATGTTAAGGGAGTATTTGATATAGTAAATTTATATGTTTCCGGTGCTTCCTCTGCAACTACCGCTTTTGACGCTGATTGTCTGAAAATTGAATGCTCTGGGGCTAGTTCTTCTTATGCCGCAGGTAAATACACAAACGTAGATATTGAATGTTCAGGAGCATCTAAGACAAAAATTGAAGGAACCACGTCGACTTTGAATATAGAAGGATCCGGAGTATGTACAATTTCTGCAATAGATATGGTATCTTCAAACGTTAGTGTAGAACTTTCTGGTGCTTCAAGAGCAACCGTCAATGTTCTTAAAATGATGGAAGTTGAGTGCTCAGGTGCTTCAAGCTGTGAATATAAAGCAGAAAATCCTATTATCCTCAATACTGATTTAAATAGGGCTTCAAGTTTGAAACATATAAAATAGATAATTGCTGCGGATTTATTTCAAAATTCCAGAATAAGACAACTTTTCGGCATAATATGACCTTAAAGTTGTCTTTTTATATTGAGTTGTGCTATAATAATTTTTATAGTATGTTATTTAAATTTTGATAAAAACACAACTCATTATTGTCCATTAAATTCTATCTTTTAAAAACGTTTTTAATTAAAGAAAAAATATATTTTTTGTACCTTTGAAATATGAAAATGAAATAATTTATTACTTAAAGGCAAAAAATATTATAATAACACTATAAAACGATAATAAAATGAACAATGCAATTTTTTCTTTTCCTGTTCCGGTGAATGAACCGGTAAAAAGTTATTTGAAAGGTAGTTTGGAACGTGAGGCTCTTGAAGAAGAGTTGAAGAAACAAAGTTCCCAAGTTATTGATATTCCTCTGATAATAGGAGGTAAAGAGGTAAGGACAGGTGACTTGGGAAAAATTGTTTGTCCTCATGATCATAGTCATGTACTTGCTACTTATCATAAAGCTGGAGAGAATGAGATAAAAATGGCTATTGATGCTGCCATGGAGGCACACAAGGTTTGGAGCGAGATGCCATGGACTGTTAGAGCCTCTATTATTTTGAAAATTGCTGATTTGCTTGCGGGAAAATATCGTGCTGTATTAAATGCATCAACTATGTTGGGCCAAAGTAAAAATATTTTCCAAGCTGAAATTGACTCTGCGTGTGAAACTATAGATTTTTTGCGGTATAATGTTGCATTTGCCTCTAAGATATATGGTACACAGCCAAAAAGTGCACAAGGTCAGATAAATAGCGTTGAGTATCGTTCTTTGGAAGGGTTTATTTTGGCAATAACCCCATTTAATTTTACCTCTATTGCATCAAATCTTACTCTTTCTCCTGTTTTGATGGGAAATACTACTATTTGGAAAACATCGACAGCATCCATACTTTCCAATTATTATCTTATGCAGGTTTATAAAGAGGCCGGACTTCCTGATGGAGTTGTAAATTTCTTGTGTGGAAGCGGTGCTCTAATCGGGAAAGTAACCATGTCTTCCCCTGATTTTGGAGGAATACATTTCACCGGGAGCAGTGCCACTTTCAATTCATTATGGAAAACAGTAGGGGAAAATCTTGGAAAATATAAATCATACCCTCGTTTGGTTGGGGAAACAGGTGGAAAGGACTTTATTTTTGTGCATCCGTCAGCTTCTGCAAAAGAGGTTGCTACTGCTGCTTTTTGTGGTGCTTTTGAATATCAGGGACAAAAATGTTCTGCCGCTTCCCGTATGTATGTGCCTAAATCATTATGGAAAGATATTCTTGAATATATGAAAGAAATGGCTGATGATGTAAAAATGGGTGATGTAATGGATTCTAAGAATTATATTAATGCAGTTATTGATGAGACTTCATTTGACAATATAGTATCTTATATAGATTATTCGCGTGGAGCGGAAGATGCCAGTATAGTTATAGGTGGTGAATACAACAAGAGCAAAGGATATTTTGTTAAACCTACAGTAATTCAAACTACCAATCCTTATTTTAAATCAATTCAAGAAGAGATTTTCGGACCTGTATTGACAGTGTATGTATATAAAGATGAGGATGTAGACAATACTGTAGAAATATGTGACCATACATCTCCTTACGCCCTTACCGGTGCTGTATTTGGAACAGACAGAGTGGCTGTAGAGAAAATATGTAATAAATTACGTTATGCTGCAGGTAATTTCTATATAAATGACAAACCTACAGGCGCAGTTGTTGGAATGCAGCCTTTTGGTGGAGCAAGAGCTTCAGGAACTAATGATAAGGCAGGAGGAGAGTTTAATCTTATCCGTTGGACATCACCAAGAACCATTAAAGAGACATTTGTGCCTGCTACTGACTACAAATATCCATATATGAAATAATAGACATGGTACGGAATAGATTTTTTAGTAAAATAATATAAAATATGACTTCAAGACAATTAAATACACCTTTTGTTCTCGATTCACATTGTGACTCACCTTTGATGTTGGCAAAAGGAGCTGATTTTGGAAAAAAAGTAGAGCAAGGCTATACTCCAGGAAAGTTTCCGGTAACACATATTGATTTTGTCAAGATGAAAAAGGGTAGGGTTGACGGCTCTTTCTTTGCAATATATACTTCTAATGCTCTATCACCAGATGAGTCTACCCGCAGAGCATTCGAGTTGATATCTAAGACATATGATGCTGTGGAAAATAATCTTGATAAGGTTGCATTTGCAACTTCACCTTCACAGGCAAGGAGAAACAAAAAAAACGGTCTGGTGTCTATTTTTTTAGGAATGGAAAATGGTTCCCCAATACAAAAGGATTTATCTTATTTAAGGATGTTTTATAGATTAGGTATTCGATACATGACGCTTACTCATGCAAATCACAACGAAATATGTGATTCATGTGCACCTAAGGAGAAGAAATGGAATGGAGTGAGCCCTTTTGGAATTGAAGTAATCGCCGAGATGAACCGCCTTGGGATGATAATAGATGTATCACACATATCAGATGAGGCTTTTTATGATGTCTTGAAATATTCGAAGGCACCTATAGTAGCAACACACTCTTGTTGCCGTGCATTAAGTAATCATCCGAGAAATTTGACAGATCAGATGATAATAGATCTTGCTGCAAACGGTGGGGTTATTCAGATAAACTTCTATCCTGCATTCCTTGACCAGGAATATGCAGCAGGTTTTTGGGATTTGGCTGATAAGTTTGATGAGGCTGATAAGGCATGGATGAAAGATCAGAATAACGTAGAGTTACAAAATAAACTTAAAGAGGCAACTAATGCAATGAACGCTCTTCCTTCACCATCTTATAAGAAGATTGTTGACCATATAGATCATGTTGTTAAACTTGTAGGTGCAAAACATGTTGGTCTCGGAAGTGATTTCGATGGAATTGAAGTATGCCCTAAAGGATTGGAAGACATTACGATGATGCCTAAAATCATTATTGAACTACGGAAAAGAGGATATAAAGAATACGAAATAAATCAGATAGTGGGTGGAAACTTTTTCAGAGTAATGGAACATGTACAAAGTCTCGCAGAATAAAAGTGATGGACATTATAGACTTAAACTATTATAAATATGAAATTTTTTTTAGACACTGCCAATCTTGATCAGATTAGAGAGGCACAGGATCTTGGAATACTTGATGGTGTAACTACAAATCCTTCTCTTATGGCAAAAGAGGGGATAAAGGGACACGAAAATATTATTAATCACTACAAACAAATTTGTGAGATTGTTGATGGAGATGTAAGTGCTGAGGTTTTTTCTACTGATTATGAGGAAATGATTCGGGAAGGGGTTGAACTTGCCGCAATTCATCCTCAAATTACTGTAAAGCTACCATGCACAAAAGATGGAATAAAGGCGGTTAAATATTTTTCCACAAAAGGGGTGAAAACAAATTGTACTTTAATTTTTACAGTTGGGCAGGCTCTTTTGGCTGCTAAGGCAGGTGCAACGTATGTCTCACCATTTGTCGGGAGGCTTGATGATATATCAAATGACGGAGTAGCACTTGTATCTCAGATAGTTGAAATATTTAGGTATTATGGATATAATACACAGGTTCTTGCTGCTTCAATCCGCCATACTTTGCATATCATTCAATGTATGCAGGCAGGTGCAGATGTTGCAACATGTCCCTTGAAAGCAATTTTGGGTTTGCTTAATCATCCGTTGACAGATAAAGGTGTTGAAACATTTGTAAATGATGCAAATAAAATGAAGTAAACCTTTTTGCTACTTTTGGGCACATGTGCTTTAAATACAGATATATAAAAATGAAGATTTCTATTATTGAAATCTTCATTTTTATGATATTATTAATAGTGGAAAATATATATGAAAGAGTGGTAAACGAACTTTTTTAAATGAGATTTTTTTTTTTAACTTCGTATAATCTAAAACAACTTAAAAAATAATAATCTTGATAATTGAATTTTTTTAACTTTTTTATAAAAATATTATCTTAATCAATTATCAATGGTAATGATAATCTTATGTTTTTATATTTATTAAAGTTGTTTTAGTATCTTTTTATGATTCCAGAAATGGGACTCAGGTGGCATTGCTATAATAAATTATAAATGTATATTAAACCGAAGTGAAATGTATGAACAGTTATTAAACAAAGAGACTAAATTGGCACTGATCGGTCTTGGTTATGTGGGTTTACCGATAGCTCTTGAATTTGCAAAAAAAATCTCGGTTATAGGATTCGATGTAAATGAGGATAAACTGGAAAAAATGAGGCATCAGGTTGATCCATCCTGTGAACTTGATAAAAATGCCTTTAAAAATGTTGATATTGAATTCACTTCTTCAATTGAAAAATTGAAAGAGGCTACATTTTTTATTGTTGCGGTTCCTACTCCAATTGATGAATCTAATTTCCCTGATTTGAAATATCTTCTTGATGCAACAACAGTTGCGGGAAAGGTACTTAAGAAAGGAGATTATGTGGTATATGAGTCAACCGTCTATCCGGGATGTACGGAAGAAGATTGTATTCCTATTTTAGAAAAAATATCAGGATTAAAATTTGGTACCGATTTTAAGGTTGGATACTCTCCTGAGAGGATAAATCCTGGAGACAAGGTTAATACTCTCACAAACACTAAAAAAATTGTTTCTGGTTGTGATGCTGAGGCTTTAGATACTATTGCAAAAGTATATGAAATTGTAATAAAGGCAGGAGTTTATTGCGCTCCTTCATTGAAGGTTGCAGAGGCAGCAAAGATTATAGAGAATACTCAGCGTGATGTCAATATAGCATTGATGAACGAACTTTCAATAATTTTCAGCAGAATTGGAATCAATACTTATGATGTTATAGAAGCTGCCGGGACAAAATGGAATTTTTTGAAGTTTTACCCTGGACTCGTAGGAGGTCATTGCATAGGGGTGGATCCTTATTATCTCGTATATAAAGCTAACAGGCTTAAATATCATCCACAGATGATAAATGCCGGTCGTTTTGTGAATGATTCCATGGGCGGATATATTGGAAAGAAAATAGTAAAATATATTGTAAAATCAGGAAAAAATATACTTGGAGCAAGAGTATTAGTGATGGGAGTAACATTCAAGGAGAATGTTTCCGATATACGTAATTCAAAAGTAATTGACATTGTTAAAGAACTTTGCGAATATGGTTTAAAGGTTGATATTGTTGATCCTTTTGCCAATCCACACGAGGTGAAACTTCAATATGGAGTAGAAATGGTGGAAAAGGCCGGAAAAGGTTATGATGGAATAGTAATGGCCGTGTCCCACCGACAATATGAAAACTTTGATGAAGAATATTTTGAATCGATTGCATCAAAAAATGCAACTTTTTTTGATATAAAGGGAATTTACAGAGGAAAAATAAATAACCTAAATTATTGGAGTTTATAACAATTTAATAATACTTGAATTTATAATAACTTTTTTTAGGGGGATCCATGCATAAAGTTAGGAAATGGGCTATCCTTATAATAGCTGATTTATTCATTGTACTGATTGCTTATTGGATAACTCACTTTTTCGTAAGTACACCATCACGGCTGTTTTTATTATTTGCGGCTGTATTGTGGGTGATTATAGGGGTCATAATAAATAAATTAAATTTTGATTCTTATAAAAATAGTCGATATGCATTACGCTCAATATTTTTTATAGATATTATATTATCGTTAGCAGTATTTTGTTTTAAAAAACATTTTTATTCAGAATCAGGTCAGGATATTTCTATTCTTATTGTGGCTATAATAATATTATTCCTTGAGTCTTTTATATATTTGATATACCGATATTTCTTTATCAAGAAAATCCCTTATTCCTTTGAAGAAGACGAAAATAATTTTAACGGGAATGAATATGAGAATGTGGCTCAACTTTGTAGTGAGGAGAATGTAGGAGACCTTGCAAAATTCTTATCCATAGTTGAGAGAAAAAAAATTAATAACCCTATTGAATGGAAAGAATTAAATGGTATGAAGTTTAATTCCAGTACCATGTTTTTACTTTCAACAACTGTTAATGATTTGAAGTCTGAGTTGAAAGAGAAATTGTGTTCTCTTATTATTCTTCTTCAGAAAGTAAACAACGTTATCGAATTAAATAAGTATCTGTCTGAATGTAATAATAAATTAAAATTGAGTGGCTATTTTATTTGTTGTTGTAAAACAAGTATGTTACAAAAGCAAAGTATATTAAAAAGCTACCCCCCTATAATTAATTGGCTATTTTATTGTATATCATATTTTTGGCATAGATTTTTGCCTAAAATGCCATTAATTAAGCGTATTTATTTTGGTATCACAGGTGGTAAAAATAGAATTTACCCAAGAGTAGAGATGCTGGGCCGTTTGTATATGGCCGGATTTGATGTTCATCAGGAAGCATATTATAATGGAGATTTTTATGTTGTTGCCGTTAAAGTGAAAGAACCTTTTATAGATATAAAACCCAATGAAGGTCCTATTATCAAATTAAAAAGAGTAGGTAAAGGTGGAAAAATAATTGGTGTATATAAGTTCAGGACCATGTATGCTTATTCTGAATTTCTTCAACCATACATTTATAAATATAATAAACTTAAGGAGGGAGGCAAGATAGCAGATGATTACAGAATTGATAAATTTGGCAAATGCATGAGAAAATGTTGGATAGATGAATTACCAATGATATTGAACCTAATTAAAGGTGATATGAAAATTGTAGGTGTTCGACCTCTTAGCCTCCATTATTTTTCTCTTTACTCGCCTGAAATGCAAAGTTTAAGGACAGAAACAAAACCTGGGCTGTTGCCACCATATTATGTTGACATGCCAAAAGGAATTGAGGAGATTCAGAGAAGCGAGAAAAAATATCTTCAGGCATATTTTGCACACCCACTTATTACTGATGTTAAGTATTTTTGGATGATATTATATTGTATTATATTTAAAAGAGAGAGTTCTTCTTAATTATGTTAAAAATTTTTAAGTATAACATACTGTTACTTTTATTACTGCTCTGTACCTCTTGTGCAGTTCTGACTGATTCACAGCTTAAGATGGTAAACAATCTTTCGGTTACTTCTGATAGTGTTTTAGTGGCTCCTGCGGTAATATTTGAAGAGCTCTCCGAAATTAGGGCTGAAAGAGGCCTATTTTATGCGGCATCACTAAGTTCAGCGGATGCCCGTTACAAAGAGATAACTTCTCTTGCTGAAGGGAGAATTGCAGATCAGAAAATAGTTAAAAAGGCTAATATTTATGTTGATGTGCTCAATAGTTATTTAAGAGCATTAAAAAGCATCAGCAATGATGCAAGGTGGAAAGGGATTGGGACAGAAATCAGAGGAATAGGAAATAATATAGACTCGGTTTTTATAAAATATAATGTTCTCGATTGGAGTGAAGAGGATATTCCGGTCGGAATAGCAAAATTGTCGGGAAGATATCTGGGATATTTCACTCAGGGTTATATGAGAACCCGTCAGGCAAAACTGGTTAAGGATTTTGTTTCCACAGGAGACACTATCGTTTCAGGATGTACAGATGCTTTGATTAAGGCTTTAAAGAGAGATCAAATGACAGAGCTGATTCAAAATGAAGAGGAAGGACTAAAATTAAATTATCTTGCTTATCTGGGCAGGTTGGAAGAATCAGAGACAATTCCGGATATTGATATTGACAGACATTATATTGATTTAATGCAAAAAATCTCGAAAACAAAAGATACAAGAAATAAATGTGTCTCTGCACTAAAGAGTTTGAAAAAGGCTCACCATAAACTTCTAACTGAACTGGAAAAAAGAAAGAAGATAGAGTTCCTATATGAGGAACTTCTTGAACTTAATACATTATCTGCTCAATTGAATACATTAGTTAAAGAGTTACAAAGCGATGGAAAAAACTGAAAATGGGTTTTCTTTGAAAGAGATTCAATATGCAATTAAAAATGTTGACGAAAAACGTCAGGCTAAAGATATTTCAGAAGATGAACGTGAACTTATGGAGATGTCGGCAGTGGCACTTAGAAATGCCGAGAGGGTTGCAATAGCTAAACTGCAGAAAGGGATAATTAAAGAGTTGGAAGAGAGTACCGTGGAACTGAATAAACTCTCAAAAACTATTCGCACAAGAGTGTCAAAGATGTCAAAAGTGCCAAAAGCTTTGGATAAAGTTGAAACTGTTATCAAAGAGGTTGTAAAAATTCTCGCCACTGTAGCTAAATGGTGATAATACGTCATTAATAATAAGTATTTGATATTAAATTTATGAAAAAAATCTGTGTTATTGGTGGAGGTCGTTGGGGGCAGAACCATATCAAGACCCTTACAGAAATGGGTAATCTGGCTGCCATTGCTGATGCAAACCCAGCAAGGCTAAAAGAATTGTTGAATCTCTATCCCGGAGTACAGGGATTCAACGAAGTGGAACAAGCAATTGATGCAAATTTTGATGGATATATAGTTGCTACTCCAGCTGAGACACACTATTTAATAGGGAAAAAACTTCTTGGAAAGGGGCAGAATGTTCTTATTGAAAAACCAATGACCCTTAAATCAGAACAGTCAAAAGAGTTGATAGAAATTGCAAAAAAAACAGGTTCACAATTGATGGTTGGGCATATTCTACTTTTTCATCCGGCAATAAGAAAGATTAAAGAGGTTATGGAAAGTGGAAAGATAGGTGATTTACATTATATTTACTCTACAAGACTGAATCTTGGTACTGTGCGTACTGAAGAGAATGTTTTTTGGTCGTTTGCACCCCATGATATTTCAGTTCTTGATTACTTGATAGGTAAGTCTGCCGTAAAAATTGATGCAAAGGGTTCAAAATTTCTTCAGGACAAAATTTTTGATGTTACGATGACTCAATTCGAATTCCCTGATAATGTACATGCTCATATTTTTGTTTCATGGTTGCATCCTTTCAAAGAACAACGTTTAGTTGTAATAGGAAGTAAAGGTATGTTGTCATTCGATGATTCAAGTAAAAGTAAGGATATACTCTATTATAATAAACATATAGATTTTGTTGAAGGATTACCTGTAAAAGTTGAAGAGCCAGATGAAATAATTCTTTATGATAGAAAGGCCCCTTTAAAAGAGGAGTTGACTTATTTTATCGAACATCTTGACAAGCCGATAACTATTGCCGGAGGTGAATCTGGTTATGAGGTTGTAAAAGTACTTGAGCAGGTTCAATTTATTATTGATCAATAGAGTGTAGAATAATAATAGAATTGAATAATTGTATTGGTAAGATAAAAACATAAAGAATATGGAATCAAATAAGGATTATTTTGTTCACGAAACAAGTTTTGTGGATGATAATGTGGCTATTGGAAAAGGAACAAAAATTTGGCATTTTAGTCACATACAAAAAGGGGCCACTATAGGTGAAAATTGCTCTTTGGGGCAGAATGTTAACGTTTCAAACAACGTTATAATAGGAAATGGTGTGAGGATACAGAATAATGTATCAATATATGAGGGAGTTGAACTTGAGGATAATGTTTTTTGCGGACCTTCATGTGTTTTTACCAATGTTTTGACACCGAGAGCTCATTTTCCGGTTCAAGGAGTATATGCTAAGACTCTTATTAAAGAAGGTGCTTCACTTGGGGCTAACTCCACTGTTGTTTGCGGCCATACTGTAGGAAAGAGTGCAATGATTGCAGCAGGTGCGGTTATAACTAAAAATGTAAAGGATTATGCGCTTATGGCAGGTGTTCCTGCAAAACAGATAGGATGGGTATGTGAATGCGGAATAAAGCTCAAAGACGGATATGTATGCAAAAGTTGCGGAAGAGAATACAAAGAGTTAAACTTTGAATTAATAAAAATTAAATAAAAAAATAAAGTTATGCAATTTAGAGATTTAAAGAAACAATATATAATATTGAAAAAAGATATAGATAGAGCAATGATTGATGTTGCCAATTCTAGTGCTTATATAATGGGTAAACCTGTTAAGGAGTTAGAGGAACAACTGGCTCAATATGTTGGGGTAAAACATTGTATTTCATGTGGAAACGGAACAGATGCACTTACTCTTGCTTTGAAAGTATGGGGTATAGGGGTAGGTGATGCCGTATTTGTTCCGGATTTTACATTTTTTGCAAGTGCGGAGGTGGTTTCATTAGAGGGGGCGACTCCAGTTTTTGTTGATGTTGATGAAGAAACTTTTAATATGGAACCATTTGACCTTGAAAAGAGAATTAAAAAAGTTATTGAAAATGGTAATCTTAAACCAAAAGTGATAATAGCGGTGGACTTATTTGGACTTCCAGCAAATTACCCTGCAATAAGGAAAATTGCACAAAAATATGATCTTTTAATACTTGAAGATGGTGCACAGGGCTTTGGTGGACAGATTAACGGAAAAAAGGCATGCGGGTTTGGTGATATATCAACGACTTCCTTTTTTCCTGCAAAACCTCTTGGATGTTATGGGGACGGAGGAGCAATATTTACCGATAATGACGAATGGGCAACACTTGCGGATTCATATAGGGTACATGGGAAAGGATTATTTAAGTACGATAATGTGCGTATTGGTATGAATTCAAGGCTTGATACTATTCAAGCTGCTATTCTTTTACCTAAGTTTAAAGCTTTAAAGGAGTATGAATTAAAAGATATTAATGACGCTGCCGTAAAATATACTAAAAATTTGAAGGATATAATCAAGACTCCAACCATTCCTCACGGCTTCTTTTCAAGTTGGGCACAATACACTGTAATTTTAAAAAGTAAGGGGCAAAGAGATGGACTTCAGGCTGCTTTAAAAGAGAGTGGAATTCCTTCAATGATATATTATCCTACTCCTATGCATGAACAGACTGCATATAAGGAGTTGGGATATAAAAAAGGTGATGTCCCTGTATCAGAAATGCTTTGTGAGAGAGTTTTGTCACTTCCTATCCATCCATATATAAGTGCTGAAGAGATTGATCTTGTTTGCTATACTGTCCATAAATTCTTCAATTAATATTATTATTTTTACTATTTAAACAACTATTATGGAAATAAACGATTTTATAAAAGATTTTGCAGAAGAAGTAGAATTGTCTGCTGAAAGCATTACTTCACAAACTATTTATAAAGATATTGAGGAGTGGGATTCTTTAATGGGACTTACAATAATGGGTATGGTGAGTAATAAATATCATGTAAAAATTACCGGTGCGGAAATCCGAAATAATGAGACTATTGAAGATCTTTTCAATTTGATAAATTCAAAGATACAGTCATGAAAGCCTTTATAAAAGCTGTATCATATTATCTACCCAAGACTTTCGAGACAAATGCAGATATTATCAAAGATTTTCCTGATTGGTCTGAGAAGAAGATTTCAAAGATTGGAATTTCAAAAAGGTACATTTCCGGTACTCAAACTGCCGGAGATATGGCAGAATGTGCTGCAAATAGGTTGTTAGAAGAATATTCAATAGATAAGAGCACAATTGATGCTCTTATACTTTGCACACAGAGTCCGGATTATTTTTTACCAACTACAGCTTGTATATTGCAGGATAAACTTCATCTTTCAAAAAGCATACTTGCTTTTGATTATAACTTAGGGCATTCAGGTTATGTTTATGGACTTGGAATTTCTAAAGGTTTAATTGCTGCAGGTATTGCAAAAAACATACTTTTGCTTACATCTGAAACATATCAGAAATATATTCATCCCAAAGATAGAGGAAATAGAGCTTTATTCTCTGATGCTGCTGCTGCAACATTGATTTCTACAGATGGATTTGCTGAAATAGAAGAGTTTGAGTTCGGAACGGATGGAAGTGGTTATAAGAATTTGATAGTTGAGAGTGGGGCTCATAGAATGAGAAGAAATCAAGGAATAGAACTTGATCCCGAAAATGGTGTGGAGCGTTCCCCGGACTACCTTTATATGGATGGACCTGAAATATTCAACTTCTCCTTGAATTCTGTTCCCTTGTTGGTTTCACAAGTACTTTTAAAGAATAATTTAAAATTGAACGAAATAGATTTGTTTGTATTCCATCAGCCAAACAAACTTCTAATGAATTTCATAAGAGATGCAATCGGAATACCTGAAGAAAAGTTTTACATATGCCTTGAAGAATATGGGAACACAGTATCATCAACCATTCCTATTGCCCTCTATAATGCAAAAAGAGATGGAAGCATCCATCCTTCTACAAATGTGATGATAGCAGGATTCGGTGTCGGATATTCATGGGGTGGGGTAAATTTAAGAATAAAATCAAATGGCTAAGTATGAGAATATTGAGTTACTGTTAAAACATTTCTTTTATAAAAACAACTATTATGTTTAATATAAGCAAGTTTATTTCAAACAATATTATATATCGTCCCAATAGTATGTTTGAATTTGATATTAAGACAAATGTTGCAGCTTTAACTCAGGAAATAGAAGGCAAGAAAGTCTTAGTAATTGGAGGTGCAGGGACTATTGGTTCTTCTTATATACGTGCTATTTTACCATTTAGACCGTCTAAATTGGTGGTTGTGGATATTAATGAGAACGGTTTGACTGAACTAACACGTGATTTACGTTCTACATATAGAATGTATGTGCCTGAAGAATATAAAACTTATCCTATTAGTTATTCCAATCCAATTTTAGAAAAAATATTTAAAAAAGAGAAAGGCTTTGATATTGTTGCTAATTTTTCTGCTCATAAGCATGTGAGAAGTGAAAAAGACCAGTATTCAGTAGAGGCTTTGTTGGAAAATAATGTAATTAATGCTAGGAAATTATTGGATTTATTGGTTGATTTTCCTCCTAAGCACTTTTTCTGTGTATCAACAGATAAAGCTGCAAACCCAGCAAATATTATGGGAGCCAGTAAAAAGATTATGGAAGAGATGGTAATGGCTTATTCTACTAAGTTTAAGATTACTACTGCTCGTTTTGCAAATGTGGCCTTTTCTAACGGTTCTTTATTGGCCGGGTTTCTTGACCGCTTGATGAAGAAACAGCCAATAGCAGCACCAAATGATGTGAAACGTTATTTTGTGTCGCCCGAAGAAAGTGGTCAAATATGCATGTTGGCATGTATATTAGGACGTAATACCGAAATATTTTTTCCAAAACTAGAAGAGAGTCAAATGAAGACATTTTCCTCTATATGTGATGATTTTTTACACTCTTTAGGCTATAAAATAAAATATTGTTCAAGTGAGGAAGAGGCCAAATTATTTGCAGCACAGATGTCTGAAGATAGTAAAGTATATCCTGTTTATTATTTTAAAAGTGATACAACAGGAGAAAAAGACTATGAAGAGTTCTTTGTTCAAGGAGAACAGCTTAATTTAACTAAGTTTAAATCGCTTGGCGTTATAGAAAATGTTAAAGTACAATCGATTGAAGAGACAGATAAGTTGTTTAATAAATTGAACATCATATTTTCTAAAACTGATTTCAACAAAAATGAGATAGTATATATAATAAAAAAATTTCTTCCTAATTTTGAACATAAAGAGAAGGGGAAAAACTTGGATCAAAAAATGTAAAAGAATTTTTATATGGAATATAAAATACCTTTATTTAAACTTAACTTCGATGAAAGAGAAGTTAATGCGGCAATGGATACAATTCGTTCTGGTTGGATTTCTTTAGGTCCAAAATGTGAAGAATTGGAAAGGTTATTTGTTGATATGTTTAGTGTGAAATATGCTGTTAGTTTATCTAATTGTACGGATGCTTTACATCTTGCATGTATTTTATGTGATATTAAACAAGGGGATGAAGTACTATGTCCATCTCTTACATTTGTGGCTTCTGTAAATTGTATAAAATATGTTGGTGCTACTCCCGTATTTTGTGATATTGTTGGATTAGATCATATAAATATAGACCCTCAAGAGCTTGAAAAAAAATAACATCAAAAACAAAAGCAATAATTGTTGTTCATATGGCAGGTTTTCCGGCAAAAATGGATGAAATAATGTTAATAGCTAAGAAATATAATCTTAAAGTAATTGAAGATGCTTGCCATGGCCCATTATCAGAATACAAAGGTAAAAAATTGGGTACGATTGGTGATGTAGGTTGTTTTAGCTTTTTTTCAAACAAGAATATTAGTACGGGTGAAGGTGGAATGTTGGTGACAAATAATGATGAACTTGCAAGGAAAGCTAGATTATTAAGATCACATGGCATGACAAGTATGTCCTATCAACGTGCAAGTGGACATGTCACTTCATATGATGTTGTTGAACTGGGATATAATTTTAGAATGGATGATATTAGGGCTTCAATTGCTGTAGTACAATTGAGAAAACTTCAAAAAGATTTAGATAAACGTGTTTTGGTAAGACTAAAATATGTTGAATTACTTTCAAATATTAACGGAGTAATTGTCCCTTTCGAAAATAATACTGAATTTGTTTCAAATTATATTATGCCCATTGTATTAAATAATTCTACTGCAGAGAAAAGAAATAGAATTAGAGAAAAAATGCATGAGGCTGGGATACAAACTAGTGTACATTATCCTGCCATTCATATGTTCTCAATTTATAGGTTTTATAATACTTTTTTACCTCAAACACAATATGTAACAAATAATGAGATTACTTTACCCATGTATGCTTCTTTAACCAATGAACAAATTGGATTTATTGTGGATACTTTAGATGAATCGCTAAATGGATAAAGAGGCAATAATGATTTTTGGAGTAGGTCCTTTGCAGCAATCTATTATTGAGCGTTGTAAATTAAAGGGATTATACACTATTGGTATTGATCCTGCTGTTAATGCAGTTGGCAGAGATACTGTGGATTTGTTTGAGGTTATAGATGGTCAAGATTATGAGCGTACTTTAAATCTCGCTAAAAAATATAGAATATCCGGAATTATTACTGCTGCAACTGACAAACCTTTAGTTATGATGGCGAGAATCGCTGAAACATTGCAGCTTCCATTCTATTCTGTCGAAACAGCACAAAATTCGACAGATAAATTTCTAATGAAAAAGAAATTTCAAGAATATAAAATTGCTTGTGCAAAAGGCTATATCTTGAATAATATTAAAGAATTATCAAATATAGATATAGATTATCCTGTTATTATTAAACCTAGAGATAATTCTGGCAGCAGAGGTGTTTTTTATTGTAAAGACTATTTTTCTGTGGAATCATCATTTAATGAGGTGCTTCAATATACTAAAAAAGGGAGTATATTAATTGAAGAATATATAAAAGGTAAAGAATATAGTGTAGAGAGTGTTCATTATGAAGGAAAAACATATGTTGTGCAGATTACAGAAAAAATCACAACCGAATTTCCGTATAATGTAGAATTAGGACATATTCAACCTGCTGAGCTAACAGATGACGTTAAAAACAGAATTGTTCATATTGTTTTTCAAATGTCAAAAGCGTTAAATTATCAAAATTGTGTGTCTCATACCGAATTAAAAATTAATTTAAATAATATTACTATAATTGAAGTAAGTCCTCGCCTAGGTGGAGATTTTATTACATCTAAGCTTGTTCCGTTTTCAACAGGAATATATATTGAAGATTTATTAATTGATATTTCTGTTGGTAATAGACTCAACAAAAATGATTTTATCCCTAAAATAAACAAATCTTCTGGTATAGTGTATTTTGAGTTATCAGAGGGAAAGATATGCCAAATAGGTGATTTAAGTCAATTAAATAGAATAAATGGTATTGAAATGTTTACATTTTTATTATCACGTGGAGATATTGTTAATAAAATAAAAAATAGTATGGATAGATATGGTTTTGCTATTTTTAAAAATGATAATAGAGAAGAATTATTATTGAATATTGATTTATGTAAAAAAGAATTAAAGAAACAAATTAATATCATATAAGTATAAAATAATTAATAAAAAATCATCATGACTAAAAAAAACATAGTTGTTTTTGGGGCTACTGGCGCAGTTGGTGTATATACAGTCATGCACTTATTAAATAGTGGTTATAATGTATTTGCTGTAGGAAAAAGAAATAATGATAATGGGTTTTTTTCTGAACATTTTGTTAGATATTATTCTGTCGATATAACAAAATATGAGAATTTTTCAATTTTACCTATTGATAATATTTATGCAATAGTACATTTAGCTGGTTTTCTTCCTGCTAATATGAATGGTAACTTTAATCATGTTTATATAGACATAAATATAATTGGCACATTAAACATTCTTCAATATGCAGTTGCTGTTGGAGTACAAAGAGTTGTATATTCAACCTCATTTTCTGACGTAAGTTATCTTTGGGGAACAAAAGATCCAATTGGTCCAGAATCCCCAATTAAATTTCCAATAGACAATGATCATAGTATATATTCTATATCTAAAAATACTGGTGTAAATATATTACAACATTATTCACATAAATATAATTTTAAATATTTTATTTTGAGGTTTCCAAACATATATTTATTTCACCCCAATCCGACTTATTTTGTTAATGGTATTAAACGTTGGAAAGGTGCCTGTTTAATAATTTCTCAGGCAAAAAAAGGCGAGGATATAGAATTATGGGGAAATCCCATGATTGTAAGAGATATGGTGTATGTTAAAGATTGTACGCAAATAATAGAAAAATCGTTATCAGCTAACTCTGAAGGAGGTATATTTAATGTTGGAACAGGGATTGGTACGACAAGAGAGGATCAGATAAAGGGAATAATTAAAGTTTTTTCATCAAAATCATATAAATCTAAAATTATATATCGTACAGATTTACCAGACTCTCCTCAATATATAATGGATATATCTAAAACACAAAAGGAACTGGGTTTTGAACTAAAATATAATTATATCAAATATTTGCTTGATTATAAAAAAGAAATGGAAGAAAATCGTTTTAAAAAACTGTGGGGAGTAGAATCTGATTATATTTAATATCTTTTTATTATGAAAGCAAATATTGAAAACCGTATAGTGCAGAAATCTCTTTCTATTATTGAAACATTGAAGAAAATGGATAGTGAAGGAGTTAAACTTTTATTTGTCTTTGATAAGGATTTTTTCCTGGGAATAATTACTATTGGAGATATTCAACGTGCAATTATTAAATCAGTAGTATTAAATGAGTCTATATTTACAATATTGGACTCAAAAAAAATATATGGAAAAGAAACTGATAGTATTGAAGTAATTAAGCATAAGATGCTTGGATTGAGAGCTGAAGCTATGCCTGTGGTTTCTAAAAATGGGAATTTGATTGAAGTATATTTTTGGAAAGATTTATTTGGAGGTAATCATCAGATAGAAAGAAAAAGAATTGATTTGCCTGTTGTTATTATGGCAGGGGGATTAGGTACTCGGCTAAAACCTCTTACCAATATTATTCCAAAACCATTAATTCCAATAAATGAGAAAACAATACTAGAAATAATAATGGATAAATTTATTGATATTGGCTGTTCTAGATTTTATATGTCAGTAAATTATAAGCACGATATATTAAGATATTATCTTGATAGTTTGGAAACGAAATACAATATTATTTTTTTTAAAGAAGAACACCCTTTAGGTACTATAGGAAGTGTATCGTTATTAAAAGGAAAATTTAATACTCCTTTTTTTGTTACCAACTGTGATATTATTATTGACCAAGATTTCAGAGATGTATATGATTATCATAGAAAAAATAGAAATGATATTACTATTGTAACTGCCATAAAAAATTATCAAATTCCTTATGGCGTTGTGGAATCAGGAGAGAATGGAGTTATGGTTGCTTTATCTGAAAAACCTGAAATGACATATATGATTAATACCGGTGTGTACATTTTACAGCCTGAACTAATCAATGAGATTCCTGTAAATAAATTTTTTCATATAACACAATTAATAGAAAAAATTAATTATAACAAAGGGAAAATTGGTTGTTTTCCTGTTAGCGAAAAATCCTGGACTGATATTGGAGATTGGGATCAATATTTAAAATTAATTAAAAAATAATAATGAAAATATTGTTGGTTGGAGATGCAAATAGTATTTTTTTGATTGATTATACGAAGTGGTTGAAAAAGACTATTGATATTGAGGTTCATATATTTTCTATTCAACCTAAATTGAAAGTTAATGTAGATATACCATACGATAAAATATTTTATAATAGTTATCATAAACATTTTTTTAGTAAAATACCCCATATTAGAGCCTTATTTTATCCCTATATTACTAGTCATTCTTTAGTAAAAACTTTACATGAAAATAATTATATATATGATATAATACATTATCATTGGATGGCTTCTTATTCTGTCTTGAATGTTAATAAAATTAAATTATTTTGTAAGCAGTTATTTATAACCTTTTGGGGAGGGGAATGGTGCTCGTCTATATTACTATATAGCCACACTCTATATATTAATAAATTAAAGAGAATACTAGATAATGCTGATTTAATAATACAAAATTCTGATAATGTTAAAAATGAGTTACTGAAATTCAATATTAATATTAGTAATAAATATGGATATGGAACATTTGGAAGTGCACCATTAGAAAATCTATATAAATTAATAGATAGTGAATCTAAATTAATATCAAAACAAAAATTAGGATTGCCATTAAATAAAATTACTGTTGTAATTGGCTATAGTGGAAAACCACTTCATAATCATATAAATATTATTAATTCATTAGAAAAAAGTATTTATAAAGATACTTTGAAAAAGAAAGTAATATTACTTGCACCTATGACTTATGGTTGTGGAAAAAAATACAGAATGTTAGTTGAGGATAAATTAAAAAAATCGGGGTTTGAATATTTACTTTTTAAGAATTATTGGACAACTGAAACTGTTGCTCGTTTTCGAAATTCTAGTGATATTGTTTTGCAATTATCAAAATTCGATGAGCTGTCAAGAAGCATTTTAGAATTTCTTTCAGCTGGTTCTATTCTTATTTCTGGTAGTTGGATTAATTATAAATATTTTAGTGATGAGGGATTTAAGTTTATTGAGACTGACAATAATGATGAGGCAATCAATGTGTTAAAGAAAATAACAGATGACTTTTATACAAATCAAAATTATTATAAAAGCAATATAGAAAATGGAAAAAACAGATATCTATGGAAAGACTGTATAAAACTTTGGATTTATCATTATAAAGAGTTTATTGATAATGAATAATATAATGGTATAAATGACAATTTCACTGGTATATTTTTTTATCGTCAATAATAGTATTATTAAACATAACTTATGTTTTGGTAAAGCGGAATAGATATGTTCTTTCCTTAAAATGGGATGATTCAATTTTTTAAAAATTTTTTTATTTACGGACTTGCTTCTGTATTTGGTAAAATTGCTGCTGTTTTTTTAATGCCATTTTATACAAATATTCTCACGAAAGAAGAATATGGAGCAATTGCGATGATAACTGCTTGTAAGGGAATAATAGATTTAATATCTAATCTTAATATTCATTCAGGTATTGCAAGAGATTATTATGAGGAAAACATAAATAGGAAAAAATTAGTGTCGACAGGTTTTTTTTCTATACTTTTTTTCTCTTTTTTTATCTTAATAATATTATTTTTTACAAGAGGATTTTGGGTCGAAAATGTCTTGAATATTTCGGGATATGAAAAGGCATTTGTTTTTATGTTAATATCTATTCCGGCAGGTAGCTTATTATCGTATTTTTCTATTTTAACAAGATTTAAAAATAAACCTATTCAATATTCAATTGGCACTGCAATTCAATTGCTTATTCAAATAGGACTATCAATATATTTTATACTTTTTCTCAAAACAGGTATTGTTGGAGTTTTTATTGCGATTGTTATTTCCGAATGTTTTGGTATTCTCTACTTTGGTTTATTGAATAAGGAATATATATCCTTCACTTTTGATAAAAAAATATTAATTAATGCGCTCAAGTTTTCTTTACCAACTTTGCCTGCAATATTGGCCGGTTGGATAGATAGTTCAATGGGACAGCTGTTAATTGGCAGATATGTCTCTTTAGATGAACTAGGAGTTTATTCTGTCGCGTTACAATTAGTCTCGGTTTTTACTTTAATTAGTGTGGCGTTAAATAATGTTTGGTCTCCATATGTATATGAAAATTATAAAAAAGTTAATTTTACGAAAGAAGTTAGCAGGTTATATAAAATCGTATTGTATGGTCTTATCTTTTTGACTTTTAACCTTTCTTTAATGTCTAAAGATATTGTTTTATTACTTTCTAATCCAAGTTATATAAAAGCAAGCAAATATTTTATTTTATTATGTTTTCCTATGTGTGTTTATTTGTTATTACCATTTGTCAGTGTTGCAGTAAATCTCAATAGAGAAACAAAATATCTGAGTTATTCGTATGTTTCCGGAAGTGTTTTCAATCTTGTTTTACTGATTTTATTATTACCTAGGTTTGGAATAATGATAGTTCCAGTCTCTTTAGCTATTTCTAGGATAATTAATTATATTATTTTATACAATTATGCAAAAAAGAAAATAAATGTATTATATCCCAATAAACTTCTAATTATTTTTTTAATTGTTAATATTTTATGTTTTATTATAATGCAATTTGATATTCATAGATTCTATATTTACGGTATTACTCTTTTACTAGATATTATGTTTATTTATTGGACAAATAAAAAATTTAAGTGGATTAATTTATTCTTGCGAAAGAATAATTATAGTATCAAACCATAATTTTAAATATTTTCGTATATTAAAGTGGAAAACAAGTATTTATGCAAAAAATATTAATAATTAATAAAGCACAACTAGGCTATAATACTGATTCTTATAAATGGTGTGAACATCTAAATAAGACATATCAAGTTACATATTTTGGTTTTGATTGTGGCCTTGAAAAAATAATTATTCCAAAAGTTAAGGTGGATTATATATCATATAAAGGGGCAAAAGTTGTTAGAGGTACAAGGTTCATAATTTTAGCTTTAATAAAGCTACTTTTTTTTAATGGTAAAATTATTGTTGTTTTTTTTAATGGATGTCAAATATTTAAGAAAGTTTTTCCACATAAAAAAATGATATTGGATATTAGAACGTTATCAATTTCTACAGATGTGAGAATCAGAAAAAAATATAATTATAATCTAAGAGTGACAAGTAGTTTATATGATCATGTTACTATTATTTCTGAAGAACTAAGAAGAAAAATTGATATACCAATTGAAAAAACATCTATATTACCATTAGGATCAGATTCTATTTCAAACATCAAAAAAAGTTTTGAAAAAATTAATTTGTTGTATGTTGGAACTTTAACTGGAAGAAATATTGAAAAAACAATTGAAGGGTTATCTTTATTTTTATTAAAAAATCCAACAGTTCCTATTAGTTATGATATTATTGGAGATGGTTGTGAAGGGGAATTAGAAAAATTACAAATACTAATTTTAAAATATAATCTCCAGAGTATTGTTAAATTAAATGGTCGTATACCTCACTTTCAATTAGCCCCTTTTTTTGATAGATGTAATATTGGAATATCCTTTGTCCCAATAACTGAGTATTATGATTTTCAACCAGTAACAAAAACTTTTGAATATATACTTTCTGGAATGTATTGTATAGCTACAAATACTTACAGTAATAGACTTATTATTTCAAAAGAAAATGGATTATTGATTGAAGACAGTTCGGATGCCTTTAATAAATCTTTAGAATATGTATATAAGGAAATGGCTTCGTTTAAAAGCGATTTGATAAAAAATACACTTAAAGATTATACTTGGCATAATATTGTAAAAACGTACCTTCTTCCTATTTTAAATAAAAATTCATGATTATTACTAATAAGTTGGGTTCTAATGCTATTATTATTTATAATATTATTCTATTATTATTTTATATTTGGTTTTGTATAAAACATAAAAAAAGTAGCCTGTCTTTGCTTATTATTACACTTTTTTTCAATGGGTTATTTGTTGATTTTTCACAATTATTTAATTCACAGATAATAAATAATATATATAAAATAGTTGTTTTTATATGGACATTATTTCTTTTTTTTAGATATTATAAAAAAATTAATTTTAAGTATTATAAATGGATAACTGTTTTTTTTGCACTATTCTGCCTGTATTTTTTTATTTCCGCAGTTCTTATTCACCAAAGTAGCATTTTATTGACTTTTTCTCAATTAAGTAGATATATAATTCCATATTTACTTTTATTAGTTATGGATTCAGTTGCAGGAAGATATAACAAAATAATAACACTAAACAAATTATTTGGAAGATTAATTTTTGTGCAAATTCTTTTTAATGTATTTAAGTTGTTGATTATTCAAAATCAATATGAAGGTCTTGTTGGGTCAATCACGGGAGTGAATGGAGGTGGTGCTGGAACTACGTTGCCACTCTTAGGGTTGATATGGCTGTCATTAAATAATAGAATGAGTTTTAAAAGTAAAGATATCTGGATTATTATAGGGTTACTTTTTATTGGATTTATGACTGGAAAAAGAGCTGTTTGGTTTTTATTTCCTTTACTTTTTTTAATATTAAGTATTTATGTGTTTAATAATAAAAATATTAAGCAACGAATTAAAAATATTACTATTACTATTTTAATTTTACCTGTAATAATGTATTGCGGGTTTAGATTAATACCAACATTAAATCCTGAAAAAAAAATATGGGGTAGGTTTGATGCACAATATACATGGAATTATGTTATGAAGTATTCTACCGGAAAAAATTTCTCTGACAGTAATATACAAGAAGGAGAAGGCCGAATAGGTGCATTGGCCTTAGTCTGGAATAATATTTTTGAACCTTCAAAGCAGACAAAAAGATTGTTTATAGGGAATGGCTTGGAGTACTTTTATTATGCGGATTATAATAATTACAATAATTCTAATTATTATGATGGAATAAATAGTAGAGGATCAGTCACTGGCTTAATACAATTTATTTTTGTTATTGGATTAATAGGATGTTTACTATTTTTAGTCTATCTTATAATTTTAATATGTTCTGGTATAAAATTTAAAAGATTAAGATATACTATTCTTTTTTTAGTACTATTTGATTTTATTTTTTACAATGCTACAAGTGTGCAACTTCAGAGTTTAACTGTTTTGTTGATGTTTATAATATTATATGCAAATAATATTTTTGACATACATGGGGATATTATTAAACGGCAAATAAATACTTGAAGTGTGAAGAACTGTATACTATAGCTTGGTTAAAAAATAAGAATGTAAATAAAGTAGCAATGTTATTTGATAAAAAAATTCTCCTGATTGGAAATTATAATTATGCTATTGGTGGAATTAGTTCTCAAATAGAACTTTTATCTGATCATTTAAATAATGAAGGATATTCTTCAAATATATTTTCTTTAAAAGCTACTTTTCTGAGAAGAATTTTTCTTTTTTTTAAATTGATTTATATTGGAAAGCACTATAACATTTTTCATATTCACGGATGCTCAAACAGGGGATTTTTACCAATTATTTATGGTGTAATTGTTGGTAAAATGCTGCATAAAAAATTAATTATTACGTATCATGGTGGAGGTGCATATTTTTTTTTCAAAAAGCATCCAAAATTTATCCGATATTTTTTATTAAAAGCAGATAAAGTTACTGTTATGTCTGGATATCTTAAAAAAATTTTTGCCGAATTTGATATACCATGTATTGTAATACCTAATATATTGAAAATGGAAAATATTAAAGTTAGAAAAAGGGTTGTTATAAATCCCAATTTCATTAGTATTAGAAATTTAACACCTATATATAATGTAATGTGTGTTGTAAAAGCTTTTGAAATTGTAAAATCTAATATTTCTTCTGCTACATTAACAATTCTCGGGACTGGAGAATGCCTTGAAAATATAGAAGCTTATATAAAAAAAAATAGTATTAAAGATGTTCTAATAGTCGGTTTAGTTCCAAATACAGAAATATATAAGTGGTTAGATAAATCAGACATTTCATTGTTCTCCCCTTTAATAGATAATATGCCAATATCTATTTTAGAATCATTTAATGCAGGACTTCTGGTTATTTCCAGTAATGTTGGAGGAATCCCCTATATGGTAATTGATGGAAAAACGGGATATTTATTTGAAAGTGATAACGAGAAAAAATTAGCCGAAAAAATGCTTCTTGCGATAGAAAATCAAGAAGTGTCAAAAAAAATTATTATTAATGCTTCGCAAGAACTCAAGAAATACTACTGGGAGAATTTAAAAGATATGGTGATAAAACTATATTCTTAAAATAACGATAATTACTATATTAAATTTACTAATTTAAAAAGGAAATGGTAGCAATCCGTTCAATAACATATAATTTACCAGTTAACGTTACAGAAAATCATTTTTTTAAAATACAAAAAAATGTGATATTATGGAAACAAACTAATTCTTTCATTCGTACTTTTAGAATAAATTTGACTCCACTTTGCGATACAAAATACTTAGATAAAATTAATGAGATAGATAAGTTTTGTATGGATACAAACATTCGTTGGTTTAATGTTCCTATTGATCCATGGTTATCAATTAATGATAAAGAATTATTTTCTTTTTCTGAGGAAATATTATTTAAGTACAATCAGGCTTTTGTTAACATATTGGCTGTTAAAAATAATAAGATAGATTTTAAAATATTGAATAAAGCCTCAAAATTAATTAAGTTCACAAGTAAAATTTCTAATGATGGATGTAATAATTTTAAGTTAGGAATTTCAACAAATATTACTAACGATGGCCCTTTTTTTCCATTTACTATGTCATCAGGAACTTTAAGGTTCTCAATTGCATTAGAATTAACACAAGAAATTAATGACATTTTATGTGATTTACAAAAAATAGGAATCAACAATTTAAGACAACAAATAATAGAGAGACTTATGCCTCAGATAAGTGCATTGAATTTATTGGCAGAATCAATAGAAAAGGAAACAGGTATTCCATTTATAGGTTTTGATTTTTCTTTGGCGCCAATACTAGAAAAAAATGGCAGCATTATTTCCATTTTGAATAAATTAGGAATGAATAATTTTGGATCAACAGGAATGTTTTTTGCGACGGCATATTTGACAAATATTATAAAATGGCTTGGAAAAAGTTTTAAAACTGTAGGCTTTTCTGGAATAATGTATTCATTATTAGAGGATATGGAACTGTGCTCTATAAATAATAAAAAGAATATTTCACTGGAAAAATTAATTTCTTGGTCTACGATGTGTGGATGTGGATTGGATATGGTTCCTGTTTATGGAAATATCACTATAGATGAATTAAATTCCATATTGTTGGATGTTGCTACTATTTCATTGCGCTTAAGAAAGCCTCTTGGTGTTAGAATATTACCAATTCCTAATATTAAAAATAAAAGTAAAGAGTATACTCAATTTTACTATGACTCGGATTTTGTTGCTAATACTAAAGTAATAAAAGTGGATCAATATGCTTTTTCCTTTTCGACCGGAATGTTTGATTTTTTAGAAATTTAATTGCTTATATTAATAAATTAAAATGATGAGTTTAAATAACTTTTTTGCAGAAAAAATATCATTACCTATTTCTGATTTTATTACTGGACAAGATATAAGTAAATATTTTAAGTTTCTTATGGAAAGTAAAAACTGGAGTAGGAAACAACTTGATGATTTTCAAAATTTAAGATTAAAAAAACTTATTTTTCATGCATATAATAATGTCCCTTATTATAATGACTTATTTAATTCTCTCAATTTAAAGCCAGATGATATACAACGAAAGGAGGATTTAATAAAATTGCCTATTTTAACAAAATCCATAATGAAGAATGAAGGAATAGCACGTTTTACAGCCAAGAATATACCATCAAAGGAAATAATAAAAAATTCCTCTTCAGGTTCAACTGGGGAGCCATTCTTTTTTTTAGTAACAAAAAGATCTTATTCCATGGAAATTGCATCTAATCTTAGAGGTTGGTATGATATGAATTACAGATTAGGGGATAAATTTATTAAAGTAAGTGTGAATCCTAGATCAAATTTTATAAAAAAAATACAAGACAAGGTTATACACAATTTATATTTACCGTCGAATCCTATGACAAATGATAGGTTGGAACAAATTCTTAACCAAATTGAAGTATATAGACCCAATATAATAAGATGGTATTCAGATCCTTTGTTATTATTAGCTGAGTTGAAAGAAAAAGAGTCAACAAAGTATAATTATATGCCAAAGGCGATTAATACTACTGGAAATATATTGACTCCTAATGATCGTGAAATAATTGAAAAATCTTTTGGCTGTAAAATTTTTGATTCTTATGGTTGTGAAGGTAATTCTACAATATTTGAGTGTCATTCACATACATGCTACCATTCTACGGATGAATATGGTATAACTGAAGTTTTGGACAAATCAGGAAAGCATATCGTCAATGGAGTTGGAAAGTTAATTTCGACTGATTTATGGAATTATGCCCATCCTTTCATTAGATACGATACCCAAGATTTAATTGAAGTGAATGATAAAATTTGTTCATGTGGCAGAAATCATTTAAAAGTAGTTAGAATTTTAGGCCGTGATAATGAGGTGTTAATAATGCCTTCTGGCCGGAAATTTATAGTTCATGACTTTACAGGCTTTTTTGAAAGTCCGTCAAAAGAATTAAATAAATCGATAGATTATTTTCAGGTATTAAAGAAACAAAATAATATCGTAGTATTTAAATTAGTGGTAAATAATCACTATAATGAAAATGTTAAATTTTATCTTATTAATTATTGGCAAAAAGAATTTGGGATCAAAGTTGAAATAGAAATTGTTGACAATATTCCTATTATGCAAAATAATAAGAGGAAATTTATAATTAATGAATAATTTTATTAGACATCATTTTCTTTAAACGATTTTCACTAATGATTTGAAGAACATTTATTGAAAGTTTTTTACTACAAATAAAATTCAAGTAAACTATTTATTTTATATATCAATCTAAATAATAATTAATTATGAGATGGTTATTATATATAATATGGTAAACAAAAATTAAAAATATACTGATGGAAAAGAAAAGATTTTTATTTTATTTAGTTCATCCCGCAAAATTTCAATTTCACAAAGTCCAGATTAACTGTTTGAAAGAAAAGGGTCATCAAGTTGATATAGTCATAAATACAAAAGATATACTTGAAGATTTAGTGAAAGAAGAAGGATGGGAATATACAAATATTTTTCCAAAAAGTAGAAAAATAAAAGGAGTTCATGTTTATATTGCTGCTGGTATTTCTTTAATCTTTTCAATTTATAAATTATGGAGATATACTTGTGGAAAAAGATATGATTTATATATTGGAGATGCGCTAGTTTATCTTGGTAGGATAAGAGGTATTCCGGCTATTTATCCCACAGATGATGTTTTGTCCGCGGTCCCTGAACAAAAAATATGGTTTATACCTGCAAAATATATTATTGCTCCAGAAATTACCGATATTGGAAAATATACTAAAAAGAAAATTTCATATAAAGGATATAAAGCTTTGGCTCATCTCCATCCTAATCATTTTAAGCCTGATATAAGAATATTAGATAAGGAATTGCAAGTTGATATACCTTACTTTATTATCCGATGTACTGGTTTTGGAGCGACACATGATATAAATAAGAGTGGAATAACAGATGAATTATTATTTAAATTAGAAGAATTATTAATTCCTTATGGAAAATTATTTATTACCACTGAAAGAAAATTACCCGATAAACTTAATAAGTATATACTAAATATTAAGAAAATAGATATGGCACATTATATAGCTTTTGCTGAAATATTTATTAGTGATAGTACAACTATGTCAACTGAAGCTGCGGTATTAGGTACCCCTTCAATTGAGTTTGACGAATATTTTTATGAAATTGAACAAATGAAAGAGCTTGAGTATAAATATGGACTCATTCATTGCTTTAAAACAAATCAACAGATAGAAATGATTCAAAAGATACAAGAATTATTACATATGCAAGATTTAAAAGAAATATATTTCAAACGTAAAGAAAGACTGTTAGATGAATCAATAGATGTATCATCATTTTTGGTATGGTTGTTTGAAAATTATCCTGAGAGTATCAGCATATATTTAAAAAATCCTAAAATACAGTATAATTTTAAATAGACTATAAAGATGGTTCTTTTTTTTATTCAATTATTTTTATTGTGTAGTACATATTTTTTTGGATATTATTTATTGTATAATAATCATGTATACAATTATTCTATTTTTTTTGTCATCCTTTTTGGATGGATTGTTTCTGTATGGTTAACTCATAAATATAAACCCAAATATTATCAACAAAAAATAAAATATATATTTGCTCCTTTTCCTAAAGCATATATTATTCATCTAGTTGTTACTTTTTTATTGTTATTGTTTATAGAAGATACTAAAGGGAAATTTATTATATCTTTTAAAATAGTTACTTTTTATTTTTTTGTTGAATCTATTTTTATGCTAATATGGATTGGTCTCCATAAAGCAAAAAATAAAAATAATGATAAAAAAATTAATATTGAGAAGTATATGCAGACCGAATATGATTGTACTCTTTTTTCTGATTTAAAAATGCCAGCGAAGGAATCATTTCAATCTTTTTTGCCAGATACAATAGTTGATGAATTATTAAATTTGTTTAAACAATGGGAAATCTCATATGCTTCTGATGGTAAGAAAGATTGTTTCTGCGGAGAAATACAAGCGTTAAAAAAAGAAAAATATTGTGATTTAAGTTTAATTGTATTATCAACAATAATAAATAATCTAAAGAATATTAATGTTGAAATTATTGAGTGTTACAATCGAATTTCCCCAGGAGGGCTATTAGTTGTTAAATATAACAATATTGAAGATACAAATAAATTAATGAAGCAGCAATTTGGTACATTATTTTATTTTATTTTCCCTTTTTATTGGGTTTTTTATAGCATAATCCCCAAAATACATGTTATTAATAGGATTCAAGAATGGATTTGTCATGGTAAAAATAAAATTTTATCTTTTGTTGAACTCAATGGAAGATTGGCTTATTGTGGTTTTGATGTTGTAAAAAGCAAAAGTTACAATGGACAACAATATATAATTGCACAAAAGACAAAAACTATTTCTGACAATCCCAATCCATCTTTCTTTATGCTTATAAAATTGAATAGAGTTGGTCTTTATGGTAATATTATAAAAATAAATAAATTACGATCAATGTATCCATATAGCGAATTTCTTCAAAAAAAAATTTTTGAGCAAAATAGTATTGGGAATAGTGGTAAATTTAATAATGATCCTAGAATAACATATATTGGTAGAATATTTAGAAAATATTGGATAGATGAATTACCTCAATTGATAGATTTGCTAAGAGGTGAAATAAAATTAGTAGGTATACGAGCGATGAGTCAGCATTATTTTAGTTTGTACTCTAAAGAATATAAAGACCTATATTTACAAGTTAAGCCTGGTGTTATTTCTCCTATATTTGATGAAAATAATGACAAGTTTGAAGATATTGAAAGAATTGAATTGCAATATCTAAAAAGCTATATTAAGCATCCAATAAAAACTGACTGGAGATATTTTTGGATTACTTTATATAAAATAATTAAAGGTCTCAGAGGTAAATAGTTGATTTATTTAATAGTATAATTATGTGTGGCATTTTCGGAATCATAACAAAAAATACATCTAAAATATCTGAAAAAAATATTTCTAGGATGCTTTCAAAAATTGCATTTCTTTCTGAATCTCGTGGAAAAGATTCATCGGGAATCGCCTTTTGTAATTATGAAACTAAAAAATTTAATATAATTAGAGGTGATATTCCCATAAGGAGATTATTAAAAAGTAATGAATATAATAATTCCTTAAGACAGAATTTAGTATCATATAAAGGAGGACATACTTTTACGGCTTTTGGCCATGCACGTTTAGTTACAAATGGATCCCAATTGCAAGATGAAAATAATCAACCTGTTTTGAAAGACAATATGTGTGTTATACATAATGGAATTATTACCAATGTAGACTCACTATGGAAAGAATATGAAAATATTAAAAGAGAATATTTAATTGATACTGAAATTATTCCAACTCTTATTCAGAATGAATTAGATAAAGAAGAAAATTTGATTTATGCTTGTAATAAAACATTTAGGCAATTAGAGGGAACGTATTCTCTCGCTATGATGCATAATAAGCTTAATCAGTTTGTAATAGCTACAAACAATGGGTCTCTTTATTATATAAATAATAATAATTTTATTGTTTTTGCTTCAGAAGAATTTTTTTTAAAGGTTCTTAAAAAGAAAGCTTGTTTTGCCCCAATGGATACAGAATTTAATATTCATCAATTAAAGCCAAATTATGGGATGATTATTGATTTGGTGAGTTTATCCATAAAAGAATTTTCTGCCCAAACAAAATCTAAACAAAAAATACAAAAACATGATGTTTTTGCTTTTGATTTACAATGCATTGAAAATAAAACGAATAAAGAGGAAGTGATTATTGATCCTTCTTTATTTATAAATAGATTAAAAGAAAATAATCTTTATAATGTACTTGAATATAATTTGGATGCTATTCGTGGATTAAAGAGATGTAGTAAGTGTTTGTTACCTGAAACTTTTCCGCATATTGTGTTTGATGAACAAGGAGTATGCAACTACTGTAATCACTATAAGCCTAAGACCACAATTAAATCTTTAGATGAGCTAAATAAATTAGTAGAACCTTACCGTAGAAATGACGGTAAACCTGATTGTATTGTACCTTTTAGTGGCGGAAGAGACAGTACATATTCTTTGCATATTATAAAAAAAGAGCTTGGTCTAAATCCAATTGCCTTTACTTATGATTGGGGTATGGTCACAGATTTGGCTAGACGTAATATTGCTAGGGTTTGTGGAAAGCTAGGTGTGGAGAATATTATTGTTTCTGCAGATATACATTGGAAAAGAGAAAATATTCGTAAAAACATAAAAGCGTGGTTGAAGAATCCTTCCTTGGGAATGGTTCCCCTTTTTATGGCCGGTGATAAATACTTTTTTTACTACTGTAATGAGGTAAAAAAACAAACTGGAATAAATCTTAATATTTGGGGAATAAATTATCTTGAAAACACTGAATTTAAAACAGGCTTTGCTGGAATATCTCCAAATTTTGAAAAAACGACAATTTATGCGCTTTCTCAATATAATAAGCTAAAATTATTTAAGTTTGTTGGAGCTAATATTATTAAAAGTCCTGGATATATTAATCAATCTATTTTTGATAGCCTTGGATCGTTTGCAGCAAGATACAGTACTACTAAAAAAGATTACTATCATTTATTTGATTATTATAATTGGAATGAAAATGAAATAAATTATTTGCTAAAAAATGAATATAATTGGGAAAAGGCAATTGATACAAAATCAACATGGAGAATTGGGGATGGCACAGCAAGTTTTTATAATTATATTTATTATACTGTAACTGGTTTTTCGGAAAACGACACATTTAGGAGTAATCAAATAAGGGAAGGAATGTTGACACGAAATGAAGCAATGTCTCTGATAGAGGAAGATAATATACCTCGTTATGAGACTATTCGTTGGTATTTGGAAATTTTAGGTTTAGATTTTGAACAAACAATAAAAATAATAAATAATATTCCTAAGCTTTATAATAGATAATTGAGGTACTACTACTTAATTATAATTCATTTAAATGAATTATAGTAATCAGATAATAAGAATGTATAAAAAAGAAATATTTTTATTTTTTTTTATAATTTTTGTTGGAAATACTTCTTTCGCTCAGCGCAAAATAGATATTGATATATCAATGTCCGGTTTTGTTTCAACGACAGATTCTCTTCCTTTCTGGGCTGTCACAAATCGTCATGGTTTAATACCCGATACGGATGGTGGGGTTCTATTTTTCGGATTAAAATCCGATTTTAACAGGAAAAATGAGTTACAGTTTGCATATGGTGCATCCGGTGCGGTACAATTATCTGAAGGTGGATATAAGTTTAAGGTTGATGAACTATATTTAAGCTCTTTTTGGAAAGTATTTCGACTGGATGTTGGAATGCAATATCGTGGAGCTGAATTTCAAGGATTGGGGATATCTAACGGAAATATTGTTTATTCGGGTAATAGCCGTAATATGCCGGGATATAATTTTTCTATTAAACCTTTTACTGTTCCTTACACAAACAATAAACTTTGGATATATTGCAACTATTCCGACTATATGATGATTGACAATCGTTATGTAAGAAACACCCTGGTACATAATCAATCACTCTATTTTAGAATAGATATTTCTCCCAGGGTAGATTTACATTTTGGATTTGAAGATTGGGCACAGTGGGGAGGAACTAATCCTGATGGTACAATAAATCCTTCAGGGTTCAATGATTATTTGAGAATAATAACAGGTAGAGCCGGCGCTGAAAATGCATCTTCAAGTGATCAGGCAAATGTACTGGGAAACCATTTAGGACGTGAGATTATTAAGATTAACTATCGTGCAGATGATTATACTTTGACCGTTCAGCATGATATTCCTTTTGAAGATGGATCAGGTATGGGATTTCAAAATTTTCCTGACGGGATAAATACTGTTTATTTCAGTTTTAATGATAAAAACAGATGGGTAAGTGATATTGTATATGAATATATCTATACAAAATCTCAATCCGGTGATGCCCATGAGCGCCCGGCAACTGATGATGAGATGGCCCACCAGAATCCTAGTGATTCACACTATGGAATAATTATACTTGGTGGGCTTGATGATTATTTCAATCACAGCTCATATAAATCTGGCTGGACATATTTTGGTCGCACAATAGGTCTGCCCTTGTTTATTCCTAATACGGTTGATGAAGAGGGTATTGTGAAAGGTGGAATTGTAAATAATAGAATAACTGCACATCATATTGGTATAAGCGGTAATATTGCTCGCCTGGTTCCATATAGATTAATGCTTACGTGGTCGAAAAACTTTGGGAGATATAACCAGACTTACCAATATTTTAATGATGCGCCACAACAATTCTCTTTCGGACTTGAAGGTGAATTTCCGAAAATAAAGGAATTGCCAATTATTTTTAATTACGGGATTTATGGAGATATTGGGAATCTATATCCTGTTAGAATGGGCTTTTGTCTTGGAATCAAATACAATTGCAGCTTGTTTTTGAACTAAGGTTTGTTAAATTTGTATAATTTATTACCTATGACTATACTGGATAGGCTGACGCGCGCTACAAATTCGAGAAATTTTATCCCTGAGATAGATGGGTTCAGATTTTTCGCTATTATTACCGTGCTGATGATGCACCTCAATATAAGTTTTAGTCGAATAACAGGCTATGATTATACTCAGGGACTTACCTGTTTGGCTTCTTTGGGATGGTTTTTGAATAGGGGCGGGATTGGAGTTCCCGTATTCTTTTCTATCAGTGGTTTTATTCTTGGAATGCCATTTATAAGGTATTACATCAACAAAGACACTTCAACTCTCTATGATAAGCCTTCATTAAAAAAATATTATCTAAGACGACTTACTCGCCTTGAGCCACCATTTATAATTGCGGTTCTCGGATTTTTTATATTAGAGTCAATTCTCTCTATACAGCCTCCCGGCAGTGCGTCAATAGGACATCTTCTTTCCACCATTTTTTACTCTCATTGTTTAATATACAACGATTGGTCTACAATAAATCCGGTAACATGGAGTCTTGAGACTGAGGTACAATTCTATATACTTGCCCCTTTCCTCTGTAAGTGGCTTTTTGGCACAGGAAAAAAAGCTATACCAATAACGGTTACAATAATGGCTATAGTCTTGTTGTTATCAAATATATTTCATATTGAGATTGACAGTGCCCATTTAGGCTACTCTATTGTTCATTTTTTACCCTATTTTATGGTTGGCTTTCTTGTTGCATATATCTATCTTAACAGGAAAGATTTTCTTAATAAAAAGAGCATTTTATTCGATTTTGTAGGTGTAGTCTCGATTTTTATGCTCTTTTATTTTGCATTTGGTTATTTCTGGCCTGATTTAGGCTTTGTAGTATTCTTGTTCTTTCTCTTTATTTCTGTATTTAAGGGAAAATATTTGAATAAATTTTTTACTTCAAAATTGATATATGTTATTGGGGGTATGTGTTACACTATTTATCTATTGCATTACCCTTTCTTCTATTTTATTTGTAAATTTACTGCACCTTTTGCACAATTTGATAGTCATGCTTTGAACTACTTGATACAATTTGTGGTTGTGATACCGATATTACTGGTGGTATGTTCGATATTCTATATTTTGATAGAGAAGCCGTGCATGGATAAGACATGGCCACAAAAATTGTGGGCATTTATAAGAAAATAGTATAAAAAAATAATTATGAAAAAATTCAACTTAGTATCTCTTTTCTTGCTGATTTTTATGTCGGTAACTTTGTCTGCACAGACAACAGCTGAGATTGAAGCTGCAAAGTCAGTTGCTCGTTCGTATGGATATTCCGAGTCCGAAATATCTGATATAATAAATCGTCAGACAGGCAACACAAACTATACGGGAAATAATGATAAAAACTCAAATTTAAATCAGAATATTTATGGTACTGTCAGTGAAATAAATAGAAATGAGGTGGTTGAACAACCGGTAGTGGTAAATGTGATTGATAAACCTGCCGGGTTGAAGTCCGGTATTTTTGGCCATGATATTTTTACCTATTCTAATTTAACATTTATTCCAAGTTATAATATTCCAACCCCGGAAAATTATATCATTGCTCCCGGAGATGAACTGATTATCGATATTTGGGGTAATGCCTCCAACAATATTACCAGGATAGTGTCACCGGAGGGGAGCATAATAATTCCTGATTTAGGCCCTGTATATTTGACCGGTAAAACCGTTAAAAATGCGGAATCAATATTAAAATCAAGACTCTCAAAAATATATTCAGGATTGTCCGGAAAGTCTCCGGATACAAAAATGAAGTTGTCTGTCGGGAAAATAAGGAGTATTTCAGTAAATGTCATGGGCGATGTTACGGTACCCGGAACATATGTTTTACCCTCTCTTTCTACCATATGCTCAGCTTTATATATGGCAAAAGGGGTTACCAATTTGGGGACTGTGAGAGATATAAGACTATACAGGAACAATGAGCTTTTAACCACCTTTGACGTATATGATTTTATTCTTAACGGAGATTTTGGCACTAATATTAGATTGCAGGACAATGATGTGATTACAGTCTCTTCTTACAAAAATATTATAAATATTTATGGTGGAGTCAAAAGGCCAATGGAATATGAGACTGTTGATGGTGAAACACTTGCGGACATTATCAAATATGCAGGAGGGTTCAAAGAGGTAGCTAATTCTGATTTGATTCATATTGACAGGAATTCCGGTACGGAGAAACATTCATTTGATGTAAAGACTGAGGATTTTTCAAAATTTATTTTACAGGATGGAGATGTCGTCTCTATCAAATTAAATCGCGATTTTTTTGATAACAGGGTCTCAATATCCGGTTCCGTATGGTACCCGGGTTACTATTCTATCTCTGAAGATATGGGTACCTTAAGTCAACTTATTAATGCTGCTGGAGGTTTATTTGAAGGAACTCATATGGAGAGAGGATATATAGATAGACTTGATGAAAATTTACGTCCGGTTACTATAGGCTTTTCCCTTCAAAATATTATTTCTGGAGTTGAAAATATAAATCTGATGCGTGGTGATAATGTCAAAATATTCTCTTTGGAAGAGTTGAGAGATAAATCTACTATCTCTGTTAGTGGGGAGGTCAATTCTCCGGGTACATTTAATTTCAGAGAAGGGGTAACTCTAGGTGATGTTATTTTAATGGCGGGAGGATTTACTGAAGGCGCGACAAAAAATAATATTGAAATAGCAAGGAGAAATAAAGATATGATATCAAACATTGTATCTGATGAGACGGCAAAACTTGTTAAGATTAATCTTAATGAACAACCTGATAAAATAGATTTTGCCTTGGACCCTTATGATCTGGTTTTTATCAGAAAAGCTCCTAATTACAAAGTTCAACAGACTGTTACGATCAATGGTGAAGTTGCTTTTCCCGGAACATATGTTATTGAGAAGAACACCATACGCCTCTCTGATGTTGTAAATAAAGCATATGGTGTGACAGTAGATGCATATGTTAAAGGAGCAAAACTTACCCGTGTTTTGACACATGAAGAGTATGAGAGACTGAAGATTGCACTTAAGATAGCTCAGGAAAAGGTAAAGAATACAAATGATACAACAATATTAGATATTTCTATGATTGGGGACAGTTTTACAATAGGGATAGATTTGACGAGTGCGATTAATTATCCCGGATCATATTCTGATGTTGTTTTAAGGACGGGAGATATTATTGATGTTCCTAAAATGAATAATACTGTAAAAATTTCCGGAGGAGTACTTTATCCCAATACAGTTGCTTACAATCCGAAATATAATTGGAGAGATTATATAAATCTTGCCGGAGGGTTTGTTAAGGGTGCCCGTAGATCAAAAACATATGCTGTATATATGAATGGAATGGTTTCTGTTGTCGGAAAGGATAATTTCAGAATTGAGCCTGGGATGGAACTTATTATCCCTCAAAGAACAAATCAAGAACGTCAACCTATCTCAATTGCTGAGATAGCGACTGCTGCTTCTATGACAACTTCTATGGCTTCATTAATTACGCTTTTGATTAAATTATTATAGGAGGCTGTATGATGGATAATATTGATAAAAATATAAAGGCTACTTCAACTATTGAAGAGGATGAAATAAATCTTGTTGAGTTGTTCAAAAGACTGTGGCAAAAGAGGCGCTTTTTATTTATTATTACCGGATGTTTCTTTGCTTTAGGTCTTTTGGTGGCTATTTTTACCCCTAAAGAATATAACGCAAGTTGTGTTTTTGTGCCTCAAGGTTATAATAAAAATATTTCCGGGAGTATCAACTCTATGGCTGCTATGGCAGGGTTGTCTATTGGAAATGGGAACACATCTGGAGATATTTCTCCGGATGTCTATCCACAAGTAATGGATAATATTGATTTGAAAAAGGAATTAATCAATTCGGAATTTTATTTTAAGAAATTTGATAAAAAGCTCACTTTACTTGATTATTATACAAATAAGAAGTATAAACAATTTTCTTTGTTTGGCACTATCCGTAAATATACTTTAGGTTTACCGGGGGTTATTTTGAATGCTTTTAGAAAAGATCAAGATCATAAAGATGATATATCTATTTATTCTTCAGTACCTTATGTTAATCTTACTCTTGAAGAGAGTAGGTGTGTTAATAAAATGAATGATAATGTTAAAATGGATGTTGTACTTAAAGGTGGGTATATTTCACTAACTGCAAAAATGCCGGAAGCAATTGCGGCTGCAGAGGTTGTAGGAAAGTCTTTTGATCTTCTTCAGAAATATGTCACAAAATTTCGCCTTGAAAAAGCAAAATCCGATTACAACTATATAAAAGCAAGGTGTGATGATGCGGAGGCTGATTATAGTGCAAAACAGAGCGCATATGCTCATTATCTTGATGCAAACAGGGTTGTATCTACTGCCATAGCAATGACAAAGCAAGAGAAACTGGAAAGAGAGTATGATTTGGCAAATTCAATCTATAATGAATTATCAAGACAATTGATGAATGCAGAACTTAAAGTTACTGAAGATACTCCAATACTTACGGTTATAAAACCGGTAGTGGTTCCACGAATAGCTTCTAAACCTAAACGTTTAAAAATAGTTTTACTTTGGACATTTTTAGGATTAATTGTAAGTGGTGGACTTGTTTTCGGATTTGATCATTTGAAAAATAACACACAACTTGACTGGCCTAAAAAATGGTCATAATGCTTATTTTGTTTTTATAACAAAGATGTTACTTATCTTCAAGGAGAACGTTTTCGAGGTCATGTCTTAATTTTGTGCGATCCCAATCTGCTCGATTGGCGAATACCAATATCAGAAGCTCTTTTTCCGGATAGCGGCAAGCTAAAATCTTAAATCCACCATTGTCTCCGGTATGATAAATGGTCTTTGTCTTTCCTGGTGTTTCGTCAATGAACCAGCCATAGCCATATGAAATGTTAGGTTGATTTTGATAAGAGCTGAACGAGCTGCCACTAACTTTTGTATGTGGTGACTGTGCTAATTCTTTGCTTTCTTCTGAAATAATTGTGTTATTCCTTAGTGCTTTTTCCCATTTTACAAATTCGTGGGTTGATGAATAAATTCCTCCATCAGCTTTTGTGGCGAAGAATGTCTCTTCACCATAATCGAATTCATACCATTTTTTTCCCTTTTTATTGTTAAGATCCTCTTTGGTTGATATTCTTTCTTCAGGACCGTTAGAAACGTCTTCATACTCGTATCCATGCGCCATGTTGGGAATTACTTTGTCAGGCTCGAAGTATGTTGTTTGAGTCATACCTGCCTTGTCGAATATGTTCTTTTGTACAAATTGTTCAAATGTTTCTCCTGAAACATTTTCAATAATTGTGTAAAAAAGTTGAAAAGTAGGATTTATATACTCATAATTGGTACCTGGAGCAAAGTTAAGTGAATCAAGATCAGCCATATATTGGATGCATTCTTTGTCAGTACCGAATAGAACAAAATTTCTGTCGGTTCTTGGTCTGGTGTCTGGGATTCCGGAAGAATGGGAGAGGAGGTGTTTTAGTTTTATGTCGTTGAAAAAATCTGCCTTGAAATAAGGGAAATACTTTTTAACACTATCGTCGAGGGATATTTTACCATCTTGAGCAAGCTTTAATGCAGCTACTGCCGTGAATTGTTTTGAAACGGAGGCAATATTAAAAAACGTATTTCCATCAATTGGTGCCTTTGTTTTTATGTCGGATATACCATAGCCCTTGTCAAATATTATTTTGTCACCCTTCATGACTAGAACAGCTGCTCCGGGTTCATCTGCAGGGAAAAGTTCGCTGCAAATAGCATCTATTTTTTTGACTTTGTTGTTTGTGCATGCTGTCATAAGTAATGTGATAATGATGAGTGTGAGTGTCCTTTTCATATTAAAGTATTTATTTTTCAGTAATATTGGTATAGCTTATTTCCTTTCTGAGGAGGTTTAAAGCATATGAGGCAAATCGTTCTATATTGATGGCTCTGTTCGAGGCGAAGTTTACCTGCTGAGAAATGACTTTAATATTACCGGTTTGCGGATTTTTGCTTGCAACAGCAAGCCATGCCATACCTACAGGTTTTGAAGATGTGCCTCCATCGGGACCGGCAATTCCGGAGGTAGCCACAGAATAATCCGTATCCATTATTTTTCTTACTCCCAAAGCCATCGCTTCGACACAATTGCTGCTTACCGCACCGTATTTTTCAATAATTTCCGCAGATACTCCTAGAATATTGATTTTAGCCTCATTAGAGTATGATGTAACAGAACCCATGTAGTACTCGGAACAGCCTGGAACTGATGTTATAAGCTCTGAAATGCGCCCTCCCGTGCATGATTCGGCTGCCGATAAGGTTAGCGCTTTTCTTGAAGGGCTGTTTTTCCCCTTTTCACAAAGCATATGCCCAATAACCGTCTGAAGGTTGTCTTCTCCCTCTCCATAAATGGCATCACCTAATAACTCTTTTAGTTCTTCTATTTGAGGTTCAAAGGTAACATTAGATCTGCCATAGCTTGACAATCGTAGCCGTACTCCGATAGTAGGATTAGGGAGATATGCAAGCTTAATATATGCAGGCAAAGCCTCTTCCCATTTCTCAATCTTCTTCGCAAGTGTGGATTCCGGTATTCCGAAGGTTACTATTGTTTTGTGGTTTATCTCTTCAATGTCAAAATTTTCTCTTATATCTAAAATCACATCGCCAAGTGCACCAATTGCTTCAAAAGGAACTCCAGGGAGGGAATAGAGTACGGCTTTATGCCCATATTTTTCTTCTTTAGAGAATAGAAACTGCATACATGGTGCAGTTCCAAGCCTGTTTTGAATTACTTTACATTTTTCCGGCACAAATGCCTGGGCTCTGTTAATGTCCGAAATTTCTATTGATCTTCTTGTCAAAATGGTACGGATAATCTCCATTTGTTCATGAGATTCCTTATAACCTTTTGATCCACTCAGTTTACAGAGGGCCTCTTTAGTTATATCATCTTTAGTCGGGCCAAGTCCTCCGGTCACGATAACTATGTCTGTCTCTTTAAGACATCTTTCAAGATTGGAGATTATCTCATTTGTTTCATCTCCAATTGAAAACATATATCTTACTTTAATACCGAGTTTGTTAAGTTCTTGTGAGATTTTTGATGAATTTGTGTCTATTATCTGACCGATAAGTATTTCATCACCTATTGTGCATATTGATGCAGTTAGCATTTTTAAGATATTTTAGAATATTGCGTACAAAACCGGGACCATTGTAAATAAATCCGGTATAAATTTCAATTAATGATGCTCCGGCATCAAGCATTTCTTTTGCCTGTTTTGGAGTCATTATTCCTCCCACTCCAATAATAGGTACGTTTCCTTCGGTTTTTGTATGAATATATTTTACAAATTCAAGTGATTTTTCAAATAGTGGGGCACCACTAAGTCCTCCTTCTCCAATATCCTCCAGATATTTTTTATCTGTTATAAGTCCATCACGGCTTCTGGTAGTATTAGTCGCAACAATGCCGTCAAGTCCTGAAATCATTACCAGTTCGATTATCTCGTCAAGTTGTTCTTTTGGTATATCAGGAGAGAGTTTTAATAGTATAGGACGTTGCTCGTCATTGAATCGGCGTATGGTAATTAGCTTGTCTATTATGTCTGAAAGAATGGTTATATCTTGTAATTCTTCTAAATCTTTAACATTCGGGCAAGAAATGTTTAATACAAACATATCTACGAAGTCATACATAATGGAAAATGATTTTTCAAAATCTTTTACTGCCAATTTATTGGAGGTTTTGGTATTCTTAGTAAGATTGCCGGCAATTACAACTTTAGGATGTCTCTCTTTTAGCCTGTCAACTGCATATCTTACACCTTTGTTGTTAAGTCCCATGCGATTAACAATTGCTTGATCTTCAGGAAGCCTGAAGCATCTTGGCTTTGGGTTTCCAAGTTGTGGGAGCGGAGTAATAGAGCCTATTTCCACAAAGCTGAATCCAAAATTTGCAAGGTCATTATAATATTCTCCGTTTTTATCCAGTCCGCCGGCAATACCTATGGGGTTTTTAAAATTAATTCCAAAGAGTTCTTTCTCCATTCCTTGGTGTTTTACAGTATATAAAATTCTTAAAATATATTGTGCACCAGGGATGAAACGTAATATTTTTAAAGCCTGAAAAGTAATAGCATGTGCTGTCTCAGGAGAAAAAGAAAAAAGTAAAGGTTTAATCAGGTATTTATACATAGTGCAAAATTAGAATAATATTTTCTTTTTGTACTAAATATGATTAATTTAGTATATTCATTTTTTTTCTGATGATAAATCATGATATGCGTCTAAAATTTTTAATTATAATTTTCTTCATTATTATGGGGCAAATTTTCTGTACATCTCTTTGTGCGTCAGATCAGAGTCAGAATGAATATTCTCCTATTCTTATCATCAGTTCATATAATCCTGATGCGACAAGGATATACAGCAATATTTCAGATTTCATAGATGAATATAAATTTTTAGGAGGTAAAGCATCTGTTCTCATCGAAAATATGAATTGCAAGAGTTATTCTGAGTTGCCGGAATGGAAATATACTATGGAGAGGATTCTTTATAACTATAAAGAAAGGGACCCTGCTCTGATAATACTTCTTGGTCAGGAGGCATTTACTTCGTATGCATCACAATCATTTTTTTTAAAAAAGGATATTCCGGTTATTTGTGGGTTGATAAGCTCCACAATGGTCTCTTTACCCGAAAATGATAGTATTGCTTCTCCTTTTTGGATGCCCGAATGTGTTGATGTCTTTGACAGTCTAAGGTTTTTTAGTGTTAGAGGTGGTGCTGTATATGACTATGATGTTGTCGGTAATGTCAATTTGATAAAAAAAATCTATCCCCACACAAAAAATATTGTGTTCATATCTGACAATAGTTATGGAGGGGTCTCATTACAGGCGTGTGTCAGGAAAGAAATGAAAAAATTCCCGGAAGTAAATCTTATTTTGCTTGATGGCCGTTCAAATACTTTATTTTCCATAATAGAAAAAATACATACAGTTCCTAAAAACAGTGTTATTCTATTAGGATCATGGAGAGTTGACATGGATGACAAATTTTATATGAATGATGCTCTATATATGATTAGAGGTGCTTCTCCTGATATTCCTGTGTTTACTCTTACCTCCACAGGCATGGGACAATTAGCGATTGGAGGTATTTATCCAAAATTTCGTTCTTTTGGTGTTGACCTGGCAAAGCAGGCAATGTCAATTATTGATAATCCTCATTTGTATTTGCTTGAAAAGGTTAAAAATACTGCTGTTTTTGATTATAATATTCTTATTCAAAAAAATATTGATAAAAAACTATTACCATACAAATACGAAGTAATAAATAAAGAAAACTCCTTTTTTGTTGAAAACAAACTTTTTATGATAGTTTCATCTCTCATATTTGTTTTTATGTTAATTATATCATTAATAACCGTTCATGTTTCCAAAAGAAGAAAGAAAATGAATACTCAGTTGCTTATTTCAGAAGATTCATTACGTATGGCAAAAGAAGCTGCTGAGGAATCAAATCGTTTAAAATCCGCTTTTCTTGCAAATATGAGCCATGAGATAAGGACACCTTTAAATGTAATTGTCGGCTTTAGTGAAATTCTATCTGAGACTGATAATGAAGAACAGAAGAAGGAGTGTGTTGCCATTATTAATAATAATAATGATCTACTGTTACATCTTAGTAATGATATCCTTGATTTGTCAAAGATTGAGGCAGATACGATGGATTATCCCTACCTTGATTTTAATTTGAATGAATTATTTTTTGAGATTGAAAGTTATGAACGTGTTAGACTTCAAAAAGATAATAAGAATATAGAGATCGTATTTGAGAAGTATATTCCTAACTTTATTATTCATTCGGTTAAAAATAGAATACATCAAATTATTACTAATTTTATAACTAATGCAATTAAATTTACTGAAGAAGGGAAAATTACCTTTGGATATGAGATTTGTGATGACAATATAAGGTTCTATGTGACTGATACAGGTTGCGGCATTCCAAAAGATAAAAGAGAAGTTATATTTGATCGTTTCGTCAAGTTGGATGGCTTTAAGAATGGTACAGGATTGGGACTGTCAATATGCCAAATGATTGTCAAAAAACTTAATGGAAAAATAGGTGTTGATTCTGAAGTTGGGATAGGGTCTACTTTTTGGTTTACACTTCCTTATAGTGAAAAAAAGGCTACTAATAGTGTTAATAATATAGAAAATGCGGAACTCTTATTAAAAGATGATTTTAAAACTAAAAGTATGAAAACTAAGCCAACTCTTCTTATTGCCGAGGATAATCAAGACAATTATTTATTATTCGATGTATTATTAAGGGATAAATTTAATTTAATTCATGCTGAAGACGGTAAAGAAGCTGTAGATATTTTTAAGGAAAAGGGGCCAAGTCTTTCGGCAATACTTATGGACATTAAAATGCCTAATATGGATGGTTATTTAGCAACTAAAACTATTAGACAAATCAACCATAAAATTCCTATAATTGCAGTTACAGCATATGCTTTTGAAAATGCGAAAATCCAAATCAATGATAGAGGTTTTAATGATTATATAACAAAACCTATTTCTGCTGAAAACTTATTTAGTGTTCTTGACAGAAATATAGTCCAAGAATAGTTTTAATTCCGTAATAATCACTAAAATTTTTCTTCATAAGTGCCATCATTATAAAATACAGTGATTCTCTCAATCATTTTTGTATTTTTTTCTTCGGGAAACTCATTTTTTGTTTCAACGGAACTATTTTGTACATCATAGTTGCTTTTTTGTGCAGATAAGTCAGGATTAATTTCATTTAGGCGATTCTCAGATGGTTGTTTTTCTTTAAAAGAATGGTTGGAATCCTGATTTTCAATAACTTTTGGGTCAGATACAATTGTATTAAAAAGGTCTATTTCCGTAGTAAAATTAGTTTTTTTCTCAAAACCACCAGAATTCTCTTTATATGGTTTACCTTTTCCTAATAGGAGCCAGTCTGCATTCAAGTTTGGAAATTTCAAAAGCATCTTTTGAATAAAATCAAAACTTGGTTTGTTTCTTCCTGAAAGAATATGAGAAATTCCTGATCGTTGTATTCCCATCATATCTGCAAATCTTGCAGGAGATAGCTCTTCTAACTCCAAAAATTGATGTAAACGTCGATTCATTTTTGTAAATGTTTAGTTCTACAAATGTAATAATAAATTAGTTTACAGGTGTAACGAAGTAAAATATTTTTAACTATTACAAGTGTAAATATCAATTAATTTTTAATATATATCCATATGAATTATATATCTATTTAGAGCTTTAATTTATATAATTTCACTAATTGGCTGGTAATGTATAAAATATGAATAATAATGAAGGAGTAATGTTTATATTAAGGTAAAATACGGTATATTTTACAATTATAACCATATATAACTTTAAATAATAAAATATAAACAGCTGGTAAATAATAGATTAGAAATAACTATTTTACCCATAACAATAAGTTATTCCCCTTATTTACTAATACTGACTAACCATCTATAATTTTGTGTACTTTACATGTGTAATCAGGTATAGAGGTAGGGATAGTTCACATAAATACACTGCGGTTGATACATATGTGAATTACATCTGTAAACAAATTTTAATTTTAAAGATAAATAGTTAAAGTGTACATTTGCACCCACAAAGAGAAAAAGTGTCTAAAATGGTACAAAAAATAAGAATACAGGACTATACTTATACCCTGCCTGAGGATAGAATAGCCAAGTTTCCATTGGAAAATCGTGATGACTCAAAGCTATTACTCTATATTGATAACAATATACGTGAAGAAAAGTTTTTAAATATAGCTGATTGCCTTCCTGAAAATGGTTTTATGATCTTTAATAATACTAAAGTTGTTCCTGCAAGATTGATATTCAAACGTGATTCCGGTGCTATAATAGAAGTATTCTGCCTAGAACCTGATACTCCCAATGACTATCAGATATGTTTTCTTGAAACCCAAAAGTGTCGTTGGAAAGCTATTGTAGGGAACGTTAAAAGATGGAAATCAGGTAAATTATCACTTTTGACAGATCATATCTATAAAAAAGGAATTGATATTGAGTATTCAAGCGTAGGTACAGGCGATTATAATTGTGTTGATCCAGAAAATGATGCAAATATTAAAGCCAAAAGGCATCTATCTGAGCTCCAAAGCATAAATTTACAGGTAGAACTTATTGAACGTAAGGATAATGAGACGATTGTTGAGTTTACATGGGATGGTGGTTATTCTTTTTCTAAAGTAATGGAAACTTGTGGTCGTATTCCTATTCCTCCTTATCTGAAAAGAGATTCCCAACTTATTGATTATGAGAGATACCAAACTTATTATGCCAGTAAGGATGGTTCTGTTGCTGCTCCTACTGCTGGATTGCATTTTACTGATGCAGTATTAAAAAAAATTGAAAAACGGGGAATTATCCGTGATTCTTTATGTCTTCATGTTGGAGCCGGTACTTTTTTACCGGTTAAAAGTGAGTTTATTTCTGATCATCAGATGCATAGTGAGCCATTTTCTGTCTCGTTAGTGTTTTTGATGAATTTATTGGGGCACAGCGAAGGCAAGCCTATTATATCTGTAGGTACAACTTCAACAAGATGCCTTGAATCACTCTATTTTCTTGGTGTACAGTGTATCGAAAATGGCGAACCAGGCTTTGTTTCCCAATGGGAACCGTACCGGGAGTCAGGTTATAAATATACATTGAAAGAGTCTATCTCAGCCTTAATTAAATATATGAAAGATATAGATAAAAATATTTTTACTTCCAGAACGAGTATTATCATTGTCCCTGGATATAAATTCAGAGTGATAAACTATCTGGTAACAAATTTCCATCAGCCACAGAGCACTTTATTATTACTAATTGCTGCTTTTATCGGAGATAACAATTGGAGAGAAGTTTATAATTTTGCTCTCAACCATAACTTCCGATTCCTCAGTTATGGTGATTCATCACTATTAAAATTACGTTCTGAATGCCTTTGAAGCTAATTTTTATGTAATAAATGTCAATTTTATAGGCCCTTTTCTAATTATCCATAATTAAAATTTTGTTTATCTTTGTTATTGTACTATTAATATTTTGTTGAACCAAATACTAAACCAAACTAAGCAATTTATGAAAAAAACAATCATTGATCATTTTGAACAGGCGGTGGCTAAATTTGCAAACTGCGATTTTCTTTTGGAAAATACAACAGGCACTTTTGAGCCCACTACTTATTCTCAAGTGAGAGAATTTGCATATCAATTTGGTGCAGGGCTTATTGTTGAAGGAATTAAGGCAAAAAATACTGTTACTATTCTTTCAGAAGGACGGAATATGTGGATAATAGCTGAATTGGGAATATTTTATGCCGGAGCTATAAGTATCCCTCTTTCTCTAAAGTTAGAAGAGTCCAACGATTTGTTATTCAGACTTAAACATGGAGATGTAAGTTGTATTATTGTCAGTGGGCGTCAACTCGCAAAGATTCGCCTTATTAAGGATCAACTCCCTCTTTTGAAAAAGATTATAGTTTTGGACCCAATTGATAGTTATGAGAAGGATGAAGTTGCAGCAGCAGATTTGATGTCAAGAGGAAAAATTTACTTGGAGAGTAATAGAGAGGATTTTTTGAAGGTAGGACAATCCCTTCAGAATGATGATATTGCTACTATAACATATACTTCCGGAACAACTGCCGACCCAAAAGGTGTGGTGCTTACCCATAGAAATTATACTGCTAATGTTGAACAGGCTCTTTCCTGTATAGATTTTCCGCATGGATATAAAATGTTAATAATACTTCCCTTGGATCATTGTTTTGCTCATGTTGTAGGTGTTTATGCCATGATGGCAAAAGGTTCCCGAATTGCTACTGTTCCTTCTGGAAAAACGGCGATAGAATCTCTTAAGAACATACCTTTGAGTATTGCTGCTGTTAAACCAAATATTCTACTTTCTGTCCCTGCTCTTGCAAAAAGTTTTAAGAAAAACATTGAGTCTTCGGTTGAAAAGAGTGGTAAAACCAAACTTTTCAAATTTGCTCTAAATACCGCTATAAAATATAATAAAGAGGGATGGAATAAGGGTCAAGGTACTCTTATTCTACTCAAACCACTAGTTTTCCTCTTTGATAAATTAATTTTCAGCAAAGTAAGGATGGCTATGGGTGGGGAATTAAAGTACTTCATAGGCGGTGGTGCATTGTTGGATATAGACCTTCAACGTTTTTATTACGCTTTGGGAATTCCTATGTTTCAGGGATATGGCCTTTCAGAGGCAACACCTGTTATATCTACTAATTCTCCACTAAAGCACCGTTTAGGATCTTCCGGTATACTTGTTCGTCCTATGGATTTAAAGATTTGCGATGAAAATGGGAATGAAGTTCCTACAGGAGTTTCCGGTGAGATAGTTATAAAAGGAGAAAATGTTATGTCAGGGTATTGGAAAAATCCTAAGTCTACTTCGGAAACGGTTAAGGATGGATGGCTATATACAGGAGATATGGGGTATATGCACGAATCCGGTTTCTTATATGTTTTGGGACGTTTTAAATCGCTTCTTATATCAAGTGACGGAGAAAAATATGCTCCGGAAGGTATTGAGGAATCTATTGCTGAAAAATCACATATAATTCAGAATGTCATGCTTTATAATGACCAGAGCCCTTATACAATTTGTGTTGTGCAGGTTGATAAGAATGCTGTACCTAAAGGCAAGGATGGAATTATTGCAGTAAAAGCCGAATTTGATAAATACCGTTCTGGTGGTGAGTTTTCAGGAATTTTTCCTGAAAGATGGCTTCCCACTACATTTGTAATTGCAGATGAGCCGTTTAGTGAACATAATCGCATGATTAATAGTACTATGAAGCTTGTTAGAAGTGTAGTTGAGAAAACATATGCCGACCGTATTTCTTTTGCTTTTACTCCTGAAGGAAAAAATCCTGTAAATGAATTCAATCTTAAGGCTTTGAATTTATAATTTAAAAAATTTAATTATGAGAAAATATAGAATATATATTGCATTAGCAGCAATTGTTTTATCGGCATTTGTTGCATATGGTTTGTTTACTTCTCCTAAGCCACAATCAAGTGATTCGGAATGTTTTTCAGCTGTTCGTGTAGCAGCTGATCTTGAGGTGATAAGTAAAGAACATCATTCGATTGAACACCCCGAAAACAGAGCGGTAGTTCGTAATTACTTGTTTGAAAGGCTCTCCGGAATGGGTGGAGAACCTAAGTTGTATGCCTATGATTCTATCGGCGTTTTTAACGATAAAAAAATTGATATAGAAAATATTTATTCTCAATTTGAGCCCACAATAACGTATTCTGCGGGGGTTTCTTCATATGTTCTGTTGATTGCTCATTATGATTCCCGTTTTGGTGTTAAACGTCTTGAAGATACAGTTTATTCATATGGCGCAGCTGATGACGGATATGGTTGTGGTGTAATTCTGGAAAGTGTATCACAGGCTTTGAAGTACAAGAAAGAATGGCGTCAAGGTATAAAGGTTCTGTTTACAGATTGTGAAGAGTGGGAAATGTTGGGAATAAAAAATGCTATTGAAAAAAATCCAGAACTTTTTGAAAATGTGGGGCTGGTTCTTAACATTGATGCAAGAGGAATGAAGGGGCCTGCTTTGCTTTTTGAAACAGGTACAAACAATGCAAAAGTGATGAATTTATATGCTGATGTGGCAAAATATCCATATACATACACATTTACTTCGGTTGTATATAAGACAATGCCCAATTTTACTGATTATACACTTCTTAAGGATTCTCTTCCCGGCTTGAATTTTTCTGTAATTGATGACAGATATCATTATCATAATGACTTAGATAATTATTCAAATATTTCCCTTTATGCAATTCAACATTATGGGGCTCAGATAGAGCCTATTATGAAGGAGTACCTCACTGGTATAGAATATCGTGATATTGATTATTTAAAGGCTGAAAAAGATAATATTTCATTTACTATTCCTCTGTTGGGTATATTTAATTTTTCAAAAGGGGGATATGCATTATTGAATGCAATAACATTGGCACTATTCTGTCTTGCTTTCTGTTTTTCAATTTTAAATGGCAGGATACATTCAGGTAGAGTATTTAAGGCTATGGGCAGAATATTTCTGTTTACTTTAATCACTTTTGCTTTAGGATATCTTCTTTCTTGGATAAGTTCAAAATTATTGGGGAGATATTTTATATTGTTTGGAGATATAAAGGGAGGGGAGTTCTATAATACGGCTATGATTGTTATTATTGCTTTGCTTGCAGTGATTAGTTTATGGTGCTACTTGTTAAAACGTAGAAAGGCAGCGAATCTTGTTTCTTCAACTGCTATTCGTAAAAGTGCTGCCGCTTCAGGAGTTACAAAGTACTCTTTAGAAATTTTTTATGGCACGATGTTGGTTCTACTTGTATTGAGTGCAGTGTCATACTTTGCTATCGGAGAAAATTTCTTCTTTATTATTCCATTGCTGATAGGTTCAGTTTCACTAATACTTTGGAGGATAATTAAATTGCGCTCGGTGTTGCTCATTGCCGTTATTGTTATATTGTTGCATGCATTTTCTTTCTGTTATGTGATTGGCATTGCATTGACGATTGAGGGGGTGTATGCTGTATTATTATTGGCCTTTCTTTATATAATGACACTAATACCGCTTATTGATCTTTATTCAAGAAAAGAAAAGACAATATAGAATGGTCGTTAACGAATGGTTGTAAACGGTTAAAAAATTATTGAAAAATTATGGTAAAAAAAATGTTTGATGATATTAGACCGTATAATGATATTGAGGTAGGGTTAGCTCTTAAAAGGGTGGCTGCCTCTCCTCTGATAGATCCTATGGTTGATTTTCTTTTTCCCGGACAAAATAGTAATGAATTTAGGGCACTTCTCTCCTCTGTTTCATCAGTAGATGATTTTCAGCAAAAAGCTATGTCAAAAGCAATTGAGAGTATTGTTAAACAAACTACCTCCGGACTTACTTGTAGCGGAATTGAATATTTTCGGAGTGATAATGGTTCAAAAGGTGTTGGAACAAAAAAGTTCCTTATGTTGTCAAATCACAGGGATATAGTTCTTGACTCGGCTTTTATACAGATTTTGTTTTTTAGGAATTCCTTGCCTCTTAGTGAAATAGCAGTAGGTGACAATCTTATGATTAATCCTTTCATTGAAGATCTGATAAGATCTAACAGGATGATAAAGGTGATAAGAAGTGATAACCCACGTGAAGTGTATACTGCATCTAAGGTGCTTTCAGAGTACATTAGGGCGAAAATTACAAGTAATGAGGCTTCAATTTGGTTGGCTCATCGAAACGGCAGAACAAAGGATGGTTTTGATATTACTGAGCAAGGACTTATTAAAATGCTTGATATGAGTGGAAGAGGTACTTTTGTTGATAATTTTGAAGAGATTTCCATTATGCCTGTTTCTGTTTCTTATGAATATGAACCATGCGATTTATTGAAAGCTATTGAAGTATGGTATACTAAAGAGCAGGGTGGATATAAAAAGAAAGGAGGGGAGGACCTTGTTAGTATTATGACCGGTTTGAAACAGAAAAAAGGAAATGTACATATTAATTTTTGTAAACCTATTACCAGAGATGAACTTGAAGAGGCTGATTCTCATGAAAAAAATGATAAATTCAGAAAACTTGCTGAGATTATGGATTCAAGAATTTTGCCTGCATTCAAACTTTGGCCGAACAATTATGTAGCTGCAGATATGCTTGAAAAAGAGAGCGGGAATTCAAAAATAAAAGATTTTTCTTCGTTCTATTCTCCTGTTGAGTATCGTGCTTTTAATGAATATGTTGAAAAACAGCTGAACAAAGTGCCGGAAGAAATTGATAAAGATGCTGTCAGAAAGATTTTTCTCGGAATTTATGCTACACCTGTTCATAATAGATAATTGTGGTTAATCTTTTTTAAACGCCTTTATCTCTTTTTGTATTTAAAATTTAAATTATGCGTAAAAAAGGTTGATAAACCTTTTTTTTTTGCCTATTTTTGTAAGATGTATTAAATATTGTTTTAATTAGCTCGGTTTTTATATTAATTTATTAAATATCATTAAATACTGATGAAAAAGAAGATTTCTCTTGAGGATGCAGCCGCAATGGTAAAAGAAGGCTCAACTATCATGCTTGGTGGTTTTCTAGGCAATGGTGCGCCCTTGCAAATTATTGATGCAATAGTAGCAAGTGGGGTTAAAAACCTGACCGTTATATCTAACGATACTGCTTTTAACGGTACCAGTTGGGGGAAGATGATTGAAAACAAACAGGTAAAAAAAATCATTGTTTCATATGTTGGTGCTAATGCAGCTTCTATAGATCAGATGAATTCCGGTGAATTAGAAGTGGAATTTTCTCCTCAGGGTACACTTGTAGAACGTATTCGCGCAAAAGGAGCAGGTCTAGGTGGTGTTCTTACTCCAACAGGCCTAAATACAGTTGTCGAGAAAGGAAAACAGGTTATCAATATTGATGGCAAGGATTATCTTCTTGAAAAACCCATCAGTGCGGATTTAGCAATCATAGGAGGAAGTATTGTTGATGAAACAGGCAATATTTATTATAAAGGTACAACACAGAATTTCAATCCTATAATGGCTATGGCAGCCGATAAGGTTATAGTAGAGGCACAGGAAGTGGTTCCTGTTGGAAAAATTGAGCCTGAATGTGTTCATACTCCTGCGATATTTGTGGACTATATCTACGTGAAACAATAAAAGAAACTATCAAGTAAAAAACTATCTATTATGTTAAACAAATCAATGATCAGAATGCGTATGAGCTGTCAAGATGCTCATTATGGTGGAAATTTGGTTGAAGGGGCAAAGATGCTTCAACTTTTTGGCGATGTTGCCACAGAACTTCTTATTCAACGCGATGGTGATGAAGGTCTTTTCAAAGCTTATGATATGGTTGAATTTATAGCTCCTGTTTATGCAGGTGATTTTATAGAGGCTGTCGGCGAAATCGTTTCAGAAGGAAATACTTCCAGAAAAATGGTTTTTGAAGCACGTAAAGTGATTATTCCTCGTCCCGATATTTCCGCCTCCGCTGCTGATGTACTTTCTCAGCCAGTAGTTGTTTGTCGTGCAAGCGGTACATGTGTAACTCCCAAAGATTGCCAGCGTAAGTAATCTTAAAGATATTAACTGTACAAAACAATTATATGGATAAATTGATTATTACTGCTGCAATTTGCGGTGCAGAAGTACTTAAAGAACATAATCCTGCAGTTCCTTATACTGTAGAGGAGTGTGTTCGCGAAGCAAAATCAGCTTATGATGCTGGAGCAAGCATTATTCATCTGCATGTTCGTGAAGATGATGGTACTCCTACACAAAGTAAAACACGCTTTAAAGCTGTAATGGATGCAATATATGAGGCTTGTCCCGATGTTATAATCCAACCTTCTACCGGTGGTGCTGTCGGAATGACAAATGATGAACGTCTTCAACCAACTGAGTTAGTCCCTGAAATGGCTACTCTGGATTGCGGAACTTTGAATTTTGGTGGTGACGATATATTTGAAAACACTGAAAATACCATTAAATATTTTGGTCATAAAATGATTGAAAGAGGTATTAAACCGGAACTGGAAGTATTTGACAAATCAATGATTGATATGGCTCTTCGTCTTAACAAGAAGGGTTTTATAAAATCACCTATGCATTTTGACTTCGTAATGGGCGTTAATGGAGGTATTACCGGTGACTTGAGAGATTTTGTATTTCTTCGTCATAGCTTACCTACTGATGCTACTTATACTGTTGCCGGGGTAGGCCGCTTTGAGTTTACTTTGGCTGCTGCTGCTATTATTGATGGCGGTAACGTACGTGTTGGTTTTGAAGATAACGTATATTTGGCTAAGGGTGTTTTGGCAAAATCAAATGGAGAGTTGGTTGCCAAAGTCGTTCGGCTCGCAAAAGAGTTCGGCCGTGAAATTGCAAATCCAGCTGAAACCCGTCAGATTCTTGGGTTGGCTCTAAAAAAATAATACCGTGTAAATGGTAAAAAGAATAATTAACTTATATTGAAACTAATAAGTGAAATTAAAAATATTTATAAATAAAAAATTATCTAATGATGAAAAAAGGTAACAAATATGGTCTGCACAGAGTTATTGAACCAGTAGGTGTTCTTCCACAACCAGCAAATAAAATCGACAACAATATGGACGAGATCTATGATAATGAAATACTTATTGATGTTCAAACTCTTAATATTGATTCCGCAAGTTTTACGCAGATTGAGGAACAAGCTGGTGGTGACAAAGCAAAAATAGCTGAAATAATGTTGGACATTGTTGCAAAACAAGGTAAACACCGCAATCCGGTAACAGGTTCAGGTGGAATGCTTCTTGGGACAGTTGAAAAAATTGGTGATGCTCTTGTAGACAAAATAGATCTTAAAGTTGGTGATAAAATAGCTACTTTAGTATCCTTATCTCTTACTCCACTACGTATTGATAAGATTAAAGAAATACGTTCCGATATTGATCAGGTTGATATTGACGGTAAAGCAATATTGTTCGAAAGTGGTATTTATGCTAAGATTCCAAAGGATATTCCTGAAAATCTTGCTCTTTCTGCTTTGGATGTTGCAGGTGCCCCTGCTCAGACAGCTAAACTTGTTAAACCTGGAGATATTGTTCTTATCATCGGTGCCGGTGGAAAGTCAGGTATGCTTTGCTGTTATGAAGCAAAGAAACGTGCTGGCGTTACAGGTATGGTCATAGGTCTTTGCCACAGTGAACGTTCAACAAAACGTCTTCAAGATCTTGGATTTTGTGATTATGTTTTTTCTGCAGATGCCACTCAACCGGTTCCTATTCTTGAAAAAATTGAAGAACTCACTAATGGTCATATGTGCGACATCACAATCAATAATGTTAATATTAATGACACTGAAATGACATCAATTCTTTGTACAAAGAATGATGGTATTGTTTACTTTTTCTCAATGGCTACAAGTTTTACTAAAGCGGCACTTGGCGCAGAAGGTGTAGGCAGTGATGTTACTATGATTGTTGGCAACGGTTACACTAAAGGCCACGCAGAAATAACTCTTCAGGAACTTCGGGAGAGCGAAAAACTAAGAAAGATTTTTACTGAGCTTTACGCATAATTATTAATTCGAGATTCATATTTGTGCCGGATTTCTTATTCCGATAATTATATCTATCTTTAATAAAATGATAATTTATGCCTGAAAAAGTTTATAAACAAGGGTGTAGGTATGGTACTCATCGAGTTGTATCACCGGCTGGGACATTGCCCCAACCGGCTGATAAACTGGATAATACTATGGAAATATATGATAACGAGTTATTGATAGACGTCTCAACTCTTAATATTGATTCTGCAAGTTACACCCAGATTCGTCATACATGTGGAAATGATGCCGAACAAATGAAAAAAATGATTCTCTCTATTGTCAAGGATAGAGGGAAGATGCAGAATCCTGTTACCGGTTCCGGCGGAATGCTGATAGGAACGGTAAAGGAGATAGGTCCTAATTTTCATAATGCTAGTAAGGTAAAAATAGGTGACAGGATAGCTACTCTTGTTTCTTTGTCTTTGACTCCTTTAAAACTGAAAGAGATAAAAATACTTAATGCCAATTCAGATCAGGTTGATGTTTCAGGAGAGGCAATATTGTTTGAAAGTGGTCTTTTTGCGGTTTTACCTGATGATATCCCAGAAAAACTGGCTCTTGCGGTTCTTGATGTGGCAGGTGCTCCTGCACAGGTAGACCGTCTGGTTACTGAAGGTGATATTGTCTGTATTATTGGTGGTGGTGGAAAGTCAGGCGTTCTTTGTTGCTATCAGGCGATGAAGAATGTAGGGCGTTATGGTAAGGTTATTGTTGTAGAGTATTCAAAGGAGAATGCACAGCGTATTAAGGATTTAGGACTTGCTACAGATGTAATAGTAGCGGATGCCACCAATGTGATGGATGTCTATCATAAAGTTATGGCTATCACTGGAGGCCGTGGAACTGATGTTACCGTAAATAATGTTAATGTGCCTTCAACAGAGATGACATCAATTTTGATTACTAAAGGTCAGGGACTGGTTTACTTTTTTTCTATGGCTACAAACTTCACAAAAGTAGCGTTAGGTGCAGAAGGAGTAGGGAAGGACATAAACCTTATTGTAGGTAATGGTTATACGAGAGGTCATGCAGAATTGACTTTAAATATTATACGTGAATCTAAAATCATTCGCGAGCTTTTTGAAAAATTATATGTAAAATAATTATGGTAGAATCAAGAAGAAAACAATTATTTCCTGAAGTTACTGATGAACAGTGGAACGACTGGAAATGGCAGGTAAAAAATAGGATTGAAACACTTGAAGAACTGAAAAAGTATATTCATCTTACTCTCGAGGAGGAAGAAGGTGTTAAAAAATCGCTGGCCACATTGCGAATGGCCATTACCCCTTATTATATTTCATTAATTGATCCTGACGATCCTCATTGTCCAATACGCAGGCAGGCAATTCCTACTGCAGCAGAAACACACCAATCGCCAGCAGATCTTTTGGATCCTCTTCACGAGGATGAAGATTCTCCTACTCCAGGATTAACACACAGATACCCGGACAGAGTTCTTTTACTTATTACCGACATGTGCTCAATGTATTGCCGTCATTGTACCAGAAGACGTTTTGCCGGACAGAAAGACGATGAAAGTCCAAGTGAAAGAATAGATAAGGCTATTGATTATATTGCACGTACACCTCAAATCAGGGATGTACTTCTTTCCGGCGGTGACTGTTTAATGGTAAGTGATGATAAGCTTGAAGACATAATAAAACGGTTGAGAGCTATTCCTCACGTTGAAATTATAAGACTTGGTACAAGAACTCCGGTAGTTTGCCCTCAGCGTATAACCGATGATCTTGTCAACATGCTTAAGAAATATCACCCAATATGGCTTAATACTCACTTCAATCATCCTAATGAAGTTACACCAGAAGCTATTGCAGCTTGTGAGAAAATGGCAAATGCAGGTATTCCATTGGGAAACCAATCTGTTCTTCTTCGTGGGGTAAATGATTGTGTAAATGTAATGAAACGTCTTGTACACCTTTTAGTTAAGATGCGTGTGCGTCCTTATTACATTTATCAATGTGACCTTTCTATGGGATTGGAACATTTCCGTACTCCTGTTTCAAAAGGTATTGAGATAATTGAAGGTCTTAGAGGACATACTTCGGGTTATGCTGTTCCTACATTTGTAGTTGATGCTCCCGGAGGTGGTGGAAAAATTCCGGTAATGCCTCAATATGTTATTTCACAGTCTCCTGGCAAGGTGGTTCTTCGTAATTTTGAAGGAGTAATAACCACATATACTGAACCTGATGAATATCATTCAGAATGTAATTGCCCTGATTGTCAGAAAAATGAGAGAGTAGAAGGTGTCGCTTCCCTGCACGCAGGTCAGAAGATGGCTATTGAGCCTGCATTTCTGATGCGTAAGGAGAGGAGCAAAAAATAATTATGCCTTTCATTCAGGATATATTGAATTATCGGAGCGTTTCGATAGTAGGCTTGGAAAAAAATACAGGCAAGACGGAGTGTCTTAATTATATCTTGAATAGATTGCCGTTATCAGAAGTGTGTGTGGCAGTAACATCTATTGGTCTTGACGGGGAGTCACTTGACCAAGTGACTTCTACCGTCAAACCGGAAATTATTATCAGAGAGGGGATGGTATTCGCAACAAGCGAGAAACATTATAAACAACGTAAAGTTCTCTCTGAATTATTCCAAGTGAGTGATGAGACTACAGCTTTAGGGCGTGTAGTGACAGCTAAGGCTCTTTCTAATGGAAAAGTACTACTTTCGGGTCCTTCATCCGGGAGTGCTTTAAAGCGTTGGATGGATACTTTGGAACAATTTAACATTGACTTGATAATTGTAGATGGAGCGTTGTCTCGATTAAGTACTGCATCTCCGGCAATTAGTGAGGCGATGGTTTTATCAACAGGTGCTGCACTTTCTGCTAATATTAGGGAACTGGTTTCAAAGACGGCATTTATTGTAGATATGATTAATCTCCCTCTTAGTACAGAAGTGGAAGTTGACGTGATGATATCTTCATTCGTTGATTTTAATGGGGATATTTTGAAGGGTTGCAGGCGGATAGGACTCGAGGGAGCTTTGACAGACAGATTGCTTAATATGGTCAAAAATGAGCTCTCAAATGGAAATATTGAATTGGTAGTGAATGACTTTACGAAAATTTTCATTTCTCCGGCATCGTATCGTTCTTTTTTAAAGAGGGGAGGAAGGATTTCGGTGAGAATGAGGAGTAAATTGATTGCGGTTTGTGTAAATCCGATAGCACCAAGTGGTTATGTCCTTGATTCGGATACGCTTTGTGGAGCATTGTCGGAGGCAATTAATCTTCCGGTTTATGATATAGTTAAAAATAATTATATCAATTGATGAAAATGTCTATAATTTAAATAGTTAAAATAACTTTATTTAAATTTTGAAGATTTTCTATAATAAATTAATTTTTGAACAAATATGAAATTTAGAGATATTATAGATTCACCATGTGGGATACGCTATTGCTTCGATTCTCTCGAACTGCAATCCGGGTATTCTCGTAGGATGCTTCTTGACTCTGAGATGATGTGTGATAGAAATCAGATTGAGAATTCATATGATTCACTTCGTTTGTTCATTGATATGGTTGAAAACAATAAACCTATGCTGCTTAATTTACAATTCAAGTTGCAAGGGGTGCGTGATATAACAGGAACTTTAGAGAGTTTGAAGAAATGGAATGTTCTTGATGATATTGAACTTTTTGAGATAAAGCATCTGGCAATGCTTGGTGAAGATGTACAGGCATATTTTTCCGGAGCAAAATATGATATTGAATGGTTTAGGTTTGATTTGAATAAAGTGATTGGAAGTCTGGATCCTGATGGACTGCATATCGGCTCGTTTTATATATATGATTCTTATTCAGAGGCCTTGAGAGAGATGAGGAAAGAGTATAAAAATAACTTGGATGATGAAGTTCTTAGAATAAAGATTGATGATGAAGAAAATAGAATAAGGAAGGTTATTTCTGGCTTATTATATTCATATTCAGATGATTTAACAATATTGTTACATTCACTTGCGAGAATAGATATTCTTATATCCAAGGCAATTCAGATAAAAAAGGAGGGGATGTGTCTTCCAAAATTAGCCATGAAGAGTTCCTATAAGGGAATGTTCAATCCCGAAGTGAAATTTATACTTTCAAAGGCAGGGAAGAAGTTCCAAAAGATTGATTTTTCTCATGATTTTGGAGTGCCTACTACAATTATCGGAGCGAACATGGGAGGAAAAACAGTTGTACTGAAAACTCTTGCTCTTTGTCAATATATGTTTCAGTTTGGATTCGGGGTACCTGCCGACGAATCTAACATGACAATTTTTGATGAGATACATTTTTGTATCGGAGATGAACAGAGTGAACATAAAGGACTTTCTTCTTTTGCTGCCGAAATGTTAAGGATAGACAATGTTCTTAAGAGTGTAAAGAGAGAAATTAGATTGTTTGCGCTGATAGATGAACCGGCAAGAACTACTAATCCTATTGAAGGAAGAGCTCTTGTCTCCGCTCTTTTGAAAATATTGTATGGGAAAAAGAACCTGGATTTAGTTATGACTACTCACTATAATGTAGATAATGGAGAAATGTGTTGGAGAGTGAAAGGATTGATAGATGGAAAAATGAATTACAGTCTGCTTCGCACAAAGAGCAATGAAGTACCTCATGAGGCTCTTAATATTGCTGCGGAACTGGGAATTGACCAGCTATGGCTGGAAGAAGCAAAACACTATTTATTTAACTTATAATAATTACTATTTTATTAACTATTAAGATGCAAAGCAAATTAGGACTGGATTTTAAGAAGATTGATTATGCGAGATCGTTGGCAAAGAATATTGCCGATGACGTTCAAACCTTCGTTGAATCCTACACCACAGTAGCTGTGGAAAGGACTCTATGCCGGCTTTTGGGTATTGACGGGGTTGATGAGAATCAGGTACCCCTACCAAATGTCGTTGTTGATGAACTTAAGAGTAAAGGTGTTTTGAACCAAGGTGTGTTATTTTACATTGGTAATGCAATGGTTCAAATTGGTATGTCTCCTCAGGAAATTGCTCAGGGAGTAGCTGAGGGAACTATCGACCTTGTAAGAATAGAAGTAGTAGATAAAAATAAGATTAAAGCAGCTTTGCTCCCTATTATTAATGATGCTTTGGCAAGAATTACTGCCCGCAAAGAACGCAGAAATCAATATTTGAAGACAATAGGTGAAGGGCCGAAGCCATATCTTTATGTAATTGTTGCTACAGGTAATATTTATGAAGATGTTGTTCAGGCTGAAGCGGCAGCACGTCAAGGGGCAGATGTTATTGCTGTAATACGTACTACTGGCCAATCATTGTTGGATTATGTTCCTTATGGCGCAACTACGGAGGGATTCGGTGGTACATTTGCTACGCAGGAAAATTTCCGCATTATGCGTGCTGCTCTTGATAAGGTTGGAGAGGAAGTGGGAAGATATATCCGTGTGTGCAACTATTGTTCAGGTCTTTGTATGCCTGAAATAGCAATTATGGGGGCATTTGAAGGTCTTGATGTAATGTTGAATGATGCTTTGTATGGTATTCTTTTCCGTGATATTAACATGCAACGTACTTTGGTAGACCAGTATTTTTCACGTGTAATAAATGCCTATGCAGGTGTAATAATTAATACAGGTGAAGATAACTATTTAACAACTGCTGATGCCATCGAAGCCGCCCACACTGTGTTGGCTTCAGATATTATAAATGAACAATTGGCTCTTTTGGCCGGTCTTCCTGAAGAGCAGATGGGCCTTGGCCATGCATTTGAAATGGATCCACAGCAGGAAAATGGCTTTTTGTTTGAACTTGCACAGGCTCAGATGACACGTGAGATTTTTCCTAAAGCGACTTTAAAATATATGCCTCCTACAAAATTCATGACCGGTAATATTTTCCGTGGTCACATTCAGGATGCATTATTTAATATGATAGGTATTTGGACACATCAAGGTATTCAGTTGTTGGGCATGCCTACAGAGGCTATTCACACTCCGTTTATGAGTGACAGATATCTTTCTATTGAGAATGCAAAATACATTTTCGGCAATATGAAGAATATAGGTGACGAAATGGAGTTCAAGAAAGACGGAATCATTCAGAATCGTGCCAAAGAGGTGTTGGACAATGCCGTAGCTTTACTTGAAAAGATTGTTTCTGAAGGATTATTTAATGCTTTGGAAAAAGGTATTTTTGCTGATGTAAAACGTCCGAAGAACGGGGGTAAAGGACTTGATGGTGTATGCCAGAAGGGAGAAAATTACATGAATCCATTTATTAACTTAATGAAAGGAGGTAAATAGTATGAGCGGTGGACTATATTCAATGTCAGCAAAAGATTTTGATAAGACTCTTGATCTGACTAAAGTTAAGCCTTATGGAGACACAATGAATGACGGTAAAGTTCAATTGAGTTTCACTTTACCTGTGCCTGTAGGAGCGGAAGCTATAGAAGCGGCTAAACAGTTGCTGCGAAATATGGGATTTGATAATCCCCTTGTTGTTTATTACCGTGAATTGACGCCTGGCTATACCTTTTTTAATTGTTATGGTAATTGTACTCACACAGTTGATTTTACAACAATATATGTTCCCAAGGTTGAGTCTTCTGTTATGGATATGCATGAAACAGATAATTATATTCGCGAAAATATAGGTAAAAAACTGGTTATTGTAGGTGCATCTACTGGTTCTGATGCTCATACTGTGGGAATTGATGCCATTATGAATATGAAAGGGTATGCAGGACATTACGGCCTTGAAAGATATGATATGATTGAAGCTTATAATCTTGGAAGCCAGGTTCCAAATGAGGAATTTATTGCAAAAGGGATTGAATTGAAGGCTGATGCACTGATTGTTTCCCAGACTGTCACACAAAAGGATGTTCATATTAAGAACCTTACCGAGCTTGTTGAATTGATGGAGGCCGAGGGTCTTCGTGATAAGATGATTCTTGTTTGCGGTGGACCACGTATATCTCATGAATTGGCAAAAGAGTTGGGTTATGATGCAGGATTTGGTATGAATACTTATGCTGATGATGTTGCATCATATATTGCTCAGGAATTCGTAAAAAGAAACAATAAATAATTGATATGGACAAAAATCAAATTAGAGAAGTTATTGCCAAAAGGGCAGCTCTCGAACTTCACGATGGTGATGTTGTTAATTTAGGTATCGGTTTACCAACCGCTATTCCGGATTATATTCCGAATGGGGTAAAAGTTACTCTTCAATCTGAAAATGGTTTATTGGGTATGGGACCTACACCGGAACAAGGAAAAGAAGATCCTGATTATATTAATGCCGGTGGCGGTTATATTACTAAATATCCTGGCGCAAGTGTTTTTTCTTCTGCGGATTCTTTTCTTGTTATCAGAGGAGGACATGTAAATGTTACTTTTCTTGGTGCTCTTGAAGTTGATGAAAAGGGGAACCTTGCAAACTGGATGATTCCCGGAAAGAAAACACCAGGTATGGGGGGAGCAATGGATCTACTTGTTGGTGCGAGGAGGGTCATTCTTACAATGGAACACACAGCAAAAGGTAACCCTAAGATCCTAAAAGAGTGCAAATTACCTCTTACTGCTGCAGGTCAGGTAAATATGATAATTACCGAAATGGGTGTCATGAATGTCACCCCTGAAGGAATTGTTTTAAGCGAAATTAATCCTGAATTTTCTCTTGAAGATGTTCAGGCGGCTACAGATGCAAAATTGATAGTTTCACATGATCTTATTTCAATGAGAGGTATCAATTAATATTTTAAAATGTATTCAGCGCAATGCGTTAAAGTTTTATTTAATTTTAAGAAAAATGGAAAAAGTATATATAGTAGCAGCCAAACGAACTGCAATTGGCAAATTGGTTGGTGGATTAACTCCTTATAGTCCAGGCGATATGGGAGCTGCGGTTATAAAAAATATTTTAGAGGAAACAGCTATTAACCCTGCTGATGTTGATGAAGTTATTTGTGGTAATGTTTTGTCTGCAGGTCAAATGCAAGGAGTTGCACGTCAGGCTGCAATAAATGCGGGTATTCCTAATGAAGTTCCTGCTTATGGCATAAATATGGTTTGTGGCAGTGGAATGAAAGCTGTTATAAATGGTGTTGCCGACATTATGGTAGGTAATGCTGATGTTGTTATTGCCGGAGGAACGGAATCTATGTCAAATGCCGGTTTTATTATGCATGGCAGTTTAAGAGGAGGTAACAAGATGGGTGACATTCACGCGATTGATCACATGGTTTGTGATGGTTTGACAGATGCTTTCAACAAATACCACATGGGTATTACTGCAGAAAATATTGCTGAAAAATATAACATTACCCGTGAAGAGCAGGATACCTTTTCTTTTATTTCTCAACAAAAAGCAATTAAAGCTATTGATAGTGGTGCATTTAAAGGTGAAATAGTTCCTTTGGAGAATGTAACTAAGAAAGGTACGGTTGTGTTTGACACAGATGAATTTCCTAACAGAACTTCAACTCCTGAAAAAATGGCCGGTTTAAGACCTGCATTTAAGAAAGAAGGAACTGTTACTGCAGGTAACGCATCAGGCGTTAATGATGGAGCTTCTTTTGTAATGTTAGTAGGTGAAAACAAAATGAAAGAGCTTGGTTTTAAACCTATGGCAGAAATTGTAGCTTGCGGTCAAGGTGGTGTTGATCCGGCTTATATGGGACTTGGCCCTGTTCCTGCAATCCGTCAGGCTCTTAAACGTGCCGGTATGAAATTGTCAGAAATGGATTTGATTGAGTTAAACGAGGCCTTTGCTGCTCAATCATTGGGTGTCATACATGAACTTATTGAAGAATATGGCGTTACCCGTGAATGGATTGATGAAAGAACAAATATTAATGGTGGGGCTATTGCTTTGGGACATCCTATTGGAGCTTCAGGAAATCGTATATTAGTAACATTGGTGCACGAACTGATCAATAATAAGAAGAATTTGGGTCTTGCTTCATTATGTATTGGTGGTGGTATGGGTACCGCTGTTATCGTTAAATCATGTAAATAATAATTGATATGAATTTTGATTTAAATAACACACAGCAGCTGTTTAGGCAAATGATTCGTGAATTTGCCGATAAAGAGGTAAAACCTCTTGCTGCAGAGATTGATGAGCAAGAGCGTTTTCCGGTTGAAACAGTCAAAAAGATGGCATGTTTAGGTATTATGGGTATTCCTGTGCCAAAACAATATGGGGGAGCCGGTGGCGATAACATTATGTATTCTATCGCTGTAGAAGAGCTTTCTCGCTGTTGTGCAACTACAGGTGTAGTTGTCTCTGCGCATACTTCATTGTGCATAGCTCCTATATTGGAAAATGGTACTGAAGAACAAAAAATGAAATTTATTCCTAAGCTTGCTTCAGGAGAATGGATAGGTGCTTTCGGTCTTACCGAGCCTAATGCTGGTACTGATGCCTCTGCACAGCAGACTACTGCTGTACTTGACGGAGAAGAGTGGGTATTGAATGGAAATAAGATTTTTATTACTAATGCGGGGTATTCTCAGGTATATGTAATTTTTGCCATGACAGACAAATCTCAGGGAACAAGAGGAATTACTGCTTTTATAGTAGAAGATGGTACTCCGGGATTTTCCGTAGGTAAGAAAGAGTTGAAGATGGGTATACGCGGTTCAGCTACTGCGGAATTGATTTTTGCAAATTGTCGTATTCCTAAGGAAAATATTTTAGGAAAGATCGGAGGTGGCTTCGGCATTGCAATGAAAACTTTAGATGGTGGACGTATAGGTATTGCTTCTCAGGCACTTGGTATAGCACAAGGTGCTATGGATGAAACTGTGAAATACACTAAAGAAAGAAAACAGTTTGGCAAATCAATATCTTCTTTTCAGAATACACAGTTTCAGATGGCTGATATGCAGACTAAAATTGAAGCTTCTCGTTTGCTTATTCGTTCTGCTGCTTTCAAAAAGGATAAACATGTGCCTTTCTCAGCTGATGCTGCTATGGCTAAATTATTTGCAGCTGAAACTGCTATGGAAGTTACCACGAAAGCTATACAGTTCCATGGCGGATACGGTTATACTCGTGAATATCCTGTTGAAAGGATGATGCGTGATGCAAAAATTACTGAGATATATGAGGGAACTTCTGAAGTTCAGCGTATGGTGATAGCAGCTAAACTCTTCGCAAAATAAGTTTATAAAGAATTAAATATGAAAATTATAGTTTGTATAAAACAAGTTCCGGATACTACTGAGATAAAGATAAATCCGGTTACAGGTACTTTAATTCGTGATGGTGTTCCTTCTATCATGAACCCTGACGATAAAGGTGGCCTTGAGTTGGCTCTTCAACTAAAAGATGAGATTGGTGCAAATATTACCGTTATTACTATGGGACCGCCTCAAGCCGATTTGGTTTTGAGAGAAGCTTTGGCTATGGGCGCAGATAGGGCTATATTATTGACTGACAGAAAATTTGCAGGTGCTGATACTTTTGCTACTTCAAATGCTTTAGCAGGTGCTATGAGAACCATGGATTGGGATCTTATTGTTACAGGACGTCAAGCTATTGACGGTGATACAGCACAAGTAGGTCCTCAAATGGCCGAACATTTGGATATTCCTCAGATTTCATATGTTGCCGGCCTTAAGTATGATGGTAAATGTTATACTGTTAAAAAAGAGACTGAAGAGGGGTATCAAATGCTTCAGGTTGCAGGTAAATGCTTATTGACAGTACTTTCTTCTTCATATAAGGCTCGTTATATGAATGTTGGAGGCATTGTCGATGCTTATGATAAAGAAGTAGAGATTTGGGGTGCAGACAGAATTGATGTTTCAGAAGAAAAACTTGGGCTTAAAGGCTCACCTACAAAAGTTCTGAAGGCATTCACCAAAGGGCTGAAACAAACAGGAGAAGTATTTGAAGTAGATGCTGAAGAGGCTGTTGGTATTATTATCAGCAAACTAAAAGAAAAATTTATTATTTAACACCTAAAATTGTTACAAAATGGATAAAACACAATATAAAAATGTATTTGTATTTGTAGAACAAAGAGACGGTGTTATTCAATCTGTTGCTTTGGAATTACTTGGTAAAGCCAGAGATTTGGCTGATGTTCTTGGTGAAAAAGTCGTAGCTATGTTTCCGGGATGCGAAAATACTTCTTTAACTCAAACTCTTATTGAATATGGTGCTGATGAAGTGATTGTTGCTGATTCTCCTTATTTGAAAGATTATCTGACGGAACAATATTCACAAACTGTTTATCAGATGATTATGAGGTTTAAACCTTCAATCGTTCTTTTGGGAGCTACTACTATCGGCCGGGATCTTGGTCCTCGTTTGTCAGCTCGCTTATCGACTGGTTTGACAGCTGATTGTACTAAACTTGAGATATCTGAAGATACTAAAGAGCTTATGATGACACGTCCGGCTTTCGGTGGTAATCTGATGGCTACTATCATGTGTTCTGACCACCGGCCTCAAATGTCTACTGTCCGGCCTGGAGTAATGCAAAAATGTAATAAAGATGTTTCCCGTAAGGGAGTTGTAATCAAGTTTGATACTCAATTTGATACTTCTAAGTTTAAAGTTAAATTAATGGAAAGTGTTAAAGAGGACAAAGGCCTTATTGATATAGCTGATGCAAAAGTACTTATATCAGGTGGTAGAGGTGTAGGATGTATTGAGGGCTTTGAAAAACTTCGTGCTTTAGCGGATGTATTGGGCGCTGAAGTATCCTCATCGCGTGCTATGGTTGATGCTGGTGTAATGCCTCATGAACGTCAAGTAGGCCAAACGGGTAAGACTGTACGTCCAGATCTTTATTTTGCTTTGGGTATTTCAGGAGCTATTCAACACCTTGCCGGTATGGAAGATTCTGACTATATTATAGCTATTAATAAAGACAAATATGCACCTATATTTAATGTTTCAGATCTTGGTATTGTTGGTGATTTGAATAAAATCATTCCTTTGCTGACAGAGAGACTTAAAAATATATAAGTCTAAATATTAGAACTTTAAAAGAGCATTCGGCAATTTTGCCGGATGTTTTTTTTATACGTTTTTTAATTATATGGAAACTTGATTAAAATAGTTATTACCTTTGTATCAATATAAACTCATAAAAGATGGCGGAGCAAATAGTTGGTCACATATCGCAGGTTATCGGTCCGGTAGTAGATGTTAGTTTTGAAAGTGAAGTTTCTAAAAAAAAGATAATATTACCAAGAATTCATGATTCAATAATAATTGGACGAGAAAATGGTCATGATCTTGTTCTTGAAGTTCAACAACATATTGGTGAAAAAACTGTCAGGACAGTAGCAATGGATTCCACTGATGGGTTAAGGCGCGGAATGAAAGCCGTTTCTTTATGTGTACCAATTCACGTACCTATTGGTACACAAATTAAAGGCAGGTTGATGAATGTTGTCGGCAATGTGATTGATGGAATGGATAAACTTGATATGACCGGAGCTTACTCAATTCACAAGAATCCTCCAAAATTTGATGAGCTTTTGGTTTCCAAAGAGGTTCTTTATACCGGAATTAAGGTTATTGACTTGTTGGAGCCATATGCCAAAGGGGGGAAAACTGGGCTTTTTGGTGGTGCAGGGGTTGGCAAAACGGTGATTATAATGGAACTTATAAATAATATTGCTAAAAAACATAACGGATTTTCTGTTTTTGCAGGTGTTGGAGAGAGGACAAGAGAGGGAAATGATTTATTGAGAGAGATGATAGAGTCTAATGTTATACGTTACGGAAAGGAGTTTGAAAAGAGTATGGAAGAAGGAAAGTGGGATCTTTCCTTGGTAGATAAAAATGAATTGGCAAAATCACAAGCTACACTTATTTTTGGACAGATGGATGAGCCGCCGGGAGCACGTTCATGTGTTGCACTATCAGGGCTTTCTGTCGCCGAATCATTTAGAGATGAGGGAACTGAGGTAAATGATATTTTGTTTTTCATTGATAATATTTTCAGGTTTACACAGGCAGGCTCTGAAGTTTCAGCTCTTTTGGGGAGGATGCCGTCTGCTGTGGGCTACCAACCTACTTTAGCAACTGAAATGGGAACCATGCAAGAGAGAATAGCTTCAACTAAAAAAGGTTCAATCACTTCGATACAGGCTGTATATGTTCCTGCTGATGACTTGACTGACCCTGCTCCTTCAACTACTTTTTCCCATTTAGATGCGACTACAGTATTGAGCAGAAAAATCACAGAATTGGGTATTTATCCTGCAGTAGACCCATTGGCTTCTACCTCTAGAATACTTGATCCTCTTGTTGTTGGTGAAGAACATTATCAGACGGCGCAGAGTGTTAAGCAGATATTACAGAGAAACAAAGAACTTCAGGATATTATTTCAATCTTAGGAATGGAGGAACTTTCTGATGAGGATAAATTGACCGTAAAGCGTGCCCGTAGGGTGCAGCGTTTTCTGTCTCAGCCATTCTTTGTAGCCGAACAATATACAGGAATAAAAGGAGTCATGGTATCAATTGAGGATACAATAAAAGGGTTTCAGATGATATTGAAAGGTGAGGTGGATTATCTGCCTGAGCAGGCATTTCTTAATGTGGGAACTATTGAAGAAGCGATCGAAAAAGGGAAAAAGATTATGGAATCATAAATATGAAACTGATAATTCTTCAACCGGACAAGACCATCTTTAATGGAGAGGTAGTATCTGTTTCACTTCCTGGTAAAAGTGGAAATTTTACTATTTTAAACAAACATGCCCCTCTTATTTCTTCGTTAGATACGGGTAAGATAAAATATCGTGTTAAAAATGATGGAAATGTTGAAGATCTCAGTATCAAGGGTGGCTTCATAAAGGTAAGGAACAATATTGTTACCATTTGTATAGATAAAATTTAATATTATGAGCAAAAAAACTTATCTTCAAATAACAATCATACTAATTTTCTTTTATGTTTTACTAGGTATAATAGTAGGATTTCTGCTTTATAAATTTAGTCCTGGATATTATTTTCATTTGTATCCTATCATCCCTGGCTTTTATATGCTAATGGCATTGATTCTGCTTTTATCGATGCAGTCGTCTCTCAAAAAAGATGAAAAAACGACTATACATCGGTATCTACTGTTACGAATGATAAAACTTGTTATAACTATCGGTTCCATTCTGGCATATACGGAATTTATAGATGAAAATAATGAAGCTTTTGTTATAGTCACGATAGCTTTTTATTTTTTCTATCTGGCTATTGAAACTTACATTTTTGTAAAATATGAAAAGGAAAAGAATGCTATCCAAAAGAATAAAAAAGAACTTGAGAAGGAAAAATAGAAATGAACAAGAGGCTTAGAATATTTGTTTGTATCTCAATCTTATTATTTTTTGGAAAAATGTCTTTACAGGCTGAAGATTTTAATGCCAAAAAGATGATTTTTTCTCATATAGGAGATTCTTACGGGTGGCATATTACCACTTGGGGTGATACTCATATTACGGTTCCCCTTCCTGTTATAGTGATAAGTAAAACAGGTGGATTGAATATATTCATGTCATCTAAGTTGGAAGAAGAAAAGATTTATGATAATTTTAAAATTGCACAAGAAGGTAAATACGCCGGCAAAGTTGTTGAAGTCAATTCTTCAGGAGAAGAGGTCAGACCGATAGATATTTCAATAACAAAGAATGCTTTCGCCATTATTATTAACAGCATCATTATGATTCTAATTATAATGTATGTGGCAAGATGGTATAAGAGGGGTCCAAATGTTGTCCCAAAAGGTTTTGTAGGAGCAATGGAGATGTTTATTATGGATATAAACGATAGCGTTATTAAACCTACTGTTGGAAAGGATTATATGAGGTTTTCTCCCTATCTGTTGACAGCTTTCTTTTTTATTTTTATTAATAATATTATGGGGCTGATTCCGTTATTCCCTGCAGGAGCCAATACTACAGGAAATATTGCCATAACGATGGTTTTAGCTCTATGTACTTTTATTGCAGTTAATGTTTTTGGAACCAGAGAGTATTGGAAAGAAATTCTTTGGCCGAAAGTTCCTGTATGGATGAAAATACCAATACCTATTATGCCCGTAATAGAGATATTTGGTATTTTTACAAAACCTTTTGCCTTGATGATACGTCTTTTTGCAAATATAACAGCAGGACATTCAATTATACTTGCCCTCACCTCCATAATATTTGTTACAGTTGCCATGGGACCTGCCGTGAACACTGGTATGACTATTTTTTCAGTAATCCTTAGTATTTTTATGAATTGCGTAGAGATCTTGGTAGCATACATTCAGGCATATGTTTTTACAATGCTTTCGGCAGTCTTTATAGGACTTTCAAGAGTAGAAAAACACAAAATTGAAGCTTAAATAAATTTTATAAACATTAAAAAAATAGATTATGTTTTTATCAACATTTTTAGTAGCAATTGCTGCAGATTTAGGTCTAGGGACACTTGGAGCAGCATTAGGATCAGCAATAGCAGCTTTGGCAGCTGGTCTTGGAATAGGAAAAATAGGAAGTCAAGCAATGGAAGCTATAGCACGTCAGCCTGAAGCCGCAAACGACATCAGGATGAGTATGATTATCGCAGCAGCATTGATTGAAAGTGCTTGTCTTTTTGCCATTGTAGTATGCTTTTTAGCTTTATAATATATTAAATTATGTCACTACTAATACCAGATAGCGGATTACTCTTTTGGATGATAATTTCATTCGGAGTGGTATTTTTTATCCTGGCTAAGTTTGGTTTTCCTGTAATAGTCAGGATGGTAGAAGAGCGTAGGAAAAATATCCAAAAATCCCTTGACAATGCAAAGCTTGCGGAAGATCAACTTAAAAACTTTAAAGCTGAGAGCGAATCTATCATAAACTTGGCAAGAGAGGAACAGGTTAAAATTCTTCATGAAGCGAATCAGCTAAAGGAAAATATTCTAAATTCCGCAAAGCAAGAGGCAAAGGAATTAACTGCCAAACAAATCGAACAAGTTAAAAAAGAAATTCAAAAAGAAAAAGAGGCAGCAATACAGAACATAAAAAGTCAGATTGCTATACTCTCTGTAGAGGTTGCAGAGAAAGTCTTAAGACAGGAACTTAATAACTCATCAGCTCAGATGAATATGATTAACAAACTCGTAGAAGAGACAGCAAATATGAAGTCTTAAATATGAATAGAGGAATTATTTCTACTCGTTATGCGAAAGCATTGTTATCTTTTTCCATCGAAAAGGGTGTAGAAGATGAGGTTTATATTCAGACCAAGTCTCTTTTAAAGAGTTTAAATGAAGTTCCAGAACTTGAAATATATCTGTCCAGTCCGGTTATTTCTCACGAAGACAAAATCTTAATGATAAAAACAGCTGTAGGAGAAAAAATAACGGATGATTTTGAACGGTTTTTGAATTTGGTACTATTCAACAAACGGGAGCATTTTCTATGTTATATTCTACTTAAGTATAATACGTTATATTATAAGGCAAAAAATATCAGCATCTGCAATTTAGTTACATCTGTTCCTATTTCAGATGATGTAGAAGAGAAAATAAAGTGTTTAATTTCAGATAAAACACATGGTTCAGTTGAACTGAAAAAGAGTATGAATCCCGATATTATTGGTGGGTTTGTATTTGAGTTAAATTTTAATCGATTAGATGCTAGTGTTGCAACTCAGATTAATAAGATAAAAACACAGCTTCTGGAGATAAATAATAAATATAAATAACATTATATGTCCGATAATATAAAAGCAAACGAAGTCTCTGACTTACTAAGGCAGCAACTCAAGGGAATCAATACAAAATTAAACTACGAAGAGGTTGGAACCGTACTTCAGGTGAGTGATGGGGTTGCCTTAATATATGGGTTGTTAAATGCCGAAGCAAATGAACTTATTCAATTCGATAACGGAATGGAAGCAGTTGTTATGAATCTTGAAGAGGATAATGTTGGGGCGATCTTATTGGGCCCTTCTTATAAGATAGAAGAGGGCGATAGGGTTAAATGTACCGGCAGGATTGCTTCCATTGATGTTGGTGAAGGGTTGATTGGCAGGGTGATAAATACTCTAGGAGCGCCTATTGACGGTCTTGGTGGAATAGAAGGGGAGGTTATTGAGCTGCCTTTGGAGAGAAAAGCACCTGGTGTTATATTCAGGCAGCCTGTAAATGAACCTCTTCAAACAGGACTTAAATCGATTGATGCTATGATTCCTATTGGTAGAGGCCAAAGAGAATTGATAATTGGTGACCGCCAGACAGGCAAAACATCTATTGCCATTGATACGATTCTTAATCAAAAAGAAGGCTTTCTTGCCGGGAACCCTGTTTATTGCATTTATGTAGCAATAGGGCAGAAGGGCTCTACAGTTGCGTCAATTGTGAATGTTTTAAAAGAGAAGGGTGCAATGGATTACACTATTGTGTTAGCTGCAACTGCTTCTGATAGTGCTGCAATGCAGTATTTTGCGCCGTTTGCCGGAGCTGCAATAGGTGAGTATTTTAGAGACACCGGACGTCATGCTCTAGTGGTATATGATGATTTATCAAAGCAAGCTGTGGCATATCGTGAACTTTCGTTAATACTTCGTCGTCCTTCCGGGCGTGAAGCATATCCCGGAGATATTTTCTATCTGCATTCAAGACTTTTAGAGAGATCAGCCAAAATAATTAATCAGCAAGAAGTTGCTGAGATGATGAATGATCTCCCAGCTTCTCTTGTCGGGAAAGTTAAAGGTGGGGGTTCTCTTACCGCACTGCCTATAATAGAAACTCAAGCCGGTGACATTTCAGCATATATACCTACCAATGTGATTTCTATTACCGATGGGCAGATTTTTTTGGATACAAATCTATTTAATCAAGGTAATCGTCCTGCTATTAATATAGGTATATCCGTATCAAGAGTTGGGGGACATGCTCAATTGCAGATAATGAAAAAGGTCGCAGGTACATTGAAAATAGATCAGGCGCAATACAGGGAACTTGAGGCATTTACTAAATTCGGTGGTGATTTGGATGCTATTACTGCCGGGATTATTGATAAAGGGCAGAAAAATGCACGATTACTTATACAACCACAATATTCGCCGGTACCAGTTGAACAACAGGTAGCTATTTTGTATTGTGGTACACATGGGCTTTTAAAAGGTATTTCACTTGATAAAGTTGATCAATTCGAGAAGGATTTAATATCAACTTTAAAAAGTACCGACGTACTTGATAAATTAAAGAAAGGGATATTGGACGACAGCGTTACTTCTGTAATAGAAAATACGGTTGCTACATTATTGGCTCATTAGAATAAATAATAGATATGGCTTCACTTAAAGAGATAAAAATAAGGATTGCTTCTGTAAACAGCACGCTTAAGATAACTTCTGCAATTAGAATGATATCATCCGCAAAGTTACACAGAGCGCAATCTGCTGTTGCTGGTCTAATTCCTTATCAAAATTCACTCAATGACATTCTTCATGATACTTTAGGCAGCATAGAAGAGATTCAATCTCCTTATATGGAAATCCGTGAACCCAAAAGGGTTGCAATTGTTGCTATCTCATCTAACTCCTCTTTGTGCGGAGCTTTCAATGTAGAAGTAGAGAAGATGACAACCAGTGTTATTAAAGAATATAAAGATTTAGGAAAAGAAAATATAATTCTTTTTCCTATCGGAAAGAAAATTACAACAACTTTAGAAAAACAATATAAAATTGAGAATATAGATTCAAAAATGGCAGATAAACCTGATTATAATCAATGTGCAGAACTATCTTTAAAACTCATGGAGATGTTCAAAGAAAAAAGTGTTGATAGGGTGGAAGTTATTTATAATCATTTCAAAACAACAGTTAATCAAGTTATAACAAGAGAGATATATCTTCCTATGAGTTTCCCTAATCAAGTTAACAATTTAACAGCTGATTATATTCTTGAACCTAGCAGAAAAGAAATTATTGATGAATTGCTCGATAAAATACTAGCATTCAAAGTATTTGATATACTTATGGATTCAAATGCTTCTGAACATGCCGCACGTATGGTTGCCATGCATCTTGCTACTGAAAATGCAAAAAAATTGATTAAGGAACTTACAGTACAATATAACAAGAGTCGCCAACAAGCCATTACCAATGAACTTCTCGACATAATGGGTGGAATGGCCCGTTAAGCTTCTTGTTAATCTTTCTATAATCAGATTTTGGCTTCTTTTTCCCTTTTTATTTCCTTGTAAACTTCAAACCATGTTATGCTTAAAAAGCCAAGAATGACACATACTATTGTTTCTAAGAAAGTGATTCTTTCGAATTGAAACAGGCCGAGTAAAAATGGAACATTAAGAATCAGAATGAGGAAAAATATCGCTCCTCCGACTACCCACTTAACACTTTTATTCGGAGAGATAATAATCTTAAAAATATTCTTTGACCATGATCTGTTTGAAAGTATTACTGCAATGTTTGCTGATATAAGAGTAACAAAAGTGAGTGCTCTGACAGCATTTTCCGAATATTGCATTTTAATACCAAAAAAATAGACTAAAAGAGTAATCAATAAGATACCAATACCCTGAGTGCAGCTTAGCAAAATCTTTTTACCTCCAAAAAATGGTTTATTAATTGACTTTGGAGGTCTTGACATAATATTCTCCTCTTCTTTTTCTGCCTCAAAAATAATTGAGCAAGCAGGGTCTATTATAAGTTCCATAAATACTATATGAATAGGCCATAATAATAGAGGAAGGTCAGCAAAGAATACTGGTACCAATGACAAACCTGCGATTGGAACATGTATGGCAAATATATAGCTGAGAGCCTTCTGAAGATTATCGAAAATTCTTCTGCCCATCTTCACTGCGCCTACTATAGATGAGAAATTATCATCCATAAGAACAAGGGAAGAAGCCTCTCTGGCCACGTCGGTTCCTTTTTCTCCCATTGCAATACCTATGTTTGCGCTCTTTAACGCAGGGGCGTCATTAACTCCGTCTCCGGTCATTGCTACAATTTCCCCGTTTTTCTTCAATGCATTAACTATTTTTAATTTTTGCTCGGGAACCACTCTGGCAAAAATATTTACTTTCTTGATTTTTTCACATAATTCGTCCTCACTCATATCTCTCAATTCAGGACCTGTAATACATAGTTCAGGATTTTTTAAACCAATATCTTTGCCTATATTCATTGCTGTTATAGGATAATCTCCTGTAATCATTATTACCCTCATTCCTGCTTTGTAGCACTCTTTTACAGCCTGAGGAACACTTTCTCTAATAGGGTCGGAGAGGCCTATTAAACCAACAAACTCAAACTCAAAATCATGTTGTTTTTCTGGAAGATCTTCAGGTGGTATGTGTGCTTTTGCAACACCAAGGACTCTGAGGCCTGCTGAAGCAAATTCTGCTACAGCTTTTTCGTAAACTGAAACTCTCTCCTTGCTAAGATGACATAGATCAAATATTGCCTCTGGTGCCCCTTTTGTTGCAATAACTTTAATATGCGCTTGAGGATTAAAAAACACACGAGACATTGCAAACATCTCCTTAGAGAGAGGATATTCTTTCTCCATTACCCAGTCATTATGAATATGTTCTGTGTTTAAAAGATAATTTTCTCCAATATTTGTTATTGCCTTTTCCATTGGATCAAACGGATTTGTTTGACTTGAGAGAATTCCGAATTCAATTATTTCGTGAAATTGTTCAGGGAATTCTTTTTTAGAAATTACGTTAACATCTACTTCACCTTTGCAATTGTATAAAGAATTAACCATCATTTTATTCTGAGTAAGAGTTCCTGTCTTATCCGTACATAGTACAGTTGCTGAACCAAGAGTTTCAATTGCAGCCGGTTTTCTAGTAAGGACTGACTGTTTAGACATTCTCCATGCTCCCAACGCAAGAAATATGGTAAGTACAACAGGAAATTCTTCCGGTAACATTGCCATGGCAAGAGATATGCCCGAAAGGAACCCTTTAATAAAATTTCCTCTTGTAAAAGTGTACAAAATGATTACCAGTATGCATAGTAAAATACCTCCGATTGCTATATATTTTACCAGAGTACCTATCTCTCGATTAAGCTTAGTAGGCTCTTCCTTGACAGACTCCAAAGCACTGCCTATTTTACCTATTTCTGTTTTTAAGCCGATTGCTGTTACTTCATATAATCCATTTCCTTGTACCACAAGAGCTCCAGAATATACGTAAGGAAGATCATCCCCTCCTGGAATCATATCGGCATCTCCATCGCACCATTCCCTTTTTCTTACGGAAACTGACTCACCTGTAAGTAGTGATTCATCAAGTAAGAGGTTGCCACAATTTATTATTCGTCCATCAGCCGGCACTCTATCTCCTTCCTGCAATACTACAATATCTCCATTAACTACTTCACGCCCCGCAATTCTTATTGTTTCACCTTCCCTAATAACCAAGGCTCTTGGGCTTGCAAGATCCTTCAATGCATCAAGTGCTTTTTCTGTTTTTCTCTCCTGAAAATATTCTATGCCCATTATTACAATAACAAAACTCATAAGCATAATACCTTCCTGAATATCTCCCAGTATTAAATAAAGTGTACCGCAGGCAACAAGCAAAATAAACATTGGCTCTTTAAGTACATTTAATGCTATCCGCCAGGTTCCTTTCTTCTTTGAAGATGGTAATTCGTTGTATCCTTCGGCAATCTGTTTTGCTTTTGCCTGCGCATGAGTAAGCCCCTGGATGTTGTGTGAGGTGTTTGTTTGTTTCATAATAATTAGTATATACTAACAATTTGATTAAAAAGGTTATAAATAGTGATTTCAAAAAAATAGTAAAGGGAATAGTTGATTTATGATTAATACTAAATAAACAGTAGATGAAAAGTAGAAAAATATTATTTTATAGGTATTCTTAATGATTTAGTTTATAGATTTATTAATCAATTTGATTAATAAATCTAATTCATTTTTGTCAAGCTTCTTTGAAAAATGTTCGGCTATGGATTTATGTGAAAATTCGTGAGTCTTATTCACTCCCATTCCTATTTCTGTTAAATGCAGGTGAGAGGTTCTTCTGTCTTGATCAGAATGAACTTTATAGACACACCCTTTTTCTATAAGTTTATCTATTGACACTGTTACAGTCGGCTTTGAAAGCTTCAGCGCATTAGCTAATTCAGTCATATTTGGGTTGTTTAACAATCCTATTGTTTCAAGATAATGCATCTGGGTAAGGGTAAGACCAGTGGTATTATATTTATCCTTGGTTTTTTCTTCCATCTGAGCCATCATATTTGAAAGCTCAGCGACCATATTTATAAGTTCATTATTCATTTTATAATCATATATTCTGATTAAAATGCAAATATAATTAGTTTGTGCTAACTAACAAAGTTTTCAACAAAAATAAATATTATTATTATACTTAAATTAAGTAAACTATTATAAAATGTTAAATTTAATCTTCTATCCAGTTGTAGATATTATAACTCTTGTTAATATAAAGATTAGTAATGTTGTTGATTATGTCGTGTCCGTGTGCACTGTTTGTGAAATAAACCATTGTGGTTTTTTTGATAGGATCTACAATAAATAATCCTTTAAAACTACCATTGTCGCCCCAATGCCAATATATTTGAGGGGTCAACTCATTTGTTTCGGCATTAATTGAACATTGAGAGCCTAAACCAAGAGCCCAGTATATAAGTGAATCACATTTTCTATGGTTGTCGGCATATCTGATAGCATGTGAGGCTGGGGATAGCATCAATTTATGTGTCTCAGGGGAAAGGCCAGTTCCTTTAAGAATGGCTTCCTGTAGGAAATTTGAATATTCGTGTGCATTTGTACGTAAGGTGTATGCACAGTTAGCGCATAGATGACGTCCTGTTCCACGGTTTTCTCCTTTATCATTATATCCGTTGATTGCAAGTGAATCATATACAGGAAGCCACTCATATGATGTATTAGGCATGTTAAAAGGTTCAAATACCTCTTTTCTTGCAATTTCTTCAAGGGATGTCCCTCGTATAGATTCTATCGCTCTTTGTAGAAATGCGTATCCTTCGCCGGAGTATGCAAAACAGGAATCAACTTGATATTTAAATATGATAGGGGAGGTTGGCCATTGCTGTGATGAAGGAGATGTTGCCCAGTTTTGAAGTCCGCTTTTATGAGAGAGAATAATTCTTGCAGTAAGTTTGGAAGCAGCATCCTTGTCAACAAAGCGGTCAATGTCCGTGTACTCACATAGAGGTTTGTCAAGATCAATCTCTCGTGAGTCTACCATTTTCATTACAATGTATGAAAAGAGAGGTTTACTTAATGAAGCAGCCTGGAAAATAGTGTTTTCCGACAATTTTGTGGAATTTTTTTCGATTGGCTGAATTGTGTCGTGAATTGCCTTAGGATTGTAGGATAGGGCAGAAACAACGGCTTTTCCTTTACGCATTTCAAATTGGAAAGCTGGTATCTCATTTTTAATAATTATTGAATCTAAAGTTGCCTGGGATGTTTTTTTGTTGAAATTCTGATTGTTGCAAGAATTAAATATAACCAGGCTAAAAAAGAGGGCTGATATAAAAAAGAATTTTCTCATTATTTTTTTGTTGTTTAAGTTTTTTAACATACATTTGCAGTCCTAAAACGAAGGGAGCATAGCTCAGTTGGTTTAGAGCATCTGCCTTACAAGCAGAGGGTCACAGGTTCGAC
>Ga0265297_10000478_pt1 | contig 117288 bp, 102 predicted proteins | sample Munlanlwell13791_FD_192502 | JGI IMG/M metagenome (GOLD analysis project Ga0265297, IMG submission 192502) | Leachate microbial communities from a municipal landfill in Southern Ontario, Canada - Leachate well 137-91 | ecosystem: Engineered > Solid waste > Landfill > Unclassified | place...
ATAAATAATGCACGCCCGTATCCTCTTGTTGAAACTGTTATTTTTGAAATATAGCCTGATTTTATGGCATATACAGATTCACCTACCTTTCCTCCTGTTATCCAATCAACTCCGGAATGAAAATGATTATGTCTAAGCTCGCCATATGTACCAGAAAAAGACATTGAAAAACGGATTGGTTTTATTGGTTCTTCCCCGGCTGATAATTGACAGGAAAACAACAATAATATTACCAATAATCCGATTCTTCGCATGCTAATCAAATATTTTTCGTAACCTTTCGAAGAAATTACGATCTTCCTTATTAGGATTAGGTTTAAAATTAGGAGAATTCTTGAACTTCTCTATTATCTCTTTTTCAGATTTATCCACTTTCTTTGGAATCCAAACCTGGATATAAACCAAAAGGTCACCTACTCCATACCCGTTTACATCCGGAATACCTTTACCCCTCAGCCTCAACACTTTTCCTGCTTGTGTTCCAGCCTCTATCTTGATTTTAAGTTTACCGTCAACTGCTGGTATTTCCATATCACATCCGTTAATGGCCTCCGGAATTGATATAAACAAAGAATATATCAAATCATTTCCATCTCTCTGCAATTCAGGATGTGCTTCCTCTTCAATCAATACCAAAAGGTTACCATTCACACCACCACTTTTAGCAGCATTACCTTTTCCCTGAACAGTCAATTGAATTCCTTGTCCCACACCTGCTGGTATCTTGAAAGAAATGTCTTCTGAGCTCTTTACTAAGCCGGAGCCACCACATTTCTTACAAGGATTAACAATTTTCTTGCCCTCTCCACCACATGAGGGACATGGAGATGAACTTTGCATCTGTCCAAGTATAGTCTGGGTAATTTTTGTAACCATACCTGTACCATGACAATTTTCACAGGTTTTTATATCAGCTTCTGAAATTGCGCCTTTGCCATTACAATCAGGACAGGAAACCAACTTGTTTATTTTAATTTTTTTCTCAACCCCGTGTACGATTTCTGAAAGATTAAGTTTCACTCTTATTCTTATATCCGAACCACGTTGAACCCTCTGCCTCTGACCACCGCCAAAGCCACTGAATCCACTGAAACCACCGCCAAAACCACCGCCAAAACGTCCACCAAAAATATCGCCAAAATTTGCAAAAATATCATCCATAGAGAATCCGCCACCACTAAAACCGCCACCTCCGGCTGCACCACTCACACCGGCATGACCAAATCTGTCATATTTTGCCTTTTTGTCGGGGTTGCTCAATATATCATAGGCTTCAGCCGCTTCTTTGAATTTTTCTTCTGCGCCTTTATCGCCCGGATTCTTATCAGGGTGATGTTCAATAGCTTTTTTCCTGTATGCTTTCTTTATTTCTTCTGCAGAAGCATCTTTTGATATCCCCAAAACATCATAATAATCTCTTTTTTCAGCCATATTAAAATAAATCTCCTTACTCTTTTTTATTTTTCTGACAGATTTCTTTTTATCAAAAATCTGTCTATTTTAATTATTTTTTTATTCAGTCATTAAATTCCTATCACAACTTTTGCAAAACGAATCACTTTACCATTAAGAGTATAGCCTTGTTGCGCAACATCAATGACTTTATTTTTTAACTTTTTATCCTCTGCAGGAAATTGAGCGATAGCCTCATGATAATCGGTATCAAATTCTTTTCCTTTTGCATCCATAGAAGATACTCCTTTTGATTTAAGATAAGACAAAAGTTTACTATAAATAAGCTCGGTCCCCTCTTTTGCTGCATCAGAAACATCAGCATCTTCCAATAGCTGTAAAGCTCTCTCACAGTCATCCAGAACAGGAAGAAAACCTTTTATAACATCCTCACTTGCAGTACATATCAACTCAAGACGCTCTTTTGCAGTACGCCTGCGATAATTATCAAACTCTGCCACCAAACGTAGATATTTATCATTTAAAACTGCCAATTGCTCTTTTAACTCCTCAATTTTAACTTTTTGAGATTCTTTTTTAGAATCGCCCTTCATGAATTTGAACTTACCGGACTCAACTTTTTCCTCTACTACCTTATCCTCTACACTGGAACACTTCTGTTCATCAATACTATTTTTTTCTACATCCTCAGGCGTTTCCTCAGTCATAAAATCATCTTCTCTTTCACATTTTTCATTGACAGCATTAGTTTCATCTGTCATTTTATCATTCAAAATATTATCTTCCAGTATCATATCTTAATTCAGATTTTAATTATTTATTTTTTTATATCTTGAATAAATACCCAGTGATATTAATTCGTAAAGATAGACACAAATAATTTGCCAACCGGACAAAAAGCGACATTTTGACAGAAATATTACCAGTATTTGCAGATCATTAACTGAAAGTCATATAATTAAAAAAAGGAGCTCTGATGAACTCCCTTTTTTAAAACTAATATTTATTGGTAATAAGTTGTAATAAAACGCAGATAAAGTACTACGCTTTGTTATCACTACCTAATACATTAACAACTTTATGTTTGTAAAGTTCTTTCAGTTTGTCGCGTGCAGGACCAAGATATTTACGAGGGTCAAATTCTGCAGGTTTTTCAACGAATACTTTTCTTATAGCTGCAGTCATTGCAAGACGACCGTCACTATCAATGTTGATTTTACAAACTGCTGATTTGGCTGCCATACGAAGTTGTTCTTCAGGAATACCTATTGAATCAACCAATTTTCCACCATAGCTATTGATTTCTGCTACTATATCTTGAGGAACACTTGATGAGCCGTGAAGTACGATTGGAAATCCCGGGATGCGTTTTTCAATTTCTTTCAAGATATCAAGACGGATTTCAGGTTTTTGACCCGGTTTAAATTTGAATGCTCCATGAGAAGTTCCGATTGAAATGGCAAGTGAATCAACACCTGTTTTCTTTACAAAATCCTCCACTTCAGCTGGTTGAGTATATGTATGATGTTCAGCACTCACTTCATCTTCAACACCTGCAAGAACGCCAAGTTCGCCTTCTACAGTAACATCGTATTTATGTGCATAATCAACTACTTTCTTTGTTAAAGCAACATTTTCATCATAAGGAAGATGAGAACCATCAATCATAACTGATGAGAAACCATATTCGATACATGATTTACAAAGTTCAAAAGTATCACCATGATCAAGGTGAAGAACTATAGGAATATTGCAGCCTAATTCTTTTGCATATTCAACAGCACCTTGAGCCATATATCTTAAAAGTGTCTGATTTGCATATTTACGTGCTCCGCTTGAAACCTGAAGTATAACAGGTGATTTGGTTTCCACACATGCCTGAATAATAGCTTGCATCTGTTCCATATTATTAAAATTAAATGCAGGTATTGCATACCCACCTTTCACTGCCTTGGCAAACAATTCTCTTGAATTGACTAGGCCTAAATCTTTATAAGAAGTCATAATGTTATATTTTATTGATTCTAAAGTTTCTTTGAAAATTATTTTTTCTAAATTTAATTGTATTACTAATACAAACAAAAATCGTGCAAAGTTAGTAAAAAATATTGGAGCTATATGTGTCTTATTTTTGCTACCTTCGTAAAAATTTTGAGTTATGTTACCTATTAAATTACAAGAAGCTAAATGGCAAGATGTCAGAGAACAAGACTATAAGATTGCCATATTACCATGGGGTGCTACTGAAGCACATAATTATCATTTACCATATGGTACAGATACGATTTTAGCAGAAGATGTGGCAATTAAAGCGTCAGAAATCGCATGGAATAAAGGAGTTAAATGTGTAGTTCTCCCTCCTATCGGATATGGAATAAATACCGGGCAGATGGATATTAAATTATGTATGAATATAAATCCAACAACCCAACTTTCAATAATCAGAGATATTTTACAGGTTCTTCACGGACACGGGATAACCAAACTGGTAATCTTCAGCGGACATGGAGGAAATGATTTTGTTCCAATGATAAGAGAGTTAGGACATGAATATCCCGAAATAATTATCGTTTCTACAAAATGGTGGGTTGCATGTAAACCTGAAAAGTATTTTGAGGAACCGGGCGATCATGCCGGGGAGCTTGAAACTTCTTGCATGCAGGCATTCCACCCCGATCTCGTATATCCGCTTGAAATTGCAGGTGGAGGAAGTGAGAGGAAAATGAAAATTTCCGCTTTCAGAGAAAAATGGGCATGGACACCACGTAGATGGACATATGTAACTGATGACACTGGTTGTGGATGTCCTTATGCTGCCACTCCGGATAAAGGAAAGGTATTTTTAAAAGATTGTATAAATAAAGTGGCTGATTTTCTAATTGATTTTTCAAAAATAGAAAAAGAACGCGACTTATATGAAAAATAAAGTCATCATATTCTCCGCACCATCAGGCTCAGGGAAAAGCACAATAATCAGCTATCTGCTCTATGCTTTTCCCTCTATAGAATTTTCCGTTTCGGCTACTTCCAGAGCCCCGAGGGGTAAGGAAAAAAATGGAAAAGAGTATTTTTTCTTTTCAACTGAAGATTTTAAAGAAAAGATAAAAAATGGTGAATTCGTTGAATATGAAGAAGTCTATTCAGGATCTTTTTATGGTACACTAAAATCTGAACTTGAAAGAATTTGGAAAAAAGGAAACGTAATTCTATTTGATGTAGATGTAAAAGGAGGCATAAATCTTAAAAAACTTTTCGGTTCACAAGCCTTATCTGTTTTTATTAAAACTCCTTCGGTAGAAGTACTTAAAGAACGACTCATAAAGAGGGGAACAGATTCTATGGAGGCGATTGAAAAGAGAATATCAAAGGTAGAAGATGAGTTAAAATATGAATCAGAGTTTGATGCCGTACTTGTAAATGACAATCTGGAAAAGTGTTTAAAAGAGGCAGATTCTGTAATCGGTAATTTTATTAATGGAAAGAAAGTAGCATTGTTTTTTGGCTCCTTCAACCCTATTCATATCGGGCATCTTGCAATTGCAAAATATTTGTTAGAGTGCTGCGAAGTTGATCAGGTCCGTCTTATTATTTCGCCCCAGAATCCTCTTAAAAAAGTCGACCCCACCTACTCTGAGAAAGAGAGACTATCCGACGCAGAAAATAGACTTGAATGTGTAAAAAAGTCTATTAATAACAGCGGATTGCCTATTGTAATATCAGATGTTGAATTTTCCTTACCTCAACCACTATATACAATAAACACTCTCCGCTATCTGAGAAAGAAAGAACCTGAAAATAAACACATTCTGGTTATTGGTGGTGACAATTTGGCTATTATTGAGAAGTGGCACGATTGGAAGGAATTATTAAATGAATTTGAAGTATGGGTATATCCACGCAAAGGGTACAAAGCAAAAACATTAAGTAAAAAATATGGCGTTAAGTATCTTAACGCCAAACTCCAAAACATCTCATCTACCATGATACGGAAAGGTGAGGCTAATGGCAAAAACATGGAAAAGTGGAAATTATAGGCATATGAAATTCTACCAAATAGACGCATTCACCAACAAAATTTTCGGAGGAAATCCAGCTTGTGTTATTCCTCTTGAAAAATGGTTGCCAAATAACGTTTTATTGAATTTGGCAAAAGAAAGCGGTGTCTCAGAAACTGCATTCTTTATTGATAAAGGTGAAAAGATTCATCTGCGTTGGTTCACTCCCGATATTGAGATAGATTTATGTGGACACGGAACATTAGCAGCAGCCCATACATTAAAAACCATATTGAATTACCGGAAAGATAAAATAGTATTTGAAACAATAAGTGGAGAACTGATTGTCAGTGCGGAAAAAGGTATGTATACTTTGAATTTTCCTTCTCGTCCTCCGATATCAGTTGAAATGCCTGAGCCTATAAAAAAAGCGTTAAACATTCAACCGGTAGAGATACTCAAATCACGAGATTACATTCTGGTTTATGAAAATGAGCAACAAATAAGAAATATACGAATTGACCGGCAAATATTTGATGAGATAAATATAGACCCCGGTGGAGTTGCTGTTACTGCGAGGGGTGATACTTGTGATTTTGTTTCCCGGTTTTTCACACCTCAGGCCACCATACTCGAAGACCCCGTGACAGGATCTTCACACTGTTCTTTAATTCCTTACTGGAGCAAGTATTTAGGAAAGAAAGATATGATTGCTCTTCAACTCTCTGAAAGACAAGGGCAACTTTATTGTACAGAGTCAGGAAATAGGGTCCTAATAAGTGGAGAAGCAATAACATTCTGCGAAGGAGAGATATTTGGGCTATAATGTATCCGTATAACACTTAATCTCATTCATTTCAATTAAAATAAATGATATGAAAAAGTCACTATTGAAATCAAATGTTCTAAAGACAGTAATATCATTATTTCTATTGCTGAGTTTTTCCGCAAACGGACAAACCCCTTATTGGAAGGATACACAGGTAACTGAAGTCGGAAAAGAATATCCACGCACTGAATTCACATCATTTTCTACAAGGGAAGCCGCCATTAAAGGCTCATATGAAAGCTCACCTTATTACCGTTCTCTAAATGGTACATGGAAGTTCTTATATACTGATGCATACTATAAACTTCCAGAAGGCATCGAAAAACCCGATTATGATACCTTTTCCTGGAATGACATTCTGGTCCCTGGTAACTGGGAAAGACAAGGTTTTGGAGTGGCTATTTACGTAAACAGTTCTTATGAATTCAATTCCCAAAATCCTATTCCTCCAATTCTGCCTGAAGACAATCCAGCAGGAGTTTATCGTAGAAACATTGAGATTCCGGCCGAATGGCTCTCCCGTGATATATTTTTAAATATAGATGGCGCAAAATCAGGCGTATATGTATATATTAACGGTAAAGAAGTAGGATATTCGGAAGATTCAAAAGATAGAGCTCAATTTCAGATAAACAAATATGTCACTGAAGGAAATAATGTCCTTACTCTGAAAATATTGCGCTGGAGCACAGGTTCGTGGCTTGAATGTCAGGATTTTTGGCGTATCAGCGGCATCGAGAGAGATGTTTACCTTACATCGCAGCCAAAAGAGGCTTTGAAAGATTTTAAGGTTCTATCCACACTTGACAGCACTTTTTCGACCGGCATTTTCAAACTTGATATAATTACAAATAACAAAAATCAAAAGGCCATTAATGTCTCATACGAACTTATTGATGCAAATGGAAAAATTGTTTCAAACAAAACTAAAAAAGTTGATAGAGGTATTGCCCCGGGGGAGCCATGGGTAGAGGAAGATTATGTGTCATTCAAAGCAGAAATCCCAGAAGTTAAAACATGGTCAGCAGAAGAGCCCAATCTCTATACCTTAATAATAGCAGTCGAGTCAAATGGAAAAACAGAATACACTCCATATAAGGTAGGCTTTCGCAAATTGGAGATACGAGGATCTCTGTTTTTAGTAAACGGGCAACCAGTGAAATTTAAAGGTGTGAATATGCATGAACACGACCAGACGACAGGACATTATGTATCTAAAGAGCTTATAAGCAAAGATTTAAATCTCATGCGACAAAACAATATAAATGCTATTCGCACCTCCCACTACCCACAATCACGGTACTTCTATGAATTATGTGATGAAATAGGTATTTACGTATACAGCGAAGCAAATATAGAATCACATGGCATGGGTTATAAACTTAGTAAAGGTGGAACTTTAGGAAACAATAGGGAATTCTTAGCAGCACATATTGACCGCATAAAAAACATGTATGAACGTTGCAAAAATTTTCCATCCGTTACTATTTTTTCACTTGGGAATGAGGCTGGAAACGGATATAATTTTTATAAGGCTTATGAATGGATTGAGGAGCGGGAGAAAGGAGAAAATAAAATGAACCGACCTATTTGCTATGAAAGAGCTATTTTGGAGTGGAATACCGATATATATGTACCACAATACCCTTCCGCAGACTGGTTTAAAAAAATAGGAGAACAAGGATGCGACAGACCTGTTATTCCTTCAGAATATTCTCATGCCATGGGAAATTCAAATGGAGGATTATGGAAGCAATGGGAGAATATCTATAAATACCCTCACCTGCAAGGTGCTTTCATTTGGGATTGGGTAGATCAGGGTTTTCTTGAACAGGATAAAAACGGCACCCATTATTGGGCATACGGTGGAGATTATGGAAAAAATTCACCGAGCGATAATAATTTCTGCTGCAACGGACTTGTAAGCCCCGACCGCACCCCACATCCTGCTCTTGAAGAGGTAAAATATGCTTACTCGAATATAGGATTTAAAATGACAGAAGCACCGGAACAAGATTTAAATAAAAAAACGAATACGGATTCATTACAGTTTGAGATAATTAACAGATTCTATTTCATTTCACTTTCTAAATACACAATTAATTACAGTATTGAGAAAGATGGAATTTCTATCAAAAAAGGCACTTTACATTTTGATACACCAGCACAGTCATCAGAAAAATTCAGAATTTCTCTAAAAGGAATTAAATTCAAAGAAGAGAGCAATTATTATATGAACTTCTCTGTTGTGACAAAAAAGGAAGAACGTCTTATTCCTGCCGGATTTGAGGTAGCAGCGGAACAATTTCTAATTTCAGGTAAGAAAACAACTTCAATACAGAAAAGAGATCTTCCCTTCCATCTGAAAAATGGTTCAAAACTGACAATTGATGAGAGTGAAAAACAAATAACAGTCACTTCAAATAAACTCATTTTCACCTTTGATAAAGAGGAGAGAATAGTCACATCATACCGAGTTAAAGGAAAAGAATTTCTCACAGAAATGTCCGATATCCGTCCTAATTTCTGGAGAGCACCAACCGACAACGATTATGGTAACGGAGCACCAGACCGCATGATGATATGGAAAGATGCTTCTTCAAAATTCAAGACTGTTGTGAATGCAGTCATGGCGGAGGAAAGCGCATTAATTACGGTAAAATATTCTTTACCTGCCGGAAATTATTTCAGAGTAACATACAAAATAGACACTGACGCAACTCTTCATGTTGAAACAAGCTATTCTGCAGCACCGGATGGAACACCCGAATTGCCTCGCATCGGAGTGCGTTTTCGCCTACCCGTGCAGATGAATTCATTCAGTTATTTTGGACGCGGGCCACAAGAAAACTATTGCGACAGAAAAACATCGGCTAAGGTGGGACTATACAAAAGCAGTGCTGATACTGAATATTTTCCTTACATAAGGCCACAGGAAAATGGGCATCACTGCGATGTAACCATTCTGTCTTTTAACAATTTTGTAATTAAAGCTGATGATTTTATGGAAATAAATGTTCTGCGTAATTCGGTTGAAGATTTTGACAGAGGAAAACAGACACATATTAACGATATTACCAAAAGAAATTACGTTGAAGTATGCCTGGACTACCGAGAGGTGGGGGTTGGTGGTTACGACAGTTGGGGAAGCAGGCCTGATGCGGAAGCTACCATACCTGCTACACATGATTATAAATGGGGTTTCACTATTTACTATGAAACTAATTAGATTTTTTTTATTAGGTATTATTTTAAAACTATTGCTTTCTGGCTGTAGCGTAACAGACCCTGCTCCCATATACCCCATCCCAAGTGAAAAACAACTTCAATGGCATGCAATGGAAAAATATGCTTTTGTCCATTTTTCAATCAATACCTTTACCGGGAAAGAGTGGGGATATGGTGATGAATCTCCGAAATTATTCAATCCAACCGATTTTAATGCGGAACAAATTGTAAGTACAATAAAAGAAGCAGGATTGTCCGGATTAATTCTAACTTGTAAACATCACGACGGATTTTGCCTGTGGCCAAGCAAATACACAGAGTATTCCATTAAAAATTCTCCATATAAGGATGGAAAAGGTGATATTGTACGAGAAATTTCCGATGCATGTCATAAAGCAGGTATTAAATTTGGAGTATATATTTCGCCATGGGACCGCAACCACTCCGAATATGGAAAAAAAGGTTATATAACTTATTATCGGAACCAGATAAAAGAGCTTTTAGAAAACTACGGAGAGATTTTCGAGATATGGTTTGACGGTGCGAATGGCGGGGACGGATATTACGGAGGTGAGAGAAGTACACGAAAAATCGATGCTGAAACATATTATGATTGGGAAGCAACGGTTGCTATGATTCATGAAATATCACCCGGAACATTAGTTTGGCAAAGTTCTGTCCCTGAAGCAAGGTGGTGTGGAAATGAGGCCGGATATATGGATGATCCTAACTGGTGTACAATCAAAGAAGATGGCACTAACTGGGTACCTGCAGAGGTGGATGTCTCAGTCCGCCCGGGGTGGTTCTATCATGAAACCGAAAAAATACACTCTGCAGAAAATCTGTTCGAAATATATCTTAATTCCGTTGGGCACGGAGCCACACTTTTATTAAATATTCCCCCAAACAAGTGCGGACAAATAAATAAAGAAGATGCTGTGGAATTGTTTAGATGGAGAAAAATGATTGACGAAATATTTTCAAACGATCTGGCACAAAAAGCATCAATTAGAGCAGACAATACAAGAGGCAGAAAGTTCAGAGTAGAAAATATCATCAAAAAAAACAATAAAGCGAATAGTGAAATAAATAGACATTCAGCGGCAAATGAAAAAGGATATTGGGCAACAGAAGATAGTATTAATTCATCTTATATAGATTTTAACTGGAAATCCCCTGTAACAGTAAAATATATTATCATTCAAGAAAACATATCACTTGGTCAAAGAGTCAAGGGTGTCGAGATTGATGCTATAAGATACGCGCCTGATAAGAGTGGATACAATGAAACAACAAATACCACTACATTTAAAGAAGACATAATGGAAAAAATAGGCGAATGCACAACCGTCGGATATAAGAGGATAATAAAAGTTGACAGCATAAATACCTCATCATTGAGAATCAGGTTCACAGACAGCAAGGGACCCCTCGCTATCTCAAAAATAGAAATTTATTAATAATATGATTTTTTACTTTACAGGAACAGGCAACTCGCAATATTTAGCGCAAAAGATTGCCGCAAATACAAATAACAATCTCTATTCAATAGCTGATTGCATGAAGAAAAAAAAGTTTACTTTTAAACTTGAAAAAAATGAAGCTGTCGGGATTGTTTGTCCAATTTATTTTTGGGGACTTCCTTCGATAGTTGCGAATTTTATCAACCAAATAGAATTAAGTAATTACTCCGAGAACTACATCTACGCTGCATTTTCATGTGGCGGAAGTACAGGAGCAACCGACAGAATGTTGTCTAAAGCTCTTAGAAAAAAAGGATACAAACTCAATGTCGCTTTTTCCGTCATTATGCCGGATAACTATATTATAATGTTTGATCTTAAGACTCCTGATGATAAAATAGCTCCAATACTGAAAAATGCTGAACCGGCAATAGATAAGATAATCTCATCCATTAAAGATCATAGTACGGACAAATCTATGCTAAACAGAGGTTTTCTGCCGATACTGGCAACCACACTTAATTATCCTGTTTACAAATACGGAAGAAAAACAAAGCCTTTTCACGTTACAAGTGATTGCACCGGATGTGAAATATGTGTCAATTTATGCCCATGTGAGATGATTTCAATGGAAAACAACCTCCCGGTATGGAAACAAGGTAAATGCACACAATGTCTGGCGTGTATACATCACTGTCCGGTACAGGCAATACAATATGGGAAGAAAACCTATAAGAGAGGCAGATACTCCAACCCAAATATATAGACCGATTACTACTCTTTTACAATAGGACTCCAATCAACCGGAGCCACAACTGTTATTTCCTCGTTTCTGGTAGGATGAATAAAATTAACGCTACGAGCATGCAGGCTTATACCCCCATCCTTATTTGAACGTGGCGCACCATATTTCAAATCACCTTTTATAGGACATCCTATCGCTGCAAGCTGACAGCGGACCTGATGATGCCTGCCTGTAATAAGATCTACCTCAATCAAAAAATATCTATCGGTAGTTTTTATCACTTTATATCGTAGAATAGCCTCTTTTGAATCATATCTTGGTTCTGCATAAGGATAAGACTTGTTCTGCTTTACATTTCTTACAAGATAATGAACCAATTCTCCTTCGTCTTCTTTTGGTTTCACTCCGGTAAGAGCCCAATATGTTTTATGTATTTCACCGTATTTGAAACTTTCATTTAACCTTTCAAGGGCTTTTGATGTTTTAGCGAACATGGCAATTCCGCTGACCGGCCTGTCAATACGATGAGGCACTCCCATAAAAACCTGACCCGGTTTGTTGTCGCGTTGAGCGATGAATGCTTTCAAGGTTTCGCTCAAAGGTTCGTCACCGGTTTTATCCCCCTGCACTATCTCCCCTATTCGTTTGTTAATAATAAGTATGTGATTATCTTCATAAAGAATACGGCTTTTTATTTCGTCAAATTCTTCTTGTAAGAGAGTTCTATATTCCATTATGTGTTTGTTTATCTATATTATGAGTCGCAAAGTAACGAAATTATTCGGACATATTAATTATGACATGTTGTCAGTTTTTTATCGAATGGCACAATCTTAGAAGAATGTATAGAGGAATCTCCAAAAAGATCTTCAAAAAAAGAAATAAAAATATAAAAATATAAAAAAGGAGAAATTATTATGGGAAAAATTATTGGAATTGACCTTGGAACTACGAACTCATGCGTAGCCGTAATGGAAGGTAACGAACCTACTGTTATAATCAATAGTGAAGGTAAGAGGACTACCCCTTCTGTTGTTGCATTTACAGACAACGGTGAGAGAAAAATTGGTGATCCTGCAAAAAGACAAGCAATCACTAATCCTCAAAAAACAATCTTCTCTATTAAGAGATTCATGGGTGAAACTTATGACAGAGTACAAAAAGAGATTGCTCGTGTCCCTTACAAAGTAATTAAGGGAGATAACAATACTCCACGTGTGGATATTGATGGAAGATTTTACTCTCCACAAGAAATATCAGCTATGGTTCTTCAAAAAATGAAGAAGACTGCTGAAGATTATCTTGGACAGGAAGTAACAGAAGCTGTAATTACAGTCCCTGCATATTTTAGCGACTCTCAAAGACAAGCCACCAAAGAAGCAGGTGAGATTGCAGGATTGAAAGTTAAGAGGATAATAAACGAACCGACAGCTGCAGCATTAGCTTATGGTTTGGATAAGAAAAATAAAGACATGAAGGTTGCAGTATTCGACCTTGGTGGTGGTACATTCGATATATCAATTCTAGAACTTGGAGATGGTGTATTTGAAGTAAAATCAACAAATGGTGATACACACCTTGGTGGTGATGACTTTGACCATACAATCATTGACTGGTTGGCCGAAGAATTTAAAGCTGAAAATAACGGTTTGGATTTAAGAAAAGACCCTATGGCTCTTCAAAGACTGAAAGAAGCTGCAGAGAAGGCTAAAATAGAATTATCAAGTCAGACTTCAAGCGAAATCAATCTACCTTATATCATGCCTGTTGACGGTGTTCCAAAGCACCTTGTTAAGACATTGACCCGTGCTAAATTCGAACAACTTGCAGATAAATTAATTCAATCGACAGTAGAACCTTGCCGTAAAGCACTTTCTGATTCAGGATTGAAACCTGGCGATATTGATGAAATTCTTTTGGTAGGTGGTTCAACCCGTATCCCAGCCGTACAGCAATTAGTAGAAAAATTCTTTGGTAAAGTTCCAAACAAAGGTGTAAACCCGGACGAAGTTGTTGCAGTCGGTGCTTCTATACAGGGCGGTGTGCTTTCAGGTGATGTAAAAGATGTTCTTTTGTTGGATGTGACTCCTCTATCATTAGGTATAGAGACATTAGGTGGAGTTATGACAAAATTGATAGAGTCAAACACTACAATTCCTACACGTAAGTCTGAAACTTTCAGTACTGCAAGCGATAATCAACCTTCTGTAGAAATTCACGTACTACAAGGTGAAAGATCAATGGCCCGTGACAACAAGACAATAGGTCGTTTCCACTTAGATGGTATAGCTCCTGCTCCAAGAGGTATTCCTCAGATTGAAGTTATTTTTGATATCGATGCAAACGGCATATTAAATGTTACAGCTAAAGATAAAGCTACAGGCAAGGAACAAAAAATCAGAATCGAAGCTTCTTCCGGATTGAGTGAAGACGAAATCAAAAAGATGCGTGATGAAGCTAAAGCTAACGAAACTGCAGATAAAGAAGAAAAAGAAAGAATCGATAAGGTTAATGGTGCTGATGCTATGATTTTCCAAAGCGAAAAGAACCTTAAAGAATATGGAGATAAGATTCCTGCTGATAAAAGAGGTGCTATAGAAAATGCTTTAGGACAATTGAAAGAAGCTCATAAGTCTTTAGATATAACAGCTATCGATAGAGCTACGGAGGCATTGAACAATGCTTGGCATGCAGCTTCTGAAGATATGGCCAAAGCAGCTCAGGGACAAAGCGGCCCGGCTCCAGATGCAAATTATGATGCAAGTGCCGATGCAAACCAAAGTTCAAACTCACAAGGCAGTTCACAAGATGGTGAAGTAACCGATGTAGATTTTGAAGAAGTAAAGTAAAGTCGATTAAAGTCGATAGTCAATAATTATCAAACCGCAGTAAATAATTGATTTACTGCGGTTTTTTATTTTGCATATTTATCAATTATAATATTTGCATGTCTATTTTTATCATATATTTGTACCATAATTGTTCCGCGCGCTAATTGGCGACAATGTGCGCCTTATTCATGCTTATTATGTCTTATTTGGTCTTAATGAGTGAAAATATAACTGATGTAAATACGATATGGGAGTTAGCAAACTGAAAATACCAAAGATATGCGAGCAATGCGGGAAGCCTTTTGAGGCGAAAACTGTTATAACACACTTTTGCAGTCCTGCTTGCGCGAATAAATCAGGTAAGGAGAAGAAGCGAGAGGCAAAGGAAGCCAAACATAAACAATCCATTTTGGAACAATCGGTAAATCAAATTGCGGAAATCCAAACGCGCCCTTTTATTTCTATCACGGAAGCAACGATTCTTTTTGGAATTTCTAAAGACACCATCCGTCGCCTTATCAAATCAGGCAGAATTCCGGCTTTCAATTTTGGTACCCGCCTCACTCGTGTAAGCCGTCAACACATGGAAGCTATGTTTACAACCATAGATCAGCCCGAATCACCCAAAGAACCGACCGTAAAAATGGAATACAATCAGAGTGAATGTTATACTATTAATGAAATATCTGAAAAATTCGGTGTTTCGCTTTCGACGGTCAGCAATACCATTCGCAGACACAGTATTCCGAAACGGCAAATCGGCAAATTCGTATATGTTCCCAAAGAGCAAATTGACAAGATTTTTTCAGGAAAATAAAATAACGCCACATGAAAGAATTATCGAACACCAAAGTTACCGTAAGGATTCGTAAAGTAGAAGATCGTAAAGAGTGGTATATTTATATAGAAAGTTATCCTGTTTTTATTCCTGGCAAGAATGCACCACAACGCATACGTGAATACTTGAATCGCAGTGTTACCACTGTGGAATGGGATAAGAATCGAACCGCCCGAACCGAAGCAGACGGAACGAAAACTTATAAACCCAAGCGTGATGATAACGGAATAATCATTTGCCGAAGTGAAAAAGACTGCGAGAGTATGCTATATGCCGATAGCGCTCGTAAACTTCGCCAACGCGAATACGACAATGCCAATTTGTACAGCGATACCGAAACTGCACAAGTTGAACAAAAAGAGCGCTCTCAACAAAATTTCATTGACTATTTTTCAAAAGCCTCAAGGAAACGTCATGCTAACAGTTCGCAATCTATTATTACCAATTGGCAACGAACCCTTGACTTTCTGAAACAGTTTGCAGGCGGTACGCTTCTGTTTTCTCAAATAAACAACCGAATATCCGAAGAATTTAAGTGTTTCCTGTTAGCCGCTCCATGCGGAGGCAACCGAAGTGGAAATATTTCACATAATACGGCAGCAACTTATTTTTCAATTTTCAAGGCAGCACTTAAACAAGCATTTATTGATGGCTATTTAACAGTTGACTTATCTGCTAAAATAAAAGGCATTCAGGAACAGGAATCGCGCCGCGAGTATCTGACAGTTGAAGAACTCAACACACTTGCAGCTACACCTTGCGAACGGAATGTTCTCAAACGAGCAGCACTTTTTTCTGCTCTTACAGGTCTGCGACACTGCGATATTCAGAAACTTCAGTGGAAGGAAATCAGCATGGATAGTAGCCAACCAAGGTTACATTTCACACAGAAAAAAACAAAAGGGGTTGAATATATGCCTATTTCAGGACAAGCTTTGTTGCTTTGCGGAGAATCTCGACAACCAGAACAATTTGTTTTTGAAGATTTACCCAACCCGTCTTGGATTTCTCGCCCTCTCAAACAATGGATTGAAGCCGCAGGCATTAAGAAGAACATTACCTTCCATTGTTTTCGTCATACATACGCTACCTTACAATTATCTAGCGGAACCGATATTTACACAGTCAGCAAAATGCTTGGACACACCAATGTGAAAACCACCCAGATATATGCCAAAGTGGTGGACGAAAAGAAAAACAAAGCAGCTCAAGCCATAAAACTAGACGGAATAAACTTAAAGGGATGAAAAACAATCTTCTGGAACATATTATTTTGTACATGATAGTTGCCTGTGTTGGTTTGGTAGTTGCAACACTGTCACGCATCTCCGCCACCTCTATGGGAGCAGATAACTTCACGGCTTTCATGGTCTTTCTTATTGTACTGGCTATTGCACTTATATTCTATTTGAGCATTCATGTGATTTTGGAAAAGCTCATGCTGCCGTGGATTGGAAAAAGGTTGTCCAAACTCCCTTATTTCAAAAAGGGAATAAAAGCAAAGCCAATTCCAAACCCTATTATTGAACAGAAACCAATAGACAAGGACCAAATCCGAAGCGAGCATTTGCAGGTTGAAATGGAGAAGTTTAGCACGGCTCTGGTAATCGCTTATGAATATACTCAGAAGATTTTTGCCCCTTACCTCTCCAACTTTGATATAACTCGTCTTTGTTCATATATCACGTTATATGCAGAAAAAAAAGAGTTGAGTGGTATAACATCCATTAAACCGTATAATCAACTAACAACAATGGACATTTACCATTTCGGATGGAATATCTGGAATCATTTTCAAGTTTCCGACCAAATGCAAATGGCACGGTTTCTCAAAACAGTATTTGCCTACACACTCCACGAAGTGGAAGATATAGAAACAATCAAAAAGAAACTGAAAATATTTGAGCCTAAGTGCAGAATTCAAATCCAGGAAAACTTATCTGAATAGAAATCATGGATAACAAAAAACTTCCGGCAACTCCTGAGTCAAGAAACGCTTTATATGAAAATATGGGAAAAACGATTGAAAGTTTCTCTCCAATTCTCAAAGAGAACATAATTATAAAGGAGATGTTAGACGAAGCTGTTGATAACAAAGCATCAAAAATATTAGATGCTTTTTTGTCTCTAAATATTTACGTTCAGTATACCAATATTGAATTAGCATCTGTTTTAAGGGCATCTTTTCGGGCGAATTCACTTGCGGAAAAGCAATATAATCTTAAATGGATTAATTGCGTAATTCTTGAAGCTTATAAACATCTTTATGGCTATGGAGGTAAACGGAAAAAATCCTTATGGATATCAAGTATAAAACCTCTTTTCGAAGCAATAGGTAATCAGGAATTTAAACAAGATTTTAACGCTTTAGAGAATCTTATCATAGAATTTGGGAAAAGCAATGTAACAAATGTTGAGAAACGTAATTTAAGCTTTCATTATGATATAGAACCAATTTCAGTCTATAATATGTTACTGGAATTAAGTGAAGAAGAGGAAGTTCAGCGAATTATTTGCTTTATGAATTTGCTTCAGGATATTTCTCTTTTTATAACTAAACATATCAGAGAATATGCTGTTCCGATCAATGTGGAGTCAAAAGCATTATTAAAATATGCTTTTACGTTTTCAGATTTTGATATTTTCCAGAACAATAGAGATAAAGTCAATTCAACCATGGAAGAAGCAATACTTAGCCATTCACAGCGATTAGATACGTTTATTCGCCAACAAAGCCTGCCTGAATTGATAAAACTGCAATTTAAAGACATAGATAGCGATTCTATGGATCCTATTCATAGAATCATTGAGATACAAAAAGTTGCTATTCAGTTAACATATCTATATATTGACTTAGCATCAGCCATAAGAGCTTTCATCGGATCTGAATGCACCATTGAAAAGCAACTATCACTAAAACAGGTAAATACAATTATTTTTGAGGGTTATAATAAGCTTTATGGACTTAACGATGATTCCGAAGAGTCATTTTGGAAGGCATATGTATATCCAGTTGTTTTAGATAATGAAGATGAATCAATAATTGATGAATTCAAATCAATAGACGAAGAACTTCTGTCGTTAAAAATAAAAGTTAAAACATTTGAAGGACAAAGACAATTGTCTGTTCACTTGGACAAAGGCATTCTGGAAATATATTCCATGCTTCACAATTTGAATCCAGTTAAAGAGTTACAAAAAGTATTACAGCTATTGAATATTCTGCCAAGAGTCTTGAATTTCCTCACGAAATGTTTGTCAATAATAGACTTTAAAAATCAAGCTAATCATGAGAAAAAAATGGCTCCTACTTATGAAAAGATTGACAACATCATAAGCCTATTAATGAAGACTCCTAGCTCTCAGCAAAAAGATGATTTAATAAAATTGTTGGAAGGATTTAAAACTGGAGAATTCTTTGACGAAATGAAACGCAGAATGCGAGAATAGCTATAAGCAATAGCCAACTCGTTTCTCTCAAATAGAAGCTATAATCGGATAGAACCACTATCAATAAGTGTTTTCAAAGTGTTTCAAAGGTGTCGCCATACACCGGAGAAACACTTTTTTCATTTGCACACTAACAATTAAAAATTACATCATGAGTGTAGATGAAATTACTTTCGACAAGTTACCCGAAGCGGTCGCTTTCCTTATTAAAGAGGTTACGCAAATCAAGGAAATGGTTGAGTGTAACCAGAATCAGAATCAGCTTCCCGTTAAGCGTGTTCCGATAGGTATTGAGGAGGCTTGCCGGATTATCGGCAAAGCTAAACCTACTGTGTACGCTCTTGTTCGCAAGAGATTGCTACCCTGTTACAAAAACGGCAAGAAACTTTATTTTTTCGAAGATGAACTGGTGGAACGGATTACTAACGGTAAAAAGAAGACTTTGCAAGAAATTGAATCCTAGGCGGAAGCGGACTATAAGAAACGATTCAAAGGTATAAGAAAATGAATATGTTTGAATTATTAGCCAATTTTTGGAAAGTGGACGAGCAGAAGAATTTCAGCGGAAACGAAACTCGTTTGTATTTCTTCCTGATTAATTTGGCTAACCGTTCTTTTTGGCCTGAATGGTTGGAGTATTCAGACAAAAAAATGGTTGCGAATACCAATATCTCATTAACAGTTCTGAAATCTGCCCGTGAACAATTAAAATCCAGCAGGTTGATAAACTATGTCCCCGGAGGTGGATTTAGGGTTAAAACTAAGTATCAGATTTTAGCACCTAAGTCTGACCTTAAATCCTCACCATACTATATAAATACAAAAGACAAAAAATCTAATATAAAACCAAATGGAAAAGAAAAAAGTTTTGTCCATAACGGAAGCGATTTCGACTAATCAGAGATTGTTTCAGGCATTGCAAAAAGATGTTCAAGAAAGAATTTCCGGTGAAAAAGAAAAAATGCAACGCCGCCGATTGTTTCTCCCTCTTGCCTATTCCGATTTTCGGGAGTTGTTTCTCTCGTTTGGAACTTATTGTTTGTTCAAGCGAAATCAGAATAAAGAATTTATTATGGACGAAAACAACGAGCCTATTATCGAACAGCTTTATTGTTACACAACCAACAATTCTTCCTTTGATGGTGATTTGAACAAAGGGATTATGTTACAGGGAAAGTATGGTTGTGGCAAGAGCTATATTCTTGAAACATACTCTATACTGCATAATCATATCGTAATAAATTATTCACTTAACCAACCATTGCTCTCTTTTATTCAATCATTGGAATTACAGGAGCAAATTATCAAACAATCAGTGAGGACTTTTGTGCAACGGCCATTGATTATCGATGAATTTGGACGAGAACCGAAAACGGTTCAGGATTATGGAAATATTCTTCGACCCATGTCCGAGTTGTTAAGTATTAGAGGAGATATGGGGACGCTCACTCACGGAACAACCAATTTTACATTAGAAACCCTTTCTTCGGCGGAATTTTATGGAGGAATGATTGGCGACCGCCTCAAAATGATGTTCAACTTTATCCCTTTGCAGGGCGAAAGTCGAAGAAAATAGAATAATACTAATAACATGAACCGCCTCATTATTCAACGGCTCTTCATGAAGAGCAATGTAGCAAGAGGGAACTGGACAAGTCCTGTTCTTTCCTCTTGCCCTGCGGGATTACTTGCTGTTAACCAGCAAGATATTAAATACAAGTCTTATAAGAGCGTTCATAGAAGAAGCCCATAAATAACTATCAACAAACCCATTAACAAAATGAATTCCTATAAAAAACTTATAATATGGAACAAAATAATAAAACGACCTTCACTACGGTTGGAATAGACCTTTCTACCAATCGCCAAATAGATAAACTTTGTAAACGATACAGCCTGAAAAAGGGAGAGTTGGTGAAACTGGCATTTGCCTATCTGGAAAAGGCGTGCATCAATCCGGCAGAAGCTCCCGAATCGACAAAAATCGAGCTCTCAAAAATCAACAAACGTCAGGATGATATTATCCGTTTCATCAGAAACTACGAAGAAAATGAACTAAATCCGATGATACGAACGATAAACTCTATTTCCGTTCGCTTCGAATCCATTTCCAAAGGGTTGGAAACACTTATCCTTTCTCAATTGGAAGCGAGCAGGGAGAAGCAGTTGGCTGTACTGAAAAAACTAAGTGAGGAGTTTACAAAACATGCCGATGTGATCAACAATCAGGGCAAGCAAATTTATAACCTGTATCAGTTGCACCAAAAAGACAACGCTAAATTTCTAAAACTGATAAATCTTTATGCTGATTTGGTAACCTGCGGAGTGATAGATGGTAAGCGGAAAGAAAATCTAAGGGCTGAGATAACTAATCTTACGAACTCATGAATATAGATTTTCCGCCACCTTCAAGTGGTGTCTATAACAATGCAGGCAGTAGTAGACAGCTTTTGAATTATTTGGAGCACGAGGATTTGGAACGAATGCAACAGGGTGTTTATACCGAAGGTTTTTTCAACCTCAATCAGGATAATCTTTATAAATCAACGGTTGCAAACGATATTGACACCAATATCGGACAGCTCTTAAAGACAGATGCCAAGTTTTACGCTATTCATGTTAGTCCATCAGAACATGAGTTGCAAAGAATGGGAAGCACGGAAGAAGAGCAAGCTGAAGCAATGAAACGATATATCCGGAAAGTAATCATTCCTGAATATGCCAAAAACTTCAACAAAGGATTATCAGTCGAAGACATTAAGTTTTACGGTAAAATCCATTTCAATCGCGACCGATCCGATAATAAACAGAACATGCACTGCCATTTGATTGTGAGCCGTAAAGACCAATCGAACAAAGTCAAAATAAGTCCACTGACTAACCACTGCAATACCAAGAAAGGTGCAATCAAAGGCGGTTTCGTCAGGGTTACTTTCTTTGAGAATGCAGAGAAAGGCTTTGATTGGCTGTTTGATTACAATCGACAGTTGGCCGAGACTTTCGAGTACTGCAATACCATGAAGAACGGCAGCATAACGGATAAACTGAAAATGCAGGAAATGGAAATTGTAAATACAAAACAACGTACAAACGTACAAATGCAACAGCATACAAATGTGAATACTTATGTAGGTTCCAACAGAATAATAGATTTCAATACGCCAGTACAACAGGAAATCAGAACACCTGTGAATCAGTTAACCAGCCAATCAAACAGTTTTGATAATATCGGGTCATTGTTTTCTTTTCTTTCAACGGGTGCAGATATCGGTTTTGATAATACCACGGCAGAAGACCAACAGCAACAAATGTTTAGGAAAAAGAAGAAGTGGAAAAGGAGAATAACCTAATGAGCACTTCTTTTCATTTTCAAAAAAAAGGTATATTCCAGGATGGTATAATGTGCAACACTAAGATTCTCAAATATTATACGCAATAATATTTATCAAGAAAGAGAGTCTTTGCTCGTATAAATTTGCAAAAACCAACTATCTTTGTTTAAGCTCCTTTAATTCATAAAGTCAAGTTAAAATGATTCTGGTATTCGCGAATAATATCAGCCAATTAAGAGATACAGAAAAATTATTTCAATGCCATTTGGCAGCTGCATGGGATATGGACACACCGATGTTTAGAAAACTGAGCGAGAGGAACGCCGGGCCAAATAAGAACAGGTTATATCTCTTTCTAAACTTCTTGAAAAAGATAAAGAGGAATTAATTGTATTATGGCCTGCAGACCAAGTAACTGCCATTGTAGATGAAGAAAAAGAAAATTGCAGAGAAAGTAGTGGATATTGCAAAAAACATATAAAGGGAAATTAAAATGGATACATTCTTTTATAAAGGGAAAGAAAATATTCTTGAAAACAAGAAAAATCAAGAATCATTTTCTAACTATGATCCTGAAATAAAAATAATCAAAGATGCTTTTTTAAAAGTACTCGACAACAAAAATCTATCTTTTCTTTTGGGAAGTGGTTGTTCCTCTTGTGAAATTGAACAGAAGACAGAAAATGTAGAAGAAACAAATTATCTGCAAGTTGGAATACCAGTAATGGCACCTTTAGCAATAGAATTCTACAATCTGAAAGAATTTGAAGACGATAAAGAGTGGCTTAAAAGCAAGTTACAAATTGATGTTGAGAATGATATATTCAAAACAAATCTTGAAGTATTCCTATCAACATTGCATAGCTTATCGTATTACAATGACAAAAGAATTAAACCTGTAGCAGTTGAGGCTAACAGAGAAAGTCAGAGTGAAGGAGTAATAAAAGAAAAACCAGAAGATGAAAGAATTAATAATATAATTAAGAATGCACGAAATTACTTATTACGAAAAATACTCAATGAAGAGAATGTCACTAATAGATCCGATATACCACTACTGAATATTTACAAACAGTTTTATCGGAAGCTGCTTTCACGAAACTCCACCTTACCTAGGCTTAATATATTCACCACAAACTATGATTTATATTCCGAAAAGGCGATGGATTTATTAGGAATCCACTATGTAAATGGTTTTACCGGTGGAATTAGCAAATTTTTCAATCCAACTATATTCAATTATGCACTTGCCGAAAAAATGGATTTATCGCAATCGAAATGGAGTGTAATTGATAATTTCTTTTATCTGTACAAAATACATGGGTCTGTTAATTGGATTGAGGCAGAAGGCGAAAATAAACTGTTCAAAGTTCAGGAAATACAAAACCCAAAATTTAGCAATTTGAAGGATGCAGAAATAATGATTTATCCGACGCCTTTAAAATATAATGCAAGTTTTGGCAGTCCATATTCAGATTTATTTAGAGAGTTTCAACGAAGACTAATGATGAATAACAACATACTTGTTACAATTGGATATAGTTTTAATGATGAACATATTAATAATCTCATATTTCAGGCTTTTACAATCCCCTCTTTCAGATTAATAATTATTGGGGAGCCAACAGAAAACAATAAAATTGAAGAATTAAAAAAATTAGATGATTCAAGAATTTGGATAATTGGAGGAAAAGAAGAAAACAAACAACCGTTGCACTATTTTGAAAGATTTGTTGAAGATATTCTACCTGACTTGACTAACGAAGATTTAGACAAGAAAATGGAAACAACAATCAATAAATTAAAAGATTTGCTAAAATGACAAAAGAAGATAAACAACGAGTTATTGGGAAGGTTGTCGCAATTAATTCCGACCGCTTCACTATAGAATTGTTAAGTGGCTTGGAGAATTTCAATGTTAGCGGATTTGATGATATTCACTACTTTGCACAACTGAATAGTTATGTGATTGTACCATATCAAAACTACTATTTGGTTGCTGAGGTATCTGGGGTACGTGAAAAGGATTTAAATGTGCCATTTTCTAACCCTACAGAGCAAATACTAAGCAAGATTCAGACAGGCAAATTTTTGGAAGTTATACCAATTGGAACAATAAACAATCTAAAAAACTTTGAATTTGGCGTAAGTGTATACCCAACTTTATATTCTGATGTTCTTTATATTAAAGAGAACGAATTGGATATAATTTTCAAAACAAATAAAACAACTGAACTGAATCACCTAAATAATGAAGAGTGTAAAACAGGTAATTGCCAATGTAAAAATCGCTACTTCTCTCTTCCAATTGGAAGATCAAGCATATTTCCTGATTACGAGGTAAAGATAGATATTGATAAGTTTTTTGGTAGCCATTCTGCAGTTTTGGGAAACACAGGAAGTGGAAAATCATGTACTATTGCTTCTATGTTGCAAACGCTATATAAATACACTGATTATAGTGCAAATGGCAGTACATTTATTTTTTTTGATGTGAATGGGGAATACCGACAGGCATTCAGTAAGATTACAGAAAGCAACAATGATATTGAAATTAAGAATTTTACGATAGATGATATTTCCGAGCCAGACAAAGGACATTTAGAAAAATTCGTACTTCCACATTGGTTTTTGAATATTGATGAGTGGGCATTACTTTTACAAGCAAGTGAACGAACCCAATTGCCTATTTTGAGAAATGCCCTGGCTTTGGCAGTTTTATTTAGCAAGGACGAGGATATTGACAATATAAAGAACCATATATTGGCAACTTGTATAACTCAAATATTACGAGACGAAACGAGTAGTCCCTCAAAAAAGGATCGTATAAAGTCTATACTTCAAAAATTTAATACAAATAACATTCTGTTGTCTAAAAAGATTTCAGATACAGAATTGTCCTATTCCGAAGGACGAAGTATTGTAAATTTAGAATGTACAATAGATAATTGCCTTTTTATTCATTATGGTGAACTAATAGGTGTTCAACCACTTCACGAATATTTACAGCAGAGAAAGGAAGAAACTGGGAATTATGTGTTCCTCTCAGAAGATTTTAGTTTACCTACTTATCAACCCAATCAAAAATTTACTTTCAGTAAATTGGAGGAAGCATTAGATATTGCAATACTTTTTGAAGAATCCTACGGAAACAGACAGATTAGAGATTATTGTTCTTCCTTGATGACAAGATTCAAAAGTGTAAAAGATAGAGAAGATTTTAATTTTCTCACAAAAACCGATTCTGATAAAGAATATACCGTTTTTTTGAATCAATTCATTGGAATAGGAGAAAATAAAAAGAAATCTCAAATCTCAATTATCGACTTGAATTCTGCAAACGATGAAGCAGTAGAGGTGGTTTCTTGTGTTTTATCGAGAATGATATTTGAAAGACTACGGAAAGCAAAAGAAAGAAATAAGTACCCTGTAAATCTTGTTTTAGAAGAAGCTCACAGATATATCTCCACAGATGCTGGGAAGGTTTTCGGTGATGCAAATAAAATTTTTGAACGCATTGCCAAAGAGGGTCGTAAATACGGTATGTTTTTGTTGATTTCTTCACAAAGACCAAGTGAGTTATCTCGTACGGTGTTATCTCAATGCAGCAATTTTATTGTACATAGAATACAAAATCCTGAGGATTTAGCACATATTCGACAGATTACCCCGCACATTTCAGAAACAATATTAAAGCGATTGCCGTCAATTCCTACCCAACACGCTTTAATATTTGGACACGCAGTCAATTTGCCGACAACATTCAAAGTAAACACAGCTGACCCTAAACCTAAAAGTGATAATAACGAGATCAGTAAAAATTGGTTTAAAGAAAAAGGGTTTGTTGTAGAAATATAAAACTATAGATCGAAAACAAAATTATAAGATATTCAAATGACAAAAGAACGAGAACGCGAAGAACTTCACCGCACAATATGGCAAATAGCAAACGATTTACGAGGAAGTGTTGATGGCTGGGATTTTAAATCGTACGTATTAGGCATGTTGTTTTACAGGTTTATTTCCGAGAACCTTACTTTATATATCAATAAAGAAGAACAGCGAACCGGAAACACGAATTTCGATTATACCAAAATATCTGACAAAGATGCAGAATTTGGTAGAGCCGATACAGTGAAAGAAAAAGGCTTTTATATATTACCTTCGGAACTATTTGTGAATGTATGGAGAAAAGCGAAGAATGACGACAATTTAAATGAAACATTGAGCAATGTTTTTAAGAATATCGAAAATTCAGCTAAAGGCACTGATAGCGAAGATGATTTGCGTGGATTGTTTGATGATATTGATGTAAACAGTAATAAGCTTGGAGCAACAGTACAAAAGCGAAATGAAACTTTAGTTAAAATTATAGACTCAATCGGAGGGTTACAGTTGGGTGATTATCAAGACAACACCAACGACCTTTTTGGCGATGCTTACGAGTTTTTAATGACCATGTACGCCAGTAATGCAGGTAAATCAGGAGGTGAATTTTTCACTCCTCAAGAGGTTTCCGAACTGCTTGCCGAAATTACCGTTGTTGGCAAAAAGCAGGTAAACAAAGTTTACGACCCTGCCTGTGGTTCGGGTTCAATGCTATTAAAATTTGCCAAAGTATTGGGTAAAGAAAATGTACGTCAGGGCTTCTATGGGCAGGAAATCAACATTACCACCTACAACCTTTGCCGTATCAACATGTTCTTGCACGACATTAATTACGAAAAGTTTGATATTGCCCACGGCGACACGCTTACCGAACCCAAACATTGGGACGATGAGCCTTTCGATTGTATTGTTTCAAATCCGCCTTATTCTATAAAATGGGAAGGTGATGCAAATCCGCTTTTGATTAACGACCCTCGTTTTTCGCCAGCAGGTGTGCTTGCTCCAAAGAGTAAGGCCGACCTCGCATTTACAATGCACATGCTTTCGTGGCTCTCTACTTCCGGTACAGCAGCCATTGTTGAGTTTCCCGGTGTGCTATATCGCAGCGGTGCAGAACAGAAAATTCGCAAATATTTGATTGATAACAACTATGTTGATACTGTAATCCAGTTACCGCCCGATTTGTTTTTTGGTACTGGTATCGCAACTTGTGTTATTGTACTTAAAAAGAGCAAAAAGGATAATGCCACACTGTTTATTGATGCCTCAGCCGAATTTGTGCGTGGTGGTAACAAAAACAAGCTTTCCGAGCCAAATCGAAAAAAGATACTCAATGCCTTTGTTGAGCGTAAAGACATTGACCATTTTGCCCGCCTTGTACCCAACAGCGACATAGCCGAAAACGACTACAATATTGCTGTTAGTAGCTATGTGGAGCAGGAAAACACAACTGAAGAAGTAAATATTGAAAAACTCAACGCCCATATTGCCGAAATTGTAATACGCCAAAATAAGCTTCGCACGGCAATTGATGCAATTGTAGCAGACCTGGAAGGAGTTTCGGCATGAGAAAATTAATAAGAATGATGACAACCTGTCGGAAATTCCGACAAGTTCAGGTTGTTCGGAAATCCCGAACAACCACTAATGTAAATTTCATAAATAAAGGATACTGCTGATGAATAAAATAGAAGAGCTTATACAACAGTATTGCCCCAATGGGGTAGAGTTCACCGAAATAAGCAAAATTGGTGATTTTTATGGTGGGCTTACTGGTAAAAGCAAAAACGACTTTCAAGATGGCAATGCAAAGTTTGTAACCTACATGAATGTATTTTCAAACATTGCTGTAAAAACGGACATTGATATTTTTGTCAAAATTGGCGAAAAAGAAAATCAAAACAGGGTTGAGTATGGCGATGTATTATTTACTGGTTCGTCCGAAACTCCTGATGAGTGTGGTATGTCGTCAGTTCTTACCGAGAAGATTACAGAGCCTTTGTATCTAAACAGTTTTTGCTTCGGTTTCCGGTTACATGATAAAGAATTATTTCTGCCAGATTTTCTAAAATATCTATTCCGTGATGATAGTATAAGAAAGCAAATTGGGCAAACTGCAAGCGGTGTAACAAGGTTCAATATTTCAAAAAAACGGTTTGCTAAAGTAATCATTCCCATTCCTCCAATTGCAGTTCAACAAGAAATAGCCTATATCCTCGATAGTTTCACTCAGCTGGAGGCGGAGCTGGAGGCGGAGCTGGAGGCGCGTCGCGCCCAATATGCTTATTATAGGGCTAAGTTGCTGAATTTCAATAATAACCGTAGGGGGGGGGGTATAAATGGCTATTCCTCAGAGAGTTATGTGTAAAAACAGATAATATGAAATGGAAAGAAAACGATAATATAGACTTTAAGTATATTGATTTGTCCTCTGTTGATAGAATGAGTAATAAAATTACAGAAACCCAAATAATCACAAGTCAAAATGCTCCAAGTCGGGCACAACAAATTGTAAGGAACAATGATGTGATTTTTGGAACAACACGACCAACTTTAAAACGCTACTGCTTAATTACACCTGAATATGATGGGCAAATTTGCAGTACAGGTTTTTGTGTTCTTAGGGCAAATACAGAAATGATATTACCTAAATATCTATTTTTCGTTTTAACTACTTCTGATTTTTACAACTATGTTGAGAATAATCAAGAAGGTGCTGGTTATCCTGCAATTTCAAATAGTAAAGTAAAAGAATATAAAATGGCAGTTCCTTCATTAGCAGAACAAAACCGCATTGTTGAGGTGTTGGATAAATTCGATAGCTTGGTAAATGATATATCAGTGGGGTTGCCTGCCGAAATAAACAGTCGCTGCAAACAATACAATTATTACAGAGGCAAATTATTGGATTTTAAAACGTTAACCCATTAATCACTATTTTCGTTATGGAAAAAGGGAACTCGATAAAACTTTTTGAAGATAAAAAAATCCGTTCGGCATGGAACGAAGAAGAGGAAGAGTGGTATTTTTCGGTAGTAGATGTAATTGAGGCACTTACCGATAGTGCCAACCCTACCGATTATTTGAAAAAGTTGCGTAAGCGTGATATTTTGCTCGGCGATTACATAGGGACAAATTGTCCCCTGGTAGCTATGACCACCGAAACAGGGAAACAGCGTAAAACATTAGCCTCCGATACTTCACAGCTTTTCCGTATCATTCAGTCCATTCCTTCAAAAAAGGCAGAACCGTTTAAGTTGTGGTTAGCCGAAGTAGCCAAACAACGGCTCGACCAATTACAAGACCCTGAACTTTCTATCGAGCAGGCTATGACCGATTATAAGCGTTTGGGCTACTCTGACAATTGGATAAACCAACGTCTGAAAAGTATCGAAATTCGCAAAAACTTAACCGATGAATGGAAGCGCTTGGGCTTGGAAGAAGGTGTTGAGTTCGCCACTTTAACCGACATTATATACAAAACATGGGCGGGCAAAACAGCCAAAGAATACAAGAAATTCAAAGACTTGAAAAAGGAAAACCTTCGTGATAACATGACCAACAAAGAATTGGTTCTCAATATGCTTGCCGAATTGTCAACCAAAGAAATATCGGAAACAACCAATCCCGAATCGTTTCCCGAACACGAAGATGTGGCAAGGCGTGGCGGCAACATCGCCAAAGAAGCCCGTTTGAAATTAGAAGCAGAAACAGGTAGAAAAGTAGTCAGTCCACTAAATGCAAAAAGCATTCGCTCTATTGAGAGTGGCAAAAAAGAGATACAAGATAGTGAAGAATAATTATTCAAGAAGAATATGGAAATAAAGGGTTACGGCGCAACAAACAATAATACATTGATATTCAGTGGCCAATCGCTTGATAAAAGTCTTGGTAGTGAAATCCATTTCACTACCAAAAGCTCATTTAAACAGGAATTACTATGACACAATACAATATGGTTGCCGAAAACCCCGAAAGTACGGTTGTAACCGAATACAAACCGCTCTACCGTAGGGAAACTACATTTCAGAGTGAAGCAGACCTCGAAAAAGCATTTATTGAGCAGCTTACATCACAGGCTTACGAATATTTGCCCATTGCTTCAGAGGAGGAGTTGATTGCCAACCTGCGTTGTCAATTAGAAACCCTAAACAATTATAAGTTTACTAATCCGGAATGGGAACAATTTTTCAAAAGCAAAATAGCGAACCAAAACATCGGCATAGAGGAAAAAACAACCATTATACAGGAAGATCATATCCAACTATTAATCCGTGACGACGGCACAGTGAAAAACATCTACCTCATAGATAAGGCAAATATCCACAACAACCGATTGCAGGTAATTAACCAATATGTTGTCGATGATGGTCAAAGATCGAATCGTTACGATGCTACCGTTCTTGTTAATGGCTTGCCTCTAGTTCATATTGAACTCAAAAAACGCGGCGTTTATATTAAAGAGGCTTTTAATCAAATCAACCGCTACAACCGTGAGTCGTTTTGGGCCGGCTGCGGATTGTTTGAATATGTGCAACTATTTGTGATTTCTAACGGCACTTATACCAAATATTACAGCAATACAACTCGCTTTGCGCATATCAGGGAATTGGGCGATGGTGCAGTAAAAAAGGGCAAACGCACAAGCAACAGCTTCGAGTTTACTTCGTGGTGGGCCGATGCCAACAACCGTCCAATAATCGATTTGATGGATTTTGGACGTACATTTTTCGCCAAACATACACTGCTCAATCTTCTTACAAAATATTGCGTTTTCACCTCCGACAAACTATTGCTGGCAATGCGCCCTTACCAAATTGTAGCGACAGAACGAATTTTGGGGCAAATAAATGTTTCTTACAATTACAAAACCTACGGCACTATCAACGGCGGTGGCTATATCTGGCACACAACCGGAAGCGGTAAAACACTCACTTCGTTTAAAACAGCTCAACTGGCAAGTAAATTGCCATTTATCGACAAGGTGTTGTTTGTGGTAGACAGAAAAGACCTCGACTATCAAACCATGAAGGAGTATGACAAGTTCGAGAAAGGAGCGGCAAACAGCAATACAAACACCGCAATTCTTAAAAAACAACTTGAAGACCCCAATGCAAACATTATCATTACCACCATTCAAAAGCTGTCGGTACTGATTAAGAAACAAAAAAACCACTCTGTTTTCAATCAACAGATAGTAATAATTTTCGACGAATGCCACCGCTCGCAGTTTGGCGATATGCACACAGCAATTACAAAAACCTTCAAAAAGTATTATCTGTTCGGGTTTACAGGTACACCTATTTTTGCTGTTAACTCAAGCAGTAACAGCCGCGCAGATTTGCGTACTACCGAACAGGCTTTTGGTACCAAGTTGCACACTTATACCATTGTCGATGCCATTACCGATAAAAATGTGCTTCCATTCCGCATTGATTATATCAGCACAATGAAGGAGCAGGAAAATATACTGGATGAAAAAGTGTGGAATATTGACAGAGAACAAGCGCTGGCTGCACCGGAGCGAATTGGCAATATTGTAAATTATATCCGTGAGCATTTCGACCAGAAAACAAAACGCAATAGTTTCTATCAATTAAAAGAACGTCGTTTGGCTGGTTTTAATTCTATTTTCGCCGTTTCGACAATTGATGTAGCAAAAAAATATTACGCTGAGTTTCAGAAACAAATGGCGGATTTGCCTAGTGACAAACAGTTGAAAGTGGCTACAATTTACAGCTTTGGTGTGAATGAAGATAACCCGGAAATTGATGGAATTATCGAAGACGAAAACCTCGAAGACACCAACCGTTTAGACCAAAGTTCAAGGGACTTTCTTGAATCTGCCATTCAGGATTACAACAAAATCTTCAAAACCAATTATGATACTTCGAGCGATAAATTTCAAAACTACTATAAAGATGTATCGCAAAGGGTAAAAGATCGTGAAATTGATTTGCTTATCGTTGTCAATATGTTTCTTACCGGCTTTGATGCCACTACTTTAAACACCCTTTGGGTTGATAAAAACCTGCGTTTGCATGGACTTTTACAGGCCTTTTCTCGCACAAACCGCATTCTAAACACGGTCAAAACCTTTGGCAATATTGTTTGCTTCCGTAATCTAGAAAAAGCAACCAACGAAAGTATTGCTCTATTTGGCGATAAAGAAGCAGGAGGCGTTGTTTTACTAAAAACCTACGATGAGTATTACAATGGTTATAAACATGGCGATAAAGATGTTCGCGGTTATGCCCATTTGGTAAGCGAATTACAAGAAAAATTCCCTGTTGGTGAGCAAATTATAGGCGAGCAGAACCAAAAGGATTTTATCAAATTATATGGTGCCATTCTGAAGGTGAAAAACATAATTTCTACATTCGATGAATTTGCCGGTCACGAGATATTGACAGAAAGGGATGTACAGGATTACCACAGTATGTATATCAACCTTTACAACGATTTCCGGAACAAAATCAAAGGTGACAACGAAAATGTGAACGATGATATTGTCTTTGAAATGGAACTTATTAAACAAGTGGAAATCAACATAGATTATATCCTGGCACTAATTAAGAAATACCACGAAGGTCATTTAAAAGACAAGGAAATAGTAATAAGCATCGGCAAGGCAATTGATTCCAGCGTGGAACTGCGCAATAAAAAAGAATTAATCGAACAATTTATTGAATCATTAACACCAACAACCAATGTAGATGACGATTGGCATTCTTTTGTTGATGCAAAAAAATTGGAAGAATTAGAGACTATTATCACAGATGAAAATTTGGACAAGGACGAAACATACAAATTCATAACAAATGCTTTTCGTGATGGCTTTGTACAGTCAACAGGTACATCTATCTCAAAAGTATTGCCACCAGTATCACGCTTCACTCCAACCGGAGACCGTACTAAGAAACGAGACACGGTAATTGAAAAACTTACTGCATTTTTCAATAAATTCTGGGATATATCGGGTGGCAGGTTTTTAAAGAATTAAATGTTCCGATTATGAAAATCAATCTCCTTACATTTACCCCAATTGCAGAAAGTATAGACCTTGCGGTTTATACTGAAAAGGTGGAAAATTCAAATCCATTAAGGTTGTTTCGTAATGAAAGTCCTCAGTTTTGGGAACAGCACCCTGAATTGTCCGACAAAGAGAATCTATTCTTTTCAATTTAGGGGGTTCGACACATTTTGAGCAACACTGTAACAGGTAGTTCTTATGCTGATTATAGCATTGACCACTCCAAAGTACTTGTTTCTCGTGGTAATCTTACAGGGGCAACAAATGCACAAGCAACCTCTGCAAATGGGGTGGTAACCCTTACGAGGGATGACAATTCCGGTAGTAGTACTGCAACCCAAACTGACAAAGCTTTAATTGTCGTTTTTAAACCCGACAAAAGCCGAGTCTGTATTTGATTCAGGTGGAAACCAAAGGGCAGTTGGTACAGAAGATATTTCTGTTCCTGCCGATTGGGTTGGCAAAGCGTTGAAGCATTCTTGGGCTATCGCAGACGGGAAAGATATTGCAAACAGCGTTTATTAAGGAACTGTGACAGTTGCCTAAGTGTAAGTAATTGGTTTTCTTGCGAGAACCGCCCTTAAAAGGGACGGATTTTTTATTTAAAATAATATCTTTGTAAGTCAATTAATTATTCTCTAAAATGCATAGAAGATTATCTACTACCTTGGGATTTTACAACCCTTCATTTTTTCATATTAATATCGGTACAAATTCTTCATTTGAAAAATTCTTTGATAAAGACGTTTCTGTTTTTGTTCATGAATACATTCATTTTCTACAAGATGTGTGTACAATTTATGGATTAAACAATATGTATGTATATTCCGAATATATCAGATTTGCAACTAACGAAATATACAAATCAAAGAATAAAGAATTTATCGCACCAATCTTACCGAATGAAAATAATCATGATAATGTATTTTTAAACAAACGGATATGCAAATTAACAAACGGAGATACTGCAACAATAAAAAAAGTAGTTCGAATAATCGATATAACTTCGACTGTTGAAGGAACAGGTGTTTCAGGGTCTGATGTTGATAGTATTGACTGTATTATGGTTACATGTATTGATGATAAAGGAGACGAGAATTATGTGTCATTTGGAGCTGAAAGTATTATGGAGAATATGGCATATTTAATGGAACAAATGATATGCGATAAATTTACACCTTCACCAGATTATCCATATTCATTCGCAGAGAAAATAGTAGAGTATCTATATCCAGAATTTGGAACAGATATGTATAATGTATTAGTGCTTTGTGATTCGTCTTTACTTTATAGCAATCCTGGAAAAATTTTTGTCCAATATTTACAAGAAATGAAATCCAAAAAGTGGCTTCCTACAAAACCTGAAGATATATACGATGAGATACTTCCGAGAAAAATCATATTAAATGGAGGTAGTGATGAAATGACAATTGAAGATAATTATGAACAATTAGCAGAAATAGTAAGAAATCAATTAAAAGGATATTTTCACGACCCCGAATTATTCAAAGAAATTAGAACTTGGATTGATCAATTAATTTTAAAAGGACAAGAGTTAAGGTTTCAAAATAAGTATTTTATTCTTGATATTGCAAGAGGCGGTATTGATGTATTTATTGATTTCGTCAAACACTTTGGTACCCCGTTAATTTCAAACAGCATGGGTGAATGTACATTTGTATATCCGGAAAATCCTGATGGTGTAGAAATTGGATATTTTTATGCTATTGGTCAAATAATTTCATTTTTCGAGAACGGAAATCCCAAATGTGAATTATTGAGCATATGTAAAAGACACGGTAATAAAATAGATAATCGTTGTGATACAACACCTTGGGAAAGATGTAGAGATGAATTCTTATGTCCTTATGCCATGTTGTGGAAACTATGGAGACTGAAAGATTTTCAACCAGTAATCAAGTAATCTAATTTTCAATTTAATTATCTCAAAAATACGACTAACTTTTTTTAGATTATTTTCTATTATTAATGATACATATCGAATATACAGATACTTATAATACAAAAATGTTTTATCCTTTATTTGTACCATATTTGCGTATTGAAATTATAAACTATTGATTTACAACATATGTAATCTTTGAAGAAGTGAAGTAACCTGCGGCCACAATAATTAACATATATATATCACAAACCGTTGTAGACGCTTAGTTTACAACGGTTTTTTATTTTAGTTTAGAGGGACCCGGGCCTGAATACCTCTTCCCCCATTTGGTAACGGTCTAATTATTAATTACTAAATACATTTAATAACTATTTAAAGTTATATAGTTGGATATTTTTAAATTAAGCCGGTTTTTGCTCGTAAAAACCGGCTTAATTTATTTATATTTGTTGCAAAGATACCCATTCAAATAATTGATATTATAAACGAGACCTATCGTTCTGAACTTTATAAGCCAGCATTTTATTCAATAGCAGATAAAATGAATAAACAGTATCTTTTAAAGTAACCTGCATCAATAATCTTAAGTAGGAAATAGAGATGATAATGAGCAATAATACAAAAATTTCAATCCGTTTTTTCGACGACCGTGAAGTTCGTGCCATTTGGGACGAAGAAAACAACAAATGGTGGTTTAATGTTATCGATGTTGTTGCGGTGCTCTATGGACAAGACGATTATACAAAAGCAAACAACTATTGGCGTTGGTTAAAGCGCAAACTTATCAATGAACAAAACGAACTCGTGAGTACTACTCACGGTTTTAAATTCTTGGCACCTGATGGCAAAAAACGTTTGGCTGACACTCTTGACAGTGATGGCGTTATTTCTCTTGCCAAGCATTTTCCCAATAATAAAGCGGTCAAATTTCTTGATTGGTTTACCTATAGCGACAACAGCATTGATGGACAGAGCAAGAAAAAAGCTTATTCGTTTTTCGAAAGCAATCTCATCAATGATGCTGAGATTGGAACAACGAAAGGCTTACAGCAAATTCACGCCTATCTGTTTGGTGGACTTTACGATTTCTCTGGACAAATCAGGCAAAAAAACATCTCAAAAGGTGGCTTTCAATTTGCTGTGGCACACTTTTTAGGTAGTACGTTAAGTCAAATTGAAGAAATGCCTGAAAACACGTTCGACGAAATTGCCGATAAATATGTAGAAATGAACATTGCCCACCCATTCATGGAAGGCAATGGGCGAAGCACAAGAATTTGGTTGGATTTGATTTTCAAGAAACGATTAAAACGTTGTGTTGATTGGAGTAAGATTAATAAAAGCGACTATCTGAACGCAATGATAAAAAGTTCTACAAACAGCACGGCACTGAAGAACTTGCTAAAGAATGCCCTAACAGACAAGATAAACAACCGCGAACTATTTATGAAAGGAATTGACTATTCATATTATTATGAAGAAAACGAATAGTTATCTGATAAGATACGGTGATAAGCTTACCGATGATTTGTACTTTATCTGTATCTTATTTGTACCATTAGTTTGTACATTGCTTATAATCAATGTATGTTAATTATGAAAATCAAACAGACATTATCTCGGATATATGTAAATGAAATAGATTCGGCTATTGATTTTTATGAAAAACTAACAGGAGAAAAGTGCTCAAATAGATTTGAATATAACTCTGTTAGATTAGAACTTGCAAAAGTTGGGAATTTTTTAATTATTGCTGGTTCGGATGACTCCATTAAGCCGTTTAAAGAAACGAGCACATCAGTAGTAGTTGATTCAATATCAGAATATAAAAAATATTTATTACAACATGGTGGAAAAATAATACGAGATATTCAAATCGTTCCGACAGGTCTTAATATGACTGTAAAACATGAAGATGGAGCAGTTATTGAATATGTAGAATTTAATATTTATTAGTAATATATGAAACCAGCATAAATTATGTCAACATTACAGTTTCTGTCTCTTTTTGAACACCCAAAATTTCTGCAAGTTGTAATTAAATGCCAAAGAGACTATTAAATCCACAATAATACGGCTGATTTTGTAATCCAATTTGAATAAGGAGGTAATAAAATATGTACCTGAGGACTTCAATATAATACTGTTTAAAACAACAATAGTAAACCTTCCAATCTGACGCCATACAGGATGTTTATACGGCACTGAATTTGAATGAAATGTCCATCCTTTATTTATGCCAAAGTTAACTATCGCTCCTATGAATCCGCCTATTGCAATAGATATGATATAATGGACATTAAATACCTCAGTAAAAAATATCATTATACCATAATCGACCAAGCCTCCAATCAAAGCAGAAACCTGGGCTTTTCCAAATATCAATATACTCCTTGTGAGTTTACTCATTCATTTTAGCAGCTCTTTCTTCTTTGTCTCGTATATTGCTTAATTTCAATAACTTATTTATTTCAACAATATTTGAAATCAGCAATATGATACAGGCAATTATCGAAGAATATAAGATCGAATTTGAAAATAAAACTTCCAGTACCAAGATTAATGAAATCAGAATACGTGCTTCTGTTGGTCCCAATAAACCTGAATCTATGGAATATTTATTCGTTACCTTATAACGTAGAAGAGCTGTGATAATTTCCCAAGCATATAAAGCCAAAAAGAAAAATCCTATTATTTTCCATGCAGAATCAACATAAACAACAAATCCCAAACCCATCAATGTCACGCCTACCCAATCAATAGAGATATCCAGTACAAACCCGTACCATTTTCTTTGTTTATTTCTATAGTAAGCAATTCTTCCATCCAGGGAATCCCCAAACCAACTAATCATAAAACCTAAAATACCAAAAAGTAGATAGATTTTCCCAAAATAAAAAGCCAGAACAAAACTTGCAAAAACAGTTAAATTTCCAAAAAATCCGATTGCAGTAAGCATATCGGAACTTATCCACGAAGGTATTTTTTGGACAAGATGTGCTATTGCATTTTGTTCGTATTTTCTAAGAATATTTGTACGGCCTCTATCTTGAGATATTGTTTTCAAGATATCGTTAATTGTCTGTTTTTTATCTTCTTTCATTATGTTGATTTTAAGACTTTAATCTTTAATTATTGGCATTAATAGCTCATACTTCCAAAGTTTAAAGATAATATTTTCGTACAAAAAATCATACAAAACATATGCCGCACAATAAAAAAATAGTACGAGATATCTAATTAATAATTTTCTAAAGTGGTAAATCTCTTCTTTTAAAGAAATAAAATGCAGATGAATAAAATACAATACCAATCATCAAAAGAATTACATTCATAAACCAAACATCTCCATCACCTGCAATGATCTTATCAGTATCAAACAAAGAAAAAATTGTTGCATATTTCATATTTTCCAATTTACCTCCCATATTTGCAAGCATTTTGATAAGATAGAACAATGTAGGAATGCCTGCCCCCAAAGTGAGCGACAATTTTGTCTCATTACTTATACATGATATAAAAAAGCAGAAACCGCTAACAGCTATCATCAATGCAAACATACCTAAATTTATTTTCATAAATTTGCTTATGTCCAAACTGTCCGGAAACATTGCCTGCGCAGATATAAGTTCAATTACAATACTTCCCAGTAAAAGTACAATCATCATAGTCAGTAAAACAACCATTTGAGTAAATACCACTTTGGTACGGGTATTAGGAGATGCAAGTAAATAGGTCATAGATCCTTTATCAACATGAAATGCAATCAGTTTATTTGCCATTATTATAACAAATGCTAAAGGAAAAATAAGCATTACAAATCCATATAGATAATTTGAGATAAATTCTAAAAGTGTTGATCCGGTAGTCTCCATACCAAACATTGACATCAATCCGGGCATGGCTTTGGCAAATTCTTCCAAAGTTTTACCAAGAGAGGGATCGAACATTGATATTATCATGGTTATATACATAACCATGATTGCAATAAAAATCAAAAGTAATTTATAACTTCTTTTTATTTCTTGAAAAAACAAAGTTTTATTAATCATTGTTGTTTCCTCCATAATAATGTAAAAATACATCCTCCAGACTTTGCTCTGCCACATCAATATTGGTCACAGGGTAACGATTCAGAACCTCAATGAATTTTTTAATATTCTGTTTTATTGTGACAGTAACTACATTATTACTTTGAGATTTATCTTCAGAAAATTCACCCGCAAAATCTGTAGCAGCAATTTCATTTTCAAGAGTAATAATATATTTCTTTCTTCTTGAAGCTTTAAGATTACTTACACTGTCAACAGCGACCAGGCGACCTTTCTTAATTATACCTACCCTGTCAGCCGTTTTCTCAACCTCTTCAAATATGTGAGAAGACATTAATATCGTTTTCCCTTTTGATTTTTCTTCCAATATCAATTCAATAAAAACATTCTGCATTAAAGGGTCCAATCCACTTGTGGGTTCATCCAGAATCAATACATCGGGATCATGGATAAATCCACATACAATCCCCATCTTTTGTTTCATTCCTCTTGACATTTTTTTAAGCTTACCCTCTGTATCCAATTCAAATCGTTTGATAAGAGACTCTACCCTATTCCAATCTTTCACACCACGATATGATGCAATAAAATGAATAAATTGGGTTCCAGTCATATTATCAAAAAAGGCTATTTCACCCGGGACATAACCTAGGTTTTTCTGAATTTCAGCAGAGCAAGTACCACAATCAAGATTATTGATACTACAACTGCCACTATCCGGATGAATAAAACCCATCAAATGCCGTATTGTCGTTGTTTTACCTGCACCGTTAGGGCCCAGAAAGCCGAAGACTTCTCCTTGCTTGACATCAAAGGATAGATTAAAAATCCCCTTCCCATCGCCATAATCCTTAGTAAGGTTGTTAATTTCAATCATATATTTAGATTATTTAATGTTTCAAGATGATCTAATGTACCAACATCCACTAACTCAAGGCCAGGCATTTGAACACCTTTAATAGGATATTTATCTGCTATGGATAGATAAAAATCAATTATTGAAAACTTTTCGGGCCAAGAATTCATTAATGAAAAAACTAAAGGAGAAATAATATGAATTCCGGCAAATGCCATCTTTTTGCATTGGTCCACTTGCAAATCTGAATAAGGACTTTTTACCTCTCCTGTTTTTAAATTAGTCCAGCCAACCAAAATATCATCATCATTAAAAAGAAGATAACGTGATGTATCCCTGTCACTCACAAGAAGTGTAGATAAATATTGACTCTTATGTTGAGTCCAAAACCATTTTAAATCAAGGTTTGAAATAATATCCACATTATGAACAAGGAATGGTTCACGGGAAAGATATTCAGGGTATAATTTTGGTTGTGCATATTTTATCCCCCCTCCGGTTTCACGAAGTAAATCACGCTCATCCGAAATAGAAATCTTTACTCCGAAATTATTATTGTTCGCAAGAAAATCAGTAATCTGATCACCAAAATGGTGAATATTGACCACTATGTCATCGAATCCACCATTTTTAAGTTTGATAATCACATGCTCAAGAAGAGGTTGACGACCAACCACAACTAATGCTTTAGGTATGGTATCCGTCAAAGGTTTTAGTCTGGTACCCAACCCGGCTGCAAATATCAAAGCTTTCATAAGAATATTTTATAATTCCTGTTCCATCTCCTGTTCTCTATGGTAAAGACGCACTTTAACGTCAAATTTTTTAGCAATATGTTCTGCAAGGTGCTGTGCACAATAAACAGAACGATGCTGCCCACCTGTACATCCGAAAGAAAACATAAGGTTTGTGAATTTTCTCTCAAGATATCTCTGAACATGTACATCAGCAAGGTCATACACTTTGTCCATGAATTTTTGTACTCCACCATCATCTTCCATAAACTTGATAACTTCCTGATCCAACCCTGTAAAGTGTTTAAAATGATCATATTTCCCCGGGTTCTCAAGAGCACGGCAATCAAATACATATCCTCCGCCATTTCCACTCACATCATTCGGAATCCCCTTTTTATAGGCAAAACTATATACCTTGATTTCGAGTTTGCGTACGGCATTCATTTCTGAAAATTCGCGCATTTTAGTAAGTTCAAGCAATATTGTAGAGAGGTATGGATACTCTTTAAATGGTTCTTTGAGCAATTTTTTAAGATTGTCTATTGCAAACGGAACACTTTGTAAAAAATGAGGTTTCTTTTCGAAATAACCTCTGAATCCATATGCACCCAACACCTGAAGCGTTCTGAATAAAATAAAATGACGAAGTTGTTCCATAAAGAATTCCTTATCAACCAAAACATATTTTTTCAGAGCATCGAGATATGTATCTATCAATTCCAATTTCAATTCTTCAGAATAATTTGCCTTTGCTTGCCAAATGAAAGAAGCAACATCATAATATATAGGACCTTTGCGGCCACCCTGAAAATCTATAAAATATGGTTTGCCATCAACAAGCATTACATTGCGGGCCTGAAAATCTCTATAAAGAAAAGTATTGGAAGTATTCTTCATCAAAACTTTTGACATGGCACAGAAATCGTTTTCAAGTTGTATCTCGCTGAAATCAAGTCCGGTAGCTTTTAAAAAACAATATTTAAAATAGTTGAGGTCGAATGAAATCATTCTTTCATCAAACTCGGACTGTGGATAACATACAGAGAAGTCAAGACCTTTTGCTCCTTCAAATTGAATGGCAGGAAGAACTGAAACGGTCTTACGGAGCAAATCTATCTCATGTTCAGTATATTGTCCTTTATCTCTACCATTTGATACAACTTTAAAAAGAGTATCATCGCCCAAATCCTGCTGAAGATAGTATTGGTAATCATCCGAATGATAAAGTACTTGAGGAACAGGAAGTCCTCTTTCATAAAAATGTTCGGCTATATTCCAAAAAGCAATATTCTCGTCAATGCATATACCTTGTGCAGCTATCAAGGTCTGTTTACTGCCTTTCACACGAAAATATCTTCGATTGCTGCCTGATGATGGAAGTTCTTCTATGGATTGTGGTTTTTCACCTGTATATTGTTCAAAAAGTATTTCTATTTGTTTCATATCAATAGGTTTTAGTATTGTGAGAAGATTATTCTCAGCCATTATGCAAATTTAATATTTTTTGAACATTTATTATTCTTTGATTTGAACTGCCTCTAAATTTTAATGTTTCATCACGCAACGATATTTCGAAGTGCCCATCAACCATTACGTCAATATATGGTAAAATCTGAGATAGATGTTTATCAAGTACAACTTCTTCAAATGTATATCCGGTATAGCACCATATATTTTTGTTTGTTTCAGCTTTTATTCTGACAGCAAGTGCGGTAAAACCTTCCACCTGATAAAGAGGATCTCCTCCGGTAAATGTTACATTACTGAAGTCAGCATCCTTTATCACTTTCATTATATTTTCTATTGAATATAAAGTCCCATTGGAAATATCCCAAGACTCTGGATTGTGACATCCTTGACAATGATGAGAACATCCTGCAGCATAAATTGATGTGCGCAAGCCAACACCATCAACTATAGTGTCTTCTATTATTCTCAGTATTGAGATGGTATCAATCATTTTTTAAGAAAATCACTCTTTAGTATGTGTAACCCTGTCCCTCAATTCAGCCTTCTTTGCATAATTCCATCTATCGACAGTGCCTACAAGATATCCTGTGATACGTTGTAGCCGGTCTATCCTGGTACTACCACACTTAGGACATTGTTTCAAATCAGATGTAGCATCTTCATATCCGCAATCACAACAACGATTACGATTGTGATTTACTGAGCAATATCCAATGTTGTACTTGTCCATCAAATCTACAACCGACATTACCGACTCCGGATTGTGGGTAACATCTCCGTCCATTTCTATATAGAAAATGTGACCACCTCGCGTAAGTTCATGATATGGAGCTTCAATGCGAGCCTTGTGGGAAGCGGAACATTTATAATAAACCGGAACATGATTTGAATTTGTATAATATTCTTTGTCGGTAATTCCTTCAATAACACCAAAATCTGCTTTGTCTTTCTTTGTAAACTGACCTGATAATCCCTCCGCAGGTGTTGCCAAAACACTATAATTATGTTTGTATTTCTGAGAATATTCATTTGCTTTATCTCTCATATATGAGATGATTTCCAAACCTAATTTCTGAGCTTCATCCGACTCTCCGTGATGATGTCCGGTCAATGCAATAAGACACTCGGCAAGACCGATAAAACCGATGCCTAAAGTGCCTTGATTTATAGCAGAACCTATATTGTCATCAGGCAATAGTTTTTCGCATCCCACCCAAAGAGAAGAAGTCAAAAAAGGAAATTGTTTTGCTTTTGCGCTCATCTGGAACTCCATTCTCTCGTGCAACTGACGAGCTGTCAAATCAAGTATTAAATCAAATTTCTTAAAAAAAGCAGCAATTCTTTCATCATAGTTTTCAATCTTCATACATTCAATAGCAAGTCTCACAATATTTACTGAAGTAAATGAAACATTGCCACGTCCTATTGAAGTCTTATCTCCAAATCTGTTTTCAAAGACACGCGTTCTGCACCCCATAGTCGCAACTTCATATTTATACCGTTCAGGATCATCGGCCCTCCATTTTTCGTGAAAATTATATGTTGCGTCAAGATTTACAAAATTAGGAAAAAACCTACGGGCAGTCACCTTGCAAGCAAATTCATACAGGTCGTAATTGGGATCCTCAGGCAAGTAACTCACTCCTCTCTTTTTCTTCCATATCTGAATCGGGAAAATAGCTGTAGCACCATTACCTACTCCTTCATAAGTACTTGTAAGCAATTCTCTGATAATACATCTCCCTTCGGAAGATGTATCGGTACCATAGTTTATTGAACTAAAAACAACCTGATTACCCCCACGGGAATGAATCGTGTTCATATTGTGAATAAATGCCTCCATAGCTTGATGAACCCTCTTTGCAGTACGGTTCACAGCATGTTGAAACACTCTTTGTTCTCCAGTTAGCCCACTCAAATCTTTATATATAAAATCATCAACTTTTGCGTTATCAAGATGAGAATAGTCCTCTCCGGCAAACTGACCAGAAATTTTAAGTTCCTCAATAAATGTTTTTCTGACATAAGGGGCGAGATAAAAGTCAAATGCAGGGATGGCTTGTCCTCCATGCATCTCATTCTGTGCGGCTTCAAGAGCCATGCAAGAAAGTACGCTTGCAGTCTCTATCCTCTTTGCAGGTCGTGATTCGGCATGATTTGCGGTAAATCCATTTGCAAGTATTTTATCTAATGGGTGTTGTACACATGTTAAACTTTTTGTGGGATAATAATCCAAATCATGAATATGTATATAACCCCTCTCAAGAGCATCTTTCACGTCAGCAGACAGTAACTCGTCTTCAGCAAAAAACTTGGTTGTCTCACTGGCAAATTTCATCATCATCCCGGCAGGGGTGTCTGTATTAAGATTAGCATTTTCTCTTGTCACCTCATTTGCCTTAATCTCAACTAATTCTAGAAATTTTGATCTATTTCCCTTCCTATTCATTATTTCTATTTTATAATTGTTCAAATTTAACACTTTTATTTCTATTTCGCAAAGTATAAAAATTGGCTACCTTTGTATAACTTTTAAAAAAAAATCATGTTTAATATTTCATATTGCTCCGACAAATACCAGTACACTATGGGAAAGTCATTTTATGAAAATGGAATGAAAGAGCAAATTGCAATTTTTAATCTATTTTATAGAGTTGCGCCCGACAATAACAATTGGGCAGTGGTATGTGGAGTTCTGGAAGCTATGGATATGATTGCCGGACTAGGATCGGAAGATGAAGCTTTTTTTGAAAAATTCATTCCAGGAGATGACTATAAAGAATACAGAGAGTATCTTGCCAAGATGAAATTCACAGGAAGAGTATATTCTATGAAAGAGGGGGAAATTGCATTTCCAAGTGAACCTGTGATTACTATTGAAGGGCCTGTCATTGAGGCACAAGTACTTGAAACTCCTCTACTTTGTATAATGAACCACCAAATGGCAGTCGCTACAAAAGCATCCAGAGTAACAAGAAGTACGACCAAACCGGTAAGTGAATTCGGGTCACGCAGAGCACATGGACCATGGGCCGCAGTTTATGGAGGCAAGGCAGCATTTATCGGTGGATGCGTTAACAGTTCAAACATTTTGAGTGCAAACATGTTCGGGTTCAAATCAAGCGGAACTATGGCCCACAGTTATACTACTGCATTCGGATGTACGATTGAAGGAGAATACAAAGCATTCGATTCATATATTAAAACTCATAAGGATGAAGGCCTTATATTACTTATCGACACTTTCGACACATTGAAATGTGGTCTAAAAAATGCAATCAAGGCATTCAAAGAGAACGGAATTGACGATTCATATACATTGGGATACGGCATAAGACTTGACAGCGGAGACTTGGCATATTTGTCCGGAAAATGCAGAGAGAGTCTTGACAAAGCAGGATTATACAAATGCAAAATATTTGCTACTAATGCTCTGGATGAATACATAATATCTGACCTCGAAAGACAGAACGCAAAAATAGATTCATATGGTGTCGGAGATGCAATCGCAACGAGCAAACACAACCCTTGTTTCGGTAATGTGTATAAATTAGTACAGATTGACAACCAGCCTGTTCTGAAAAGGTCGGAAGATAAGGAAAAAATTATTAATCCGGGATTCCAGATAACTTATAGAATCATCCAAAACGGTATGTTTCAGGCTGACGTAACTTGTCTGCGCAATGGGGATTCACTTGTAGAAGCAATTAGAAACAGAGAAGATATTACTCTGCGAGCTCAATTTGATGATACCAAAGTTACTGTTTTCAAAGCCGGTACCTATGAATACCGTCCGCTTCAGGAACTTTTAATGGAAAATGGAAAAAGGCTATTGCCGGAAAGGACTATTTTCGAAAAGAAAGGGTACTACAACGCCAATCTTTCAAGTCTGAATGACACTCAAAAAAGAATTATAAATCCTCATTACTATAAAGTGGATATTTCTGATGATCTTTATAACTTAAAAATGAAACTAATCAATTCAATAATTAACGAAATTAAAATTTTTGATGAAAAATAACGGATATACCCACGTTGTTGTCGACGTGCTTTATGATTTTATTGATGGATCATTGGCTTGCCAATATACCGAAGAGGCAATCGGGGAGAGTATAAAATATATAAACTCACACCCTGATCAAAATGTGTTATATGTTTGCGACTGTCACCCGCAAAGCCACTGTTCATTCAAAATTAACGGTGGATTATGGCCTGTACATTGTGTTCCTGGTACAAGAGGAGCCGAAATACATGAAAAATACTACAACCAGATTGATAATATTGAAAACAGACCTGGAGTGAAAAATATGTTTTTGAAGGGAGAAAATCCTAACGAAGAGCAATATTCAGGATTTGACGGGATAAACAAAGCAGGAGAAAAACTTAGTGTTCATCTGTCAAAAAACGTTATCGTTAGTGGCATCGCCGCTGAATACTGCATAAAAGAGACATGTCTTGATCTTTACAAAGCCGGATATAAAGTATATCTGATTGAAAAAGCTATGGCACACATTGAACCGGAAGGACGTGCTAAAGCCCTAAAAGAAATGAAAGAAAAAGGAATAGAAATTATCTAAGATGATTTACATAGGAATAGACTTGGGTGGCACAAAAGTCAGTGGTGCCATCTTCGACAAAGAAGGAAAGATTCTACTCAAAAAAATCTCTCTACTTGAGAAAAGGACAGGTAATGAAGTCGGAGAACTTGTCACATCTCTTTGCTCTGATTTATGTAAGGAAGGTAAAGTAAATGATAACGATGAAAAAAGCATAGGAATATGCATACCTGGTATTTCTTACTCAAAAACAGGATGTGTCTGGGCACCAAACATTCCTGGTTGGGACAATTACCCTCTAAGAGATAAAATTTACAAAACAATTCCAAACTCCATAGTAACCATAGAAAGTGACAGAACATGTTATATAGTTGGTGAAACAACTATGGGTGGTGCAAAAGGATGTAGAAATGCTGTCTTTATCGCAGTAGGAACCGGTATAGGTGCAGGAATTCTTATAGATAACGTTGTTCTTCACGGTCATTCAGACATTGTGGGGGCAATAGGATGGCTTGCTCTTAAACCTCCTTATTTAAAACAATACGATCAATGCGGATGCTTCGAATCACACTGCTCCGGAGAAGGGATTGCAAATCAGGCAAGAATTTTTCTTAGTAAAGACGAAGTATATTCTGGAGAGCTGAGAAAATATAAAATAGCGGATATTACCTCATACCATGTTTTTGCAGCATACGAGAACGGAGATTCCATTGCAAAAAAAGTCATTGAACAGGCTATAGAAATGTGGGGAATGGCTGCTGCCAACCTTGTCAGTATTTTCAATCCGGAAATATTAATCTTTGGAGGTGGTATTTTTGGTCCAGCATCAAAATTCATAGACAAAATATACATAGAAGCTTGCAAATGGGCCCAACCCATCAGCATTAAACAAGTAAAATTCACAACAACAAAACTGCCGGAACTTGCTGGTCTTTACGGAGCCGGTGCAGTGGCAATAAAATTTGCAAAATCATAAAAAAATTATGGAAAACAAGACAAACGTAAAAGTACTTATCGCAGCATTTTTAGGCATTTTTTTCTTTGGAATGGCATTTTTAGTTATGGGGGCGGTACTTCCCTCTCTATCAGCGCGTTTCTCACTAACCCCAAGCAATGAATCAACCCTTGCAAGTATACTTCCTTTGGGAGTACTCTTTGGTTCTTTGGTTTTTGGTCCTATCATTGACAGATACGGTTTTAAATTATTACTAATATGTGCCACAATAATTGGGGTAATCGGACTTGAAGGGCTCGCCTACTCTACCGAATTTCCTTTAATTGTAGGCTCAATTTTTCTTATTGGATTTAGCGGAGGCATGCTTAACGGCTCCACAAGTGCCATCGTATCCGATATTTCAAGCGATAAAGCAAGAACATCCAACATGTTTGTTCTTGGGGTGGTTTATTGTTTAGGCGCTTTTACTATTCCTATGATTATGGGGTCTCTTTCAAAAACATTTACTTATACTCCTATTGTAGCTGTTGCCGGAGGAATTATGTTTTTGTCACTCATCTATTATTTTGCCATTCATTTTCCTGAAGCAAAATGCAAGCAGGGTGTTCCTATAAAAGGGGTAATAAAAATGATAAAAGAACCAACATTGATTATTTTAAGTTTCGTACTATTTTTCCAAAGTGCTCTTGAAGGAATATCAAGTAATTGGGTTTCAAGTTATCTGAGTTCACCTGCTGTTGGTTTTCCAAGTGATGTGGCCTTATATGCTCTTAGTTTTATAATGATAGGTCTTGCAATAAGCAGATGTGTTCTTGCTGTCGGGTCAAGATTCATTTCTAGCAAAGTAATCATTCTAAGCAGTATGGGTGTTACTGCAATAGGAACTATATTGTTAATGATAGCGGAGACAAGCACAATGGCAATTATAGGTACAACACTTTTAGGCATGGGACTTGCAGCAACATTCCCTGTTATTTTAGGTATTATCGGAGAAAAATACCGTCATTTGTCCGGAACGGCTTTCAGTTTTGCACTTGTGATTGCACTTATCGGTAATACTTTGATAAATATGCTGGTTGGTAGATTAGGGCCGGGATCACTCCCTATAGTTATTTTGTGTTCCGTTGTCATGCTGGTTATATTGTTTATAATTGGGAGCAACGTAGCAAAAAAACAAGCATAACATATTGTTTAAAAGCTAATTATTCATAATATTGTGGCCAATATGGAGAATCTAAGGAGATATTTAATAATAGCATTCTGCCTTGTGGGAATAATTTTTCCGCTTTCTGATTCTTATGCCGCAGTGAACAGAAATTACAATACCGCACCTCAGAAAGATACTTTGGATTATCGGCAACTTGATACTCTTTACCTGATGGAGCTTGACTCGGTGTTAACCTGCTACTTTGATTCTCTTGCATTATATTTGCCCAATGCCAGAGATGTTAAAAAGGCAGAAAGAAAAGTAAAAAAAGAGTTCAAAGACAGCGTCAGGATTGCAACTCCAAGAATATTGCAAACATTTGCCGTTCCAGATTCATTGTATTATGAACGGATTCTAAAATGGACACACGATCAGTCTTTCAATAATTTGAAATTAGAAAAAATAGACACCACATTTAATTATCATTTCAATGACTATCCGTTCTTAAAAAAAGACGTAAATGCCACATATCTGGGTACATCAGGTTCAGCCACCCAAACATACAACTATTTCTATAGGGAGAAGATGAATGTCTTTCCATTTTTTGAACCTTATCTGATATATTCATATACCCCTGAGACCCTACCTCAATACAACACAAAAACTCCTTATACGGAGCTTGCATATTGGGGAAATCTGCTCGCGACTAAACTCATGGAAGAGACGGAAATTAAAATTCTTACCACTCAAAATATAACTCCGTCATTAAACTTTACACTTCTCTATCAAAGATATGGTTCAACAGGTATGCTTCAATCAGAAAAGACCGACGACAGAACATTCTCCGCAGCAATAAACTATTTGGGAAAGAAATATTTGATGAATGCAGGATATATTGCTCAGACAGTAACAAGAACGGAAAACGGCGGAATAAGAGAATCAACGTGGATATTAGATACCATTGTAGACTCAAAGACCATTGATGTTAACCTTACAAGCGCATCAAACTCATTAAAGAGGAGAACATACTTTATTACCCATTCCCTTGCCATTCCATTCAATTTTTTCAGAAAAGATGCTGATTCTCTTGCACTTGGAGAAGGAACTATTGCCTATCTGGGACATAGCGGAGAGTACTCAACTTATACAAAAAAATACGCTGATGAAATTTCACTTACGGATACATGGGGAAGAGACTTCTATTTTAATAAATTCAATATCAACAAAACGGTAAGTGCCGATTCAATGAGTATCTCAAGACTTGATAACAAAGTGTTTCTCAGACTTCAGCCCTGGGCAAGCGACGGCATAATATCTAAAATAGATGGAGGAATAGGATACGAATTATTATCTATTTACGGATTTAATCCTTCTTATTACCTATCAGGCAACAAGAATACATCACAGAACAATTTATATGTATATGCAGGAGCTTCCGGTATGTTTAAAAAATATATTTTATGGGAAGCTGACGGTAAATATGACTACGCAGGATACAATGTGAATGACTTCCATCTGAAAGGACTTATAAGATTATCCATATACCCTTTTGAAGAAGGAATTCATCTGACAGCAAAATTCAATACTTCACTGTCTAAACCGAATTGGTTCACTGAAAATCTTTATTCTAACCACCACATGTGGAATAATGATTTTAATAAAATTTCTGAAACAAAAGTCGAGGGGACTCTCGATATAGATAAATACAAACTTCACGCATTCTTTGGCTACTCTTTAGTAACCAATATGCTCTACTACGACACATTATCTGTCGTAAGACAACACAGTGCACCACTCAGTATAATGAGTGCTGCGCTGGAAAAGAATTTTAAAATATGGAAGCTACACTTCGAAAACAGAGTTTTATTCCAACTATCATCAAACCAGGATGTGCTTCCATTACCCACTTTGGCTTTGAATCTCAGATATTACCTTGAATTTGATGTTGTAAAAAATGTGATGAGAATGCAAATTGGAGCAAATGCTCTGTTTAATACTGAATATTACGCCCAGGCATACAGTCCATCTCTGGGAGTATTTTATAACCAGATAAAAGAGAAAATAGGAAACACTCCTTACATTGACGCATTTGTTAATGTACAATGGAAAAGAGCCTGCGTATTTGTAAAATATACAAATGCAACAAAGGACTGGCCTACTTCCGACTATTTTTCTGCTTATCATTACATCAGACCTCAAACAACATTTAAATTTGGAATATTCTGGCCGTTTTACGTAAAATAACGACTATGAACAATTATCGACCATTTATTGTTAGGACCATAATCTTTCTTCTGGTAGTTTTACTCATCAGAGAATTATTCAGTGATGACAGAAGCAGCATTGATAACTACTATAAATCCGACATCAACGAACTCGCCTGTTCAATTATTTTGGAAGGAGGTATGTATTACTCATACGGAAAGCCGGTAGGATTCAACTATGAAATGCTCAGCTATTTTGCCGACTATAACAATGATATCATCAAAATAGATCCTCCACAACCATCACCTGCTTGCTGGGATAGTCTTATCAATGGAAATTATGATATACTTGTCATAAGTACCCACGATTCCATTCCGGAACATTATCTTAATCGTATTTACACAAGTGTTCCTATACAAGAGAATAACGTATGGGCAGTATCAAAAAAAAATATTAAACTTCTTAATGAAATTAACTTTTGGTTTGCTGACTTCAAAAATGACAGATTATTCAAACAATTGAAAAAAAGATATTTCAGATCATACAAGATTGAACCGTATCTTGAACAAAACACTGTGGCTTATGGTCTCTCTCCATATGATGCCATAGTCAAAAAATACGGCAAATATATAGGTATGGATTGGAGACTTCTCTCATCCCTAATATATGAAGAATCAAGATACTACATGGGGGTGGAATCACATAAAAGTGCAAAAGGTCTGATGCAAGTCAAAGCATCTACAGCAGAACATTATGGGGTGGATAATCTATATGACCCCGATTTAAATATTAAGGCAGGTTCACTCCATATTCAATATCTTCTTGAAATGTTCAAAGCAGAAGGTCTTGACTCAACAAATGTCATAAAATTCACCCTTGCTGCATATAACGCCGGAGAAGGTCGTATAGCAGATTGTCGTAAACATGCTGCATCAAAAGGATTTAATCCGGATGTCTGGGAGGAAGTGTCAAAATCTTTTTCAAGTATGCCATCATTTAGCGGAAAAGTAACTATCAATTATGTAAATGATATACTTGATAGATACGAAAAATACAAGACAGTAATAAAATAGTTATTCAACCCGCAAAGTTTTATCAGGGCTTACACGAGAAACAAAGATGGAAGAGAGCATCAATATTAGCATTATTACTGCCATCGAAATCACATCTATTATAAGCAGAGAGGCTATATCTAATTTTACAGGAACATATTTTACAAAATAGTTTTCAGGGTTAAGCGTTATAACCTTAAAATATTTCTGGATAAAATAGAATAGAACCGCAACAGCGTTCCCCCACAATAAACCCTTTTTTACAATATGAAAGGCTCTGTAAAGGAAAACTTTTACCACACTCCAGTTTGTCATGCCAAGTGATTTAAGGAGCCCAATCATAGATATCTTTTCAAACAAAATTATCAGCAGTGCAGATATCATGTTGAAACCGGCAACTGCCATCATCAGAATCAATACTATCAGAACATTGAAATCAAGCAATGCAAGCCAATCAAATAAATGTGAATAAATTCTGGTTACCGGCAGCACAAAAAAAGGTGAATCTTCTTTAGTGGAGTACTCATATATTATACTCGCAACAGCTTTTCCGGTTGACTCAATGTCACAGTTTGCATCTATATTCACTTCAATAGCAGATACTTGATCCTTTTTCCACCCGTTAAGCCTTTGAACATGCCTTTTATCAACTATTACATGAGTCATATCAATCTCTTCAAGTTGAGCATCAAAAAGACCGCATATGGTAAATTTTCTCACCTTTAGTTCATTTCCTATGAAATACGCAACCATACTGTCCCCCAATTTGTATCCCAATTTGTTTGCAAGTCTTTTGGAAATCATAATATCATTACCAATACGCCCATTATAATCTGGAATATGCCCCTCAACAAGGGCAGATTTAAAGAAACTGAAATCATAAAAAGGATCTACCCCCTTAAAATATACACCCTGAATATTGTCGTTAGTTTTCAACAAACCGGAACAATATGCTACAGAATGAAGGGAATTCACACCTTTAATATCAAGTATTTCTTTTCGGAATGAAATGGAATCCGATGAAGGATACTTTTCATTTATAGACACTTGTCCAGGAGCTACTAAATTTATGGCGCCGGAAAATCCAACAGCCTTTTCCCTTATCTCACTCTTGAATCCGGCAACGATCATTACGGCGATAATCATCACCCCAACACTTATAGCTACAGAAATCCACGCAATACGATTGCTTATCTTGCTGAGATGACCGTTTTCGGCCCCTTCTCCCCCTAATTTTCTTGCAATAAATTTACTCGGATTCATATATACAAATTTAGTGTTTTTATAAAAGAATCTATTGTTATTTAAGTCCGAATTCAAATACTATTTCATTCTCATAAATTTCGTCGGCTGTTAGAGGAGTGAAAGGAAATTCTGATCTATTTGGAGAGTCAGGAAAAGCTTGACATTCAAGGGCTACGCCATCATAATCCACATATTTTTTCCCGCTCTTTGAAATTGGGGCACCGGAAAGCCAGTTACCTGTATAGATTTGAATTCCCGGCTGATCTGTATGAACAGTCAATTTTATTCCCGATGTCTCTTCCGAAAGTTCAGCAACTTTTTTAAGTTCACCTTTATTCCAACCGTCTACTGCCCAGCAATTATCATATCCTTTTCCATATTTTATTGCAGGGAACTCAGCAAAAATCCCTTCACCTATTTTTCTTTCAGAGGTAAAATCCATCGGAGTTTTCTCAACGGAGGCTAATTCTCCCGTAGGAATCAATGTCGAATCCGTAGGGAGATATTTTGATGCGTAAATTTTCAGTAAATGTCCTTTTATATCTCCGCAACCCTCCCCTTTAAGATTAAAATAAGCATGATTTGTAAGGTTTACGACAGTTTTTTTATCGCTTTTAGCTTTAATTAATAAACTTAGTATATTATCCTCACTCCATGTATATTTTGCCTCAATCAAAAGATTTCCCGGATATCCGGCATCCATATCGGGACTATCAAGAGCAAAAGTAACACTCCCGGCCTCAGTCCAACTAGACCAAATTCTGTTTGCATAACAATCAGTTCCCGGTCCTCCATGAAGATGGTTTGGTCCGTTGTTTATCGCCAGAGTATATTCATTACCGTCAAGAGAAAACTTTCCTTTAGCAATCCTGTTGGCGTAACGGCCTGGGATTTTCCCCATACAAGGTCCATCAACAATATAACTCTCAGCATCGGCATACCCAAGAACCACATCGGTAATCACACCTTCTTTATCAGGAACACATACAGAAATAATTCCTGCTCCATAATTGCTCAGAGATATTTTTGCTCCGCTTGCGTTGATAATGGTATATCTTATAATATCTTTCCCTTCAGGAGTTTTACCCCAGATTTTTTTTTCAATCATATTAAGACAGTTTACGGGCGCCATCACCCATCACAACATCTATCACACGCGGCTCAATATTAAATTTTTCAACATACTTTGTTTTTATCTCAGCAATATAATCATCATATGCCTCATTTTTTACCAAACTTATAACACAACCTCCAAAACCGCCACCCATCATACGGGCACCAACAACACCATCGTTCTTTTTAGCTATTTCTACAATAAAATCAAGTTCTTTACAGCTAACTCCATATTCATTACTAAGACCTTCATGAGAACCATACATTTTTTGTCCGAATACCTTAAGATCATCTTTTTCAAGAGCAGCACAACCATCCATCAATCTCTGATTTTCGTTGATTACATATGCACATCTCTTGTAAACGATTCCATCCATTTCGTTTTTGTATTTATTCAAAATATCCAAAGAGATGTCACGAAGTGACTCAATTCCCTTTTCATGTTGGGCAACAACCGCAACACCAGTCTCACATTGAGTCCTGCGAACATTATATTCGGAAGAAGCTAAAGTATGTTTTACCATAGTATCTATCAAAACAACTTTACACCCTTTTGGATTAAATGGAACCAATTCATAATCCAAAGAGCGACAGTCAAGACGGATTACCTTACCCTCTTTTCCCATCAGAGAAGCAAATTGGTCCATAATGCCACAACGTACACCCACATAATTATGTTCGGTCATCTGGCCTATCTTTGCAAGATCATTTAATGAAAAGCCCAATTCAAAAATGTCATTAATTGCATAGCCGAAAGCACTTTCCAAAGCAGCCGAAGAGGAAAGACCTGCACCAAGCGGAACATCTCCGCCAAAAACACAGCAAAAGCCTTCAAGCTTCGCTCCACGTTTCTTCATTTCTTGAACCACGCCATAAATATAGCAAGCCCACTGTTCTTCTGGTTTTTCTCCATCAATATCAAAAGAAACTCTCTGATCATAATCCAAAGAGTATGCATCTACTTTTGATGTTCCATAAGGGGTGATAGCCACAGTAATACCTTTATCAATAGAAGCAGGAAGCACATATCCCAAATTATAATCGGTATGTTCTCCAATAAGATTCACCCTACCCGGTGCGGCATAAAGCGAACAATTCGTCGTACCAAAAATCTTTTCAAAACGCTCTTTTACATAATTTTTGTCTATCATCACTTATATTTTATTAATTATTTAATTCCTATTAATATTGAACTTCCTTTAACACCTTCAGCTTCAGCAAAAAACTTTATATATCCTTTTACATTCCCGGATTGAACTATTGCTGTCAACTGACCACTAAATGCGTGCATCTGAGGAATATAAAACGGATCAAGAGATGTCGGATCACCATTTGCAGTAGCTCTGAACTTCCCCTCTCCTTTAACCCGAAAGTTAACTAATCTTGCGTCATTTGGACAAAGATTTCCATCCTTATCAACAATTTTAATATTAATGTATGCCAAATCCTTTCCATCGGACTTGATTTGATTTTTATCTACACTCAATTCAATATGATATGGCTCTCCGGCTGTTCTTACAACTTTTTCTTCAGCAACTTTTCCTTTATAATCATATGCGACAACTCGCAACTCTCCGGGTTGATAAACTACATTATCCCACATGAGACGATAACGTTTAAGTAAACTTTTAACCTCAAATTCATCTTTAAAGATAGATATTTCTGCTTTATTTATATTTTTTCGTCTTACACCTTGACTTACGCCATTAACAAACAACTCTGCCGAATCATAATTTGTATAAACAAATACCGGAATATTTGCCCCCTCTCTCCCCTCCCAATTCCAGTGAGGAAGTATATGCAGAGTATTTTTATTTTTATTCCATATGCTGCGGTAAAGGTAAAATCTGTCTTTTGGAATAGATGCAAGATCTATAATGCCGAACATTGAACTGTGACTTGGCCATGCATCAGTATCATATGGAGTCGGTTCCCCAAGATAGTCGAATCCGGTCCATACAAATTGTCCTAACGTCCAGTCATAATCATCTGCTATCGCAAAATCTACATCAGGAAGATTAGACCAATAACAATACTCAACATCATATGATGAAGATTGGTTATCATTATATATCGCACCTGCTTTCGGTTTTACAGGAAACTTATATACCCCTCTTGAGCTGACAGTGGATGCTGTTTCAGAACCCAATACTATTTTCTGTGGCAAATTATCATATGCTTCATGGTATCTAAACGTTCTGTAATTCAATCCGACCACATCCATTATTGCAGCAAATCCGTTCTCAACAACACATTGTACCTGATCCATGCCACATGTCACCGGCCGTGTAGGATCTTCCCTGTGACATATTTTCTGAAGGAACGAGGCAACATTATACCCCTGATCACTACATTGTGTAGGCACCTCATTCCCAATACTCCACATAACCACACATGGATTATTTCTGTAATGGTGAATCATATTCACCATATCCTTTTCTGCCCACTCTTCAAAAAAAAGATGGTAACCATTAGGACATTTTGCTATATCCCACTCATCAAAAGACTCAACCATCATCATGAATCCCATTTCGTCACAAAGTTTAACCAGCTCCGGAGCCGGCATATTATGAGAGGTACGGATTGCATCACACCCCATATCTTTCAATAATGTAAGCTGTCTCCTAATCGCCGCCTCATTAACCGCCGTACCAAGAGGGCCAAGATCATGATGATTACACACCCCCTTAAACTTTCGTCTCTCACCATTCAAAAAGAATCCTTTTTGAGGAATAATCTCAATTGAGCGGATTCCAAAACGGGTAACATATTTATCTACACATTTATTATCTTTAAATATCTTAGTCTCAGCATAATATAGAAAGGGGGTTTCAGGAGACCATAATTTTGGGTTTTTTATTATAAAGTTCTGTTTGTAAATAACTATTCCTTTAAGCAAGGAATTCGATTCTTCCTTACTAAAAGCCACCTTTCTTCCATTGGCATCCCTTATCGTAGTCCGGACAGATATTTTTTTTCCATTCTCCACTTCGATTCTCAGATTGACAGAAGCTTTCTCTTTTGACACTTCAGGTGTCGTAATATATGTTCCCCATATTGGTATATGGGTTTTTGAAGTGGTAATTATATGGACGTTCCTGTATAATCCTGCGCCAGGGTACCACCTAGAAGATTGAGGCTTATTCTCAAGTCTTACCGCAAGAATATTTTTTTGCCCGTCAGAATTCAAATATTTAGTCACATTACAATGAAACGAATTATAGCCAGAAGGCCATTCACAAACTTTTTTACCGTTCAGGTAGACCTGAGCCTCACTCATTGCTCCGTCAAATAGAATGGAAACGCTTTTGTTTTCGGCATTGAAACCTTCCACATCAAATGTAGTTCTGTACCACCCTATGCCTACATAAGGAAGCCCTCCTGTCCTACCTGTCTTAAGAGAGGCTGTTTTTTCGAAATTCTGAGAAACAGCCACCTGCTGCAAATCATTTTCTTTGTCAAAAGGGCCATAAATTGCCCAATCATGAGGAACCACGACACTTTGCCATCTGTTTGATGTGACACCTGCTATATCAGACTGATATTCAGGATTAATTGCTTCAGGGTACTCACCCAAAGCGAACAACCACTGTTCCAGAAGAACATCACTCCTTAAATTTTGAGAATTATGAACTGAACTGCATGAACAAAACAATAAAACAGTAATCAAAGTTTTGATAACCGGGTGATATGTATAAACATTCTTCACATCAATTATTATTAATATCCATACTATATTATACCAAAGATAGAGTTTTTTTAATTTTTTTCTTTACATTTGCCGCACTATTTGCGGAAATAGCTCAGTCGGTAGAGCATCAGCTTCCCAAGCTGAGGGTCGCGAGTTCGAATCTCGTTTTCCGCTCAAAATTTTATTTGTATTGTTTATTCAAATAATAAACATCTGTCTATCAAATAAATACTCAAAAGAAACTTATTTTACAAGAAAAACCGTAGCTTTACAGCGCAAATGAGGGCAGTTGTGTATCAAAATCTTATTATGTCTGGTTTATTTAAACATCATCTATCAAAATGAAAGAATATATAATCAATTTCTCGGAATCCATTATTCCATGGTTGCTGTCAACTGGAATCAGAATAGTAATAATTGCAGTAGCCGCATATCTATTAAACAAAATCCTTATCAGAATTATAAAAAGGGCAATCATTGTTTCTGTCAAAAAGTATAATAACGATGCCGAGACTGAAGGAAAAAAGAGAGAAAACACACTTATTCGAATTTTTTCCGGAATAATTCGAGGAACCATCATTATAATTGCATTGTTAATAATTCTTACGGAACTAGGAATAAAAATCGCACCTATTTTGGCCGGTGCCGGTATTGTCGGAGTAGCCGTAGGATTCGGGGCACAATATCTAATAAAAGATTTGATTTCAGGTCTATTTATTATTATTGAAAACCAATATCGTGTTGGAGATGTTGTCAATTTTGACGGCATAGGTGGATTAGTAGAAGACATAACACTAAGGATGACCACATTAAGAGATTTGGATGGAACAGTACACCACGTTCCACACGGAAATATAAAAAGTGTTTCAAATCTTTCTAAAGAATATGCACGTATAAATTTAAATATAGGAATTAGTTATAGTTCTAATCTTGAACATGTAATCACGGTTATAAATAAGACCGGGAATGAATTGGCAGAAGATCCTGCATGGAAAGATGCAATTATTAAAGCACCTCAATTTTTAAGAATTGACGACTTTGCAGATTCAGCGATTATCATCAAGATACTCGGTGAAACCAAACCAATACAGCAATGGGAAGTTACAGGGGAATTACGCAAAAGAATAAAAATAGCTTTCGACACAGAAGGTATAGAAATTCCATTTCCTCAGACTGTTATTCACCATGCTAAAGATTAATAAAAAAAACTTTTTTTTTAAAAAGTCCCCCAAAAAGCATGTTATCATATTAATTTAAAATCAAAAATATCGAGAACGTTAACATTTATTATTCCTTTGAAAAAAAATTAATATAATCATCACTTTACATCTTGCCTTACAATATTTTTTTTTCTCTATTATTGTAAATAAATTACTTTAAATGCTATTTTTGCAACATGAAAGACTTAATTATCCCCAAATCTTATTGTTCCCCATTGGATGTATGGCAAACGGAGCAAGGCATCAAATTTATTAAAGACACATTTCAGACAGAACTCTCAGCTGAGCTTAGACTCAGAAGGATTACAGCACCTATTGCCGTACCTTCAGGTACAGGACTCAACGACAACCTCAACGGAGTCGAAGAACCTGTTCACTTTCCATTGAAGGCATTGAATGGTAATAATGCCGAGATAGTACAGTCTTTGGCAAAGTGGAAAAGATATGCTCTTTGGAGACACCATATTGCACCGGGCATGGGAATATACACCGATATGAATGCTATAAGACCTGATGAGGTCGTTGATAATATTCATTCCATCTATGTTGACCAGTGGGATTGGGAAAAGGTAATCACACCTGAAGAAAGGACGGTAGAGAAATTGTACAAATGCGTAAAGTCTATATATTATGCACTTAGACGCACACAATTTCTGTTAAGTGAAAGATATCCGGAATTGGAACCATTCCTTCCAAAGGATATCCATTATATTCACGCCGAAGAGCTCAGACTATTATATCCTAACCTGACACCTAAGGAGAGGGAAAATATGATTACAAAAGAGTACGGGGCTGTCTTTATCAGAGGAATAGGTGGAGAGCTCGGCGATGGAACAATACACGACAACCGATCACCTGATTATGACGACTGGTCTACACAAACTCCAGATAATCTTACCGGATTAAACGGAGACATCATAATATGGAATCCTGTTTTGCAATCTTCTTTTGAATTATCATCGATGGGAATAAGAGTGGACGCAGAAGCTCTACGCAGACAACTTATAATCAGAAATGCAACAGATAGGGAAAATCTCTTCTTCCACAAATTGCTTCTGGAGGGGAAATTGCCACAAACAATGGGTGGCGGAATAGGACAATCAAGATTATGCATGCTTTTATTGAAGAAATGCCATATTGGAGAGGTACAGTCTTCAGTCTGGAACGAAGATATGCTTAAAGAATGCGAAAAAGAGAAGGTATTTATCTTTTAGGTAAAGGCCCCAGTTATATCAAATTTCTTTCTAATATTTAAGAGGATTATCTTTAATAACATGCTTTTTTGAAAAAGAAAAGGTCTGCAGCAACACGGAAACGATTATTAGAAATAAGCCCGCATAAAAGGCAAAGTTTAAATCTTTTGCCTCATTAAATATTATCATAGCCAAGATAATACTGTAAATAGGTTCGAGATTGTAGCTGAGGTTTACTGTAAAAGCGGATATATTTTTTAAAGCGTCTGTCTGAAATATAAAAGTAATCACTGTACAGAAACCAGCTAAAATAACAAGATATATCAAATCCATTCCCACCGGAAAAATATTCTCAACAGGGAAATAATGAAGGTAAAGGGGCATGAATAATGTCAATCCAGTTACACCTCCTATCATCTCATAAAGCAACATTGTACCAGAATCATTGTGCACTACAACTTTCTTATTTATCACTATAAATGTTGCAGCAAGAAGAGAGGAGAGAATTCCTAAAACAATACCCACCCTGAATTTTGCATCGAAGTGAAAAATAAGATAAATTCCGAGTATAGATATTAGACTCAAAAAAATTTCTTTGGTCGAAATTCTTTTTTTATTAAAAAAAGGTTCAATAAGAGCAGTGAAAAAACCGACAGCAGAAATGCATACCACACCTATCGATATATTTGAATATTTTATACTTCCATAAAAAGAGACCCAGTGCAAAGCCATAATAAACCCTACACCTGCAATCTTAAAAATCTCTTTCAGCGTAATTTTCGGCATTTTTTTTGTTAACATCAAGAAAACAATAAAAATAACAGCGGCGAAGAACATTCTGTACCACACAAGCAATCCCTCATTTAGAGAAATTAGTTTTCCAAAAACGCCGGTAAAACCGGCAAGAAAAATTGATAGGTGAAGTTCTACAAATGATTTTTTCATAATGCTAAGTTAGAAAAAAACTTTTCCACAGTTATTAATATCGTTTCATTTTATTCACCTAAAGTGACCATAACTTTTTTTTATTAACTTGGTCACATAAAAAGTTTTTTAATGAAGAAGATTCTACTTTTCTCCCTTTTACTGTCTGCAATATTAATTTTTTCAGCCGGAACAACTTTGCCTATAAATGATGGCACAAAAACAATAAAATCTGCAATAGATACAATCAGCACAGAAGATAAATTTAAAAAAATTATTCTTTATGAAGATTTCACATGGGACTATCTTAATCTAGAAAAGCCAAAAATAGACGATGAAGAAGATTTCTATGAATACTGGGACACCGATAAAATACATGCATTTAAAGGAAGTCCTCTTTCAGAATTACCAGATGAAATCATCCTGAATATTGCCGATTCAACAAATCATTACTGCATTCCTTACACCGGAAAAGTTTTTTCCGGATATAAATTCAGACACACACGAGAACACCAGGGAGTGGATTTATCCCTTAAAACAGGGGATCCTATCCGCGCTGCATTTGATGGTGTAGTGAGAATAGCCGAAAAATCATCAAAAACAGGTGGGTACGGCAACCTCATTGTAATACGTCACTCAAATGGTCTTGAAACTTACTATGGACACCTTTCACAATTTCTTGTAGATGTTGACGAATTAGTAAAAGCTGGAGAAATTATAGGATATGGCGGAAGCACGGGGAGAAGTACCGGCCCCCATCTCCATTTTGAAACTCGTTATCATGGGCAATCATTTGATCCGGAAAGATTATTTGATTTTAAAAACGGAACTTTACGTGACTCAACATTTACATTAAAGAAACACTATTTTAGTATCTATTCTCATTACGGTCAAAACGATGAAGAGTCGTTAGCTTCATCTCAAAGAGTTCTTCATACTATCAAATCAGGAGATACCATTGGAAGACTTGCTGTTAAATATCACACTACAACAAGCAAGATATGCAAGCTTAACGGTATATCATCTACAACGCTGCTTAGAATTGGAAAAAAATTGATTGTCAGATAGTTAATCCTGTTCCTCCTCATCTACAGAAAGAAAACGCTCTTCACCAAAACAATCCAAAGCTCTCTCTAAAATTGAAACCATTTTATTGTTTTCCTTTGAGGAATAATAGAAATATAAAGATTCAAGATATATAACAAGTAATACTGTCTCATCACGTACCTCAAAGTTATCTCTGTCATACTCCAGTCCCTGATCAGTCATAAAATTCTTAAGTCTGTCTTCAAGAAATATTTCACCGTCTCTGAATATGTTTATGTAAAAAAGTTCTTTGTCATTCTCAACATATACCGGAACAAACCCACCGGGGAAACATAGAGGATATATAGGAAGGCCCTCTTCCTGAGCAAGAATAAAATATATCAATGAAAGAGCAATCGGATTTGCGGATTTTGTTTCTAACGCCTTAAAAAGAAGAGCGTTTTCCTCCATCTTAATAAAAGGATCACAAGATTTGAATTTTAACCTTTTATAAAAAATATGATTGAATATTTTTACATTCTCTATAGCGGTCTTATCCTCTGAAAGTTCACTCATAAATTCAACTGAGAGGGGTAATAATCTTTTACCAAAATCCTCTCTAGTAAGCTCTAATGAAAGCAATGATGATATAAGATATCCCCCTTCATATAACGACACATCTTCCCTTAATACATACTCTTCCAATTGAGATAACTTGAATTCGGTATTAAAAAAAGACATTTTAGAGAAAATGGTGTTTCTAGTATGCGGCTCATTCTCTTTTTTAAGAATAACGTCCAGATCACACAGAACAGACTCACCCTTTCCCAATATTCTCTTATTTACCGATTCGGTCACGACCTCGTCCGGATCATCAAAAAGTGTGACCAGATATTTTAGTTCAGGATCTGTCTTCATAATGGTATTATTCGGTGACTTTGTCAAGAGACAACTCTACCAATTTCAATATGTAAGGTTTATAATCAGGTTGACTCTCTTTTGCATGCCTGTTTGCTATAGCACAGCATACAGTCCCGGCATCATGTCCCAATAAGGTAGCTAACCCGGCTAATGCTGATCCTTCCATTTCGATGTTTGTCACCCTTCTGTCTTCATATTTAAATGATTCCAATTTATCAATCAGGTCCGGATATAACAAAGGAAGTCTTACTGACCTGCCCTGAGGACCATAAAAACCAGGAGCAGAAACTGTCATTCCCTTTATTGTGCACCCATCAAAACGTTTTATCAACTCGTCACTCGCCTTTACAAAATAAGGTGCAGGAAGTTTTTCATTCCATCCCATATGCTTTACAAAAGCATCTTCAATACCTTTAAGTGCGATAATATCCCTTCCAGCATACCAGTTGAGAAGACCGTCAAACCCAATTGATATATGTGAAAAAATAAACCCTCCAAGTGGAATATCCGGCTGTACTGCACCACAAGTACCGACTCTCAAAATTTTTAATCTTTTTTTATCTTTTTTGGGTTCCCTTGTCTTGAAATCAATATTTGCCAAAGCATCAAGCTCCGTCATGACAATATCGATATTATCCGTACCTATTCCTGTAGATATTACAGAAACTCTCTTTCCCTTGTATTTTCCTGTAATTGTATTAAATTCCCTAGAAGATTTTTTCACTTCGATTGAATTCTTGTCAAAAAATGTTGATACAAGATCAACACGGCCGGGATCTCCGACAAGTATTATTATATCGGCCAAGTCTTCGGGTAATATATGTAGATGAAATATTGATCCATCACCATTAATTATCAGCTCCGATTCTGCTATTCTTGCCATATTCTTTCTGTTTAAGCTTCAAATATACGATATTTTTTCTAATTTTGTCGAAACTATAAATATCTATAACATATGTGGAAACGCTTTCAAACACTACTCTTACTAATCGTTTCGGGATTATTGTTATCAATGTTTCTGACAGATATGTGCTATGTTATGGTAGATGCTGAAAATGGTTCCGGTGAACTGGTAAGATATTCAATAAAATTTATTGACAAATCACAATTCCTTATTTTTATATTTACAAACTTTGCTCTTTCTGTAATTACAATTGCTTATTTCAAGGTAAGGATGATGCAGATAAGACTTTGTATAATGAATTCACTGCTACTTTTAGGATTCCAGATCTGGATTGTTGTAGAATATTTCAAATTAAATAGTGTTTACACCTTTACTATATTCTCCATTTTCCCTATTATTTCCATTATATTATTGCTTTTAGCAATCAAATACATAGGAAGGGATGAAGCCTCAGCAATAGCAAATGTGGTTATAGATAAATACAGCAAGAAGAATAAAACTATAAAATAGATTATTTATCTTCCTCTGCTTTACAGAATTTCTTTATGACACTGTAAGCTTCAGATATTCCTAATTCCCCAGCCTTACTTAAATCAATGCAACCTTTCTCTTTATCCTTAAGATAAATCAATACAAGCCCTCTGTTATAATACGCTTCTCCAATATAAGGGTACAGTTCAAGAGCTTTTGTGTACTCTGATATAGCTTCAGGAAGATCATCAGACAAACAATACAAATTACCGAGATTATAATATACATATGGAAAATTAGGAGCAAGTGACATTGCTTTTGTCATATCATGAAGTGCAGAAGTATAGTCATATTTTCTTGTAACCTGATCCTGAACCCTGGTCTTAGTTGTTTTGGTATTGTCCAAAGTAAGTACCTGTACATTATTCTCAATTGAAGAAATAAAATCAATCATTTCAGCCTGAAGAACCCCCCTATTCATATAATAAAATATATTATCACGGCTTTTGGCAATCGCTTCATCATAACAGACCATTGCAGTATTGAATTGTTTGTTTTCTGCCTCTAATATAGCCTTGGCAAATAGATTTTCACTATTTCTGTCTGTCCGTAAATTCTTGTTCACTTCATCTATTTTCCTGAACACATCCAAAATAGAAGCATCCTTTTCTGCAACAAACGTAATTGGTATCGGAGAGTTTTTAATGAATGCATCCAATTCGGCATTTCCATACTTACGTTTTAATGTTTCTCCATCATTATTGGTCTTGGTTGCCACAAATTTGAACAGTGGTTTTAATTTTATATCGACATCTCTATATTGCAACAATTCATTATTAAAATCTTTTTGTGCAAAATCAGCATCGAGTGCAAGCAAATTATCAAATTTTTTGGTCGTATCGGCAAATGCTATACTTTGAGTAGTATCAGATGAGCGCATCTTATATTCCCGGATTTTTTCTTGTGCTATCTCATAATCCTGCTTGGATGAATTGAATTGTCCTAATTTGCTCTTTGCGTAAGATCTATTCATATATGCTTTTGCGAAATCAGGATATAGATTTATAGCTTTTGAATAATCATCCATTGCATCACGGTATCTTCCCAATTCAAGAAAAACAGCTGCTCTGTTAAAATATGCCAGAACATTATTAGGGTTAATGAAAAGCACTCTGTCAAAATCATCAAGTGCTCCTATAAAATCCCCAACCTGAGCAAAAATTAATGCTCTGTTATAAAGTGTAAGGGCATTACCTGGTTCATCTTTGAGAACTTTATCCAAATCAATCAGTGCACCATTTATATCCTTTTTTTCATATTTTAATAATGCTCTGTTAAAAAAAGCAAAAGTATTTGTTGAGTCTAACTTAATAGCAAAGTCCAAATCTTCTATCGCAGCATCGTAATTTTTTCTCATTGCATAAATTCTGGAACGTCGGACATAACCTTCAGGATCAAATCTGTTCAAAGAAATAGCCTTATTATAATCCTCGAAAGCCTTTGTAGTATCAGCGATATAAAGATATGCAGCCCCCCTATTAAGATATGCATCTCCCTCATTGGGCTCTTTTCTTATAAACATATTGAAGTCCCTAATGGCCTTTTCAAATTGTTGAGAAAGAAAATGTGTAACACCTCTGCTAAAATAGAGGCCCGTGTAACCTGGTCTCAAATCGACAGCCTCCTCCAGATCTTTCAATGCAAGATCATATTTCCCGATACGACTTAAAGTTATTGCTCTATAATGATAAGCAGGAGTATATATTGGGTTAAAATGAATTGTATTATCAAAATCCATCTGGGCTCCAACAAAATCCCCTAAATTGTATTTTGCTATTCCCCTAAAAAAATACGCTTCATATATGGTACTGTCAAGCTGGGCAAGAATATTGAAATTTTCAATAGCTTGCGCATATTTTCCATCTATTAACGATTGTCTTCCTCTTAGATAAAAATGGTCTAAATCATATTGAGCATAAGCACAGTTCAGAAATAAGACAATAAAAGAAACAGATAATAATACCCTTTTTAACATAAAAATATTTTATAATAATGAATTCACTTAACAAAAATACTATTTTTGCACTTTGTAATAAAATAAAATGAAGAAACCTTTCGTCTGTATATTTTTAGCAGTAATTTTAGCCCCATTATTTGCACAAAATACCGTAATGATAGAGCAAATGGTGTACCAAAAAAAGCAAGAACAAATATTATCTTATCTTGCTGATGACATGACACAGGGAAGAGCATCAGGTACAAACGGTAAACAGCTCGCAGAACAATTCATTATATCTCAATTTAAAAAATACGGTTTAAAACCTTACAACTGGAATTACACCCAAAGTTTCAAATACGATTCAATAGCTATAAGAAATGTGATAGGATTTATACCTGCAGTTGGCAAATCTGATGAATTTGTAATATTATCAGCCCATTATGACCATATAGGAATACTTCACGGAAATATTTATAATGGTGCTGATGATAATGCATCAGGAGTTACGGCTATGCTGAACATAGCGGAAATGTTTGCCACAATGAAAATTATAGGCAAAGGACCTCTCAAAAATATCATTTTTGTTGCCTTCGATGGCAAAGAACTTAGTATGTCAGGATCGGAATACTTTGTAAAAAATCTCACCATTCCTAAAACAAATATTGCCTGTGCAATAAATCTTGATATGCTGGGTACGGATCTGGTTCCGCCGGGAAATAATCCAGAATACCTGATAGTATTAGGAAATGAAAGATTGAAAAAGAGTTACAGAGGATTGATTGAAAAGTGCAAGAGCAAGAGCAACATCAACCTTGATATCGACTATACTTTTTATGGAAGCAAAGATTTCACTAAATTGTTCTACACTATGAGTGACCAGTACTCTTTTGCAAAATCAGGAATACCTGCCATTTTATTTACTTCTGCATTCCATGACTATACATATAAGCCTGGAGATGACATCGATATTATCAACTTTCCCATCTTAATAAAGCGTACTTTATTGATATTCAACTTTATAAATGAGATTTGCAAAGAGCAGAATTATTAACCGGGATTAGTCTTTAAGAAAATAGTCTATACTTGTAACCACCCTTACATTTTTAATATACGGAGTGTTTTCATCTCTGTTGGTTACCGAGAATTGACCTTGCGATGCCTTTTTAATTTTGCCCAATTTGCTGTTGGAATCTTTTGCAAACTTTTCAGCAGTAATTCTTGCATTCATTGTTGCTTCTTCAATCATTTGTGGCTTTATATTGTTCAATCCGGTATAGATAAATTGTGTTTTAAATTCCCAATTGTCTCCTGTAAGAGCAACACCTTTATTCAACAAATCAGACTGCTCTGAAAGTAATTTTTTTACAATATCTACTTTGTCCGTATAGACAGTAATAACTGAAGTGGCCTTATAATTATAAGGCTTATTTTCTCCATACTCTGTCCTTGTATCCACAAGCTTAGGTGCAGAGACAGTGATTTCATTTTCTTCAATTCCATTTGCTTTAATGAATTCAACAATAATTTTATTTGTCCTTTTTATGTCTCCATAAAGCAAGGTAACATCATTTCCTACTACATTATAAACCAAAGGCCAAATCACCCTATCGGCAGTTACTTCCATCTCACATAATCCTTTCACACTTACCGATCTATCAAACGATCTGACTGTAGTTACAGCAAAATAAAATAATATTCCAACAACTGCCAACCCTATCATTATAAAAAAGCCTCCGTTAATTCGAGGCCACCTTTTATCTTTTTCCATATTTATAGATTATAATTTATAGATATTTAACTACAAATTTCACACCATAATAGCATCTATTCTATATATGTTTTTGTTCTATAATTAGTACCTTTGAAAGAATTTTTATGCAGAACAATTTAAAAAAATCTTTAAATATTTTTCTATGAAAAACTTAAAAATAAGCTTATTATCTATCCTCCTGTTTCTTATTGGAAGCACTATGTATGCTGAAGAACCTATTAATGTAGTCCGTGGAGAGCAGGACACAGTTTATACAAAAAAACACAATATAATCTGCATTACTAATCCCGGAAATATTGCAGCCATAAATGACCAGCAAGTAAGGGTCTATAAAACAGGGGCATTTGGAATGGAAGTGACTCTTAAAGAGGGAGACAATGTTGTTGAAATTACCGTTTTTAAAAACAATAGCAGAACAATAAAAAAATTAAATATCTATTATTCAAATACCCCAAAGCCTCAAAAAGCCTATACTCTTGCAGAAGCTGAAAAAAAATTGAATCAAAATTTATTCCATGAAATGTTGTTTTATGTTACATCAAAAGATGGAGCATACCTTCAATATGGAGATGGTGAAGACAGATTAGGAGGCTCAAAGTTGGGTTTTATACAGGAAGGCATTGTATTAAAAGTGGTTGGTGAAATCAGAGATCTTTACAAGATACAACTTTCAAACAACCGGTACGCATATATGGAAAAGGACTACACCCAAATAACCGATAAATGTACAAAACAGGTAAACACAGGAAGTTGGAGTGTTTTTAACAATGGCAAATGTGACAGAATAGTAATTCCACTACCGGAAAGGATTCCATACTCGTCATGGACTGAATTGGACCCTACCACAATTTGTGTTGATTTATATGGTGCCACCAACAACAGCAATTGGATTGTTCAAAAACAAAATCTTGCAATGATTGATTATGTAGACTACAGACAACCTGAATCTGATGTATTCAGAGTAATTATAAAACTGAAAGAAAAATATTCATGGGGATACTCAATAAAATATGATGGAAACAACCTCATAATCGATGTAAAACACACTCCAAATCTTACTCTTAAAGGGATGACAATTGGACTGGATGCCGGACATGGCGGATCAGCATCAGGAGCAGTAAGTGCCACGGGAATAAAAGAGAAAGATTTGACTCTCAAGATGGTATATATTTTAAAAGGGATGCTTGAGAAAAAAGGTGTAAATGTCGTTTTAAGCAGAGATGGAGATCAAGATATGACTATGAAGGAAAGAAAGAAAAAATTTATTGAAAACGACATCGACTTGTTGATCTCAATTCACTGTAATGCAGGTGGTTCTCCATTCGTTTCAATGGGAACAAGCGCATATTATAAACACCTCTGCAACAGAGATCTTGCCTCATGCCTACTTAATCGTATGCTGGAGCTCGGATTGCCTAATTACGGTTTAGTAGGAAACTTCAATTTTTCTCTTAACGGACCAATTGAGTACCCTAATGCACTCATGGAAGTATTGTTTATGAGCAGTCTTCCGGATGAAGAAAAACTTGCAGACCCTGCATACCTACATACATTGATGCAAAACTCTGTATTAGGTCTTGAAGATTACATGTATAAGGTTCAATCATCCCAGGAACAGCAAACAAAAGTAAAAAGTAAAAAGAGAAAATAATTGGAACTGAAACTTCAATCATCTTATAAACCTACAGGAGATCAACCTGAAGCTATTGAAAAGATATGTCAGGCTCTCAATGAGGGCACCCGTGCTACTACCCTACTTGGGGTGACTGGTTCCGGGAAGACCTTTACCATGGCTAATGTGATTGAAAAGCTGCAGCGTCCGGCTCTAATTCTAAGTCACAATAAAACATTGGGAGCCCAGCTTTATGGTGAATTCAAATCATTCTTTCCAAATAATGCAGTAGAATACTTTGTTTCATATTACGACTATTATCAGCCGGAGGCATATATGCCTGTTAGTGACACATATATTGAAAAAGATCTCAGCATAAATGACGAAATAGAAAAGCTACGATTAAGTGCATCTTCATCACTTCTTTCAGGAAGAAGGGATATTATAGTAATTTCATCTGTATCATGTATTTACGGAATAGGAAACCCTGATGATTTTCATAAAAGCACCATTGCAGTAAGAAAGGGAGAACTCTTGAGCAGGACAAAACTTCTTTACAAATTGGTAGATGCACTATACTCAAGAAGCGACATTGATTTCAAAAGAGGCACTTTCCGTGTAAAAGGAGATTCTGTTGATATATATCTTGCATATGGAGAGACCGGATGCAGAATCATATTTTTCGGAAATGAAGTGGAAAGCATCGAGATGATTGATCCGATAAACGGAGCAACTCTTGATGTTTTGAATGAGATTTCAATATTCCCTGCAAATAATTTTGTGACGACAAAAGAAAGAATAAAAGGGGCAATCGGGCAAATTCAGGATGACATGATGGGGCAATACAACTATTTCAGGGAAATAGGAAAAAATCTTGAAGCAAAAAGGCTCAAACAGCGCGTTGAGTACGATATGGAAATGATTAAAGAGATAGGTTATTGTCCCGGAATAGAAAATTATTCCCGTTACTTTGACGGCAGAAAGGCCGGAATGAGGCCATTCTGCCTAATAGATTATTTCCCTAAGGATTTCATCACATTCATTGATGAGAGCCACGTTACAGTACCTCAGGTAAGAGCCATGTATGGAGGTGACCGTTCAAGAAAACAGACTTTAATTGATTATGGATTTAGATTACCGGCGGCTGCAGACAACAGACCATTAAAATTTGATGAATTTGAGAATATCATAGGACAACGTCTGTTTGTAAGTGCTACACCAGGTGATTATGAACTTGAGGAATCTGAAGGTCTTATTGTAGAACAAGTAGTAAGACCTACCGGACTTCTTGATCCACCTATTGAGGTCAGACCTATAAAAAATCAGATTGACGATCTTCTCGAAGAGATACATATCAGGGCAGAAAAAGATGAAAGGGTACTGGTAACAACACTTACAAAAAGAATGGCAGAAGAACTCAACAAATATTTGTCAAAAGTAGGAATCCGCTGTCGTTATATACACTCAGACATAGACACCCTTGAAAGAATTGAAATAATTGAAGACTTTAAAATAGGTCGGTTTGATGTACTTATCGGAGTAAATCTGCTAAGAGAAGGACTAGATATTCCAAGTGTATCACTGGTAGCAATACTGGATGCAGATAAAGAAGGTTTTTTACGTTCTGGCAGATCTTTGACTCAAACGGCAGGAAGAGCGGCACGAAATGTGAACGGAAAGGTAATAATGTATGCTGACAGGATAACGGGCTCTATGCAAGGAACCATTGATGAGACTAATCGAAGAAGAAAAAAACAAAAAAAATATAATAAAGAGCACAATATTATTCCGACGCAAATTGGACAGACTGGCCGTAATTTGTTGGCAAAACAAAATGATTATGAACAGATGGTGGAAGAAAAAACAAGATATCTTGGAGAAGATCCTGTAATAGAACACATGACCTCTATACAATTAGCAGGGGCTATAAATGGAGCCAAGAAAAAAATGGAAGAAGCAGCGACTGAACTTGACTTTTTAAGAGCAGCCAAATTCAGAGACGAAATGAATGCATTAAAATTACTTCTTGAAAGAAAAGAAAAGTAACATGATAACCGATAGTCTACTTCAAATCACAGCCAATTACCACGAAGAGGAAAAAAAGATGGTACTTTTGGCATATTCGATAGCGGAAAATTCCCTTATTGATAAAAAAAGGGGAAATAACCAGCCATTCATCGAACACCCTCTTGAAGTAGCTAAGATTGTTAGCGAAGAGATAGGTCTTATGTCCGATGCAGTTACTGCCGTATTTTTACACGAAGCAAGTCGATTCAACCCTGATCTTTTAGAAAGCTTCAAGAGTTCATTTCGTACAGACATAATTGATATGGTAGTGAGCCTTAATAAAATAGCCACTATAAAACTTCCTGATACAAATCTTAAGGAAGAAAGATATCGTAAACTTATAATTTCATATTCAAAAGACCCTCGGGTAGTATTGATCAAACTGGCAGATAGATTGGAGGTTATGCGAAACCTGGAAATATTGCCAAATACAAAACATACGGGAAAAATATCTGAAACCATACTTTTATATATTCCACTTGCCCACCAACTAGGATTATATCGCTTAACAAAGGAACTTGAAGATTTATTTTTCAAACACTCTGAACCTGAGCATTACAGATCTATCACCAACAAACTGAAAGCAACCGAAAGAGATAGAGAGAAACTTGTAAACAATTTCATAATACCTTTAAGAGAAAAACTCAGCAACAGCGGCATAAACTATACTCTAAAAGCTAGAACAAAAAGCGCATACTCCATCTGGAAAAAAATGCAGGTACAAAATGTCCCTTTTGAAAAAGTATATGACGTATTTGCTATCCGTTTCATTATTGAATCCCCTATAGAGCAAGAGCTACAGTTATGTTGGAAAGTTTATTCTCTCGTTACCGAAGAGTATGTTCCCGACACTAACCGTCTGAGAGATTGGATTTCTAAACCTAAACCAAACGGATATGAATCTCTACATACTACAGTAACCACAAAAAAAGGAACTGCTGTTGAAGTTCAGATCAGGACAGAAAGAATGGACCACATTGCAGAGTTTGGACACGCTTCACATTGGACATACAAAGGTATCAAGAGAGAGGAAGGATTGAATATCTGGCTGAATCAGGTTCGCACAATGATGGAAAACCCTGAAAATTCAGCATACGAACAAATATCTCCATTTGTTTTAGGAGAAATTTTTGTATTTACGCCAAGTGGTGAACTGAGACAACTTCCTGCAAATGCCACTCTACTCGATTTTGCATTTGACATTCACACAAACCTTGGAATAAAATGTGTCGGAGGAAAAGTTAATGGCAAGATGGTATCTCTTAAAGAGAAACTCAAGACCGGGGATGTGGTAGACATTATCAAAAACAACAACCAAAAACCTACAGCAGCATGGCTTAATTGGGTTACCACTTCCAAAGCAAGATCAAAGATTAAACAAAAGATTAAAGAAGAGGAGTATAAACTTGCTACAACAGGAAAAGAGATTTTAGAAAGAAGGTTGAAAAACTGGAAGATAGAGATGAGTGACGAAGATTTTAATTCTCTGATAAAAAAATATAAATTTAAAAATGGAAACGAGTTTTACAGTGCCCTTGGAGAAGAAAAAATAGATCTTTCAGAAATAAAGATATTTCTATCTGACGAAACCAGACATGATAAGGAAATTGAGGTAGAAAAGAGTAATAAAATCCATGTTAAAGAAGACAATTCAGACTTTCTTATAATTGATGGAAGGCTGAATAATATCGATTACAGGATGGCAAAATGTTGTAATCCCATATACGGAGATGACGTATTCGGATTTGTAACAATAAAAGAGGGAATCAAGATTCACAGAATGTCCTGTCCAAATGCTGCAAGGTTAATTGAAAACTACCCCTATCGCATACAGAAGGTAAAATGGAGAGCAAATATAAATAACAGCAGTTTCCAGGCCTCAATTAAGGTAATTATTGACGAAGAGCCATCTGCAACAAATGCTGTAATTAGTACCATTAATTCTTTCAAAGCATCTATACGCTCTTTCATCACAAACGAAAGAATATCAAAAGGAGATTTTGAGATCATCGCACAACTTTTCATTCCAAGCAATCAAGAGTTAGATAAAATAATTGCATCTCTTAAAAAATCGAAAGATGTGAAACACGTTTCAAGATTATAAAAGACAATGTCAAATGATTATATTAATATAAAAGGAGCGAGAGTCAATAATCTGAAGAATATTGATTTAAAGATTCCACGTGATAAATTTGTAGTTATCACAGGCATTTCAGGTTCGGGGAAATCATCCCTGGCATTTGATACCCTATTTGCCGAAGGACAGCGAAGATTTGCAGAAAGTCTGTCATCTTTCGCCCGTCAATTTCTTGGAAGAATGACAAAACCGGCAGTTGATTACATTACAGGAATTCCACCTGCTATTGCAATTGAGCAGAAGGTCAATACCCGTAATCCACGTTCCACAATAGGATCAAACACAGAAATATATGATTACCTGAGGCTACTTTTTGCAAAAATAGGAAAGACATACTCCCCAATAAGTGGAAAAGAGGTTAAATGTAACTCGGCAAAAGATATACTTGATTACATTTACACACACGACTCCGGTTCCATTGCTTATATTATGTCCGAAATAAAATGGAAAGAGGAAAACAAAGTAGAAAAACTTTTAGAACTTAAAGAAAGCGGATTCAACAGATTGTTCTGCAGTGACGGCAGAATATTCAAAATCGACGAAGTTCTAAGTGATATGGAGAAGTTTTTACAGTTAGACATCACTCTTTTAATAGACAGAATAGTGGTTTCAAACGATGAAGAAACTAGGACAAGAGCACTGGATTCTATTCAAACTGCATTTTTGCAAGGACATGGATATGTTTATGTTTCATGCGGAAAAGAGCTAAAACCATTTTCGAATATTTTTGAAGCCGATGGAATAATATTCGATGTACCAAATGAATATATGTTCAGTTACAATAATCCTCTTGGAGCCTGTCCAAAATGTGGAGGATATGGAAAAATAATTGGGATTGATGAATCTCTAATAATTCCTGATCAAACATTGAGTATATATCAAGGGGCTGTGGCATGCTGGCGCGGAGAAGTAATGAAAAAATATTATGAAGAACTGATAATGTCAGCATATAAATTTGATTTTCCAATTCACAGGCCATATAACCAATTAAGTCATGATGAAAAAAAACTTCTGTGGAGCGGAAATCAATATTTTTCAGGAATTGAAGGTTTTTTCAAATGGGTTGAGTCCAATAAATATAAAATACAGTTCAAATATCTTCTCAGCCGGTATTCCGGAAAAACTACTTGCCCTGAATGTGAGGGAGGCCGATTAAAGAAAGAATCTCTTTGGGTAAAGATAGGTGGAAAAAATATAGTAGAATTGATGAGTATGAATATTGGAGATTTGTATGAATTTTTCAATAATCTTTCTCTTGACGAACATGACTCAACAATTGCCGAACGCCCTATCAAAGAGATTAAACAAAGACTGGAATATATAAAAGCAGTCGGACTAACTTACCTGACTCTGAACCGTAATTCAAATACTTTAAGTGGAGGTGAAAGTCAAAGAATCAATCTTGTAAGATCACTTGGGAATAACCTTGTAGGTGCACTATACATCCTCGATGAGCCTAGCATAGGTCTTCATTCACAAGATACAAAACAACTTATTACTGTATTGAAAAGGCTGAGAGACCTCGGAAATACTGTCATTGTAGTTGAACACGATGAAGAAATCATCCGAGCCGCTGATGAACTTATAGATATTGGCCCTTACGCCGGCGTTTATGGTGGAGAAATAGTCTATCAGGGTAGAGCAGATGAAGGAAAAGCAGAAAATAAATCTCTTACTATAGACTATCTTCAGGGTGTCCGAAAAATTAAAATTAATGAACAAAAACGCAATTGGAGTTATTACATTGAAGTGTGTGGAGCTACTCAAAACAATCTGAAAAACGTTTCGGTAAAATTTCCTTTGCGATGTATTACAGCAATTACAGGTGTAAGTGGAAGTGGAAAATCTTCACTTGTGGGAGATATTCTCTATCCTGCCATTTATCGGCATATAAATCAACTCGGAAACAGACCGGGAACATTCAAAGAACTAAAAGGAGACCTCACTAAAATATCTTCAGTCGAGTATATTGACCAAAATCCTATCGGTAAGAGCACTCGATCCAATCCGGTAACTTATCTAAAAATATACGATGAAATCCGCAGACTTTTTTCAGAACAACCTTATGCAAAATTGAATGGATATGGACACTCACATTTTTCATTTAATATAGATGGAGGGCGTTGTCCTGAATGTCTTGGTGAAGGAGTTATAACTATTGAGATGCAGTTTATGTCCGACGTAAGTATGGTATGCGAATCATGTGGAGGTAAACGCTTCAAACCGGATATTTTGGAAGTTAGATATCAGGGTAAAAACGTAAACGATGTGCTCAACATGAGTGTAGATGAAGCTATTGAGTTTTTTTCTGCGCAAACCGATTCCACCGCAAAAAAAATAGCAGAAAAGTTGCAGCCGTTACAGGATGTAGGGCTGTCTTACATTCAATTAGGACAAAGCAGCAGTTCTCTTAGCGGAGGAGAAAGTCAAAGAATAAAATTAGCATCTTTCTTAAGCAAGAATGCCACAAAAGAAAATGGTTCAATCCTCTTTATTTTTGACGAACCTACTACAGGGCTACATTTTTATGATATAGAAAAACTTTTGAAAGCATTCAATGCTCTCATTGATAGAGGACATTCAATAATAGTGGTGGAACACAATCTTGATATTATCAGAGCGTCTGACTGGGTGATTGAACTCGGTCCTGATGCCGGAGATAAGGGTGGAGAGATAATATTCGAAGGTACCCCCGAGAATCTTGCTCTACATAGCGAAGTTCCTACCGGTAAAGCTCTCTCAAAAAAACAAAAGTAATTATTCTGCGGCTGCTTTAAGGCGTTCAGCATTTTCAGCAATCTGAAGCTGATCTATCACTTCCTGAATAGCTCCATCCATAAAGACCGGTAAATTGTACATTGTGTAATTAATACGATGATCAGTCACACGTGATTGAGGATAATTATATGTTCGTATTTTAGCTGACCTATCACCCGTGGAAACCATTGTTTTACGCTTTGCGGACATTTCGTTCAAATATTTTTCATATTCCATATTGTAAAGACGGGTACGAAGTTCAGAAAGAGCTTTATCATAATTTTTTAACTGTGATTTCTCATCCTGGCACTGTACAACTATACCCGAAGGAATATGTGTCAAACGGATAGCAGAATATGTAGTATTAACAGACTGCCCTCCTGGACCTGAAGAGCAAAAGGTATCTTTTCGAATATCGCCCAGATTTAACTCAATATCAAACTCATCTGCTTCAGGAAGGACAACAATAGAAGCAGCGGAAGTATGAACACGTCCTTGTGTTTCAGTCTGAGGCACACGTTGAACACGATGAACCCCACTTTCATATTTCAATGTTCCATATACCTTATCTCCCGAAACCTTACATATAAGCTCTTTAAACCCACCTACAGCACCTTCTGACTGACTCGTAATCTCAAGTTTCCAACCCTTTCTCTCACTATATTTAGAATACATACGGAAAAGATCACCCGCAAAAATAGCAGCCTCATCACCACCGGTACCTCCTCTTATCTCCATAATCGCATTTTTACTATCCTGAGGGTCGGCAGGTATCAATAAAAGTTTTATTTCCTCCTCCATTAGAGGCATCTGAGCCTCTATTTGAGCAGCCTCTTCTTTGGCCATTTCACGAAGTTCTTCTTCTTTTTCATTCTGAAGTATCTCTTTAGCTCCTTCCAAATCATTAACCATTTTGCGATACTTCTCACCGGCAGCCATAATAGGTTCCAACTCTTTATACTCCTTATTCAATTGTACATATCTTTTCATATCCGATATTGCATCAGGATCAGATATTTGTCTTGAAATCGTTTCAAATTTGTCGTTTAAACCTGTAAGTTTTGATAATAAACTATTTTCTGCCATAAATAAAAATTTAGTGTGCAAAGATACACAAAAAAAAGTCCCTCAAAAAATTTCTTTTAAGGGACTCTAATCAACTGTTAAGCAATTTAATAATTAGCTAAAACTTCCTTCACTTTTGAAGGATCCAATCTTCCATATACCTTATCTCCTATAAGAACTACAGGAGCAAGTCCACATGCTCCTATACAACGTAGACAATCAAGAGAAAATTTTCCGTCAGGAGTAACTTCCCCAACATTAATACCCAATTCCTTTTTGAACTCTTCCAAAACATTTTCAGCACCTCTGACATAACAAGCAGTACCGAGACATAGAGATATAGCATACTTGCCTTTTGGTTTCATAGTAAAGAAAGAATAGAAAGTTACAACCCCATATACTTTTGCTGCAGATATTTTTAGATTATTTGCAATTTCTCTTTGTACTGCTTCCGGAAGATATCCGAAAACACTCTGAGTTTTGTGCAAAACGTTAATCAATTCACCTGACTCATTATTAAATGAGTCACATATATCTTTTATTTGCTTTTTGTGGCAATCTTGTAATGTAAATTCCATGATATCTTATACTTAATGTTTATCAAAATAGTGTGTATGCAGTAGTTGATGAGATTTTTCACTCATCGGCTTGCCAAGAAATTCTTCATAAAGTTTGATGATATAAGGATTTTCATGTGATTTACGAATAGTCTTTTCTTCATCTTCTTTATAAATAGCTTTGCTACGTGCAGCAATAATTGAAGAATCACCATGATGATAAGGTTGACCTGCACCACCTATACATCCGCCAGGACATGCCATAATTTCAATAGCATGGAAGTTGTACATCCCGGCACGGACACCGTCCAACAATTTACGGGCATTACCCAATTGATGAGCAATACCAATATTAATCATTGTACCATTAAAATCAATACTTGCAGTTCTAATGCCTTCAAGGCCCCTCAATTCTTTAAAATCAATTCTTTCCAATTTTTTGCCTGTGTAAATCTCATAAGCAGTACGAACGGCAGCTTCAATAACACCTCCAGTTACTCCAAAAATAACGGCAGCACCTGTAGATTCTCCTAACGGCTGATCAAAATCTTCATCGGGAAGAGAGTTGAAATCAATATTTGCCATCTTAATAAGAGATGCCAACTCACGGGTTGAAATAGAGTAATCAACATCAGGATTACCATCTACTTTAAACTCATCTCTTTGACACTCATATTTTTTTGCCAAACAAGGCATAACAGATACCACAACCATATCTTCACGTTTAACATTCATCTTATCAGCAAAATATGTCTTTGCAATAGCCCCAAACATTTGTTGAGGAGATTTTGCAGATGAAGGAACATCAAGCATGTCTGGATAATTATGTTCAAAGAAATTAACCCAAGCAGGGCAACATGATGTCAGAATAGGAAGTTTTACATTCTTATCACCTCCAAGAAATTGACTTATCCGGCCAAGAAGCTCAGTACCTTCTTCCATAATTGTAAGGTCAGCAGCAAAATCGGTATCAAATACTTTATCAAAGCCCAATTTTCTTAAAGCTGCAGCCATCTTACCTGTAACTGAAGTCCCAGGTTTCAATCCAAATTCTTCTCCCAATGCTGCACGTACTGCAGGAGCAGTTTGAACAACTACGGTTTTGGTAGGGTCAGCCAGTGCTCTGACAACTTTATTAGTATGATCAACTTCCGTAAGAGCTCCAGTAGGGCAAACTGCGACACATTGTCCACAGAATGTACATGGTGATTTTATGAGATCCTGTTCAAAAGCAGTAGCTACTACAGCCATAAAACCTCTGTTTACAGCACCTAAAGCTCCAACTGTTTGTACCTCGTTACACATTGTCTCACATCTGCGACACATCACACATTTGTCCATATCTCTTTTTAAAGAAGGAGAACTGTCCTTTCTATATGTTGACATCGCTGCATTTTCTACTGCATGTATTTCTCTTATTCCCAAAGTAGAAGCTAATGCCTGTAATTCACATTTACCATTTGAAGGACATATAAGACAATCTTTCGGGTGATCTGATAAAATTAGTTCCAGAACAGTTTTGCGGGAATTTAATACTCTAGGAGTATTAGTTCTGACAACCATTCCTTCTGTACATTCGGTAGAACATGAAGGTGCAAGATTTCTGCGCCCCTCAATTTCTACAACACATATTCTACATCCACTGGGACGATTTTCAATCCCTAAATGTTCCAGATTCATATAGCAAAGAGAGGGAATGTTTATTCCTATTTTCTTCGCTGCTTTGAAAACAGTAACTCCTTTTTCAACTTCAATAGGAGTATTATCTATTGTTAATTTTATTAATTCCATATTGATTATTGAATTTCTATTGCACCAAATTTACATTTTTCGTAACAAGTACCACATTTTATACACTTGCTTTGATCTATTAAGTGAGGTACTCTCTTCTCACCTGTTATAGCTGATGTTGGACAGTTCTTTGCACATAATGTACATCCAACACATTTTTCTGCATTTATCACATAAGATTTTAGAGATTTACATCTTCCTGCAGGACATTTCTTATCAACAACGTGAGCAAGGTATTCATCATAGAAATGATCTATTGTAGAAAGCACAGGATTAGGAGATGTCTGACCCAAACCGCAAAGAGCAGTGTCTTTGATTACATGACTAAGATTCTTCAAATAGTCAAGATCTTCTATTGTACCCTTTCCATTACATATTTTTTCAAGTGTTTCATGCATTCTCTTGTTCCCTACACGACAAGGTGCACATTTACCACAAGATTCTTCAACGATAAAATCAAGGTAGAATTTAGCAACAGAGACCATACAATCGTCTTCATCCAAAACAATCATACCACCTGAACCCATCATTGAGCCTGCAGCAATAAGATTATCATAGTCAATAGGAGTGTCAAGGTCTTTTTCACTTAAGCACCCACCTGAAGGTCCTCCAGATTGAACTGCTTTGAATTTTTTACCATCTTTTATACCACCGCCAATCTCATATACAACTTCTCGGAGAGTAGTTCCCATAGGAACTTCTATAAGACCTACATTATTTATCTTACCGGCAAGAGCAAACACTTTCGTTCCTTTTGATTTTGCTGTTCCTATACTTGAAAACCATTCAGGTCCTTTTATATAAATTACAGGAACATTGGCAAATGTCTCAACATTATTTACATTTGTAGGTTTTCCTAAATATCCTGATTGAGCAGGGAATGGAGGTTTAACAGTAGGTTCCCCTCTCTTTCCTTCCATTGAATGTATAAGAGCAGTTTCCTCACCACAAACAAAAGCACCTGCACCAAAACGAAGATTGATATCAAAATCAAAACCGCTTCCTAAAATGTCTTTTCCTAAAAGACCATACTCACGAGCTTGACTTATTGCAATTTCCAAACGTTTGATGGCAAGAGGATATTCGGCTCTAATATATACCAATCCTTTTGTTGCTCCAATACAATATCCGCAGATAGCCATTGCTTCAATAATTGAGTGAGGATCTCCTTCAAGTATTGAACGATCCATGAATGCACCAGGATCACCCTCATCAGCATTACAAACTACATATTTTTGATCCGCCTTATTTCCGGCAGCAATTTTCCATTTTAAACCTGTAGGAAAACCTGCACCACCTCTTCCGCGAAGACCTGATTTCTCCATAACCTCAATGGCAGCAGCAGGAGTCATTTCTCCTAGAACTTTTCCTAAAGCAGCATATCCATCACGTATAATATATTCTTCAATATTTTCAGGATCAATGAATCCGCAGTTCCTAAGAGCTATACGAACTTGTTTCTGATAGAAACCCATATGTTTTGAATCACTTATATGCTCCTTGGTTTCAGGATTTTCATATAATAGGCGAGTTACTTTTCTCCCTTTAATTACATGTTCCTTAATTATCTCCTCAGCATCTTCCGGTTTTACTTTTGTATAGAAAGTGTTATCGGGAATAACTTTAACAATTGGCCCTTTTTCACAAAAGCCAAAGCATCCTGTAATAATAACCTTTACTTCTTCTTCAAGATTGTTTATTTTGAGCTGAGAATTCAGTTCGTCAACCAATCTTCTGCTTTCAGAGGCCCTGCATCCGGTTCCTCCGCAAACAAGCAAATGCATTTTAATCTGTGCCATACTAAATCTTTTCTTGAATTGTCTGGTAATTAACTGGAAGGATGCCATCAATAAGCTCCCCTTTTAAGATATACTTGTCAATGATATCCAAAGCTATTTTGGAGTCAACATAACCAAAAACTACAGGATCTTTCCCTGGAATTTTGACCTCAACGGTAGGCTCGGCATAGCAGTATCCCATACAACCGCCTTGCGTTACAATAGCAGGTACACCATCTTTCTCGATTTTTTCCAAGAAAGTATTCATGACGGTACGTGCTCCCGCTGCAATACCACATGTTGCCATAGCAACACGAATCTGAACCATCTTATCGGGGTTATTGCTCTTTTCCCGAATAGATAACTCAGACGAGAGGTTTTGCTTCATTTTGCGCAAATCATCAAGTGATTTAATCTTATTCATATTTGTTACATTTTAGGTAATATTATTAATAAATTCTAAGTCAAGAGGGTCGTTTTATGAAAATTTATGAAAACTGTAAAGTTATTTAATTTTTAATTGTTTACCAAATATTGTGTCTCAGAAATATTACTTGAAACCATCTCATTAAGCATTTTTACAATACTCGGATTATTTAATGGAACATCATCAAGTACTTCTTTAATTTCCTCTGTACTTATAGAGTAATTATTATCATTATAGGAGTAATTCAACACAATATTCAATTCAGGATTTGCAGACATAAGTAGAACATATGCATTTGCCAAATCACCAAGAGGAGGTCTGTCTATATTAGAGTGGACAAAATTGGCTCTTATTGTTGTCCCTTTACCTACTTCCGACTCAATAGATATATCGCCTCCACTTTGAATTGCCGACTGTTTTAAAAGAGGAATACCAAGTCCCACTTTTCTTGTCGTACGACTTGTAAAATAAGGATCAGTTACTTTTTGTACGGTCTCAGCACTCATTCCTTTCCCATTATCTTTAATAATAATATTTAATATGTCACGAACAAGATTCTCTATTACGGATATCTCAATCCATTTCGCTCCGGCAGAAATAGAATTCTGTACTATATCCAATATGTGCATTGCAAGATCATTCATAACTATAATATTTCTACACGTCTACCTTCCTCACCTTTAAGTGCCATTTTTATCTCTAAAAAAGTCAAATTCTCCAAATAAAAATTACATATTGTTTTCCCAAAATCTTCCCGATAGTGGGAATCTGAAGATCGTATAAAATTATATCTCCCTAAATATTTATTCTTATCCACAAATTCTTCAAGATTGCACCTTTTAGAAATCTCCAATGAATCTACACTAAGATCAAAAGGAATAAAACCCAACTGACTCAAAATTGAATATTTGCTCTTATCTATATGTGCTGGGATAAAAATACCATCAAGATAATGTACAAACTTTTCAACCTCATCCAATGATTGTTCTATGGCAGAAATCAATAGATATTCCTCTTCCCCAACAATTGTTTCATTCCTGTCAACCCAAACCTGATATCCGAATCTTTCAGGATCATTATGGATACAAGGTAGATATTTGGAAAGATATTTCTGAAGTTTGATAAGTTTTGAAAAATCTTCTACAAATGCGAGGCAATGTACCTCCTCTTTTGTACATATCTCTGCACCGCAAAGAACCAAAATACCTTCTTCACTTGCAAGATGATATATTTCCTCACATTGTCTTGTAGTATTATGGTCTGAAATGCCAACAATAGAAAAACCTGCATCCTTAGCAGCATTGACAATAAACCGTGGAGTCATTTCAATATCGCCGCAAGGAGACAGAAGAGTATGATTATGTAGATCCCCTCTATAAGGTCTAACCATTATTTTTTAGATAGGTATATAATGCTCCCGTAAATTCAAAACAATTCTCGGAAGTACCGAGAATGGGAATCCCCTCCTCATTTGAGACAGCAACTGCATCTTCTTCCGGCATGAGGCCCTTAACAAGAACAATCGCAGCCAAATCCTTTAATCCGGCAACTGCCATTATGTTTTTATGAGTTTGCAGACTTACCCATATTTCCCCCTCTTTTGCAAAACCCATAACATCTGAAAGCAAATCGGAAGTGTATCCCCCGATAACTTCTCTATTAAGACCTTTATCCCCTGAAAAGACCTTTAATCCAAATTTATCAACAATATCCTTAACCTTCATATTTTTTTCCCCAAGTTTTTTCCATTATTTTTATAGCTTCGTCAACCTTTAATGTACCACTTTTTTCATTTTTTATCTGCATAAATATGCAATTATTTATCTCCCTCTCTCCACATACAATATCTTCGGCAAGAGCTTCACAACTTGGAGCGCCACATGAACCACAATCCATTCCGGGAAGTATTTTTCTCAAGTTTTTCACCTGCTCCATCTTTTTTATTGCCTCAGAAATATCTGATCCGTATTTCTTTATATTTCGTGGAGACACTCTGTTGAAGTGCATATAGTCAGAACAGTACTTCCTGAATTCTTTTATTCTTGGATTCACCCACGGTGCCACCGATGCCTTTTTATGCAAATTATCAGCGATTAAAAAACGATTGCCTCTTACCAAAATACCTCCCGCACAAGATTCATCACACCCCCTAAGTTCTAAGAAATCAACCCCCTCAATATCGCCATTTTCCACTTTTTCTAAAAATTCAATAACATGACTTATCCCATCAATTGCAAGGGCAACCCCATTTGTAGCATTAGCCTCTCCCTTGGTTGTTGACCATCGTATTGCATTTGATGTTATTTCACTATTCGTCTTAATCTTATTATCACCAAATTTTTTCTTTTTATAAGCCAATAATACTTTACTGTAAAGCAAATCCATATTGATAGCACCATTAATAGGAGATACATATCCCCCTACAGGTGCTTTAATAGCAGCAAGTTTAGCAACGCATGGTGTAAGATAAAAAATGCCTAAATCTTTTTCGGGAAGCCCTTCTTCAATATATTTATTTCTATAATATTGAGCAGTTACCTCAAGAGAAGGAATCAATGTTAATATATTGTCAACGAGAGAAGGAAACCTTACTTGAATAAGCCTGACAACAGCCGGACAATAAGAAGATATAACCGGTTTATTTTCAGCCTCACCGATATATTTATTCATTTCCTCTATCAATAAATCTACTCCTTGCTCAACCGGACATATCTCGGTAAAGCCCATATCTCCTATTATATTGTTTATTGTAGGAACATCTATTTTTTCTTCAAATTGTGAGAAGAAAAGATTTGGAACGAGTAAAATCCTATGCTTATAATCAAAAATTTTCTGAAAGTCATCATCAATTACGCGAATAGCTTTAGTAGGACATACTCTGTAACACTGACCACATTCAATACACCACTCAACATGAATAGTAGCCTTTCCGTTAGCAACCCTCAAAGCTCCCGTAGGACATACTTTCATACAGTGAGAACATCCTACACAAACATCTGTAAGAATTTCAAGTCCACGGTAATAATTTTTTTGTCCTGTATCCATTATTAATACTTAATAAAAATATTTAGTTTAGTCCCTTTACCCACTTCAGATTCTATAGTGAATTCATCAGCATTATCCTGTATATTAGGCAATCCCATACCTGCACCAAACCCCATCTCTCTAACCTCTTTTGAGGCTGTCGAGAACCCTTTAACCATGGCCTGTTTAATATCGGAAATTCCTGGTCCCTCATCCTCAAGAAATAACTTTATTCCATCAGCTTCGAAAACAGCTTTTATATTGCCTCTGTAAGCATGAGCGACAATATTTACCTCAGCTTCATACAATGCAACAACAACTCTCTTAATTACAGAGGATTCAATTCCAAGTTGCTTAAGAACTTTTTTAACTTGTGAAGAAGCATATCCGGCCTGAGTAAAATCTCCACCTTCAACCTTAAATTCAATCTCCATAATTAATATACAGGTTTAAGTCCAGCCCCATATAGAATGCCGGAAGTCTTAAACATAGAAAAAGGTGTTGAAATAATCAAAATGCCACTATCACTGGCAAGTTCGATCATTTCATCAGTCACCTTTTTATTTCTTGCAAGCAAAATATACTTCAAATCAGACATTTCTGCTGTTCTGACAGATTGAATGTTTGCCAAACCTGTAATCAATAAAAAATCAGTAATCCTCAATGTCAGCACATCACTCATTAAGTCGGAAGAAAAAGCGTACTCTATCGAATCATTCAAATGTGATTCACCACATAATACCTTTCCGTTTACAAGGGTAACAATATCTTTTATGACCATCTTTTTGTATTTAGTTATTATTTTATCTTTTTCAAATAACATCTCCTGCGGATATAATCCTCACGGTCTGGATAGCTGTCCCAGACCTTTACTGCCGAATTTGTTTCAATCTGAGGATTTGTGATTCCATACTCTACCCCTCTCTGAGAAAACCCTGCTGCAAGTTGAGTATGAAAAATTGCAGAAAGACCTTTATTATTCCAAACCGGGTCAGAACCTACTAACATCAGATCTATACTCTTATATCTCTTCATGCCCCTGAGTATATAATACCAACCGAAAGGAAAAACCTTTCCTTTCGTCTTTTGAAATGCAGACGAGAGATTCGGTATACAAATACCAAAAGAGGCAATTTTGTCTTTATCATCCATAACAAAACATGTAAGTTCAGAGCGCATTTGAGATATATACATCTTTCCCTCCTCCTCTATTTCCTTTTCTGTCAAAGGTATAAAATTATGTACAGACATAAAGCTTCTGTTGAAATTATAGAAAAAATCCCTTATCAGGTCTTTTCTTTTTTTAAGTTTTTTAACATCAACTATCTTAAGATTATATCTAGCAAGCAGCATCTTACTAATACGAATCAATTTTTCGGGTGCACCCTGAGTTCCTTTGAGTTTATACTGAATCCAGTCACACTCTTTTTCGAACCCCATTTTATCCATAAAATCAGGATAATATGAAAAATTATACAGGCAGTTTACCGGCGGGATATTTTCAAATCCATCAACGACCATCCCCTGCTTGTACATTGTATTGTATCCTAACGGTCCATGCATATCTTCCATTCCCTCCGATGCACCCCATTGGGCAGCAGCAGAAATAAGCATCTCCGCTATTTCATAGTCATTCTCAAAATCAAACCAACCAAAACGCATTCTTTTTGTGCCATATAGTTCGTTATATCTTGGATTAATTATAGCACAGATTCTCCCTACTATTTTTTTGCCACTCCATGCTAAAAAAAGTTTTTGTTTACAGTAGTCCAGAGCCGGACTCTTAGAAAGAGTTTTTTTCTGATCAAAATCTAAAGATGGGACATAGACCTCACACCCTTTATATAGTTTATTTTGAAATTGGTAAAAATTTTTAAAATCGGCAGAACTTTGTACTTCTCTAATTATATAAGTCATTATTTAGGTATTAGACTTACAAATTTAATCTTTTTCAATCAAATATTCAATAGTTGCCTGAGCACAAATACAACCAAAAACAGCCGGAAGATATGAAATTGTTCCAACCTGAGATTTTTTATTCTGCTCTTCAACTGGGATAATTGACTCTCTGTTAGGCAATTCCTCAGAGAAGACAACCTTAAACCCATTATTTATACCGTATTTACGAAGTTTCTTTCTTATAATATAAGCAAGCGGACAATTAAATGATTTAGAGATATCAGTGATGCGAATCTTAGTTGCATCCAATTTTGCCCCAGCTCCCATAGATGAAACATGTGGTATTTTTGAATCGACACAATAACATATTAATGCAATTTTAGGAGAAAGAGTATCAATAGCATCTACAAGAAAATCAATTTTATATTTATCAAGAATGTTAACAATATTTTCAGGAGTCAAAAACTCCTCTACTACTGTAACAATTACTTTATTATTTATTTCCTTTATCCTTTTCTCCATCAAAGAAATCTTCTTCTCCCCAATTGTTGAGTCCAGAGCAAGAAGTTGTCTGTTTTTATTTGTTTCACTGATATTGTCAGAATCAAGAAGAATAAGATTACCCACACCTGCACGAGCAAGCATTTCAGCAGTATATGCACCAACACCTCCAAGGCCAATTACGGCGACAGACGCAGATTCAAGAAGTTGCATCTTTTCTTCTCCCAATAACAGAAGTGTTCTTTCTTTCCACAATTCAGCCATCAGATTTCTATTGATTCAAGGTAGTATTTGTTATTATTTCGAAATTCAGAGGCCTTTTGCTTTAGCTTCATCCCAAATAACATCCATTTGTTCAAGATTCATATCTTTAAGATTAATCCCCTGCTCTTTTGCTTTCTTCTCCAAATATGTAAATCTATTCTTGAATTTTATGCATGTCATCTCAAGCGCAGTATCAGGATTAAGATCATATAACCTTGCAGCATTTACAATAGCAAAAAGCAAATCGCCCAATTCGCCTTCCGCCTTTTCAACTGATTGATGATTATTATAATCAAGCCCTTCAAGTTCCTGCTCAAACTCTCCAATCTCTTCCTTAACCTTATCCCATACTTGTTCCTTTTTATCCCAGTCAAACCCGACAGCACGAACCTTGTCCTGCATTCTGTATGCTTTCAAAAGAGGAGGAAGTGCATTAGGAACACCTGAAAGAATGGTTTTATTTCCATCTTTTTCCGTCCTTTTAAGAGATTCCCAATTCTGAATAACTTCACCCGCACCGGAAACTTTAGTATCAGAAAATACATGAGGATGGCGATATATCAATTTTTCACAAAGAAGATTAATTACATCCACAATATTGAAAGTACCTTTTTCAGATCCTATTTTTGCATAAAAAACAATATGCAGCAAAATATCTCCCAATTCTTTTGAAATATTCTTTTGGTCATCAGCTAAAATTGCATCACTTAATTCATAAGTTTCTTCTATTGTAAGGGGTCTTAACGACTCCGTCGTCTGCTCTCTGTCCCATGGACACTTATCTCTAAGTTCATCCATAATATCAAGAAGACGTTCAAAGGACTTCAGTTCCTGTTCTCTTTTCATTATAACAATTCCCATAAAATTAGGTGCAAATGTACCAAAACATTTCAGAAATAAGATAGCTTTTTATACATTTGCACTCCTTTTAAAGTTGTAAATAAATAACATACATAAAATATCATATAATGCAATCAAATATCAAGTTTATCAGTGCTGATGAAGCAGTAAAGGTAGTGAAGTCTGGAGACCATATTCATTTCAGCAGTGTAGCAAGTGCCCCGCAAGTACTTATTCAGGCACTTTGCCGTAGAGGGGACACAGGAGAATTGAAGAATGTACGCATTCACCATCTTCACACTGAAGGAAGTGCTCCTTATACAGACGCAAAATATGAAGGTGTTTTCTTTCATCAGGCTTTCTTTGTGGGAGGCAATGTTCGCAAAAACGTTCAAGCCGGTTATGCTGATTATATTCCAATTTTTTTAAGTGAAACACAAAAGTTATACAGAAGCGGATATCTTCCTTGCGATATCGCGATGATTCAGGTTTCTCCAGTTGATAAACACGGATATGTTTCTCTAGGCACATCAGTAGATGCAACTTTGGCCGCTATTGAGTGTGCAAAAACAGTTATTGCTGTTGTTAATAAAAATGTTCCGCGCTCATGGGGGGATGCAATGATTCCGTTGAACATGATTGACCTGTTTGTTGAAGACAATACCCCCCTTGAACCTGCAGAATTCTCAGAGCCAAGTGAAATTGAAAAGACAATCGGTATTAATTGTGCCAATCTTATTGAAGATGAAGCCACACTTCAAATGGGCATAGGGGCTATTCCCAATGCTGTTTTAGCACAACTTGGAAACCATAAAAACCTAGGCATACATACAGAAATGTTCGCTGACGGAGTTCTTCCATTGGTAGAAAAAGGAGTAATTAATGGTGCAGCAAAAAAAATAGATAAAGGTAAGATGGTTTCAACTTTCCTTATGGGATCACAAAAATGTTACGACTTTATTGATGACAATCCCATGGTATCGATGATGGATGTAGGATATACCAATGACCCATTTATTATTGCTAAAAACCCTCGCGTTACAGCTATAAATTCTGCATTACAAGTTGATATTACGGGACAGGTTTGCGCCGACTCCCTTGGGAGAAAATTCTATTCAGGAACAGGAGGACAAATAGACTTTTTATATGGTGCTTCATTATCAGAAGGCGGAAAAGCTATTATAGCAATGCCTTCAACAACAAACAAAGGAATAAGTAAAATAGCAGATGTATTAACAGCCGGGGCAGGTGTTGTTACAACACGCAGTCATATTCATTGGCTTGTAACAGAATATGGTGCTGTAAATCTTTATGGAAAATCTCTTCAGGAAAGAGCTAAATTGATTATCGGTATTGCCCATCCTGACCACAGAGAGTCTTTGGATAGGAGTTCTTTTGAACGTTTCGGCCCTCATTTCCATTTTATAGGATAACAAATTTCTACAAAAATAAAAAAGCATACAATAAAAAAGCCGACTATAAATAATTTATAATCGGCTTTTTTATACACATAATCAGCACATTATTGGCATATTACTCATCTTTAGGCTCAATATAAATATTAAATTTTAACGGAGTATATCCTGGAACAACCCCTTCACTTCCACTGTCATAGTACCCAAGTGGTGACCAAAAAAATGTCACGGCACTCTCCCCATATTTCATTTTGTTGACAGCATATGAAAAGCCATATACTACATCGTTAGCACTAACCATTTCTGAAAGATCAGTATTAAAAGTCATTTCCAATGCGTCATATTCATTTGAAGAATCATAAATTCGATATTTTTTTGCTGTATCCTGAATATTTGTATCAAATACATGACCGTTAAGCAATCTAGCTATATATCTTACTTTAATTGTCTCACCGTCAACAATTGTATCTCCAGCGGGCAGTTCAATCTCTTTCTTTAAATAAAAACCATCTGAAATAGAATCAATGCCTCCATAATATTTATTACTATACTCTTCTAATAGCTCTCTTTGATATTCATAAATGTTATCAACTACTTTGTTCACTTCCATTTCAAAAATTATATTTGATGTCTCCCCAGAAGAACTGAATGGAGTGCTATACAATTCTGTTGTTATAGAATCCGTAAGCCATGGAGGAACAATAACTTTTATTTTACCTCCAACTCTCATATCTTTTAATACTTCTTCTATTCCGGTATAAACAGCACCCAAATCCATTCGCCAAATGTAATCTCCGTAATATGAAGCTATCGTATATGTCCCTAATTGTTTTGCAATATCCTCATATGTAGTGGTAACATATGTTCCTTCAAGATTTTTTGTGGAATATGATACAAAAACATAAGAACTGTCCCTTACTTTTTCACCTGTACCATTAACAGACTCAAGAATGTATGAACCGGACTTAGTCACTTTTGCCACACTACCGTAATTAGTACTGACCCAGGCCTCCAATATTCTCTTTTGGATAACGTCGTTACTTTCACTTTCAATTTGTGCGCAAGACGCAATAAAAACCACTAACACTACGATAATGGATAAAAATTTAAAATACTTTCTAATCATAATATACAAATATAGGACATTTAGTTATTTTCTTTAATATTATCTATCTTAACATAGTAGATTAATGACGACATCGGTGGCACCATACCTACCTGCTCTTTATAAAAACCATATTTAGCTGAAAAAATAATGTAAGACTCCTCTCCATTTTTCATACCAATCAATCCATTTTCTAGGCCGCTTATCATATCTGTTTTTCCAATAAGAACAGAAGCATTACCTGATGAAAATTGAATTCCTTTTCCACTATTAAAAACATATCCTTCATAATTAAAGATAACTGAATCTCCCACTCCAGATACAGTCAAACCTTCACCTGAACTTAAAATAACCCTGTTTGCCCCCCCATTTCTTACAACTTCATAATCACCTAATTTATTAGTAATATACTTATCTATCGCCTCTTCCTGGGTAGTGACAGTCAATGCCCTGTCATTTTCTAAACAAGAGGTAAGAATTGAAGCAAAAAACAATATAAAACAGATTCTTTTCATCATTTGAGAGTAAATATAGCAAAAGGTGTGCCTTGATTATTTTTTTAAATATTCTTTAAGAGATTTCTCGAAATATTCAGGTATTTTAGAAAAAGGTATGTACAGCCTTCCACCAGATGCATTCTTATGTCCTCCTCCATTGAAATATTTATTAGATAAATCATTGACATCATAATCCCCTTTTGAGCGTAAGGAAACTCTAACATAATCTTCAGTTTCTGAAAAAAGTGCAGAAATAACCACACCTTTTATTGATAGTGGTAGATTGACAAATCCTTCTGAATCTCCGGGACAAAAATCATACTTTTTTTTGTCATCTTTACTAAGCAATAAAAATGCTGCGCCTAGCTCTGGAAGCAAGTTCATCCTGCTATCGAGCATATGACCCATCAATCTCATTCTTTTTTCTGAATAAACATTAAAAACTAATCCCTGAATCAAATCATTATTCACCCCTCTATTTATAATTTTTGATGACATATCAAACGTCGATGGGAAAACAGAATTAGAAAAATTGTTGGTATCAGTCAGCATTCCCACATATAAGGCTTGCACACAAGAAAGAGATAGTTTATCAACATTGTTAGATATTTCAGGCATTTTCATCAATATCCAGAACAGCAACTCACATGTTGAAGAAATTTCTGTAGTTGAAATAACTATATCAAAGAAATCAATCTGAGGTGATGGATGATGGTCAATTAAAACTTTACTTGCATTAGATTTAAAAATAAGTTTTTCAATAAATTCAGTTCTGCTTATCTTATTAAAATCAAGACAAATAATAAGATCGGAAACAGAAATCAAATATTCAACCCTCTCTTTGTCATCCTCGTACACCAAAATATTTTCATTTTCTGGATTAAGAAATTCAAGAGAAGACGGATATCTGCTCGGAATAACAAGGCTAGACTTAACTCCTATTGATTCAAGATAATAATAAAAACCTACTATAGATCCAATTGAATCCCCATCTGGGTTGAAATGTCCAATCAGGACAATATTTTTGGATTTCTTTATAAAACCGTCCAGTTTACTTATCTCAAAATTTATTTCCACAAAAAAACTATTTAATTAAGTGCAAAATTAAAAATATATTGCAAGGACTAAATAATTATTTTAATTTTGTACGCTAACTATGTTTATTTACTTATTTAGTTTAATTGAAAATAAAACAAAAAATATCATTATAACATGAAAAAGCTATTAACTCTATTTATTCTTCCGGTATTGATTATTGCATTAGTATTTCTTATTGTCAGAAGCATAAACCAGCCAGTAAAGTTCAACAATGAAACAGAAGCAAGAAGTAACATTGGCATTGAAAGATTGAAAGATATCCGCACACTTCAAATTGCTTTCAAATCAACATACGGGAGATATTCTCCAACAATCGATTCATTGGTTGACTTTTATAACAACGGTAAAATTACCATCGTAAAACAAATAGGTTCTTTGGATGACTCTTTAGCCGTAGCAAAGAAATTAATCAAACGAGAAAATATAGAGGTTTTTGTTAGAGATACATTATTCAATAACAAACCTAATTTTAAAATAGATTCTCTAAAAACAATTCCTTTTTCTGGTGGAGACCAAGTAATTATTATATCTACCATAAAATCCGTATCGGGAGTTGATGTTCCCCTATTTGAAGCAAATATGCCTTATTCTTCCCTCCTTAAAGGATTGGATAAACAACTTATAGTAAATCTTGTTGCCACAAAAGAAGAAAATGATCGTTATCCAGGCCTGCAGGTAGGTAGTATTACAAGTCCTAACAACAATGCCGGCAACTGGGAATAGTGTCAAATATACTTTAGTACCAACATCTCTCTTCAAAGAAGAACAACAATATAAATTGCTGTCTGAGTTGGTTAAATTGGATGGGAACGATACGGTAAAACATATATCTCTGCCTGCTTATGAAGCAGTTCTTGTTTATGCCGTTTCTTCGTCATCTGAATATGCTCCCGTTGTATACAACCTTTTGACAACACTTAACAAAATTCGTGAACATAACAAAATATTGGTAAGTTTTTGTGACTGTTATGTCCATATTGTAATGGGCGAAGGAAATAAATTATTATTATGTAATTCATTTCCTGCATCAGATATAACAACTGCAGAATATTTTATTTTCTATGCTATCAAAGAATTTCAGATTAATCCTGAAATGACAACAATATACTTCTATGAAGAGATTGTTGATGAAATAAGAGACGAACTTTTCAAATACTTCCAAGGGGTTGAATCTATTTCTGTTTTTGAAAATACAATATGAGAATTATTGGCGGATCATTAAAAGGGAAAGCAGTCATTCCTCCAGCAAATTACAATGCAAGGCCAACAACAGATTTTGCAAAGGAAGGACTTTTCAATACCTTAATAAACGAATTTGATTTTTCAGAAATAAAAGTACTCGATCTTTTTTCTGGTACAGGAAGCATTTCTTATGAATTTGCTTCAAGAGGATGCCCTGAAATTGTAGCAGTTGAAATGAATCCCATAAATGCTGCATTTATTAAACGTACCATTTCTGCCTTTAATATTAAAGGTATGAAAATTGTCAGACATAATGTCTTTGATTTTATAGGCATATGTAAAATCAATTTTGACATAATATTTGCCGATCCTCCATACAACATAGAAGGATTTGATACAATACCAGATAAGATTTTATCTTCAAACTTGATTATGGATAACGGCTATTTTATTATTGAGCATCCTGACTCTTATTCCTTTATAAATCACGTCAATTTTTTTAAAGAAAAAAAATATGGAAATGTCCATTTCAGTTACTTTAAAAAAATATAATTTATTTTGCACACTTAAAAAATCTGCATATATTTGCAATCCCAAAAGGAATCAAGTTCATTAAAACCAATTGGTGCGGTAGTTCAGCCTGGTTAGAATACGTGCCTGTCACGCACGGGGTCGCGGGTTCGAGTCCCGTCCGCACCGCAACAAGAACGTTGATAAACTAAAATTTGTCAGCGTTCTTATTTTTTTACTTCTTAAGTAAGGAACATTCGTAACCTCTTAACGATGGGTGTATAGGTATAGAAAAGAAGAAAGTAGAACCTGTCCCCACTTCCGATTCAACCCAAATCTTACCGTTAAGTTTTTCAATATATGCTTTAACGATTGCGAGACCTAATCCATTCCCTTCATGAGATCGGGTGATTTTCAGATCAGCTTGGATAAATCTTTCAAATATAGCATTAATGCGATCGTATGGTATCCCCACTCCAGTATCTCTAACAAAAAGCACTATTGAGTCCCCTTCAAAAAAATCCCCAAATTCAATATATCCATTGTTTGTAAATTTAACAGCATTATCTAATAAATTTACAAAAATTCTATCAAGAATATTTCTATCTGTTTCAACAACTACTGTTTCATCATTTATTTGCTCTGAAAGTTTAATTATAAGTCCTTTCTTGGTCGCTAATGGCATATATGTTTGATAATAATAATCCAAAATAGTCTTGATATTTACTTCAGAATATTGAACACAAATTTGATTTGATTCAATTTTTGATATTTCAAGAATATTGTTAATGGTACTCAATAAACGTTCACCATTAACATTCATAATATCCAGATATTCATTTTTGTTTTTTTCGTCCAGTTTAGGGTTTTTAAGAAAACTCAAAAAACCTAAAATAGCATTCATTGGAGTACGTATTTCGTGAGACATATTTTGTAAAAATATTGTTTTGAGTTTATCATTCTCTTCTGCTTTTTCTTTAGCCGCTGTAAGTTCTTTGTTTTTAATATACAGTATCTTGGTTTTTTCTTTAATCTTATAATTAAGTATAACCGCAAATGCCCCTACCACAAGAAAAAAGAATATAATAGTACTCAATATTATAAATATATACTTTGGAATCCGCTTGTAGTAATCCTTATCAAACCATTTAAGCAGTGATACATAATAATCCGACTTTGGATTATTTTTCATTAATATTATGTTATTATCAAATAAATTGACTAAATCATCATTAATATCTTTCGTAAAGGCAAAATGCAACTCAGAAAATCCAAGAATAACACCAGTAGGCAAAATATTATTATCACATAATTTTGAAAAATAAAAAAATCTATTTGCTACAATCAGGTCAATATCATGATTTTTAAGAGCTTTAACGGAATTATTATAATCATTATAAGTAACTACCTTATAGTTTGATTCTAAATTAGTCTTAAGATTATTATTAAGATACTCTTCCTGAATAGAAGTCTTTAAAACACCTATTTTTTTATTCTGCAAATCTTTTATTGTGTTGATTGCCGTTTCTCTTGTTGTAAAAACTTGTAACCAAGAACTCAAAACAGGCTGACTTAAAGAATAAACAGAAGCTCTTTCCTGTGAATATGCTACATCAGGTAATACATCTATCTCTCCATTTTTAAGCATAATAAGCAACTGAGACCATTCTCCAAAAAAATATTCTACCCCCAGATTCTCTTTTACGGCAATTTTCTTTAATATATCAATAAATATACCGTCGGGAGCTCCATCTTCATCCACGAAGATCTTTGGTGGATTATCATATATCCCAACTTTTATAATCTGTTGTTTATCTTTTACCTGAGCACCAACAAAAATTTGAGCCCCTAAAAGAAGAAACAGAACAGTACAAATTAATGTTCTCATATTCTTATTTTTTATCAAACGGGACATTTATACATGTAACCTTATCAGTAAATATAACTAATTATTTAGACAATCAGTATATTTACCCAACAAAAGAGCAGTTATTGTTTTGAGAATCAGAACATATCAAATAGGCAAATGTCTATTCTACTAAGATGCACCGTACATAAAATACGGCAATATAATTATGGGGGAAAAATTATATTGTAAGTAATACTGACTATGATCTAAGACAAAGTATGTTTCATACTGAAAGCTCATTTTTCAATAAGCTATAAACCGCTATATCTGTATAGCCGGAAATCAACAACTCACCATCTCTCTCAATTCCTTCCGGTTTAAAACCCAGCCTTTTAGGAATATTTCTGCTTGGAATATTTTCAATAGCACATTTAATTTGCACCCTGTTTATATCCATCTTTTCAAATGCCATTTTGCACAGCACTTTAACAGCATTTGTCATTATGCCCTTACCCTGAAAAGATTCTGCAAGCCAATATCCTATCTCGGTTCGGTGATTTTCCACATCCGTCGACTTGAAACCAATCAGGCCTATGCTCTCTTTACCTTTCATTATAACATACAGAAGCTCTTTTGTAGGACCACATGACAGCATCTCAATAAAAGATTTTGTATCATCAGGAGATTTTGTCCCGTCAATAAAGGGAAGAAACGTTCTTAAATAAAGTCTATCCCTATCCATAACCTCAAACAAAGATTGAGAATCAGAGACATCCGCTAATTTTAAATAAACATTTTTTAAAACACATTTGGTCAACTTAATTTTATCGTTATTATTATCCATTTATAATAAATTTAAAGCAAAGTCTATTTTAATTTCTTGTATCTGAACCTTTGAGGCTCTACATTCCCTAATCTTCTTTTTTTGTTCTCCTCATACTCAGAATATGATCCTTCAAAAAAATAAACCTTTGAATCCCCTTCAAAAGCTAGTATATGGGTTGCAATTCTATCCAAAAACCATCTGTCATGTGATATTACAACGGCACAACCTGCAAAGTTATCAAGACCCTCTTCAAGAGCCCGTATGGTATTGACATCAACATCATTTGTCGGCTCATCTAAAAGAAGAACATTTGCATTTTCTTTTAAAGTAAGAGCCAAATGGAGCCTGTTTCTTTCGCCTCCTGAAAGTATTCCACACATTTTTTCCTGATCAGCACCGGAAAAATTAAAACGGGAAACATATGCCCTTGCATTAACCTCTTTATTCCCCAGTTTTACAAACTCAGAATCTTCAGCTATTGTTTCATATACTGTTTTATCCGGATTGATTTTTTTATGCTGCTGATCCACATATGCTATTTTAACAGTCTCGCCGAGAGAAAAATCTCCCTTATCCACACTTTCAAGTCCCATAATCAAACGAAAAAGAGTCGTTTTACCAGCACCGTTAGGACCAATAACGCCGACAATGCCAGCTGGCGGTAATTTAAAGGTCAAATCTTCAAATAATACCTTATCTCCAAAACTTTTTGAAACCCCTTCGCATTCTATAACCTTATTTCCCAAACGTGGACCGTTTGGAATAAATATTTCAAGATTAGCTTCCTTCTGCCGTCCATCTTCATTCAACATCTTTTCATATGCACCTAAACGAGCTTTAGATTTTGCATGACGCGCTTTAGGTGCCATTCTGACCCATTCCAACTCTCTTTCAAGGGTCTTGCGACGTTTACTTTCCTGTTTTTCCTCCATAGCAAGACGAGTTGATTTCTGTTCCAGCCATGATGAGTAATTTCCCTTCCAAGGTATACCTTCCCCTCTATCCAATTCCAGAATCCAACCTGCCACATTATCAAGAAAATATCTGTCGTGGGTTACTGCGATCACTGTTCCCTTATATTGTTGCAGATGTGCTTCAAGCCATTGAATACTCTCAGTATCGAGGTGGTTTGTTGGTTCATCAAGTAACAATACATCCGGTTCTTTTAAAAGAAGTCTGCATAATGCTACACGACGACGTTCACCACCACTTAATGTGGCCACTTTTGCGTCAGAATTAGGACATTGAAGAGCATCCATTGCCCTTTCAAGTTTAGATTCAAGATCCCACCCTCCTACCTGCTCTATTTTGTCTGTCAACTCACCCTGTCTCTCAATCAATTTATTCATCTGAACATCATCCATGGGTTCGGCAAATCTCATATTAACCGCCTCATACTCTTTCATAATGTCCACTATCTCTTGAACTCCCTCCTGTACAACTTCAATAACGGTTTTGGAATCATCCAAATGAGGTTCCTGCTCCAAATAGCCGACAGAATACCCGGGAGCCCACACTACATCACCCTGAATTGAGGTTTCCAATCCAGCAATAATCTTCAAAAGAGTAGATTTTCCGGAGCCATTCAAACCGATAATACCGATTTTAGCTCCATAAAAAAATGAGAGATATATATCCTTTAAAATTACTTTATTATTATGAGGTAAAATCTTCCCCACTCCATTCATTGAAAATATTATTTTTTCTTCTGCCATACTTATTTCCGTTGTTTATTTATATACTGTTTATATTGTAAAAATTACTTTTAAATATCATTTCTACCGCTCCATCAATACCAAATTTTGATGAATCAATACACAAATGATAACTTGACGCATCACCCCATTTTTTAAATGTATAATAATTGTAATACGCAGCACGTTCCTTATCCAATTGATCGATTATTTTTAACGCCTCAGCCTGAGTTATCCCACGCATATCCATTAGTCGCGCAATTCTGAACTTTTTTTCTGCACTTATGAAAACACTAAGAATAGTAGGGTAATCACGTAAAATATAATCGGCACACCTTCCTATAAAAATAGAAGAATTTTCTGAAGCTATTTTCTTTATTACGGCACTTTGAACTGTAAAAAGATCTTCTTCAGTGATAGAACTGCTAAGAGAAATAGCTCCTCCATCAGCAAAATAGCCACGAATTCCAAGCAAGGATCCCAAAACTCCCTTCAACCCATTTTCGATTTTTTCATCCTTCTTTTCAAACAAATCATTTCGCAAACCGCTCTCTCTTGATGCAATATTGAGCAGCTCCTTATCATACATTTTTACGCCCAATTTATCAGAAAGTTTTTGAGCTATTTCAAGGCCGCCACTTCCAATCTGCCTTCCGATGGTAATAATAAAAATTTTTTCCATAATATTATACATTTATTTTCGGGCACTATTTATATCCGTTATTCTGTCAACAAATACGTCTTCACTATCATGGATTTGTTCATTTTCATTCATTTCCGTTTTAAATTTCTTCAATAACCCGGAAAGAAGTATAGCCGCAACTATCGCAGAAATAAGATCGGAAATAGGCAAACTTAACCACACTCCTTTAATTCCAAAAAAATGAGGAAGTAACGCAAGGCATGGTATTAAAAAAAGCAACTGTCTTGAAAGAGAAAGAAATACTGCCTTTCTTACTAATCCCAAACTTTGAAAGAAATTGGATACTACCATCTGAAATCCCACAAAAGGTGCAAAAATCGAAACAATCCTCAACCCTTTGGATGCAATTGATATCAATTCAGTGTCACTGGTAAAAATTGAAACAGCTGCACCTGGAATAAACATAGCCACTATAAAGCTGAAAGCCATCACGCAAACAGCACATTTTATTGTCAATTTCAATACTTCTATTACTCTGTGATACTGTTTAGCCCCATAATTATATCCGGCGATAGGTTGCATACCTTGTGTGAACCCCATCACAATCATTAAAAATATAAATACTATTCTATTTATTATTCCATATGCTCCTATGGCTAGATCCCCTCCATATTGTTTAAGTCTATTATTGATAAAAATAACAACAAAGCATGAAGCTACATTCATCAAGAAAGGGGCAAGTCCTATTGATAATGATTGTCCGGCAATTTTATAATCTATTTTGAAAATACCTTTTGAAAAGTGCAGCAATTCTTTTTTATTACTAAATATGTTAATTAACCAGACAAGCGAAATAATTTGAGCCAGTACAGTAGCTATAGCCGCACCCTGTATGCCCATATCTAAAACAAAAATAAAAATAGGATCCAATATTGTGTTAATAATCACTGTCAAAATTGTTGCTGTCATGGCCTTTTTCGGATGACCGGCAGCACGCAATAGAGAGTTAAGCCCGAAATACATATGCGTTACCACATTTCCTAATAATATTACAAACATATAATCTCTCGCATAGTTTATAGTAGACTCACTTGCGCCAAAAAAATAAAGAATTGGATCAAGAAAGACTAGTGCTAAAGTCATAAAAATCAAGCCGATTATTATATTAAGCAGCACCACATTACCGAGTACTTTCTTCGCCGTATCATAATTTTTTTGTCCCAATAGTACCGACATCAAAGTAGATGCACCAACTCCGACAAGAGTCCCGAATGCAGCCGAAAGATTCATCAAAGGAAATGTAATAGCCAAACCAGAAATAGCCATGGGACCCACTCCTTGTCCAATATAAATACTGTCTACCATATTGTAAAGAGAAGAAGCTGTCATTGCAATAATAGCAGGTAATGCATACTGCTTTAACAGTTTGCTAACTTTTTGTGTACCAAGCTCTAATGGAATCATTTTCTCCCTTTTTCTATACCAAGATCTATTTCTTGATTTTTTAATAAAATAAATTTTACGACACTGCAAAGATATATTTTTCCTAACTTTACTTAGAAAAAACTTTAACACTAAACTAAGATTAAATTCCTTCTATTTAAAACTAACACAGCAACTCGCTTTTATAAAAAAAAGAGGATGACTAAAATTCAGTCATCCTCTCCAAATACTTTAAAAAGCCTAACTGTATATTTTTGCAACTTCCCTACCCTCAAGTACAGCCAATCCATTCATAGCCAAAGCGGACATTTCATCTTCACCAGGATAAACAAATACTGGTGCAATAAAACTGACATTAGCAGAAATCTGATCCATCAATTCCTTACCATTAGCAATTCCCCCTGTTAAAAGAATTGCATCAACTTTACCCTGAAATACGGTTGCCTTAGCACCTATCTCCTTTGCTACATTATAGGCAAATGCATCAGAAATAAGTTTAAAATGAGGATCCCCAGCAGCTACCTTATCTCTAATTTCCGCAAAATTGTTTGTACCCAAATGAGCTACAGTACCTCCTTTCCCCACTATCATCCTTTTAACTTCTTCTAAATTATATTTTCCTGAAAAACATAATTCCGCCAACTGCAGTGCAGGCAAAGACCCCGAACGTTCAGGACTGAAAGGCCCTTCTCCGTTTAGAGCGTTATTTACGTCAATGACGCGTCCTTTCTTATGCGCACCAACAGAAATTCCACCTCCCAAATGAACCACAATCAAATTGAGAGAGTTATATGGAACACCTTTTTCCGCAGCATACATTTTTGCGATAGCTTTTTGATTGAGAGCATGGAATATGGAAACCTTCTTAAATAACGGATGACCAGAAACACGAGCAACATCCGAAAGTTCATCTACAACAACAGGGTCAGCAATAAATGCTCGGCAGCCAGGAACCTCTTTTGCCAATGAAACAGCCAATATTGCACCTAAATTACTTGCATGCTCACCTCCGATTGCATTAAATAAATATGAAATCATTGCTTCATTAACTTCATACACTCCGGAAGGAACAGGTTTAAGCAGCCCTCCTCTCCCCACAATTGCAGATAATTCAGCAATATCAATATTATTTTCAACAAGAACTTCCAAAATCATTTTTTTACGAAATTCATATTGGTCAATTATTCTTTCAAAAGATAATATTTTATCGGCAGAATGCCTCAATGTTTTAGAAAAGACTTCGTTCTTCCCATCAAAGAGAGCAATTTTAGTTGAAGTCGAACCAGGGTTTATGGAGAGTATTTTCATGATTAAATACTATTTTGCAGTCAAAGCAGCTAAGGCAATTGAATTAAGTTTAGTATCAATACTATCGGCACGGCTTGAAAGTACACACGGTGCTTTTGCTCCAGCAACTATAGCAGCCTGTTTTACGCCAACACATAGTTGTGAATTAACTTTATAAAATACATTAGCAGATTCAATATTAGGGAATACCAAGCAATCCGCGTCACCAGCAACAGGACTTTTTATTTTTTTAACAGCAACTGCATCTGCAGAAAGTGCTACATCCAAAGCTAAAGGACCATCAGCGACACAACCTTTTATCTGGCCTCTTTCTACCATTTTTGAAATGATTGCAGCATCAACACAAGACTGCATTCCTGGCAACATTTGTTCTGTAGCTGCTATAATGGCAACCTTAGGTAGATCACATCCAAGAGCATGTGATGTTCTGACAACATAATTTGTAATTGCTATCTTTTGAGACAAATCCGGTGCAGGAATGACAGCCATATCACCTATAATAATAAGTTTATGATAATTAGGATTTTCCAAAACACTGACATGACTTAATATAGCTTTTGGCGGAAGTAATCCACGTTCCTTATTAAGAATGGCTCTCATATATTTATCAGTGCTGCAAAGACCCTTCATAAGGATATCTCCCTCTCCGAAGTTAATTAGATCTACAGCTTGAGCGATGGATTTAAGTTCATCTTCGTTGTTCACAATTTTAAAAATGCTCGGATTAATTCCCTCAGTATTACATACTTCAAGAATCATCTTTTCATCTCCAACCAAAGTGGCTTCAACAATTCCTTTTTCCACTGCCATACGTACAGCATTAATTGTGTGGTCATCTACAGCCCATGCTGCCACCAAACGTTTTTTGTTTTTTGAACGCAACTGTTCAAATACTTGTTCAAAATTTGTAATCATAGTTATATTTTATTTACTTACAATATTCATGGTATCACGAGCAATAACCAACTCTTCATTTGTAGTAATAGTTGTAACTATTACTTTTGATCCCTGTTTAGAAATGATTGCATCTTTACCTCTTAATCCGGCATTTATCTCTTTGTCAAATTCAACCCCCAAAAATTCCAAACCCTCACAGGCTTTTTCTCTTGTTGAACATGAATTTTCACCAATACCACCTGTAAATACAATTAAATCAACACCACCCATAGCAGCAGCATAAGCTCCTATATACTTTTTTATTCCATAATACAATAAATTCTGAGCAAGTGCAGCCTTTTCATTTCCTGCTGCTGCAGCTTCTTCAATATCACGACAGTCAGAAGAAAGTCCGGATACTCCCAGTAAACCACTTTTTTTGTTCAACACAGAATTTATACCGGAAGCATCTAATCCCATTTTTTCCTGAATATAGGTAACTACTCCAACATCTACATTACCACAACGTGTTCCCATTATAACACCTTCAACAGGAGTAAAACCCATAGAGGTATCAACAGATTCTCCATTCTTAATTGCAGTAATAGAACTACCATTTCCAAGATGACAAGTAATGATTTTTGATTTTAAAAAATCAAGGTCCGTTAACTTACAAGCTTTTTGAGCAACAAACTTATGGCTTGTTCCGTGAAAGCCATAACGGCGGATCTTATATTTATCGTAATATTCGTACGGGATACCATACATGTAAGCATGATTGGGCATGGTTTGATGAAATGAGGTATCAAATACAGCAACCTGAGGAACATTAGGCATCAAGCTTTGAATTGCACGGATACCTAAAAGATTTGCAGGATTGTGTAGTGGGGCCAACTCACAACAATTTTCAATCTTTGTGATAACATCTTCATCAACTTTTACACTGCAGAAGAAATATTCTCCACCGTGTGCAACTCTATGCCCAACAGCCTGAATGTCATTTAATGAACTAAGAACTCCATACTTGGAATCAGTCAATAAATCCAATACACTTTTAATTCCAACAGTGTGGTTTGGTATATTCATTGAGACCTTGTACTTCTCTTTTCCTGTGACATTATGAGTTAAAACACCCGGGTTAATACCTATTCTCTCAACAAGTCCTTTTGCCAAAAGAAAATAATCATTGTCACTTTTCATATCAAGAACTTGATATTTTAGTGATGAACTTCCACAATTTAAAACAAGAATTATCATTTAAATTAAAAATTATAAGTTTTTATGCACTTTTTATATAACATACAAAGTTACTCATAAAGGGAGCATCTTCAAAAAATATTTTTGTATATTGCAGGAAATTATGATGGATATGAGGAAAGGTAGGGCAATATTTTATTGCACAACAGCATTTCTGTTTGGCAATCTTGTAGGAGGATGGATAAATATCCCCTCAATAATTTTATACATATCTTCATTACTTTTCATTTTTCTCTCATTAAATTGGAAAATTCTTCCATTTTTACTTATATCTCTCTTTTTTCTTGGTTCTACTTCCCTAAGATTAAGTGAATATGGAACAAACACTGAGAATACGCTATTAAAGATAGAAGCAGCTCAATTAAAAACAGATTTTTCTGAACATCTTGAAAAAATAATTCCTCCAGGAGATGAACTCTCTATCCTAAAAGCATTAGCAATAGGCGAAAAAAGCAACATTAGTTATTCCCTGAAAGGAAGTTATAAAGAAAGTGGCGCAATGCATCTGCTTGCTCTTTCGGGTTTGCATGTTGGAATCATTTATCTTATTTTATCTAATTTTTTAAGTATTATAGGAAACAGCATAACACAAAAAAAAATCAAAAGCATCTGTATTATTCTTTTCCTATGGGTTTTTGCAATTATAACAGGACTGAGCAGTTCAATATGCAGAGCAGTGATTATGATTACCGTATATGAAATTTCAGGATTTTTTTCAGCCGACAGGAATTTTCTATGCTCATTAGCAATAAGTGCGTTACTGATAACCCTTTTCAACCCATCCGCACCAAGAAATATTGGGTTTCAGCTCTCATATTGCGCAGTACTGTCTATTTTTTTTATATATCCACGTCTAAATTCATTTCTTAAAACACAAACAAAAATCATGAGCTACATCTGGGAATCAGTATCACTCTCAATTTCTTGCCAAATAGCAACAACTCCGCTGATTTTATATCATTTCGGATCATGCCCGATCTATTTTCTTATAACAAATATCCTTGCTATTCCTCTTACAGAAATCATCATGTATCTTATCGCAACATCTCTTCTTACATTAAATATTCCTATTTTAGGAAAGACTTCAGCTTACCTACTGGAAAAAGTTATCCACATACTTAACAAAATTATTGTTACTATTAGTGAATTATAATATAATAATATAAATTAAGACAATTAGTCGCAAAAAAATAAAATATATACCCATTCTTTTGAAAGGAATAGCTATCTTTATTAAGATTTTAAATTATTATTACTATTTATTTTTAAATTTACTTGCAAATGTCAATTTTAGCTTTACCTTTGTAAGTGAAAACTTAACCTAATTATTATATTTTCAAAAAATTTTTATGAACATTTTTATCTACGGCTTAAATTTTAAAGCCAGAAGGGAAGACCTTATCGACCTTTTTTCTCCTTACGGTGAAGTAACCTCTGCGAGAATTATTATTAATCGTGAAACACGCCGCTCAAGAGGTTATGGATTCGTTGAGATGGCTGATGATGATGCAGGAAAAGCAGCTATTGCAGCTTTGAATGGCATTGAACACATGGACAGAGTAATTAATGTAGCTATTGCAAACGAACGTCCGCCAAGGAACGATGCATAACACATATACTAATATCCTATAAAGAGAGGAGGCTGTAAAGTCTCCTCTTTTTTATTATATATTCTTCGTTAATTTTTGAACTACTTTGAACTTTGATAAAAATTCACTGGCAAAAACTCTTATAACTGTATAAGTAGGAATTGCGATAAGCATTCCAAGCACTCCTCCTATATATCCGGCAATAAGTATTACCAGAAATATTTCAAGAGGATGAGCTTTCACACTACTTGAATATATAAATGGCTGAAAAACAAATATATCAATCATATGAGTACCAAAGTAAACGGCAATAATAATAATAACAAAAGGCCATAGATACATAGTATCCATCGACCCGTAATGCGTAATCACAGCCATAAGTACTCCAATAGCACCGGAAGTAATCGGCCCGATATATGGAATTACATTAAGAATACCGGAAACAAAAGCCAGAACCACTGCAAGAGAAAAATCAAGACCGGCAATATAATGTAGCCCGATTGTATTTAAAATGGTAATAAAAATACATTCAATGGATATACCAAGAAAGTATCTTACTAATAAATTATTTGAAGAGCTCAAAGCTCTAGTCATATTCTCTTCATATTTATCAGGAACTATTGCCTTTAAAATATTACCGAGCATATTCTGCTCCTGAAGGAAGAAGAAGGAAATAAATATAACAGCAAATAAACCTATAGCAAAATCGACAAAAAATGTTGTTACGGATGAAAATAAAGAAGTAAATGCTGAAACATTCACAATACTCTTTATTTCATCAAAAAGATATAGTTCCAACCTAAAATCATTTCCTAAAGTAGGAAATATTTCCCTGATTTTAATATTGTATTTTAATAAAGGCTCAGATATCTTGGTACTTAACGATTCTAGGTTAATATTTCCTAATTCATTGAATATCTGCCCTATTAAAGGAGTTATAAACATAAATATACCTCCAATAACGGAAAAAATTACTACAAGAGTAATTAGAGCGGCAAGCCAGTTAGGAACTTTGAACTTCTTAATGGATATTGAGGTAATAAGATTTACAAGAGGTTTTCCAACGGTCGATATTACAGCAGCAATTAAAATATACCAGAGAATTGAACTAAAGTACCATGCGAGAAATGCAATTATTGCAATTATGGCGACTGCAATAATATATTTAGCAAGTTTATTCATACTCCTCTATACCTTAAATTTATCAAATTTAATATATTTGTATAACAATGAAAAATATATTAACTATTAACGTATGAAAAGATATTTCAGTATTTTATTATTATTAATAATAACATTACCGGTTACTGCAGAAGAGGGAATGTGGTTACCATCTATTATTTCACAGAGGATTGACCATATGAGGGAAAATGGTTTAAAATTAACTGCTGATGATATTTACAGTATAAATCAAGCATCACTTAAAGATGGGATAGTCCATTTCAATGGAGGTTGTACAGGAGAAATAATTTCTTCAACAGGCTTGCTTATTACAAATTACCATTGCGGATACGGACAGATTCAAGAACACAGTTCAATTGAGCATGATTATCTTAAAGACGGATTTTGGGCGATGACAATTGATAAGGAACTACCCAACAAAAAATTATATGTAAGATTTCTTGTCAGGATGGAAGATGTCACCAAAAATGTCTTATTAGGATACAAAAAAAATATGAGTGAAATCCAACGTGATTCTTTAATAATTGCTAATGGCAAAGTTATTATTGACGCGGCAAAAAATGAAGGCAAAAGGTATGATGCAAAAATAGAGTCATTATATTATGGAAATCAATATTTTCTTTTTGTATATCAGACTTTTACTGATGTGCGTCTGGTAGGTGCTCCCCCTACTGCAATAGGAAAATTTGGAGGAGACACTGACAACTGGATGTGGCCTCGCCATACAGGTGATTTTTCCCTTTTTAGAATATATGCTGATAAAAATAATAATCCTGCTGAATATTCAGCTGATAATGTTCCCTACACACCTAAAAAATATTTTAAGATTTCAATAAAAGGGTTAAAGGAGGGTGATTTTACTTTTGTATATGGGTATCCAGGAAAGACTCAGGAGTACCTTTACTCTGAAGCAGTAAAATATATTTCAGATATTTCAAATCCTAATAAAATAAAACTTCGTAATTTAAGACTTAACGTTCAGAAAGAATATATGTCCTGTGACCAGGGAGTAAGAATCAAATATTCATCCAAAAATGCAGGAGTATCCAACTCATGGAAAAAATGGCAAGGGGAAATGAAAGGTATAATAAAGATGAATACTTATGCAAATAAAAAGAATTTTGAAAAAAAGTTTGATGCTTGGGCTGCCGACAAATCGGAATATTCAGGTATTATAAAAAAATTCGCAGTATTATATTCCAAAATTGAAAATTATGCTTTCGCCTCAGATTATTATTCTGAAAGCATACGGGCAAATGAGATTATACGTTTTGCTGAAAACCTACAAAATGGTATAGATAAAAAAGAGAATACTGATAGCATAGTAACTGCATTTTTTAAAGATTATTTTATTCCTATAGACAAAAAATGTTTCGGTTTATTGATGAATGAATATGCACTAAATGTTCCTGAATCATTAAAACCGGACTATTTTAAAAATAAGATGATAGAATTCGGATCAATTGAAGCATGGATCGATTATATTTTTGAAAATTCCGCATTAACAGATAGTACGAAAACCATGGCTTTAATATCTTCAGGAGAGTTCCAGAAAGATCCTGCTGTAGAATTCCAATATGAATTCAAAAAACATTATGAAAAGAATATTAAAAAAGAATATAACAATATTAATCGGGAGATTACTCTATTATACCGAACATATATGAGAGGACAGATGGAATTCTGTAAGGATAAGATTTTTTACCCTGATGCAAATTCCACTTTAAGAATTGCCTACGGCAAAATTATGGGATACTCTCCTGCTGACGGAATTTATTACTCTCCTGTTTCTACAATTGAAGGAATTATGCAAAAAGATAATCCGGACATCTTTGACTATAATATTCCTCAAAAATTAAGAAATATTTACGCTTCAAAAGATTATGGAAAATGGGGAGACAATGGGACTTTACCAGTATGTTTCATTGCCACCAATCACACTTCAGGTGGCAATTCAGGAAGCCCGGTAATAGACGGAAATGGTAATCTTATCGGAATTAATTTTGACAGAGTATGGGAAGGAACTATGAGCGATATTGTTTTCGATTCGGAAATATGCAGAAACATCTCTCTTAATATGCGTTTTGTTCTGTTTACAATAGACAGTATTGCAGATGCAAAAAGATTGCTTGATGAAATAGAAGTTATAGAATAACCATACTATATAAAAAGGCCGGCTAAAAAATTAGCCGGCCTTTTTATAATATATCTTGCAATAACTATTCTTGTTTAAGATAATTATTGTATTTTTCATATGCTGCTTTGTATTCCTCACTCTTATCACGAAAACGGAAATAAATGTTCTTCAGATACTCAGCAATAGCTTGTTTAATTTGAGGATCATCTGTGATAACAAATGATTTTTCGAATGGCTCAATAGCTGATTCTAGAGATTCTTCAAATTCTTTAATCAAAGCCATGTATTTTGAATCGTCAACCTCTTCTGCTGCCTTATTTTGCAAATCTACGGCAATGTCGTAATGCAAAATGCCAACACCTAATATACCAAATACATAATTCGGGTCAATTTCGGTTGCTTTAGAAAAATATTTAATAGCATTATCATTGTCGCCCAATTTCTTATAAACATCACCTTCTACATAATACAGACTGGCATTTGTCGGTTCATTTTTCTGAGCAGTATGCAATAAGTCAAACAAGGCCTGAGGGCTGTCTCCAGTTTCAATCAGCAGGTTGATCAGACCAACCAAAATACCTTGATTGCTTGGGAATTTAGCAAACCCAGCCTCCAATGTTGACTTACATAATTCAATATTACCTGATTGTTTATACATATCAGCAAGATTTGAGTAAACAGAACCATCTGAATAATAAGAAATATCAAGGCATTTTTTATAATATTCAATCGCCTTTTCTTTGTTTCCGGAAAATCCATTTAACAAGGCAGTATGATATACATTAAGAGAATCTACCTTTTTCACAACAGAATTATCGTAGCTCTTTAACGAATTTTCAAATAATTTACTCGCTAATGCAAAATTTCCAATAAGATATTGAGAAACAGCTTCACTGCTTTGTTTTTGGTGAATAGACTCAAATCTCTCATAAATATCTTTAAATGATGATCCTTTAGAATCAAGCTCAGCCGCTTTAATTAAAGCATCACATGCAATTCCAAGAATATCACCTTCTACTACAGGTTTGGTAACAACCCAAAATTCCAAAAGACCATTTTGATTATAAAAAAGCTCCTTATCCTGATAAACATCAACTGAATATTCACCCTCAGTACCTTTTCTGGTCTCATTATTGAGAACTTGTTGTCCCTTCAAGAAAAGCTTAACTTCCATTTGAGGAGTATTTAACAAAAGATTTTTTGTGGGTAAATCATAAGCATCTAAATAAGCATCTGCAAGTTTTATCCAAGTAGCAGATTTAGCTGCCTTCTTTTCATTTTGCGTATTTGCTAAAGCTTTATCGATTGCTTTTTGTGCATCAGCAGGTGTTTTTGGTTGAGCACTTACCATTGTTACCGATAAGATAAGTGCTAATGCTAGTAATATTTTCTTCATTTTAATTTTGATTAAATTTTCATTCTATCTATTTAAGTTTTATTAAGCCTTTTTAAATTTCTGAAGAGATATTTTCTTCAACTTTTTCTTCGCTCTTGTTTACAACACAGACTGCAGCTATGCTATCTCCTTCTTTAATATTTATCAACCTTACACCTTGCGTAGCCCTACCGGCAACTCTAATATTAGAAGCAGCAACCCTGATTGTTATTCCGGATTTGTTAATAATCATTATATCATTTTCATCGTTAACATCCTTGATTGCAATAAGCGCCCCTGTCTTCTCTGTAATATTAATAGTTTTAACGCCTTTACCACCCCTATTTGTAATTCTATAATCGCAAAGTTCAGAACATTTACCATATCCGTTTTCACTTACAACCAGAACATTTTTCCTTGAAATTCCTTCATCATTTTGCGCTACACAAATCATACCAATTACCTCATCCTTATCAGTAATGTTTATTCCACGTACTCCAGAAGATGTTCTACCAATAGCTCTTGCATCCGATTCATGAAAACGGCAGCACTTTCCTGCTCTACCTGCAAGAAGAATATCATTACGTCCATCTGTCAAAACAGCTTCAATTAGGGCATCATTTTCTCTTATGGTTATAGCATTTACTCCATTTACCCTCGGACGTGAATATGCTTCCAATGAAGTTTTTTTAATAGTTCCTCTCTTAGTTGCTAGAACAATAAAATTATTATTTATATAATCTTTATCGTTAAGATCTTTAACATTAATATAAGCCTGAACTTTATCTTCAGGTTCAATATTTATTACATTCTGAATAGCACGTCCTTTTGAAGCTTTTGATCCTTCAGGAATCTCATAAACTTTCATCCAATAACATTTGCCTTTTTTAGTAAAAAACATCATAGTACTGTGCATATTGGCAACATAAATGTGCTCTATGAAATCTTCGTCTCTTGTCGTACTGCCCTTTGCTCCTACTCCTCCACGATTCTGAAGTTTATACTCAACGAGGTCTGTTCTCTTAATATATCCTAAACGTGAAATTGTTATTACAACGTCATTATCTGAATAAAAATCTTCAGGATTGAATTCTTCAGCAGACATCACAATCTCAGTTCTTCTGGCATCACCATATCTTTCTTTAAGGTCATTTAATTCCGATTTAATAATACCCATCTGAAGATTAATATCTGCCAGAACACTTTTCAAATAATCAACAATTTTAATCAGTTCATCATATTCACCCTGCAACTTATCTCTTTCCAGTCCTGTAAGCTGACGCAACTTCATCTCAACAATGGCATCGGCCTGCTCAATAGAGAAATCAAATTGGCCTACAAGTCCATCACGTGCTTCCTGTACTGTCTTGGATGCTCTTATTAAAGCTATAATTTGATCAATTATATCAAGTGCTTTTAACAACCCCTGCAAAATATGAGCTCTCTTTTCTGCTTTATCTAACTCAAATTTGGTCCTACGTACAACCACTTCATGGCGATGACGGGCAAAATATTTAATCAACTGTTTAAGATTGAGCAGTCTGGGACGACCGGATACCAACGCAATATTGTTTACAGAGAAACTTGACTGAAGCTGAGTGTATTTGAACAACATATTTAATACGACATTAGCAACAGCACCTATTTTTAGTTTAATAACGATACGCATACCTCTACGGTCACTTTCGTCATTTACATATGAAATACCTTCGATTTTTTTATTTTCTACAAGTTCTGCTATTTTTTCAATGAGTTCCTTCTTATTGACCATATAAGGAATCTCAGTTACAACTATAGTCTCCCTTCCTGTACTTGAAACTTCTATTTCAGTCTTGGCACGAATGACAATTCTTCCTCTACCGGTTTCAAATGCATCTTTAATACCCTGATATCCTTGTATTATACCTCCAGTAGGAAAATCCGGGCCTTTAATATACTTCATTAATTCCTCAGTGGTGATATCATTATTGTCTATATATGCACAAATAGCATCACAAGATTCATTTAAGTTGTGTGGAGCCATATTCGTAGCCATACCTACAGCGATTCCCGATGCACCATTCAACAGCAAAAGCGGAGCCTTTGCGGGCAATACGGAAGGTTCCAACAATGACTCATCAAAGTTCGGTTTAAAATCAACGGTATCCTTATCTAAATCCTCAAGTACTTCTTCCGCCAAACGTTGAAGCTTTGCCTCAGTATAACGCATAGCTGCCACGGAATCTCCGTCAACAGAGCCAAAGTTTCCCTGACCATGTACCAACATATAACGCATATTCCATGGTTGAGCCATTCTGGCCATCGCTTCATATACACTTGAATCACCATGAGGGTGATACTTACCAAGCACTTCACCGACAATACGTGCTGATTTTTTAACGCCCTGATTTGATGCCAAGCCCAAACCGTACATTCCATATAAAACCCTTCTATGAACCGGTTTCATACCATCTCTCACATCTGGAAGAGCACGTGTAACTATAACAGACATTGAATAATCAATATATGCACTCTTCATTTCTTTCTCGATGTTGATAGGAATAATCCTACCTGTATTTTCCTCTGACTCCATTATGTTTTGGTAATATTTTGTTAAAAAAATGAACTGCTAAATTACAAATAAAATATAAACCTTACAAATTTAATAATAATACAAAATTAGTAACTTAGCGCCTTAATTGAGTAATTATGGAGAACAATATTTCTGACGAATTTTATAGAATTTTATCATTGTCAAAAGAAGAGGCAATGAGGCTTGGAAGCTACGAAATAACTGTTGAGCACATTTTTCTTGGAATACTAAGGCATCATGATAATGAAGCTTCAATAATGATGACTCTTAAAGGAGTAGAAACCGATAAAATAAAGAATGAAATAGAAAAAAGCATACGAACGGATCTCACAATAACCTATAATGATAAAGAGCATATTATAGTAACAAAAGAAGCTGAGTCATTGCTGGTAGATTCTATAACTGAGGCAAAATCATTTGGAGAACCTTTTCCCAACACCATGCATCTTCTCCTCTCAATATTGAAGAGAGAGAACGGAATTGTTCCCATATTTCTAAATAATTACGGTATCAATTACGATTCTCTTACAAAAGAGATGAAAAAAGAGGTTATTGCGGAAGGACTAAAAGAGTTTATTCCCGAAACAGATAATGAAAAAGACGAAACCCCTGTTCTGGATACATACGGATATGATTTAACAAAAGCTGCGTATGGAGACAAACTTGACCCTGTAATAGGTAGAGAAATGGAGATTGAAAGACTTGCACAGATTCTTGGAAGGAGAAAAAAAAATAATCCAGTATTGATTGGGGAACCAGGAGTTGGAAAATCCGCTATTGCCGAAGGATTGGCAATCCGTATATCACAAAAAAAAGTTTCAAGAGTACTACTCGATAAAAAAATAATATCTCTTGATATGGGATCTCTTGTTGCCGGAACAAAATATAGAGGGCAATTCGAAGAAAGGATAAAATCATTATTAGCAGAAATCCGCAAAAATAAAGATATCATTCTTTTTATAGACGAATTACACACTCTTGTTGGAGCAGGCGGAGCAATCGGATCCCTTGATGCAGCCAATTTATTGAAGCCAGCCCTGGCAAGGGGAGAAATACAATGTATCGGGGCCACAACATTAGATGAATTCAGAGAGATTGTCGAGAAGGATGGCGCACTTGAAAGAAGATTTCAAAAAGTTATGGTTGACCCTACAAATTTCGAAGAAACCTTAAAAATAATGGAAGGGATTAAGGGAAAATACGAAAAATATCACAATGTTATTTACACTGAAGAGGCAATAAAAGCATGTATCACACTATCCCAACGCTATATTTCAGAAAGATGTCTCCCCGATAAGGCGATTGATGCAATGGATGAGGCCGGATCAAGTGTTCATATGAAAAACGTTAAGGTACCCGAAGATATAGTAAGAATTGAAAGTGAAATGGAACCAATCAGGGTAGAGAAAAGAGAGGCTGCCATTAAAAATGATTTTAAAAAGAGTGCCGAACTTTATTCAATTGAGAAAACAAAAGCAAAAGAACTTGAAGAAATACGTACATCATGGGAAAATAGTGAATTATCGAAACCAAATATTGTTGACAAAGAAGATATTGCACATGTTATATCAGTAATAACCAATATCCCGGTATATAAAATTGCAGAGACCGAAAGCTACAAATTGCTTAAAATGGGTGACATACTGAAAACCCAAGTTATAGGACAAAATGAAGCCGTGGATAAAATAGTACGCGCCATACAACGTAACAGAGCTGGATTGAAAGACCCAAACAAACCTATCGGAACATTTATGTTTCTTGGCCCTACCGGCGTTGGAAAAACACAACTAGCTAAAAAATTAGCAGAATATCTCTTTGACTCTGCAGACAACCTTATCCGAATCGACATGAGTGAATATATGGAAAAATTTGCAGTCAGTAGATTGATAGGAGCGCCTCCAGGATATATCGGATATGAAGAAGGTGGCCAACTTAGCGAAAAAGTACGCCGTAAACCATACTCAGTTGTCTTGCTTGATGAAGTGGAAAAGGCTCATCCGGATATTTTTAATATTTTATTACAGGTTCTTGATGAAGGGAGACTTACTGACAGTAATGGCAGATATATAGATTTCAAGAATACCGTGCTTATTATGACATCAAACATCGGTAGCCGTGAATTAAAAGATTTTGGCGGAAATGTTGGATTTTCTACAAGTTCTAGCAATGCCAATAGAAACAACAATAGTATCATATCAAAAGCACTCAACCGGGTATTTTCACCTGAGTTCCTAAACAGACTTGATGAGCAACTAGTTTTTAACACTTTGAATAAGTCAGATATAGAGAAAATAATCGATATAGAACTAGAAGATTTGTATAAGAGAATCAATCAGACTGGATATTCTTTAAAAATAGACAAAGAGGCCAAGAAGTTTATTGCTGATGTAGGATATGACCCTAAATATGGAGCAAGACCTTTAAAACGTGCTATTCAAAAATATGTTGAAGATCCTGTATCTGAAGCCATTATAGGAAATATAGGATTGGACCACAATTTAAATATTTCTCTCAATGAAGACAAGAACGACACTGTTGTAGTCAAAATTGCTTCAGATATTTGATGCTCCCCATATTCCATATTTGAAAATACCCTTCTTCAATAACATTTACACTCCTGTAAGCTCTATCTTGCAGGAGTTTTTTTTCTGATAATCTTTGAAAAGTATGAATATTAACTAAAAATTTTACGGGTTCACGCTCCCCCCAACAAGTAAAACCAAGTTTTTCATAAACATCTCCGTCAGACCACTCTTTATCGGCATATGACATCACCTCTTCTGGTTGATATTTATTTACAAAAGCCTTAAGAAGTTTGCCCATTCCACCGGGAATTCTGAATTCTGGAAGAGATGCATAACGTACCCATTCATACGACTGCAAAAATCTTTCTTGACCATCAATAATTCTTTTCATAGGTCTGGACTGAGAAAAAGTAGAAACAGCTATTAAGTTATCTTTATAGAAAAGTCCGAATTTGTATTTGCTCCCTGCCGTTCCATAACTATGATACTTTCTCAAAAAATCCGATGCCAACACAGATTCAATCTCCTTTAAATCACAATTACGGGCAAATACACTGGTAAATATTCCCAAATGTGCAAGAATACGTTTTTTAGTAATTTCAGCATTACCGTACCACCTGTCTTCATACAAGAATATCCTCCTGGTATGTACACTATCATAGTTACTCTTCAAATCGAGAACCTCTTGTATCGAATTCCAATTTCTCAAAGGAACAAGCTGTATTATTATATTTTTGTCAGGGAAAAAAAATAAAGTATCATTCCGCTTATAACAGATACTGTTTTCCTTAAGGAATTGTTCAAAATCCAATATAAAAATCATACGGTAAAGTTATGATTTTTTTATCTTTGAAGCATGAATAAAATATATAAAACAAATGCTGCACGGCTATTGGATTCGGCTGGAATTAATTATGATTTAATTCCTTACACCTTTGACGAAAATAATCTTGATGCCAAACATGTTGCAAAACAACTAGGTGAAAATATAGAACTTGTATTCAAAACTCTGGTACTTCGTGGTGAC
>Ga0265297_10000479_pt1 | contig 116987 bp, 111 predicted proteins | sample Munlanlwell13791_FD_192502 | JGI IMG/M metagenome (GOLD analysis project Ga0265297, IMG submission 192502) | Leachate microbial communities from a municipal landfill in Southern Ontario, Canada - Leachate well 137-91 | ecosystem: Engineered > Solid waste > Landfill > Unclassified | place...
CTTGATCAGAATATCTATAAAATTGTAAATATTTTTCATAATATCCATTTTGAGAAGCTAGGGTAAAATTAGAAGTAAGGGCGCTACCATCAGATAGAACCGTAATCGTTGTTCCGTTTGTTCTTAATTCATAAGTATGATTTCCGGGGTAGTTAGTACTATTATAAATAGTTGATCCTGAATTTTCTCCAATAAATAAATCGGGTGTGCCATCATTTCCTGAAAACGTTGACATATTTTGCATAACATTGATTGAAGTTGAATTGGTTAAATAAAACCCACCATACCACCAAAGACCCTGCCCAGAAGATTCATATTGTTTTGCATAATATCTTACGGCATAACCATTTCTTAAATCATATGCCTGGTTACTTTTTAAATAACAACCAGCATAAGAAGCATACGCAGAAGATCTAGCAGTAACAACTAATTCTCCGCTGACTATTGAAACAGATCCGCCACTATTAGTCCCTTCGCATGTTGCTGTCCATTTGCTTGTATTGATAGTGCCTGAATTAAAATCATCGAATAAAACAAATGTATTATCTCCACTGCTGACGCTAACTGCTGAAGCATTGCCATAATAAATATAAATAGTATTACTACCAGAAGCAAGGCTTGGTGCTTTAACCCAAAAAGTGGCAGTTGAAGAATCTGTTTTTGATTCTAACCAATAACTTAATTCCGTTGTTCCATCTGAAGCAGTAAAACGGATATCATCAAAATCAGCTTGCATGTCAGAGTCATAAGCAACAACCACTTTAACTTGATAATTTGTTAAAGCCGATGATGATGAAACTGTTACTGGTTTTCTTTTTGAATAATTTGTTAACCATGGCGAGCTAGCCGTACATGTCCATGCCCATGGACCAGAACCAGAAACAGCAGAAGCTGTTCCCGCAGAACAAAGATTAGTTGTTGGTGCTATTGAAAATGTTCCACCATTAGATGATCCACAAGTGCCAACACCTACTACAACTATATTCGCCGAACAACTTACAGCCAAAGAATCATTGCCAATACAAGTCCAAGTGTAAGTTGTTTCTCCAGTGGTGACAGAAGATGCTGTGCCATAGGTACAAAGATTTGTTGAAGGAGCAGATGAAAATGATCCGCCATTAGATGATCCACAAGTAGTTTTGTAAGTATAACAAGCTGCGTCTACGCCTGGATTATTAGTACAAGACCAAAGCCAAATATTACTCGAAAGATTTAAAGTGGTATTGCTTCCATAAGCACAAAGATTGGTTGAAGGCTGATCTCTTCTCACGGTATTGTGATATGTTCCGCAAGCAACTTTTGGAGCAGAACAACTAGCTGTTGTTCCCCCGCCAGAACCAGTACATGACCAGGTCCAAGAAGAACCAGCATCAGCAAACGAAGTAAATGTTCCAGTAGCACATCTTTCGGCGACTGTATCAATTTCACTAGTTGAAGTATATCCATGAGTATTGGCTGTTCCACAAGAACCATTAACAGATGTTAAATTAGCAGAACAGCTGGCTGTTGTTCCGCCATTGATTCCATTACAAGTCCAAGTCCAAGGTCCGGTTCCAGAAACAGCAGAAGACGTTCCCGCAGAACAAAGATTAGTTGAGGGCGCTGTTGAAAATGTTCCACCATTAGATGATCCGCAAACACCGTTAACTGTTCGGCTGGCTGAACAACTAGCTGTTGTTCCCCCGCCAGATCCAGTACATGACCAGGTATAAGTTGAAGCATTGGTTGTTACTGATGTTGCGCTTCCCGCAGAACAAAGATTAGTTGCTGGTGCCGTTGAAAATGTTCCACCATTAGATGATCCGCAAGTGCCATTAACAGGCACTACTCTAGTCGCTGAACAGTTGACTGCCAAAGAATCATTACCAGTACAAGTCCAAGTATAGGTTGTTTCTCCAGTAGTGACAGAAGATGCTGTGCCATAAGTACAAAGATTAGCTGAAGGAGCAGACGAAAACGATCCGCCATTAGATGATCCGCAAGTAGTTTTGTAAGTATAACAAGCTGCGTCTACGCCTGGATTATTAGTACAAGACCAAAGCCAGACATTACTCGAAAGATTTAAAGTGGTATTGCTTCCATAAGCACAAAGATTGGTTGAAGGCTGATCTCTTCTCACGGTATTGTGATATGTTCCGCAAGCAACTTTTGGAGCAGAACAACTAGCTGTTGTTCCCCCACTAACCCCAACACAAGACCAAGACCAAGAAGAGGTATTGTCTGTAAATGATCCGCTAAATGTTCCTGCTGAACATCTTTCCGCGGCTGTATCAATATATGATGTTGCTTGATATCCATGAGCATTAGCTGTTCCGCAAACACCATTAACTCTACTGCAAATACTAAATGTGCTTATGTTTCCAATCACATATTCACGAATTAAATAAATATCATCAAATTCTCCATCACCATTTCCATTAACGTCGATTAAATTTAATGGCAATGTTTCTATTTGAGAAAATGCTACTTGCACATCATAATAATTAATAGATCCATTTTGGCTAGTATCTCCATAAGAACCACAAGGAATTGAACGGCTTAATTGATTAGAGCTACAAGAAGCTGTTGTTCCACCATTAGAGCCTGCACAAGTCCAGCCAAAGGTTGTTGCATTGGTTGTTACTGAAGAAGCAGTACCTGTATTACAAAGATTAGTTGGCACATCATAAGAAGATTGGCCATTAGCAGAACCGCAAGAGCCGTTCACTACTATCAATCTAGTTGCCGAACAACTAGCTGTTGTTCCGCCATTTGAACCTACGCAATTCCACGTGTAAGTTGTGTCTCCAGTTGTTACTCCTGTTTCAGTTCCTTGATAACAAAGATTACTAGAAGGAGCAGAGGTAAATGAACCTCCGCTAGAGGGACCACAAATTCCATCAATTGGTGTGGCGCCCTCACCACCCATTAACCAAATCATGTCTGCACCCTCATAAGACACTACCGTATAATAACAAGTTTTACTTGTACCTCCATTGTGTCCACTACAATTAGCAACGCCGACGCCAGAAGGCAAATCCAAATTTGTTGTTTGAGTTCCTTTCTTACATATATTCCCCATACATTCGTTTGTAACATATGCGCCTGCATTCTGCGAAAAAATTGTACCACAAAGGGCGGTTCGCCTAAAAGCCCAGGTCAGGGTGCATTCAGCGTCTATCTTTTTTGGAGCAGAACAACTAGCGGTTCCGGCCCCATTAGCGCAAGACCAGTTAAAAATAGTTGTATAAGAAATCGGAGAGCCAGTATAAGGCACCTTTATTCCGCTCTCGGTAACACTAGAAGGAGTTCCTGTGTTACATAAAGCAGTTGGCGTGGTATAAGTTGCTACTCCATTAGCTGATCCACAAACAGGAGGTGACTCATAAGTATATGGAGCATAACACGCAACCATTGTTGGTGTTCCCCCAACACATAGCCACATCCATTGGTCGCCTTCAAGAGTAACTGATCCCGATGATCCGCTACTGCAAAGATTAACTGTTGGCTCTACCGGCCATGATTGTTGTGTTGCTGTTCCGCAAGCAGCAGCTAAAACATTCCCACTGCTAAAAAACAAAAATACAAAACAGCTGGCAATAAAGAAAATTTGTTTGAGCTTGTTATTAAACCACATATTTTTTTAATTATTTTATTTATTGCTTTTATTATATAATTTTATTAAAAATCAAGCAATAAAAAACAAGGGATTTCTCCCCTGTTTTCAATTTTTGTTATTTTTTGCCAATAAACTGACTGGTAATCACTTGATCAACTACGCCATATTCTTTTGCTTCTTCGGCTGACAGATAAAAATCCCTATCCGTGTCTTTGGCAATTTTGCTTAATGGCTGCCCAGTATGTTTTGCTAAGATTTTATTCATTTTTTCTTTTATCTTCAAAATCTGCTTGGCAGTAATTTCAATTTCCGATGCCTGGCCTTTTACTCCGCCCATTACTTGATGCAATAAAATCTCGGAATTAGGCAAAGCATATCTTTTGCCTTTAGCTCCGGCTGCTAGAATCAAGGCTCCCATTGATGCAGATAGTCCAATCGAAACGGTTGAAACATCGGGATTGATATATTGCATTGTATCATAAATAGCCAAGCCAGCAGTTACTGATCCACCCGGACTATTAATATACATTTGAATATCTTTTTCCGGGTCTTTGCTAGCCAAAAATAATAATTGCGCCACAATTGAATTAGCCATATAATCATCCACCACTCCGGCGACTAAAATAATCCTTTCTTTTAACAGCCGGGAATAAATGTCATAAGCTCTTTCCCCGTATTGTGATTTTTCAATAACAGTTGGTATCAAGTTCATAATTTTATTAATTTAATTTTTATAAAATATTAAATATTTTAACAGCCCAATATCTTAAAAATCTTTTCTCTTTTTATTTCATCTGCCAAATATGTTTTTGATTCGCTCTTTTCAATTTCTTCTTTCGCTTTTTTTGAATCAGGATATTGCTTGATAATTTGCTCTATTTTCTCGTTTATTTCTTCGGGCAATGCTTCTATTTTTTCGTCTTTTTCTATTTGATTAAAAATTAAAAATAACTTTACTCTTTGTTCTGCTATTTTTTTAAATTCGTCTTTTACTTCTTGCTCGGTTTTTTTTATTTGCTCTAAGTATTGAGTTAAAGGAATTCCCATTTCCGAATTAACTCTGGCTTTTAAGTTTTCAAAAAGAGCATTTTCTTCTCGCGAACATAAAGAGGCCGGGACTTCTACTTTTACTTTTTCTGATATTTTTTCCAATACCTCTCCCCTCTTTTTTTCTTGAGCAGCGATTTCTTTTTCTTTAGTTATTCCTTTTTTAATGTCATTTTTTAGGCTGCTTATACTGTCAAAATTGCCAATTTGTTTTGCCCATTCATCATTAATTTCGGGCAATTCAACCTTTTTTACCTCTTTTATTAACATTTTTACTTCCACTGACTCTTCTTTTTGATCTGCCCCTAAAACGATTTTAGCTTGAAATGTTTTCTCTTCTCCTTTTTTCATATTTAACAAAGCCTGGTCAATTCCTTTCAGATAATGATTCTTTCCAACAATAAAGCTGTCTTGTTGTAATCCCTTGGGCAGATTTTTTGGGCCTGATAAAAATTCAAAATTTATTTCTGCTAAATCCCCGTTTTCAATAGCTCCATTTTTAACTGCTATTTTTGATCTTGATTGTCGTAACCATTCAATCGTGTCTTCCACTTCTTTTTCGCCGACTATGATTGGTTCTTTTTGAGCACAAACCTTGGCCGCAATCTCTCTAATATTAGGCAATTCTATTTTCGGTAAAACTTCTACTTCTAATTTAAAAATAAAATCATTATTTCTGGCAATTTTTATTATTTCTACCTCTGGTTGGCTGATTGTATCTATTTTTTCTGATTTTAATATTTTTAACCAAGTATCTCTAATAGCATTTTCTGCTGCTTCAGACAAAAGAGCTTCTGATCCAATCTTTTCTTCAATCAATTTTTCCGGGGCTTTCCCCTTCCTAAAACCAGGCAATTCCGCATCCTTGCTAAAGTTTTTTAAAGCTTGATCATAAAAATTATTAAATTCTTCAGCTGTTATTTCCGCTTCAATCTTTTTTTTGTTTGAAGAAACGTCTTTTATTTCGTATTTCATCGCTATTTTTAATCTTTTTATCTTATTTTAATCTTTTTTTCATTTGCCCTATATATATAGGTAGCTGAGTTTATTATTCTTCTGATTCTTCTGCTATTTCGCTCTCGTTAATCTCGCCATCTTCTGACTCTTCAACATCCAAAGAATCTTGATCGCTTTTTACATCCAGTTTCCAGCCAGTAAGCTTGGCTGCTAAACGAACGTTTTGTCCATCCTTGCCGATTGCTAAAGATAATTGATCTACTGGAACAACTACGATTGCTGTATTCTTGGGCAATGTTTTTACTTCAATTACTTTTGCTGGAGATAAGGCATTGGTAATATATTTTACAACATCATCAGAATATTCGATAATGTCTATTTTTTCTCCACCAAGCTCGGAAATCACAGCAGAAACTCTTACCCCGCGCTGACCAACCATGGCTCCGATTGGATCAACTCCTTCTGCTAATGAGGCAACTGCTATTTTTGTCCGATTCCCAGGCTCTCGAGCAATTGATTTTATTTCTATTTGATTGCTTGATATTTCTGGAACCTCTAATTCAAAAAGTTTAGAAATTAATTTTGGATATATTCGAGATAATAAAATAACCGGACCCCTTGGAGTGGTATCAACCCTTAAGATATATAATTTTAAACGTTGCCCTTCTTTATAAAATTCACCCCTAATTTGTTCTTCTTTTGGTAAAACACCTAAGCTTTTTCCAATATCAAAATAAATATTAGGCCCTTCGATTTTTTGCACAATCCCAGAAACAATCTCCCCTTCTTTTGATTTATATTCTTCGATTACCGCATCTTTTTCTGCTTCTCTTATTTTTTGTAAAATTACTTGTTTGGCGGTTTGAGCAGCAATTCTGCCAAAATCTTCTTTTTGGTCAACTGGGATTATCTGTTCTTCGCCAACTTTTAATTTTTGAGCCCCTGCTTCTTCAATTAAAATATGCCTTTCTGGATTATATCTTACTCTTCTTTGAACTTCTGAACTTTGAGGAATTTCTTCAATATTTAATTCTGATTCTGTGGGACGATAGCTATCTTTAATTTCAAAATCAAAAGAATATTTTTCTTCTAATGGTTGTTCTGTGTCCCCTTCTTTTGGCTCAACTGGTTCGGGAATATAAACAATTGTGTCGTCTACTACTGATTTTGTTCGCCAAAAATCAACCTTTCCTGTTCGAGGGTCAATTTTTGCTTTTATTATTTGACCTTTTTGACCATATTCTTTTTTATAGGCCGAAGCCAAAGCATGTTCTACTGTTTCTAAAACTTTTTCTTGAGATAATCCTTTTTCTTCGGCAATCTGCGTAATTGCAGATAAAAATGACTGAAAATCCATAATGTTTATTTATCCTTTTTGCTTAAAATAGCAGGATTTATGTTTTTTAAATTTTAATTATTTATTCAAATAAAAACTTGATATTTTGCTAATAAAAAAACCGGAATTCATTCCGATCAAACAAAAATCAATTTCCTTATTCGTTATTTTTATTTTAACAGAATACCAATAGTTGTCAAGCATATGTTTTTATATTAAAATACAATCATGAATTCAATTAAAAAAACTATTCTTTCTCCAAATAATAAAAAACAAGACATTATCATTCCTCAAAATGTCTTTTTCTGTATAAACACTTTAAAAGACCACGGTTTTACAGCTTTTATTGTTGGCGGATGTACTCGTGATTTTCTTAGAGGAATAGAGCCAAAAGATTGGGATATTGCTACAAGCGCTACCCCAGAACAAATCCAAGAAGTATTTAATAAGTTAAATATTAAGACTTTTTATGAAAATAATTTTGGCACAGTTGGCCTGGAATTTTTAAAAAACAAAAAATCAAAATCCGAAAATCAATACGAAATTATTGAAATAACTACCTATAGGTCTGAATCTTCTTATTCAGATAGCCGACATCCAGATAAAGTAGCTTGGTCAAAAACCATTGATCAAGACTTAAAAAGAAGAGATTTTACTATTAACGCAATTGCCCTATCCCCTTTAAAAAATAAGCAAGAATTTGAAATATTTGACCTATTTAATGGCCAAGAAGACCTAAAAACCCATTTAATTAAAGCTGTAGGAGACCCAAAAGAAAGATTTAAAGAAGATGCTTTAAGAATGATGCGGGCCATAAGATTTGAAGCCAGCCTGGGAAACAATTGGCAAATTGAAAAAAACACTTATCAAGCCATAATCGAGTGCTCAAAAGGATTACAAAAAATATCAACCGAAAGAATCAGAGACGAGTTAAATAAAATAATTATGACAAAAAATGCTGCCAAAGGCATTGATTCTTTAAGGCAATCTGGACTTTTAAATTATATAATTCCCGAACTTTTAGAAGGCTGTAATATTTCCCAAAACAAACATCATGTTTATGATTGTTATAAGCACAACTTAGAATCTCTTGATTATACAGCCAAAAAGGGCTTTAGCTTCCCTATTCGTTTGGCTGCATTGTTGCACGATATTGGAAAACCAAGATCAAAACAAGGAACCGGCAAAGAGGCTACTTTTTATAATCATGAAATGATTGGTGCCCGAATGGCCCAAAAAATATTAGAAAGACTGCGCTATCCCAAAAAAGAATGCGAAAAAATTATTACTTTAGTTCGTTTTCATTTGTTTTATTATAATGTTGACGAAGTAAAAGAAGCATCTATTCGTCGGCTAATAAACAATGTTGGAATAGAAAATATAGAAGATTTATTAAAATTAAGAATGGCTGATCGAATTGGAAGCGGATGTCCAAAAGCCGAACCCTACAAACTAAGACATATGAAATATATGATTGATAAGGTTTCTCGAGATCCAATTTCTGTAAAAATGTTAAAAATTAATGGCTTAGATTTAATAAAAATTCTAAAAATTGAACCTGGACCAAAAATTGGACAAATATTAGATATTTTGTTAGAAGAAGTATTGGATAATCCGAAAAATAATACTAAAAAATACTTACAAAAAAGGGTAAAAGACTTAGCAAGCTTAAATGAAATTGATTTAATTAAATTATCCAATCAAGCCAAAAAAACTAAACAAACAATGGAAAACAAAGCCAATGAAGAAATAAAAGGAAAATATTGGGTTTGTTAAGGGCCCGTAATTAAACGGTATAATACTACTTTCGCATAGTAGCGTTAGGAGTTCAATTCTCCTCGGGTCCACTTTTTATTATTATGTCCGCATATTAAATTATGTGGACATAATATAGAAAAATTTTGTCCAGATTTGTCCACAAACAAATTATCTGGACATTCCCGGGATGTAATATAAAGGCATTATGCAGGCTTCGGGAGTCTGTAATCTGGGTTCAATTCCCAGCATCCCGACCCATTATTTCACTGGGAATTGAAGGCGGAGGGCCGACGGGCCCGAGCCCGGCCTGACCGAAACTTCACCAGAAGTTTACGCGAAGGCAATTCCCAACATCCCGACCCATTATTTCACTGGGAATTGAAGGCGGAGGGCCGACGGGCCCGAGCCCGGCCTGAGCGAAACTTCACCAGAAGTTTACGCGAAGGCAATTCCCAGCATCCCGACCCATTATTTCACTGGGAATTGAAGGCAAAGGGCCGACGGGCCCGAGCCCGGCCTGACCGAAACTTCACCAGAAGTTTACGCGAAGGCAATTCCCAGCATCCCGACCATTAGTTTTGTTGAGAATTAAGGGCAAATGGCCGATTAAGACCAAGTCAAGGCCTAAGGATCCGTAATTTAATGGTAAAATACTGCTTTCACACAGCAGCGACATGAGTTCGATTCTCGTCGGATCCACATAAAAACACTAAAATATGCATAAAAATAGCGTTTTTTGTTAAAATTAATGAATTTTTATTAAAAAATAGGGATTTTAAAATAAAATCCTATTTTTTATATTCAATCCAATGTCGCACAATATTAATGTTCCACGTAGAACATATTGATTTTTAGATACCCCTACGTATTTTAGAGACGAATGATTAGCTGTTTCAGACAAAATGAAAATATTTTAGAAAACATTTCTCCTAAAAATCATTAATCATTTAAGATGTTGTTTGTTTTATTGTTTAAAAATTAATGATGTTCCACGTGGAACATTCAATTTTTATGCTCTTAAAACATATGTTTATTGATGATCATGGTTTTGGGACAAAATTACATTTTAAAAAACTTTTGCTTTCCTAAAAATCATTAATCATTTAAGGTGCTGTTATGTTATTATTCTGTAAAATTACGTGTTCCACGTGGAACATTAATGTTTTTTATAGATTAAAATGCCATATTATTAATCATCTATGTTTTTAAGGAAAAATGTTTTCTAAAATATTTTCATTTTGTCAAAAATCATTAATCATTTAAAGTGTTATTTGTTTTATTGTCTAAAAATTAATGATGTTCCACGTGGAACATTAAACTTATATATACTTAAAACTTACAATCATTGATGATCATGGTTTTGGGACAAAATTACATTTAAAAAAACTTTTGTTTTCCTAAAAATCATTAATCATTTAAGGTGCTATTATGTTATTATTCTGTAAAATTACGTGTTCCACGTGGAACATTAATGTTTTTTATAGATTAAAATGCCTTATTATTAATCATCTATGTTTTTAAGGAAAAATGCTTTTCAAAATATTTTCATTTTGCCTGAAACAGCTAATCATTCGTCGCTAAAATACGTAAAAACATAAAATTTTTAATAAAAAACACTAAATAATCTACTATAGTCTTTATGTGGACATAAAATGTTACTTAAAACAAACATTATGTCCACTAATGTCCACTAAATTTTAATGGACAAGGTATGTGGACAATTATGTGGAAAAACAATGATTTATGTGGACAAATCCGGACATATTATTTGGACATTCTTATTGTTTAAAATAAAAACAAAAATTAAGTGGAAATAAAATATTTTGTAATTTTGTCTAATTAAGATATAATTTTAATAAAAACATGGCTAATTGTTTTAAGGTTGGAAAAATAGGGGAATTAATTGCTGAAAAATATTTACAAAAAAACAACTATCAGATAATAGATAGAAATTTTTATTTAATAAGCAAAACAACGAATAAAAAAATAGGGGAAATAGATTTGATTGCGAAAAAAAATAAAACCCATATCTTTGTAGAAGTAAAAGCAACTTGCAAAAAGGGCCTAAAAATACCATTAGAGGGTAAAATAAATAAGAAAAAGAAGAAAAGAATGATTATTGTAAGCGAGGCCTGGCTTTTAAAAAACAAATTGGGCTTTACCATCCCTTGGCAAATTGATATAATCACTATTGAAATTAATTTGATGGATAAAAAAGCTAGAGTCAAACATTATCAAAACGCAATTGAAGATATAAAAAAATAATGGAAAAACAACTAATTTTTATTTTTTTCTTAATCGCTGGATATCTATTAGGATCAATTCCTTTTGGCTACATTATTTCAAAAACAAAAAATATTGATATTCGTAAAAAGGGGAGTGGAGCCACGGGCGCAACCAATGTTTCTCGTTTTTTAGGACTAAAATATGCTATTTTAGTAGCAGTTTTAGATATTTTAAAAGCTATTATTCCAATATTTTTTGCTAAGTTTTATTTTCAGCCAGGAATAGAATTGGCCTTGATTTCCATTGCTCCAGTTTTAGGCCACATTTTTCCGGTTTGGCTTAATTTTAAAGGAGGGAAAGGGGTTTCTGTTATTTTTGCTTCTATAATTATGGTGATTGGATGGAAATATTCATTAATTATTTTGGCTTTTTGGGTTTTATTTTTATTCATTATTAAGATTATGAGCTTAACAAATATTCTTCTTTTCTTAATCCTGCCTTTTCTTTTCTGGTATTTAACTCATTCTTATATATATGTAGGTCTGGGAATTTTTTATGTTTTGATTATCTGGTGGGCTCATCGAGAAAATATCAAACGATTATTGCAGGGAACTGAGCCAAAAATTATAAAATAAAAATTTTAAAATCCTAATAATGTTTTCTTTATTCTATTTTTTATCTATATTTTATTTTTTTATTCCCGCTTATATTGCTAATTGCATTCCGCCTCTTTTGGGTAAAATTAAATTTTTAGATTATCCTTTGGACAACAACAAAATACTCTGGGGCGCGCCGATTTTAGGTAGCCATAAAACTTGGCGGGGATTAGTTGCCGAGCTAATTTCTTGTAGCTTATTTACTTGGATCTTCTTTGAAATAAATCATTATTTCCAGTCTGGAATTTATGAAAATTTAGGATTTTCTTCTTACTATGAATTTGGCGGGCTTGCTTTTGGCACGCTTTTGGGGACAGGTATAATTTTTGGAGATGTTTTTTTTGCTTTTATAAAAAGACGGCTTCGCCTTCGGCCTGGTTTTCCTTTTGTTCCTTTTGACCAAACTAATTATGTAATTGGAGCCTTTCTTTTTGTTGAACCCATCGCTCATTTTGGTTTTAATTTTTGGGCTATTCTATTCTTTTTAACTTTTTTTATTCATATTATTTTTAATCGGATTGGGTATAATTTAGGCTTGCACAAAGCAAAATGGTAATATAAGATAAATTAGCCTTCAAAAAAGGCATGAATTCATATTTTATGCAAAATATTTTTCAAATAATCTCTCAAGCTTTTATTATTAATGCCTCTAATTTGATTTGGGGTATTTTTATCTTACTGGCCGGATGGTTTGTTTCTGTTAAAATTAGAAACATGGCTATTGATATTTTTAATAAAATCAGACTCAACCAAATGGCAAAAACTTTGGGCTGGGAAACATTTTTTGATCGCTATGATGCTCATTTAAATATTGCAAAGTTTTTTGGGGCAATCATCGAAGCTCTTTTCCTTATTATGTTTTTTACGGTTTTCTTTGATATTATTGGTTTAAATCAGTTCAATTCGGTTTTAATGTCTATTATTAGCTTTTTTCCGAATATCCTGATTTCAATGATAATTTTCATTTTCGCGATTTTTATCGCCAGCTTTTCAAAAAAAATAGTTTTAGTTAGCTTGGAAAAAGAAAAAATAACTTATTCCGGAATTTTAGGAAATATTATTTCTTCTGCTGCTTGGATTCTAGCTGTTTTAGCAATCTTGTATCAATTAAATATTGTTCCTACCTTGATTCTTAGTATTTTTATTGGCTTCGTCGCCTTAATTGTTATTACTTTTGGTTTAGCTTTTGGGCTTGGCGGCAAAGATTTAGCAAAAAAATTATTAGAGGGGTGGGAAGAAAAAATGAAATGATAACAAAAGAGGAAACCCATTTCCTCTTTTTAACCTATGGAAACACTTACTTATCAGGAGCTGAAAAAAATGTTTGTTTTCTCTGCGGAAAAAGTAGAGAGAGACAAAGAACAAATAAATAAAATAAACGTCTTTCCTGTTCCAGACCAAGACACGGGAAGCAATCTTGCTGCCACGCTTATTGGAATAAAACAAGCAATTGCGGAAAAAGAATTCAAAGGAATGGAAGACTTTGGAGAAACGGTTTTAGACGCTGCCTTAACTGCAGCCCAGGGGAATACCGGCATAATTTATACTGGTTTTTTGGCTGGATTTATCCCTGCGCTTGATAATAAAGACCCTCAAGCCAAAGATTTAGGCAATGCTTTTACTAAAGGATATGAACGGGCCAAAGATTCTATTCAAAACCCAAAAGAGGGAACCATCTTAGACGTTATCAAGGCTTTTGCCGAAACCTTTAATCAAAGCGCTCAAAACGAAACTGATATTACCAAGCTATTTTTAGAGGCATTTAAATCTGCCAACACTGCTTTATTGGAAACACCAAATAAAATGGAAATTTTAAAAAAAGCCGGGGTAGTTGATGCCGGTGGCTTAGGTTTTCTTATCATCCTAGAAACATATCTTGATGTTTTACTAGAGAGGTCAGAGGCTTTTTCTGCTGTTAAACCAGCAATTCTTCGCGAAGAAGAGTCAGCAACAAAAAAGTTTGTTCAAATCTTGTCCAATCGCTACGAAGTTGTTGCTTTAATGCGCCGAACTGATACCAAAGAATCGGAAATGAGAAATCAGCTTAAAAATTTGGGAAACTGCCTGGACATTATTCAAATAGGCGATCGAACAAAAATTCATATCCACACCGACGATCCTTATGACGTTCGAGATATTATTTCAAAAATGGGAGCAGTGGAAAATCTTAGAATTCAAGATATGGCCATGGAAATAGTGGGCGAAGAATCGATTGTAAAAGATGTTTCTATTGGAATTGTAATTGACGAAAGAGCAGGATTAAGCCAAAAAATTATTCAGCACTATGATATTGAAGTTATTCCTTTTCGAATAAGCTGGCCCGAAGAACAACAATTAGAAGGTGAAAATGTTTGCGAAAAAATAAAACATGCTCAAAAAAAAGGGTTGCACAATCGGCCAAAAATAAATCCAATTTCTCCAGAATTTTTTATGGAATCATTTAAAAAACAACTGGAAAAATTTGAAAACGTTATTTGCATTGTCAGCAGTAGCAAACTTTCAAATAATTATCTTTCTGCCTTAAAAGCAAAAAGTATGCTAAGCTGGAATCAGAAAGAAAAGATTTTTATAATCGATTCACGACAAATAAGCGCTGGTCAATCCTTGGCAGTTTTAGAAGCAATTGAACTGATTAGAGAGCAAAGAAAAATAAAAGAAGTGGTCGCCAGATTGGAAAAAATAATTCCCCAAATTCATTTTTCTGGAATTTTAGAAAACGATCGCTGGGAGAAAAAGAAAAAATTACCTTCTTGGTTTCAAAAAGAATCTCAAAAAGAATATCTGCTTATCGAAACAAGAGCTGGCCGAATAATCCCAACCCAAAAAATCAGATCAGAAGATTTTGCCGGAATCCTTTTTAACAAAATAGAACGTTTCGCCCGCCGAGATTTGCAATCTGGAAAAAAAATACGAGCAGTTATTGCCCATGCCGACAATCCCGAACAAGCGGAAAAGCTAAAAGCTGGATTAAAAACAACAAAAAAGGCTGATATTTCTTTTATCGGAATAACTGATCCAGTAACCAGTATTAATGCCTGCCCTGAAAGTTTATTTGTGGGTTGGATAATAAAGTAATTTTATGCTTATGGAAAACTCTTTAGAAAATAAAAAAAATATTGGACTGATTGCCGATGAAATGGGAGACTTGCCCGAAGACATGGTTATGGCCAATGAAGTTTCGATTGTAAAATTTAAAATAGATTATGGAGAATTGGAGTCTTTTCCTGGAAACGTTTATCAAAAAATAAGAGAGGGGGAAAAAAGGGGATTGCCTTCACTATTAAAAACTTCCCAACCATCAATTAATGATTTTTTAAAAATTTTTAAAGAAAAGCTTCAAAATTTTGAAAAGGTTATTTGTGTCACTTTTTCTTCAAAAATATCAGGCGCTTATAACTCTGCTATTCAAGCAATTAAATTTTTACCAGCAACAGACCAAAAAAATATTTATGTTTTAGATTCTCTTCAAGGAAGCGGAGCCGAAGGATTGATTATTTTAAAAGTAGCAGAAATGATTAAAGAGGCTAAATTAAAATTCGAAGAAATTATTGAAGAAATCCAAAAAAATCTAAATAATTTCCGCTTAGTGGCCACTTATGACAAGCCTAAATGGATTGAAGCAAGTGGACGCTTGCCAAAATTTCTGCCTCTTGCCTTAAATCAAGCGGAAATTCGTAATATTAAACCTATTTTTACTATTAAAAACGGAAAACTAAGCATTATCGGCATTAAAAAAAATATCAATGGATTGGGCCAAGCAATTTTTGAAGAATTCAAAAAACAAACTACCAACATTACCACCAAAATCAAGGTGGCAATCAACCACGCCGACAATCCCGAACAAGCAGAAAGATTAAAAGGCTTAATCAAAACTTTACCAAACTGCGAAATTGCTTATGTAAATCTTGCCTGTTTCACTATTGGATCCCATACTGGTCCTGGAACAATGATTCTTTCCTGGCAACAATAAAATAAATATAATTTTATTAATAAATAAAAATATGAAAAATACTACCATAATCATCGGTGATAGCGCTCCTATGACGCCAGAAATAGTAGAAAAATTCGGATTCAATATAGTTGAATTCAAAATTGATTGGCCAGAAGAAGCTGGAATTTTTGGAAAAAATCTTTTTGAAAAAATGCGCGAAGCAAAAAGAATGAACGTTAAAACAACGCCCAAAACTTCTCAGCCTTCTATTGGCGCTTTTAAAAAAGCTTATGAACAAGCTTTTAAAAAAGCTCCCAATGTTTTGGCAATTACTATTAGTTCTGGAATTTCCGGTACTTATAATTCCGCGATCCAGGCAAAAAAAATGTTTAGCGCAGAAGAACAAAAAAGAATTTTTGTAGTCGATTCTTTTAATGCTGATGCTGCCGAAACAATGCTTGCAATCAAAGCTGCAGAAATGGACGAAATTGGCATGGAAGCTGAAGAAATTGCTAAAAAAATTGAAAGTTTAAAGCCTCAAACAAAATTATTTGGAATGATTGAAAGCCCTTATTGGCTTGAAGCCGGAGGCAGACTAAGCCATCCAATCGCCGTGCTTTTAGAACAAATGCAAAAAATAGGAATGAGACCGTTATTGTCAATTATTGATGGAGTAATTAAGCCAGCTAATTTAAAAATGCAGGCCAAGGATACGGCCAATGCTTTATTTAAACAAATCGAGGAGCTTGTTAAAGAGCCGTTAGCCCAAGGAAAAAAAATAAGCATCGGAATCTCTCATTCCGACACTCTATTCGAAGCAGAAAAATTAAAAGATTTAATTATTAAAAACTTTCCAGAAATAAAAATAGAATTTTTAACCACTATGGGTCCAGCCATTGGATCGCATACTGGTCCAGGAACTTTAATTTGTTGTTTTGTTGAAGATTAATAATATTATTTAAAAATATGGCCTTATTTCCAATTTTGTTAATTATTGCTATTTTCTCTTATCTTCTTGGCTCTATTCCTTTTGCACTTGTTTTCAACAAATTAATTTTTAAACAAGATCCTCGTCAAACTGGATCAAAAAATTTAGGAGCTTTAAATACTTTAAGAATTAGCACAGAAAAAAAAGGAAAAATAATTGGAGCCCTGTCTTTTTTAATTGTATTTCTCTTGGATGCAGGTAAAGGGGTAATTGCTGTTTTTTTCGCTCAAAAATTAGCCTTAGCCACAATTACTAATCCTCTTTTACTTGGCCCGGAAGGAACTTCTGTTATAATTTTAGTTGCTTCGATGGTTGCTGCTTTACTTTCAGTTGTTGGCCATAATTACTCGCTTTATCTTAAATTCAAAGGCGGTCGAGGAGCGGCAACCTTGTTTGGTATTACTTTATTTTTAAATTGCCAACTTGCTTGGCTTTGGGCTGGTATCGTTCTTTTAGTAATAATTATTGGAGAAATTTTAGCTGGCCATAAATTTAATAAAAAATTAATTCCCCAGGCTATAAATAATCAAATTTTGGGACGTTTGATTGGAGAAATCCTAGGCTTAGGATTAATTTATTTTCTTAATCCTTATATTTTTGCTATTGTTTGTTTGCCCTTATTGCCAGTGCTTTTAGCCCATTCTGATCGCCTAGAAGAACAAATGAAAAAAATTAAAGCAAAAAATTACTTAGCAAAATAAAATGCCTCAACTTTTATTATATTTTTGTTTTTTTGTTTTTTCTTATCTTTTGGGATCAATTCCTTTTAGTTATTTGATTACAAAAATTTTTACTAAAAAAAATGTTTTTGAATTAGGTTGGAAAAAAAGTTCGGCCAGCAATGTTATTAAAAACATTGGAAAATTACCAGGAATTTTAGCTTTTTTATTGGATGTTGGTAAGGGATTTTTAGTGGTTTATTTGGCTCAACAATTGCAATTTTCTTCTTTTCTTCAAGCCTTGGCTGGAATTTGCGCAATCTTAGGACACAATTGGTCTATTTTTGTAAAAGGCAAAGGAGGAAGGGGTTTGGCCACTTTAGTTGGCGCTGTAATCGGGTTTTCTCCTGTTTTTCTTTTTATTATTGTTATTCCTTGTATTATTTTTACTTTTATTTGGACTGCTTCAATCGGCACGATTTTATCTTTAGTGTTTGGAGTTTTTTTGGGTTTTGCTTTTGCAAAGTGGCAAGCGCCTGGATTTTTAATTTTGATTTCTCTTCTGCCAATTTTTATTAAACGACTAAGTCCGATTAAAGAAATAAATAACATTACTGATCAAGGGGAAAAAAGAGCATTAATCGAAAACAGACTTTTGTTTGATCAAGACACGGTTCCCAGCTTTCGCATTAAATTTTTTAAAAAATAGTTTTGACTTTTTTGTTAATAAGTTGTATTTTTTATATCTAATGCCCCCGTAGCTCAACGGATAGAGTTCTGGTCTTCGGAACCAGCGGTGTGGGTTCGAATCCTGCCGGGGGCACCCTAATACAAAAGATGGCTCCATGCCATCTTTTGTATTAGGATTGATTCGAAGCCGGAGGGCCGACGGACCCGAGGCAGGCCCTGAGGAATTTTCAGTAGAAAATTACCGAAGGGCGAATCCTGCCGAGATATTTTTGAAGGCGAATCCTGCCGAGATATTTTTGAAGGCGAATCCTGCCGAGATATTTTTGAAGGCGAATCCTGCCGAGATATTTTTGAAGGCGAATCCTGCCAAAATTCTTTTTAAAAGCAAATTTTTTAGCTTAATAATTCAAATACAAAGCCATAACAACGGCAAACAAAAAATAAACAAGTTTTACTAAAATTTTACCCAAAAACAAAAAAATAGTGGATTTAGGCTTTAAGTAGTCTTTTCTCTTGATTTTTTAAACAAAATAAACTATACTCAACCCAGAATAGCAACCTAAAAAAGATGATTTTTAATAAAAAATTCAAATATTTTTCTTTTCTTAGCCTTCTTTTTTTGGTTTTTGTTTCTTTTCCAATTATTGCTAATGCTGCCACTTGTCCAACCTGCGACTCAATTGTTTGTTGTGGAAACGAAGGCCAGCCTGCTTGTACTTTAGCGGATTTGTTTTGTTTAATCCAAAGCATAATAAATTTCATCTTATGGCAAGTAGTTCCGCCATTAATAGTGATTTGGTTTGCTTATGCTGGTTTTTTAATGCTTACCTCTGGAGGAGATCCTGGAAAAACAAAACAAGCCAAAGACATGGTTACCGCAGCTTTTATTGGAATAATTCTTGTTTATTCTGCTTGGATGTTAGTTTACTGGTTTATCAGCTTTATCGGAGGGCCAACTCAAAGTAATTGGCTATTGCAGTTTTTTACTACTCAAACCACTCCTTAATTTTAATAATAGTCTGGTTAATCTGAAATCAAGCCCCGTTAGCTCAGTTGGTAGAGCAGGAAGCTCTTAACTTCAAGGTCGTGGGTTCGAATCCCTCACGGGGCACAAACGAACACATGACAGGATAGAAAATATTGATTAATTTAAAACGCCGATTAACGAAAGAGGGATTCGAAGCCGGAGGGCCGACGGGCCCGAGGCAGGCCTAAGCGAAACTTCACCAGAAGTTTACGCGAAGGCGAAACCTCACGGGGCACAAACGAACACATGACAGTATAGAAAATATTGATTAATTTAAAACGCTGATTAACGAAAGAGGGATTCGAAGCCGGAGGGCCGACGGGCCCGAGGCAGGCCTGAGCGCAATTTCACCAGAAATTGACGCGAGGGCGAAGCCTCACGGGGCACAAACGAACACATGACAGTATAGAAAATATTGATTAATTTAAAACGCTGATTAACGAAAGAGGGATTCGAAGCCGGAGGGCCGACGGGCCCGAGGCAGGCCTGAGCGCAATTTCACCAGAAATTGACGCGAGGGCGAAGCCTCACGGGGCACACAAAAGACCACGACAAAGAACAAGATTGATAGATAAAAAATTAAACAAGGAAGAAAGGAAAAAGTATTTTTTAAAAATTAACAATTAAATATCGAAGAGACACCTGTTTTGGTTAAAAAACTAAAACAAGGCGCATAATAAAAAGTAAAAAAATAAAAAAATGTTATCACCAGAAGACAAAACAAGTATTATCGATAAGTTCAAGACTCACGAAAAAGATACTGGTTCGGCCGAAGTTCAAATCGCTTTATTGTCAAAAGAAATTGAAAGGCTATTAGAACATCTAAAAGAACACAAAAAAGATCTTCATTCAAAAAAAGGACTTTTGAAAATGGTTTCTAAAAGAAGAAAACTTTTAAAATACCTTCAAAAGACCGATGAGAAAACTTATAAAGAAATCACTAAAAAAATCGGCCTTAAATCTTAGGGCCGTATTTTTGTATTTGTAAAACTATGGAAACAAAATCATTTAAAAAGGAAATAAACGGCAAATTACTAGAAATAGAATTTAATGGATTGGCTGAAAGGGCAAATAGTTCTGTTTTTGTAAAATACGGGGACACTGTAGTGATGGCTAATTGCGTTATTGCAAAAAAAGAAATTGAAAATGCTGACTTTTTCCCTTTAACCGTGCTCTACGAAGAAAAATATTATGCTGTTGGAAAAATACTTGGCTCTCGTTTTATGAAAAGAGAAGGCCGTCCGTCAGAACAGTCTATTTTAACCTCCAGACTGATTGACCGAGCAATTCGTCCGCTTTTTCCATCTGATTTACATCACGAGGTCCAGGTTATTGTTACTTGCTTGTCTTGGGATCAAGAATCAGATCCAGCCTCTTTAAGTTTGCTGGCCGCTTCAGTTGCCTTGCTTTGTTCTGATATTCCTTGGCACGGACCAGTGGCTCCAATCAGAGTAGGGGAAAAAGACGGCCAGATAATTATTTTCCCAACCACCAAAGAAAGAGAAGAAGGAAATCTTGATTTAACAATTTCTGCCCTAAAATCAGAATCAGGAAAAGAAATTTTAGTGAATATGATTGAGGCCGGGTTAAAAGAAGTTTCTGAAGAAATGCTCTTAAAGGCTTTTGCCGAAACAAAAAAAATTCAAAAAGAACTTTTAGATTTTCAAGAAGACATTCAAAAACAAATCGGCAAAGAAAAAATAATACTTAAGGAATATCCGATTAATGAAGAAATAAAAAAAGAAGTAATTAATTTTCTTGGAGATCGCTTGGAAAAAGCTTTATTTAAAAAAACAGAAACTATTGAAGATTTAAAAAATGAACTAGCCGAGCATTTAAAAGCTTTGAATGATGACCCCCAACAATTAAGACAGGGTTTGAATATTTTCGAAGCAGAAACCGAAAAAGCCATGCATCGTGGAGCAATAAAAAATGGATTAAGAACTGATGGCCGAAAAATAACAGAGCTAAGAGAATTAAATTGTCAAACAGGATTATTCAAAAGAACCCATGGCACGGGATTGTTTACTCGTGGCCAAACCAAAGTTTTATCTTTTCTTACTTTGGGTGCCCCGGGAGATCAAAAAATTATTGATGAAATGGAAATCCAGGGTAAAAAAAGGTTTATGCATAACTACAACTTTCCTCCTTACAGCGTAGGGGAAACTGGACCAATGCGTGGACCAGGCCGAAGAGAAATAGGGCACGGAATGTTGGCCGAAAAAGCCTTGCGACCAATGATTCCTTCAGCCGAAGAGTTTCCTTATACGATCAGGGTTGTTTCTGAAGTTTTGTGTTCTAATGGATCAAGCTCAATGGCTTCAACTTGTGCTGCTTGTTTAGCTCTTATGGATGGGGGAGTGCCAATCAAAAGGCCTGTTTCTGGAATCGCAATGGGGTTAATGATGGAAATAAATAATGAAAAAAGCACAGAAGATAAAGAATATATTGTTTTAACCGATGTTCAAGGAGAAGAAGATCATTATGGCGATATGGATTTTAAAGTTGCTGGCACGGAAAAAGGAATCACTGCCTTGCAAATGGATATTAAAATAAGGGGAATTACTGATAAGATTATCAAACAAGCTCTTGAACAGTCTCGTCCTGCCCGAGAAGAAATAAGAAACACCATGGCTAATATTTTAGCAGAGCCAAGAAAAGAATTATCTCCTTATGCTCCAAGAATTTTTGTTATTAAAATAAATCCAGAAAAAATAGGAGAAGTGATTGGCACGGGCGGAAAAATAATCAATGAAATTATCGAAACTTGCAACGTGACTATTGATATCGAAGATTCTGGAGAAATATTTATTACTTCGGAAAATCAAGAATCAGCCCAAAAAGCAATTGAATGGATAAATAACATTGTTAAAGAAGTAGAAATAGGTGAAATTTATCAAGGAACAGTAAAAAGAATAATGGATTTTGGCGCGTTTGTTGAAATTCTTCCTGGGCAAGAAGGCTTAGTTCATATTTCTCATTTGGACAATAAACGCGTAAACAAGGTAACTGATGTTGTAAAACTAAATGATGTTATTCCAGTAAAAGTCATCTCTATTGACGAACAAGGCAGGATTAATCTATCATTAAAAGAAGCAAAGAAATAATTTAAAAATCTCGCCTATTTTTCCATGGAGGAAAATATTTTCACAATAGAAACCACCAAAATAAGGACGATGAAAAAAGACATTAACGCCGCGCAAAGAGAACAGGCTAATGCGCAGGGTGTTTTTTTGGACACAAAAAAAGAAAATGTTAAAAACCAACTGGAAAAAGAAAAGGCCGCTATTGCTGCTTTGGCCCAAAAAGAAAAAGAGATTGAACAAAAGCAGGCTCTAGAGGAAAAAAATCTTAGCTCAACAAAAAAAGATATGCCTGTTATCGAGGGGAATGCGATTATTGTGCCAATGGAAAAAAGAAATCAAATAAAAATAAATGTAGCCGAGGGGGATAGCGAAGAAGAAAAAGAACTAGCCCCTCACATTGAAGAAAAAATTGCCCCAACCAATATAGAATCTATTTTTGAAGAAAGCGAGCCAGAGCCAAAACTGCCGATACCAGCTTTTATTCCGCCCCAAAAAGATTTAATCAAGCAAGAAATTAAAGAAACTGCCCCGAAAGAAAAGGTGTTAATCAAAGAAAACACTCCAGAAGAAATTAAAGAACCTGAAGCAAGGCCAAAAGAAATTCAACAAGAAACGGAAACTCTTGATTTTGTTGAAGAAAATCAAGCTTTGGCCGAAGATTTAACAGGCCTTGAACAAGAATTGCCTAGTCTTTCAAAAAACTATCCCGAAACTGGTCTCACTATTGATGATTTAGAAAATATGGAATTATCAGAAAGCGATCACGAGCAGATAGATATTGGAGAAATTCCGGGATTAGAGCTAGATGATGAAATAAAAGAAGAGCAAGAGCTGCGCAGCGTTGATCTGCCTCAAAAAGATTCTTTGGAAGAAAAAAGCCAAGAAGAAAAAATAATTTCCTTAGAACAACTAAAACCTGAAAAAACCGAGGAAGACGTAAAAAGCAAAGAAAAAACCGAGGAAGACTTTCTTTTAAGAGACGAATTTATCTTTTCAAAAAAAGAAGAAACTCAAGAAGAAAAATTAAGAAAACTAACTGATCTTGTTTTTGAAATAGAACAAAATATTATTCAAATCAATGATGAAAAAATTCCTTTCGAAGAAAAAAGAAAAGATATCGAAAGAGAAATAGATAAGGCTCGCCAGCGATTGGATTTGATTTTAGAAAGAAAAAAAAGAATTGAAGAGCTAAAAAAGACCACGGAGAACAAAGAGGAATCCGCAGAAACAGCTGAAGAAAAAAGAAATATGGAAAAAGAGCGCTGGAAAATAGAAGACGAAAGAAATGCGGTAGAACAAGAAAAAAATAAAAAAGAAGATGAAATAAAATCATTACGCCTTCAATTAAATGAATTTAATCTTAATTTTGAAAAAATTCTTTCCCGAGAAAAAGAACTTAATATGGAGCTTGATCTTTTAAAAAGAGACAAAGACCATTTGGTTTTAAACGAAGAAAAAGAAAAATTATTGGAGAAACTGGAAAAATCTCAAAAAGAAGCAAATAGCATAAAAGATTTAATGAACGATAACACTTCTCAAAAAGAAGCAATTGATAAAAAAATAAATAAAATAAAAGAAGAAGAGCAAACAATTGAAGAAGAAATAAAAGTTTTAGAAAAAAGAACTGATTTAACGGTTCCAGAGGCAGAATTGAGAAAATTAGAAGCGCAAAGAAAATCAGCCGAAGAAAAAAGAAGAAAAACAGAAGAGCAGAGATGGCAAGCAGAAGATGATTTAAACAAGGCTGAGGCTTTGCGTTTGGAATTAAGAGAAAAATACCAATCTTTTGCCTCCGAAGCTAATATGCTAAAAGAAAAAATTACCGAGATAAATAAAAAAATGAATAAAAACGATTAATTTCGAAAATGGAAAAAGAAAAGATTGACAATCTAAAAAAAGATTTAAAAAGTATAAAATTAAAAATAGAGGTTCTAGAAAAAGGGCTTGATTCGTTCAATTTATCGGCTGAAAAAGATTCTTCAAACAACTTAAAACACAGCCTTCCCCAAGGAATGTCCTTTGAGGATAAGCGTAAAGAAATAGAAAATGAAATAGAAAAAGCAGAAAAAAGGTTAGAATTGCTTTTTGAAAGAAAAAAAAGAATCGAGCAGCTAAAAAAAGAAATCGAATCTAAAGAGGCAAAGGCAAAAACCCCAGAAGAAAGAAAAGACGCAGAGCAACAAAGAAGAATTGTCGAAGACGAAAGAAACTTAGTAGAAGAAAATTTAGCTCAAAAAAAAGAAGAGGTAAAATTAATGAAGCTTCAATTAAAAGACTGGGATAAGTTTTATTATGAAAAAACCGAATGGAATCCTGATTTTGAAAAAAGCCTTGACTCTCTTGTTTTAGAAGAAGAAAAACAAAATCTAATGCTTGATTTGGAAAAAATTCAAACCCGAACCACTGGGCTAAAAAATCTTTTACACGACACCGCCGCCCAACGAGAAGTTTTAAATAAAAAATTATCGGAAATAAACAAGGCCGAGGAAATGGCAGAGCAAGAAATTAAATCATTGGAAGAAAAAATAAATTCTACTTCTTCGGAAGAAACTAGAGAAATAGAAGCTCTCAGAAGATCAACAGAAGAAAAAAGACGAGAGCTTGAACAGGCCAGATGGGAGGCAGAAGATGAGCTAGATCACCTGGAAAACGTTTACACCAAGCTAAAAGCAGAATACCAGGTTATGCCTTTGGATATTAATAATATTAAAGAAAAACTAGCTCTAATAAATAAAAAAATGGATGAACAGATTTAAAAAATGAGCCTCTTAAAAAAAATACTGATTCGCGCTATTTATCTTTTGGTAATAATAATAATTATTTTTTTAATTATAAAATAAAAATGGATCAAGCTTTAATACAAGAACTAAAAAATCAATTGGAAATTAAAAAATTGGAACTGGAAAAAGAATTAGAATCAATTGGGCAAAAATCTCAAGAGGGGAGCGAGCATTGGGAGCCAAGTTTTCCTAATGACGACACAAATACTGATATTGACGACGAAACAACAGAGGTAGAAGATTTTGAAAATATTTTGCCGGTTGGATATGTTTTAGAAGAAGATTTAAAAAATATAAATTTGGCTTTAAAAAAAATAGCCGACAACACTTACGGCAAGTGCGAAAATTGCAAAAAAGAAATTTCCGAAGAAAGGCTAAAGGCTTTTCCCGAGGCAAGATTCTGCAATGAATGCAGTGCTAATAAATAAATATGTGTGCCAAGGTTTTTTCTTCGGCCATTTTAGGAATATCTGCCCAAATAATTGAAGTGGAGGTAGAGTGCACCAATGGATTAAGATCATTTAGTGTTGTTGGTATGGCTACCAAGTCTGTAGATGAATCAAAAGAAAGAGTAGACTTGGCTATTAAAAATACTGGAATCAAAAGCCCAACCGAACAAACCCAAAAAGTAGTTGTTAATTTAGCGCCCGCGGAAATAAAAAAAGAAGGGGCGCTTTTTGATTTACCAATTGCCTTGAGCTATCTTTTGTCTTCAAAGCAATCCTATTTTAATCCTGATAAAAAAATGATTATTGGAGAGCTTTCTTTGGACGGACGACTAAAATCAATTAAAGGAGCTTTGATTATTGCCAGCGAAGCTAAAAAACAGGGCTTTGAAGAAATAATTCTTCCCAAACAAAATAGCCAAGAAGCAGCGTTGGTAAAAGGAATTAAAGTCTTTGGATTTGAAAATTTAAAACAAGTTATTTGCCATTTAGAAGAAACAAGAATAATACCCGAAACTATAATTAATGATTCTGAATTGCGCCTTGGTGAAACAATAGAACAAGGGGCAAATATCGGCTGGGTTCAAGGCCAAGAATATGCAAAACGCGCTTTAGAAATAGCAGCTGCCGGTGGGCATAATTTACTTATGGAAGGGCCTCCGGGCACAGGCAAAACTTTGCTGGCTAAATCTTTTGCTCGGCTTCTTCCTTTTTTAAACCAAGAAGAATCTTTAGAGGTAACAAAAATAAACAGCTTAATCGGAAGCTTGCCCATTGATTACCCTTTGATTGTTTCCGCGCCCTTTCGCTCTCCACACCACACTTCGTCTGAGGCTGCTCTCTTGGGCGGAGGAAACCCGCCTTTACCAGGAGAAATAACTTTGGCGCACAAAGGTGTTTTATTTTTAGACGAATTGCCAGAATTTCATCGCGATGTTTTAGAGTCTTTAAGACAGCCCCTAGAAGAGGGGGAGATAAACATTTTAAGAGCAAAAACAAAAATAAGTTTTCCAGCTCAATTTATTTTAATTGCCACGGCCAATCCTTGTCCTTGCGGTTATTATGGAGATCCAGAAAAAACCTGTACTTGCTCTGCTTCCCAAATTCAAATGTATCGTCGAAAATTATCAGGACCATTGATGGATAGAATTGATATGTTTATTAATGTTCCTCGGATAAATTTTGATAAATTAAATGCTGAAGAGAATAAATCCTTGGAAAAAGAAATTAAAACCAGAGTTAAAGATGCTCGGAAAATCCAAGCTAATCGCTTTAAATATTCTCAAATATTAAAAAATTCAGAAATGCAAATTCCAGAAATCAAAACTTTTTGTAGTTTTGACAATGACTCGAAAAACCTTTTAAAACAAGCTGTTGATTCTGGCAAACTTTCTCCCAGGGCTTATCACCGTGTTTTAAAAGTAGCCCGAACAATAGCGGATTTGGATGCTTCGGAAAATATTCTTTTCTCTCATATTTCCGAAGCTTTAATGTATCGAAAAAAATAAAAAAACGCCTCTTTTAGGCGTTGTTATTTTTTAAAAAATTAATAAGAAACTTTTGTGCCTACTTTATATTTTGTCAAAGGATTGGTTGTGCCTCGAACATCAAAATGCAAGTGAGATCCATTTCCGCCCAAACTAATTACTCTTCCAGTATTACCCATATAGCCAATAATCTGACCTTGCGTTACTGTTCCGCCAACAGTTAAACCCTTTGCAAACGCATTCAAATGGGCGTATAAGGTGACAACACCATTTGGATGAGCAATTGTAATATAATTGCCATAAGGCCAAACATTTTTCATAATTTGAATCTGTCCTCCAGCAGCAGCCAGGATTGGAGTTCCAATAACATTAGAAATATCTATGGCATTGTAATAACTTCGGCCATTAGAAACATAAGAAAAATGAGCACCTTGAGAAATCGTTCCCACAGCTGGCACGATAAAATAAGAATCAGATAAAGTTATTTGCGTGCTCGATCCAGCGCCAGAAACATCCTTAACTTGTGGTTTAGCTACTTGTTTAATTGGCATTTTTCCTCCTGGAATAATTAAAATATCTCCCACATAAATATCTCCGCTTTCCGACAAACCGTTAAAATCAATAATTTCTTGTTCATCTGCCTTATAGATCAAAGCCAAAGATTTCACAGTTTCTCCTTTTTCCACCATATGCATTATGCCATTAACAGGCAAAATCATTAATTCCTGTCCTGGAACGATTCGGCTGGTTGTTAATTCATTTGTTAAAAGAATGGTATCTATAGAAATATTGAATTTATCCGCAATTTCAGAAAGAGTTTCTCCTTTTTCTACTATATATTTAACAATAGATCTAGAATTTTCAGAACTACTATCATCAACCAATAACACGCCTAAATTTTGAGAAGAAATAAAAACAGGGGAGGGTATTGCGCTCACAATACTATTTCCCCCGATAATCAAACTAGGTGCGGCTTGTGCTCCAGGCTCAATATTGGTAAAATTATTATAAGATTTAGCAAAAATACTGGTCTGTTCTTTATTTAAAGGCAAAACAGCAAAAACACCATAAGCAAACAAAGCTAAGACAATTAAACAAAAAAATCTGCCCTTTGGGCTTTTTAAATAGCTTATTAATCCTGATTTTTTAAGGATTTTAAGCGCAAAAGATGTTTTTTTTGATTTCTTTAAAATAAGCCTTGAAAATAAAATAATAAATTCTCACCATTAAATCGACACTATCTACGTATTATTAAGTTTACCTTGTTTTAAGCCTATGTCAAGCAATTTTTCCACTGAAAAAACGTTCTTAAATAAGGCCTTTTCTGGTCCAATTTTAGCTAAAAAATCACTTGGCCAGAATTTTTTACAAGACAAAAATATTATTAATAAAATAATCGCCTCAGCTGGAATCACCAAAAATGATAATATTCTGGAAATTGGGCCAGGCCAAGGGGCTTTAACTTTTTTGTTGGCTTATCATGCAAATAAAGTAATTGCTATTGAAAAAGATGATAATTTAAGCCAATTATTAAAAAAAACGATCCAAGATTTAAAAATTAATAATATCGAAGTTTTCAATTCTGATATTATCAAAGAATTAAAACAGGGGAGAGAATCAGAAGCAATTAAAAAATTAGGCCGGCATTATCGGGTTATTGCCAATATCCCTTATTATCTTACTGGGCTTTTAATCAGGCTTCTTTTAGAGTCCACTCCTCAGCCAGAAAACATTACTTTAATGGTCCAAAAAGAAGTGGCACAAAGAATTGTTGAAGCTCCACCAAAAATGAGTCTACTTTCTGTGGCAGTTCAATATTATGCTAATCCAAAAGTCTTATTTTACGTCTCCAAAACCTGCTTTTGGCCACAGCCCAAAATAGACAGCGCAATCATCAATTTAGAAACTAAAAAATCCCATACTTTAGAGGCTCAGCTTTTTTTCAAAATTATTAAAGCTGGGTTTTCTTGCCCGCGAAAACAATTATTAAATAACCTATCTTCGGGTTTAAAAATAAGCAAAGAAAAATTAAAAAACCGCTTTTTGGAAAACGGTTTTAATCCTTTGCGCCGAGCTGAATCGCTATCAGTAGAAGAATGGGAAAATTTATTAAAAATTATTTACCCGGCAAAATCGTAAAATATAAAGGTTTTGTATTTTTTCTATCCTCTATATTATAAACCTTTCCATAGGTAATAGAATTAATACAATTACTTAATCCTTGTTTTCTAAATAATTGGCAATTCCCATCTTTGTCTTTTAGTAATAAAATAGTTCCTTCACTTATTTTCGCTGACAAAATAGTGTCTCCATCTTGGGGCATTGTTTCGCAAACTTCAAATTTAAATTCTTTTTGATATTCTGGAACAACGCAATAATTTGGCTCAATAAATGATTTTGTTGAATCATCCCAAATAGAATCTTTTGATTCACAATTTGTGCCATTATAAAGCACAACCTCGGAAAGGGGAGTGGCTGGGTCAATTTTTAAAATATAAATAGAAGAAACTTGGCCGATTCCAGAAAATTCATCGCTCTCATTAACTCGGACGCTATTTTCTTCGGAATTGTTCGGACTAACTTCGTTTATATTTGATAAATCATTCATTACCCAAGAGCACTTTCCAGTATAATTATCACCAGAAAAAAGCACGGCCCCATACTTAACAAATCCTTGTTCTGATGGTTGAACTATTTTGATTGATGCGGTTTTTTTATCAAACCCATTATTGCCTAAAGCTGGCTGACTATTTAATAAATATAAAGGCGATTTTCTATTATCAAGTTGATAATCAGGGGCATTATAAAGATAAACCCCTGGCCTTTGCCAATCAAAAGAAATCGAACTGCTTTTGGCAATAAAAATATTGCTTCCGTTCATCACTTCTTGAGGAGTTCCGGAAAAATCTTTTTGCGGGAAAACAAATATTCTTGGCAATTCTGATTCGCTGGAAAGCCATTTTATACTAGCTGTATTTTGAGGAACTTCGGTCATATCTCCAGCAATATTCTGTTCTTGCCCATTTTCGTATTGTAAAATTATTCCTCCGGAATATTGCCCTGGATTCAAGCTTTCTAAGGTATTTTTATTAATTCCGGAATTAATCGTGTTTAAAATCATTATTGAGCCGAATAAAACAATAAGCCCAACAAAAGATCTTGTTATTTCTCTTTTTGCTTTTTCTATTTTCCCGATTTCTCCCTTGGAAAGAAAATAGGAGATAGCTCCAAAAATAAGAACAAATGAGGCTGCTACCATTCCAAAAAATAAAGCAAAATTAAAAAAATAAACAAAATAATTAGTAAACGTAGGATTAGCAGGTAAAGACACTCCGCCAATTGAAGGATAAGTAATTTCCATTGCCCAAGCATTATTGCTATAAAACAGTCCCAAAATAAATAAAAATAAATTGTTTTTTTCCATAAATTTAATCTATTGGCAAAAATTCAAAAATATCAGGATTGCTAACGCTAGTTTCTAAAATTGAACAAACGCAATTACCAGAACAAAAATCTTTTTTATCAAAATATTGACATTTATTCCCTTCAACTAAAACCACGCCGACAGGGCCATTAATTTTAAATGATTTTATTTTAAAGTCTTGGCCACAAGCTGAATCTAAATAAATTCCCCAAGGATTTTCATAAATTTCTTGTTCGCAAGATTTTTGTTCGGGATCGCTTTCGTTTTTTTGACAATTAAGAGTATTATAAAAAGTTACTGTCCCACTTACTTCCGTGCTTCCTGTTGTAGTGTATTTAAAAGCAATGGCTGAGCTTACATTATAGCCAAAAGGAATTAATGGCTTGCCTAATTGTCCCTCTTGATTCAAATCAGAAAATCCAGTCCCGGTTCCTCCAGTTGGAAAAAACTCCAAACATGTTCCTCTAAATTCAGGCTCGGAAAAAAATACTGCTCCGGGCGTAGTTCCTAAAAATCCAACATGATTTTCTGGATCGGCTATAGTAAATCGCGGGGCAATAATTTGAACTGATTGAGTTTTATGAAAAAAATTAGGATTAGTTTTAGAAAAATCATTAACACTGCCTGTTAAGAAAAATGGAGAAATCGACCCATCGCCAACTTCAAAATTAGGCTTGTCGTATAAATAAATTCCTTCTCTTTTTTCAATTATTTTATAAGATTTTAACTTTGTGCCATCAACAGTTGGACTAAGTGCTAAGTCTTTTACTTCTGCTTCGGGATTAGCTGGATCAGGAAAAAGCTTAATCGGCGACCCTTTAAAGCCAGATTCAACAAATCCCCAAATTTCTTTTAAGCCATCGTATTTTGTAATCACAATACTTTCTCCTTCTTGTAATACTAAATTATCATTAGCCATTGGAATAGACATTTCCAACGTTGTTTTTGCCTTTTCATTTATTATTTTCGTAACTGTTACGCAGATTGGAACGTCTTTGCATTCTATTGCTTTGATTGGAGTATTAACTAAAGATTTATTAACCGTATTTAAGATTAAATGGCAAGAAAATAAAACAATCAAACCCACAAAAGCTCCCAAGGCTTGATTTCTGGCTGAGCTTATTTTCGTGGGTATTCCTCCACTGTTTAAAAAATTAAAACCAGCCATTACCAAAACAATAAATGCGATTATCGCTCCTAGGCTCACTAAAACATAAAACATATAAACAACATACTGGTCTGGGGTAGATTCATCGGTAATGGTTATTTTTTGGCCATCGATGGTTGTTATTTCCGGATATTGAGTTTCCAAAGCAGAGCAGGGCTGGATTAAAAAAACTGCTAATAATAAAACTCCGAAAATAATTATTGATGTTTTTTTCATATTGGCTTTTTATTATAATTTTTTTTCATAAGGAATGATTATAAAATTATTGATTTCCGCTTTTCGAAAAAATATATTATCACTAACACAATTTCCGCTAATAAGATTTGGACTATCAATATCAAAAAAATTGCAATATCTTTTGTTTGATGATTCCGCAATCATCAAAACACCCGATTCTTCTGATATTTTAACAGACAAAACATCTCCCGCAGATATTCCCGAACACGCAGAGATTGGAATTTTTTGCAATTTAAATAATCCTTCAAAAGGGGCAGAACACTCACTTAGCTGGCTTGATGTTGAGCCCAGGGGAATATAACAGTTTAGGGTGTTATAAAAAGTTATCCCTGGATTATGGTTTTGAGCCAAAAAAGAATCTGAGCTTTTGAAAATCAAAATCGATCCGCTCTCTCCAGAAAAAGACGGATCATCTTCTTCGATTACATCGCTACAATCCGGGCTGGGAAGCTGAGGATAAAAATTATAATCATAGCTGTTATTATATTTTTCCAAAGCAAAAACTATTGCATAATATTTAAAATTGTTTTCATTAAAAATTTGAATTGATTTTGTTTTATCTTTAAATCCCTCCAAACTAACAGCACTAGTTCTTAAAAATAGGGGAGGGTTTTTACTGGCTTGATAATTAGGGGCATCGTATAAATATATTCCTGGCTGTTTTACATAAGCCCTGATTGATTTTATTGAGCTATCAATGGTTATTTCTCCAGGCAAATCATTACTCAAATTAGATTCATCGTCATTTCGATACCCTTGAACTAAAATGGGAGTACCTTGAAAATCAGGCTCGGAAAATCCCCAAATTTCTTTTAATCCTTTAAACCTTTTAATTACTATCACTTCGTTTGATGCTAAATTTAAATTAGGACTATCTGGCAAAGAAGAAGAATAGGTTATTTTTTGATTTTCACTTCCAGAAAAATAGCGAGCAATACAAATATCAGATTGATTACAATCAATTTGTTCTATTTTTACATTTTTTATTTCCGTATTTACCACATTTAAAATAAGATAAGCGCCAAATAAAATCAATAATCCAATTAAAGCATTTTGCGCTTTTGTTTTGGCTTCAAAAAATTTCTGGGGAACGCCATGCGAAAGAATCATCTCTACTCCTGCCCAAACAATCGCTCCCAAAGCAATGACTGTTGCTAGACCAGAAAGAAAAGCGAACAAATACAAAAAATATTCTGTGGCCGTGCTACTGGCAGTAATAGCTATGGTTTTATTAAAAGAAATTGGGATTGGAGGATAAATATTTTCCAAAGCACCCAAAACTATTTTAGGGTAAAAAAGAAAAACAAATAATATTATTTTGGTAATGATTTTTTTCATCTTTTTTTTATTGAGGCGCTCCAGAACAACAATAAAAATCATTTATTAAGTTATGTTCTTGAAGAATTGATTGGCAGCCATCAACTCCTTTTTTGTTTTTGTTTTCAAGACAATTTTTTCTTTCTTGGGCAGTTAAAACTCGGCTATTCAAAGGATAACAACCCCACTGCGATTCTGATTTTGTTTCTGATAAAAATGAATTAGCTAATGGAAATTCTGGATAAATCCGATAAGCACCCAAAATTTGAGCATCAATCCCTTCTTCGCAAGTAAACAAATAAACCGTGGCTGCCGCTGGCTTGTATTGCTGGCCATAACCTTGAATACATTGATTAAAACGAGAACGAGTAATATTTAATAAATCCAATAAAGTAAATCGATTAACATCAAGAGGAGATAAATCTATTGCATTTTGATAATTCCATAATCTTTCTCGCCATTGTTCTATTCTTTGTAAAAATCCAGGCACATCGTCTAAACAAGCTTGGTCAGTGGTTAGCTCCTCTAATCCAACCCAAGAAGGATCTCCCACTCTTTTATATATCCTGGATTGCTGGGTTTTAATTTCATTGTATGGGCAAACATAATATGCTTGATTGTCTTTAATTTTTTCTGGCCGAATGATTGGACCGCTTAAATCAACTTTTCGGCTAATTTTAATTGATGATTCTCCGGTTTCAAAATCAACCGAACACTCAGCATTGAATTCAGAAGAAATATTAGCCATTAAGTCATCAATATATCCTTGAAGCTCATTGGTGTTACCAACGTAAAGGCTGCAACAATTTAATCCATCATAAATTAGCTCATCTTGCCCTTCGCCAAGATCGTTGAGCCAAGTAATTTCTTTATTTAAATTATTTTTATAATTATCTTTAATTAAATCTCTCTCTTCTTCGGTTAAATTGGTATAACCTTCTTCGCAAGAAATTACATTAGAAGTATATTTTGGGGTTATTCTAATGGTTTTTCCATTACAAGAAGCAATATTCCACCAACCGCCTAAATTTGTAACAACTTTAGCGCTTTTTATACAATCTTTGGCAATTGATTTTTCTATTAACTGATAACAATCACTATCTTCTGTAAATTCTCCATTATTCAATTGGTCTATTGTGCAACTTAATGGCTCGTTATTTATCGGATTATAACATTGGCTTGAACCAGTATTATGAGCACAAGTACAAATATATCCTGCTTCTAATAATTGTTTATCGTAACGATATTCATAATTATTTAATATTTTTTGAACATCGTTTGTAGTGCAAACTGCTCCAAAAGAACCTTCCCGCTGGCTACCATAAATTAAAGTATTGCAAACATGGGTGCCATCAAGAGCATCTAGTGTTAAATATGATAATCCTTGTTCACAACCACAATGTTCTCCGCCGATAGTAAGCAAAGGGTTTTTTAATAAATAAGATGAAGTATAGTTATTCGCTGGATTAGATACATAACATCCCTCTTGCGAAGGCATATAATTAAATGGATTTAATACTCCGGCGGCATCAAAATCATAATTTCTAAAAGATGACCATTCTCCCGTAGGAGACCCATCTCTTACACAATAATATCTTGCTGAATCTATGGCTTGGGTTGCTCCGCAATCAAGGCATCCAAATTCACAGATAACTTGTTCTGATGTTTTACAATCAGTGCAGGGTGGCGCTCCGCAAACCTGAAACGGCTCTTCGCAGGTCGGCCCGATTTGAGGTTCGCAAATATTGGTATTATTACAACCAGAAGAACAGTTGCATTGTTCTGGTAAATAATTCGCCAATTGATCGGCTGAATCAATCACATTATTTATTTCTTCGGCTGTATTGTCTAAAATTAAATTTATTTGTTCTACATATTCAGTCATTCCATCGGCTAATTGCCCGATTGGAATACTAGAGATTGCTGTTCCTTTTTCAATTTGTTCTTGGTCGGTTTTTTCCGAATCTTTTAAGGTGCACTGATTATTGGTGGGGGAGTTATCAATAATTCCCGCCTTAGCTGAGGCTGGATATTTATTCGGGTCAGTAGTTCCAGGATAAGACAAAATATATAAAGTATCTGGATCTCCGGCATTATATAAATCACTTTGAATAGCTGTTTTTCCTAATTTATTGTTCCAAATTCTTTTTGCAGAAAAAGGCCAGCCATCAGCATACTTGTCGCTGGTATATTTATTATTATCAATTTCCGAACTTGGAGAGGTTGTTGGCACCTGGCCTTCTCCTTGGGTTGCAAAAGATTCATAATTTTGGCCAGGCAAAAAAGCATATCCTGATTCTTTTAACTTTACCAATTCTCCCTGAATACAAACATTGTTCGCATTATATTTTTTACAAACAAAAGAATGATAAGTAGAAGGGTCATATCCAGTAATTAAAGGTTCTTTAACCACGTTTTCCGCGCTAGTTTCTTGAAGGTTTTGAAATTCGGCTAAAGACAAAATATTTTTTGTTTTATCCGCATTAATATAATTCTTAGCAATTTGTAATTCTGCTAAGCGATTATTGAAATAAGATTTGAAACTATTAATTCTAACAAGAGCACTGCTTTCTATCGCCCCAGTAAAAGTTAAAAATTGAGCTTTATAGGTTTTGCCGTCTGGTCCTGTTTTTTCTATTATTTTTAAAGTATTGGTTTCTTCGTCAATAAAAGGGGCAATGTCTGGACTATATTCATAAATACCAGCGCATTTCAATCCTAAATCCAGTCCCTTGCCATAAATCCTAAAATTCATTTCCTGGCGAGCACAATCAATTTGTTGACGATTAGCACAAGGATCGTGATCAATATAAACATTAGCTAAATAAAAAGGACTAGAAGGCTGATCTTGACAACCAGCGTCGTCTCCTCGAGGCCCTCCGCAACACTTACATTTCCAGTCACAATAAGTTCCATCTATTTCATAACTTCCTCCTTCTTCATCATAACAAGTAACCTTTGTATCTGTTGTTTTACATCCTTGTGGCCAAGTTGTTTCTGGAAATGATTTATCTGGCCACTCAACACACGGTTCGCAACTACATCCTGTTCTAATAAATTTTTTCAAAGCATTGATCGGGCCTTCGGTATTGGCAATAGCACCATTACAAATCGACTGATTTCCATTGAACCAGCTAATTTTTGCGATTGTGGCTTTTAATAAATTGTCCATGCAAATCGATAAATCCATACCTTCAACCATATCTTGATTGTCGATTTTATCATCATTATTACGGTCAATGGTGTTTCCTTCTTCATCATATAAATAACATTTTTCTTCTGTTTTTTTGTTAAGCTGGGAATAATTAAAATACTGATTTTCTGCTGTGGAAGATGGCATTAAAATTGCTTCAATTATTGAACCTAAAGCAATCTCTTTATAAACGACGTCTTTTGATTCAACCTCTTTATTGTTAGAAAAAATTTTTTCTCCATATTCTAAAATTGGAAGATTTATTTTTGTTAAATCAGGATTCACAACCATTAAGATAAAATAAGCGCCCAAAAGAATTGTTAGTCCTAAAAATGCTGCCTTAATTCTATCTTTGGCTTCATTTATTTTTGCCACATTTCCTTTGGATAAAAAAATGCTCATTCCTTGATAAATAATCGCGACTACAGCCACTACTCCGCCGGAATAAACCAAAAGATTAAAAAAATAAACAAGTAATCCGGTTCCTTCTTCTGGAGAAAATCCAGGAAGGGAAGGATAAGAATTTTCCAAACCATTAGCGCCAAAAACAGTCAGAGGCATCAAAAGCAATAATAAATTAATTAATCTAATTTTTTTATTTTTATCCATTTTCTTTTTTCGCTGGCAATAATTTTATTTTTATTATTCTGCTTCTATTAATTCGCTTGTTTCTTGTTCAGATTTTTGATTATCTAAAATAGTTTGAATAACAATTAGACTATAGCCAGGAAAAATTCCTCCCAAATAGGGGACTAACTCTAATGTGCCATAGCCGAGCAAACGAAATAATACTTTTTTTACTACCATTGGATCCTTTCTTTTTATCATAATCCAAACCGTTAAAATCGGAGTAATGGCCATATCGGTTATTCCACAATCATCCAACCCAAATAAAAGCAAAAGAATGCCGATTAAATCTCCCATAATCGCCAAAGGAAGAATCATAATAACTTCTGGGCTGGCTTTCAAATTAACCTTCATGAACCTATTTTTAATTTACCAAAAATTTAATTAATGTTATAATAATTATAACATTCACTAATACGCAAGTAAATATGAATTTTTTAAAAAAAATATCTTTTCCTAAATCAATAATTATTTTTTTAAGTCTTCTTGTTTTCGCTGGTTTATTTTTTCCTTTTTTTACTTCCGCTATTGAGATTTTTGGTGTTGATCCTTTCGCTTTTATACAAGACTATAAAGACAATCTTGCCCAAGCTATTTTGGGATTCCTTTTCAGTATTTTGATGACTATTCCGCTTTTTGTTTTAAATGTTTCTCTTGATTTACTAACCTGGGTGGCTGGTGGAAATTTTTTAGCTGTTTCTTTTACTGGATCAGAAAATATAATTGTTTCTACTGGTTGGGGATTTGTCAGAAATTTAGCTAATGTTGTTCTTATCTTCGGCTTGGTTATAATCGCACTAAGCATAATCGTGGGCTATCAAGAAACACGAGCTAAAAAAACATTAGTTAATTTTATTTTAATCGCTGCTTTAATAAACTTCACCCCAGTAATTTGCGGATTAATTATTGATTTGGCCCAAATGATAATGGATCTTCTTTTAAAGGGCGGAGTGCCTCCCACTTTTGTTAATCTTTTTTCCCAAAAAATATCATCTTTTAATGGCGCTGATCTTGCAACATTATTTGTTTTAACGATTTTTGCTATTTTTGCTAGTGTAATTTATTTACTTTTTGCTTTATTATTTTTAGTAAGAATTGTAATGCTTTGGGTGCTGGTAATTTTATCTCCCATTGCTTTTGCTAGCAAAGTTTTACCAGAGTCAAAATATTTTTTAAAAATATTTCCGCGGATTTGCACTTGGGATGGCTGGTGGGATGATTTTCTCCAGTGGTGCTTTTTGGGAATTCCGGCGGCTGGGGCAATCTTTTTATCAAATTTAGTAATGTTTCATATTGCTTCAGACTCAAGTCAAATTATTAATCCACCGTCTGGAAATGTTTTAAATGGCACGTTTGGATTGCTTTTTGCTTATCTTATTCCTTTTATTGTTTTGATTGTCGGATTTTTCACCACTCTTGATTCTGGTGGACCAATGGGAGCAAAAATAAAAGGCATGGCCAATAAAGCGATTGGAACCACTAAGGGGGTTCTTGGCGGAGCAGCAATTGGTGCTGCCGTTGGAGCTGGTTCGGGAATGAAGAATCAATGGACAACAAGCCGAGAAGGCGGAAAAGACAGAGTTACTTCGGCTGCATATTCTGCTATAGGTGGAATGGGTGGAGGCCTTAAAGGAGGGTTAAAGGGTGGTCTTACTCAAGGAAGATCAACTGAAGGGCAAGTTAATCGCTGGAAAACTTATGTTAAAGAAAAAACTGGGATCGAAGAAGAGGGCACTTATGATGCTGAATTAAAAAAACAAGCATCTGAAATAAATAAACAGTTGGCTGGATTAGATACCGATAGGCTCAGGGAAATTACTCAAAAAACTCCTTTAATTGATAGAGACCATAAAAAAAGAGCTCAAGCCTATCAATTGCTTGCTTCGAGAGGGGAGTTAACAGATGCTGAAGCTAGATATATAGTCCAAAACAAAGATGGGTTAGAATCGGGAGGAATGGATATGGAAATAATTGCAACAGCAAGGCCAGATTTGGCACCCTCTTTAACTAAAAAAACAACCTGTACTGTTATTAATAATATGTCGGCTAAAAATTTCCAAGAAAAAGTTCAGCCGGAGGCTTTAAATGATTTTAATGTTGTCGCTAACGCTTCTTATAGACAAATTCAAAAAACTTTAGACGATGGATCTCCAGAGCAAGCCAATAATTTAAGGATGTGGGCCACTGATCCAGCAAAAAAACGCCAACTTCTTGATGAAATAACTCGTTTAGAGTTTAATCTTAATAATTATCGATCCGGTGGAATGCCTGGTGCTACTATGCTTACTGACCAAGAGGCGATAGATACAGAAAGACGGCTTAGTAACCTTAGCCGATCAGTAGTTACTATAAAAAATTCTATAAGTCCAACACCTCCATAAACTATATGAACAAAACATCTTCTGACATCTTTTCTTTAATTGATCAAATCGTGATGGATTATAATCTAGAAAGCCGAACAAAAGATCCTGAATTAGAAAAAAGATTATCTATTTCTAGTAATGCAACGAGTAAGGCGGCATTAAAAGCGTTATCCGAACAAAAAGAGCCTTTTGCTTCTTTAATTATTTATAATTTAATTGAAAATATTTTAAATAATAAAATTAGCCCATCTCAATTTAAAGATAATTTGTCTAAAAGACTAAATATGGATATTACGATAACAAAAGAAATATCTGAAAAAATACTTAATAGTCAGGCTTTCGAAAAAGAACGAACAAAGTATTATGACGAACAGGATACCCTTGTTAATCAAAACAATATAGTCTCTCCAAAAAAATTTGGCATAAGCCAGGAACTGCAATAAAAAAAGACTCTATTGATTTTAGAGCCCTATTTTAATATATCTTTCGCTTGTTCAACGTAAGATTTTTTTTTATTTTCCGGACTGTCGCCAGTTTGTTGTGTTCCACTATTTCCTTTGTTGGTAGGAGTTTGTCCAGAATTAGATACTGCCGGAGTGTTCATTGCTTTTAACATAGCTACAACCGTGGCTATGAGCTCCGTATTTACTCCTGTACTAGGTGAACCAGTATTTCCGCTAGTTAAAATCTGGACCAGTCCATTAGCCTCAGCTGAGACCATTTGCTCGACCAGCTTATTACAGGTCTGAATTTCAGGACCATAGGTTTTCTGAAATTCTTCAGGGTGCTCAGCCATACATTCTTTTATCTTATCTTCAGAAAGACCAGTCCTTCCAGAGATTAAGGTCATAAAGACGCCGGCTGTTTTATTGGCTCGAGCCTGCCTTTCAGCTTCAGAGTATATAACTGTTTTTTGGGCCGCTGCTTCAGCATCAGTTATGGTGGCTTGTTTTCGAAGTTTGGCAGTAGCATTAGCTTTGATTGCCGCTTGAATTTCTTTGTCGCCACCAATAATTTCTATAACATCTATGGAAATTATTTTTACACCATAGACATCGACAAGCTCTTTGAAAACGCCGCCCGATTTCATTTCTTCAAAAATCGCAGATCCTAACGATTTTACATTTTCCAACATTTCTTGAAATGAATGAAGCTTAATATAGGCTACATACGCTCCTTGAATTTTCGGAGTCGCGACCTCGATCCATTCGGTGGTAATTTTAAATAGCGCCTTATACGGATTAACTATTTGCATCGTTACCACTGTAAATAAATCAAGCGGGGCCCGATCCTTGTCTTCAGCTTGAAGAGTTTCTATGTAAAAAGGATAGTCCATCAAGCTGGTCTGGGTTAAAAGTTCTCTCCGATCCATCGGCGATTTTTTAATAAAATCATATTTCCGCCAGGCCAAAATATGCGTATATATCTTCCCTAAAATTAAGGGCCAGATAATGTGCATTCCCCAAATACTCTCGTCTTTGTGGATTGCAATTGGATCAGTTTCATCAACAACGTCCCAATCTTTGGACATTGCTTTGCCTTTATGGTTAAAGACAATTCCTCGAAACTTATCTCCGACCACAATCACTTTGCAATATCCTTCATTAATATTGCAGGCCAGGATATCGTGTTTTGCCCAAACAAAATAAAGGACGACGAAACAGGTTATGCCTATTATTGCAATTGAAACAATGATTGCTCCTAAAAGAAAAAAGATATTAGCCATGGATATTACAATTAGAGTAAAATCCAGAATCAATGCAAATGCAATGATTACCAAACCCTTCCAAAGGGCTTTTTTTTTGTTCAGCTGGTATCTTACCAACTGTTGTTCTGCAATCTTTACTTCTTTTTCTTCTGTTTGTTTTCGATTCCAAAAAGCCATTTTAATTACCTCTTAATTGTCAAAGTGCTCCCCAAACATAGTAGGGGGTTATTATAATTATAAACTACTTAATTATCTTTGTCAATATCTATCGCTAAACAACAAAGAATTAAATTTTAAAATAATTGTTTTAATTTTGTTTTTTTGAAAAATATCATAAAAATCAGTTGATTCTTAATCCTTGTTTGTGTTAAAATAATCAATATATGGAAGAGTATACTAAAGAATTTTTTTGGGAAACTTATAAAACCCTGCCCGAGGAATTAAAAGAAGCTGTTTTTGACGAAAAAAACAACCAAGTTATTTATAATATTTGTAGCCGCTTAGGATTAGACGAAGACCAAACTTCTATTGTGGCTAAATACACTGGCCGAGTTTTAATGGGGCTTTTATCTCTTAAAGATTTTGGAGTTACTTTGGAATTGGAATTGAATATTAATGAATTCTTAGCTAATAAAATAACCCAAGAAATAAATTTTAGTATTTTTAAGCATTTGCGATTAGCCTTGTCTCGCCTGGAAGAACAAAAAACAGGCAAAAAAGCTATTCCTGATTTAGATGAATTTATCCCCGAAGAAATTCCAGACGACAAAAAATCTTCTCTTTTAGAGTCAGAAAATCAAAACTTAAATAACGAAGAAGAAAAAATCCAATCCCAAGCGGGGAGCGGAAAAATTAAATTTCCGATAATTAAATCTTTAAAATCTTTCTTGTCTTTGATTAAAGAAAAAAAACCAAAAACCCCAACTCCGGCCAAAAGCTTTGCCAAAAAAGAAGGGTCTCGAATTGACCTTAGCGACAAGTCTTTGGAAGACACTAAAAAGGCCGGTATTTCTAGTATTGACTTTACAGAATTAACAGAGCCATCTTTAAATCCAAATCAAAAAAATAAAACTGTTTTAAATAATCATGCTTATCGAGAAAAAATCGACGAAGATGGTGAAATAGGTTTTTCAGTTCCAAAATTTTCTTCAAAAGCACCAACTCCTGAGCCCATTGTTCCAAAACCAGCCCCAAAAACTGAATCGAAAAATAGCTTTAATATTAAAAATGATTATTCTGATCCTTATCGTGAAGCACCGCTTTAAATATTAAAAATATTTTGATAAGATAAAAATATAATTTAAATAAAATATTGTTCTAATTTATGGATTTTCGAGTGCCGCAATTTATTGAACACGACCCGAAAATATTAGGGCCGCTTACTTTAAGCCAAACTATGTTTGTGGGCACCGCTTTTGGAATTTCTTTTTTTTTATATTTCTTACTATCAAAGACTCATTTAACTTTGTATGTTATAATTACTGTTCTGCTTTTCGGAATTGCTTTTGCTCTGGCTTTTATTAAAATAGAAGGGCTGGGGGTGGCAAAAGTGGGAAAAAATTTTACCACTTATACCCTGAACAGTAAATTATTTCTTTGGAAAAGAAAACAATCTCCTGTATTCCTTTCTTCTCCTAAAGAAAAAAGATTAGCCGAGGCTAAGCTTGAAAAAAAACCATCTCCTTTAAAAATAAAAGAAACTGGAAAAATAGAAGACTTAATTAAAAAAATAGATTTTGAAAAATAATTTTTATGGCTACTCCGACGCAACAATTTATTCCGATTAAGCAAATCCGCGAGGGGATTATGATTATGAACGACCAATCCATGAAAGGAATGCTAATTGTTTCTTCAATTAACTTTGCTTTGAAATCCGAAGAAGAGCAGGGCGCGATTATTTTTAATTTTCAAAATTTTCTTAATTCTTTGGATTTTTCCTGTCAAATAATCGTTAGCTCACGAAAAGTAAACATTACCGGCTATATTGATAAAATAAAAGAATTAGAATTAAAACAAAAAAACGAATTACTAAAAATTCAAACTTCTGATTATCGAAAATTTATTGAAGACCTGGTGTCTGATGGTTCGATTATGAATAAAAGCTTTTACGTGGTCGTCCCTTATTATCCTCTTTTAGAGCTTTCTGCTTCTTCTGCTGCTCAAAACCTGGGCGGAAAGTCGACTCCCCAGTCATCATTAACCGAAGATTTTTTCCAAAAAGGAAAATACCAGCTTTTACAAAGAATTGAATATATCTCTTTGGGGCTCCGCCGTTGCGGATTAAAATCAGCAACAATGGGGTCAGAAGAAGTCTTAGAGTTGCTTTGGTCGCTTCATCATCCAAAACAAGCAGAAATGGGATATTATCCGGAACTGCCCCCAGAAATAATTACTTAAAAAAATATGACCTTATTCGGCGGAAAAAAAGAAGAAAAAAAGAAAAAATTATTTGAAACAGAAGTAATGGATTTTAAAGACATTATTGCGCCGTCTTCAATTGAAGTTGCCCAAAATTATGTTCAACTTGAAGAAAAATATAGCAAAACATATTTTGTTTTTTCTTATCCGCGCTATTTAAATATGGGTTGGATTGCTCCAGTTATTAATATGGATGTTCCTTTTGATTTGTCTTTATTTTTTCACCCCATTGAAACTGGAGAAATTTTAAAACAATTAAGAAAAAGCGTAACCGAAGTTCAGTCGGAAATTATCGAAAAACAAGAAAAAGGCCTAGTTAGAGATCCGGCGCTGGAAACGGCTTTCCAAGATTTAGAAGATCTGCGCGACAGCTTACAAACCGCTCAAGAAAAAATGTTTAAATTCGGGCTTTATATCACTGTTTATGTAGACGATAAAAAACAATTAGAATTAGTGGAAACAAATTTAAGATCAATGTTAGAATCTCGACTTATTTATATCAAGCCCGCGCTTTTCCAGCAAAAAGAAGGGCTTATTTCCTGCTTTCCTTATGGCCAAGATCTTTTAAACATCCACAACACCCTTAACACCTCTCCTTTGTCCAGCTTGTTTCCTTTTATTTCTTTTGACTTAAGCAGTAATGAAGGAATTCTTTTTGGAATCAATAAGCACAACAGCTCTTTAGTTTTGTTCGACCGATTTAGTATGGAAAATCCAAATATGGTAATTTTTGCCAAAGCTGGTTCTGGAAAATCTTATGCTGTAAAACTGGAAATCTTAAGATCAATGATGATGGGCACGGAATGTATTATTATTGATCCAGAAAACGAATACAAACCTTTAGCAGAAGCTGTTGGAGGATCTTTTTTCCGAATTTCTTTAAGTTCAGATAGCCATATCAATCCTTTTGATTTACCAGACATGATGGAAGAGGAAACCTCGGAAGATGTTCTTCGGGGCAATGTAATAAATCTTGTAGGGCTAATGAGAATAATGTTAGGCGGAATGACTCCAGAAGAAGATGCGATTATGGACCAGGCAATTATGGCCACTTATGCCGCCAAAGATATTACTATTGATTCTGATCCAAAAAAATGGAAGGAAAATGTCCCTCTTTTGTCAGACTTGGAATCAGTTTTAGAGACAATGGAAAATGCCGAATCTTTATCAGAAAGGTTAAGAAAATTTACTCGAGGAACTTATTCTTCTTTTTTTAATGCCTATTCTAATGTTGATATGGAAAAACATTTAGTTGTTTTTGGAATTCGAGACATGGAAGACGAATTAAGGCCAATCGCTATGTTTATTGTAATGCGCTATATTTGGAATGCTGTGCGCACTAGCTTTAAAAAAAGAATCTTGGTTGTAGATGAAGCTTGGTGGATGATGAAAGAAGAAGATGGCGCCTCTTTTCTTTTTGGAATGTGTAAACGTTCCCGAAAATATTGGCTGGGCGTAACAACCATTACTCAAGATGTTTCTGATTTTATGAGCTCTTCTTATGGCAAACCAATTATTACCAATTCTTCTATTCAATTGTTGTTAAAACAAAGCCCAGCCAGTATTGATTTAGTTCAAAAAACATTTAATTTAACAGACCAAGAAAAATATTTGCTTTTAGAAACTCCGGTTGGGGAGGGAATTTTTTTCGCTGGCCAAAAACATGTGGCAATTGCTATTCGGGCCTCATACACCGAAGACCAAATCATTACCACTAATCCAGAAGAGGTTTTAAAAATAAAAGAGGCGAAAGATCGTTTGTCTCGCCAAGCTAATGGCCTGTCTTAAATCAAAAAACGCCCTTAAGGGCGTTTTTAATTACTTTATTCTGTTTTTGGTTTAACAATAATATGTCTTTCCTCTCCCTCGCCAGCACTTTCAACAATAACATCGTTTCTTTTTGCCAGCTCTAAATGAATGATTCTTCTGTCAAAAGAAGATGGCATAGAAATTTCTTTTATTTTTTTTGTAAAAACGGCTTCGTCAGCAATATCTTCAGCTAAATCCCTAAGGTATTCTTCTTTTTTCTTTTTATAATTATCAATGTCTAAATTTAAAAATATTTCTTGGTTTAGGGCTTTTTTTAGTATTTTTCTAATTAATAATTGGATGTCTGACAAAACCATTCCTTGTTTTCCAATCAACATTTGAGCATCATCGGTGTTTAAATTTACGCGCAAAACATTGTTTTCGCCTTCTTGCTTAAAGCCAATGCTTTGGATTTCCACCTGATATCCAGAAGCATCAAAAAAATCTAAAATCATATTTTCGATTATTTTTGTTTCCTCTGATCCGATTGAATTTTTAAATGAAAAACGTGATTGATCTAAAATCATATTATTTCTTTAATAATTGCTTTTGTTCAAAAACAGAAACTAATGTTGAAACAATCCAATAAAGCCCCATTGCTGACGGCAAGTTAAAAAGAACAAAAAAAGTTAAAAGGGGCATAAAAAATACCATTTGCTTTTGCATCATATTAGAAACTTCGGCCATATTGCCTTCTCCTTCTTTTGTTTTGGCTGGAGCCGGGGGAGTGGCTGTTTTAATTTGTAGATATTGCGCCCCTGCAGTCAAAGCAGTTAAATAAATATTCGGCTTACTTAAATCCAAAATTTCATGGCCATTAATATTCAATAGATAGGGATAAATCATTTCCGGAAGCTTTATAAATGAATAAAGCGAGCTTTCAATTTGGACAACATCAATGCCATTTTTAACCACATAAAAAAGCGCGATTAAAATTGGAATCTGTAAAAATAACAAAAAGATGCCAGCAAAAGGATTAAATTTTTCTTGTTTATAAAGACTCATTAATTCCAAAGCTTGTCTTTCTTTGTCGTTTTTATATTTATTCTGAATTTCTTGCATCTTTGGTTGAATTTCTGCCATTGCTTTCTGCGATTGAATGGATTTTTTATTCAAGGGATGCAAAATAAATTTTATAACTAAAGTTAAAATAATAATGGCTACGCCAAAATTACCAATTAGCCCATAAAACCAAATTAAGATATTCAGCATTGGCTGATAAAGAAGATTGTCAAAAATAAGAGTAATAGGATTCATTTTTTTTAAATTATATTTTTAAAAGCCTGGGAAATACTTTGCTCAATTTCTTGATAACACGCTTTTTGAATAGGGGGGAGGGCAATAATAATAATATCCATTATTGAAGAAAGGTTTTTAATCTCTTTTTTTGCCACAGCCCTTAACTGCCTTTTTATTTTATTTCGCTTAACTGCTTGTTTTGATATTTTTTTACTAACTACAATCCCGATTCGAGAATAATTATTTTGCGTTAATAAAAATTTTAAAAAAAACAGCTTGTTTTTTATATTTTTTCCTTGCTTAAAAACTCTTTCAAAATCTTTTTTCTTTTTAAGCCGATGTTTAATAGGTAGCATCTATAACAAAAATCCCGTCTTCACGGGGCGCGTTAAACGGTTAATTTTGCTCTTTTTTTTGTTCTTCTTTTTTTGATAACTTTTTTCCCCGCGGCAGTCTTAGATCTTGTTAAAAATCCGTGTGTTTTTTGCCTTTTCTTTTTTTTGGGATTATAGGTAACACTCATATTGGTTAATAATATTACTAATAAGTATTTAAAATATAGCAATATTCTTGCTTTCGGTCAAGGTTAAAAATTTTGAATCTTTTGATTAAAAATTTTTTTATTTTTCTGCTTTCTTTTTAATTTTTAAAGGTTTTTGTTTAATAATTTTCTTAACAATTTGTCCCCATATTTTCAACAGCCTCTTAATTTTCCCTTTATTTATAAGGCTTTTTTGCTATATTGACTTGGATAAATTATAATGGATATAAAATATAACATTAATAAATTATGGAAGCAGAACAATTATGGCAGGCTGTTTTAGCCCAGCTCCAATTAAATATTTCTTCGGCTAATTTTGCCACCTGGTTTGCTAATACAAAAATATCAGCAATTGAAAAAGATAATGTAATTGTTTCTGTTCCAAACTCTTTTAGTAAAGAATGGCTAGAACAAAAATACAACAAAGATATTTTAAAAATTTTGCGCGAACTGGATCCAAACATTAAAACTATTTCTTATTCTGTCTGCGCAACAAAAATAGAAAAAAAATTATCTTCTTCTAAAAAACAATCGGAAAAAGAAAATGATTTTACTGAACAGCTTGGATTCTCGGAATTAGAAACAAACAAAGAAACAAATCTTAATCCAAAATATATTTTTGAAAATTTTATTGTTGGACCGTTTAATGAAATTGCTTATGCCGCTGCCACCGCCGTGGTGGAAGACCCAGGGAAAAATTATAACCCTCTCTTTATTTATGGGGGAGTGGGCTTGGGGAAAACCCACCTTATCCAAGCTATTGGCAACAAAATAAAAGAAAATTCTCCTGACAAAAAAATCCGCTATATCCCAGCCGAAAAATTGATTTCTATTATCGTTAACGCTATTCGAAACAATAACGTAGAAGAATTAAAAAAAACCTTGCGAGAATTAGATGTTTTAATTGTTGATGATATTCAATTTATTGCCGGCAAAGATAAAACTCAAGAAGAATTTTTTCATACCTTTAATTCTTTATACCAAAAAAACAAACAAATTATTCTTTCTTCGGATCGGCATCCCAACAATATCCCAGCTGTAACCGAAAGATTAAAATCGCGATTTGAAGGGGGGATGATTGCTGATATCAGTATTCCTGATTTTGAAACTAGAAATGCTATTTTAAAACAAAAACTAGAAGAAAAGGGTATTGTTTTTAATAAAGAAGTAATTGATTTTATTGCTAATAATATTCAAAAAAACGTTAGAGAGCTAGAAAGCGCTTTAAATCGTCTGATTATTTTTAAAAAATCGACCAATAAAAATCCAACCATTGAAGACGCAAAAAAACTTTTAAAAACAATTATTATTTCTCCGGCTCAATCAACTAATCCTAAAAAAATCATTGAAACCATTACTCAGTTTTATGATATTCCGGGCGGAAATATGTTTTATTCTTCTCGAAAAAAAGAGTTTAGCAAACCCAGACAAATAGCAATGTTTTTATTAAAAAAAGAATTAAAGCTTTCTTATTCGGAAATTGGAAGAAAGTTCGGAGGAAAAGATCACACCACGGTTATTCATGCCTGCCAATTAGTGGACAGGCTTTGGGAAGAAGATGAAAAAATTCACCAAGAAATAGAATTAATTTTACAAAGAGTTTATGGAACTTAAATGTGTTTAAAAAGTGTTGAAAATTTATTAATAGCTTGGGATAAAAGCTGGGGAAAAATAAACCTTAAAAAATAAAAATTTATTTAAAAAATTTTTTCCAGATTTTTTCAAGAGAATCACCCAAAAACAAACTGCAGATTATCCCCAAGTTTTCCCAAAATTAAAAGTTAAAATATTCTTAAGAATAAAAACAATTATCAACTTTTTCAAAAATTATCCCCAATAAAAATAAAATTAATAAGTATAATAATAAATTAAATAAATAAAATATTAATATTTATGAACTTCACCATTTTAACCAAAGAATTGAAAAAAGGTATTGGTTTCACAGAAAAAATTACTGGGCGAAATTTAACCCTTCCAATTTTAGACAATCTTTTGATAGAAGCTTTGCCTAATTTTTTAAAAATATCTTCTACTGATTTAGAACTAGGGATTCAATGGTGGGGGTTATGCAAGACCGAAAAAGAGGGAAAACTCGCAGTTCCCGCTAAATTATTAAGCCAGGTGGCCGGATCCTTAAGTGAAGAAAAAATAAACATTAAAGAAAAAAATAAATCTTTAATTATCGAAGGAAAAAATTATAAAACCCAAGTAAAAGGATTATCAGCTGAAGATTTTCCAATCATTCCTTCTTTTGGAAAAGATCTTTTTATAGAGATTAATGCCGCAAAACTAAAAGAAGCTCTAACAAGCGTGGTTAATGTTGCCAGTGCTTCACAAATCAGGCCGGAAATATCAGGAATTTATTTTTCCTTTGAAAAAGATTTAGTTAAAATAGTAGCTACCGACAGTTTTCGTTTAGCAGAAAAAACACTGTTTTTCGGAGGGAAACAAGGATATAAAAATACTTTTAAAAGCCCCATATCTTTTATTTTACCCCAAAAAACAGCTAAAGAAATAATCAATATTTTAAATGAAACAGAAAAAGATATAAAAATTTATACTTCCGAATCTCAAGTTCTTTTCGAAACATTTTTAGCTGGAGTCGAGCATCCGGAAATAAACTTAATTAGTCGGCAAATAGAAGGGGAGTATCCTTCTTATCAAGAAATTATTCCCAAAGAAGCAAAAACAAAAATAACTTTAAATAAAGATGAATTTGCCAAACAAGTGAAAGCGGCTGGGATTTTTGGCGGAAGAACAAATGAGATTATTTTAAAAATCGACCCTAAAGATAAAGAAATTGAAATTTATAGTCAAGACTCGGAAATGGGAGAAAGTAATTTATCTTTGCCTGCGAAAACAGAAGGAACAGAATTAAAAATATCTTTCAATTGGAAATTTATTTTAGAAGGGTTAGATAATATCAAATCTTCGGAAATAGTTTTTGAGCTGCAGGGCAACAATGGCCCGGCCGTTATTAAACCAATCGGAGATCAAAGTTATTTGTATGTAGTGATGCCGATTAAAATTTAATATTTTAAAACTAAAAGCGCAATTTTGCGCTTTTTTGTTTAGTCTTGAAATAACGGAACCTCTGTTCCTGGTTCAACTGGCTCAAACGTTTCCTGATGGCTTGATTGGGCGTTTAACTCGATTGATTTTAAAATTAACGATCGCCAAGTTGGCCCAGCGGCTTGAAGGCCGATCGAAGACATTTTCGCTCGATTATTATTTCCTGCCCAAACAATAACCACTGTTTCTGAAGTAAAACCAGCCGTCCAGCCGTCGATACTATCTTGAGTTGTTCCAGTTTTTACCGAAACCTTATAATTATCAAATCTTAATAAAGAATTTTGTCCAAACATCGGGGCTCGAAGATTATTATCAGACAAAATATTGGTAATCATATCACAAACATTTTTTTCTAAAACCTTGCGCGGAGTTTTTTTATTTTCAAACAAAAGATTCCCTTGGCTATCTTCTATTTTTAAAATCACCGAGGGTTCAAGATAATAACCCCCATTTGCAAAAACACTATAAGCCGTGGCCATATCAATTACCCGAACATCAGCAGCTCCCAAAGCAAAAGATAGGCCATATCTTGATTTGTCTTTTAGGGTGGTTAATCCCATTGTTTGGGAAAAACTAATTGTTTCTTCCAGTCCAGCATAATCATTTAATGTTTTTACAGCTGGAACATTTAAAGACATTGCCAAAGCTTGTCCTAAAGTTAAAGCTCCGCGGAATAAATTATCATAATTATTTGGACAATAAGTTCCAAAACAAGTAGGTTGATCGAGAATTATAGTTTGGTCAGTGAATCCGTTTCGAAAAGCTGAAGCATAAATTATTGGTTTAATTGAAGATCCTGGTTGTCTAATTGCTTGAACAGCAACATTATAGCTAGGTACAAATTTACATGTTGTGGCCGGGTCACACCCTGTTGGCAAGGGGTCGGCCCAAGGGTCAGCTGATCCAACCATGGCCAAAACTTCTCCGGTTTTTGGAGCCATGACAATTGTTGCTTGATTGTAGGCATTATAATTAACTCTATTTTTTGCAACATTTTCTTTTACGATTTCTTCAGCTGATTTTTGTAAATCCCAATTTAATGTAGTGTAAATTCTTAATCCTTTAGTTTGAAGGAAATCTTTTCCATACATTTCTTCAACCTGCTCTTTAACATATTCAACAAAATGATAGGCTAGAATTTTTTGACTGCTTTTTGAAATTTTTATTTCTTTTTCTTTGGCTTCTTTTTGTTGTTCGGCGGTAATAAATCCTTCTTCTTTCATTCTTCGTAAAACTAAATCTTTTCGAGCCATTAATTCATCTAAATGCTGACCATAAGGAGAATAATAGCTGGGCAATTGGATAATTGCTGCGAGCAGGGCAGCTTCTTCTAATTCTAAATCTTGAACAGGTTTTTTAAAATAAGTCATAGAAGCTTCTTCGGCTCCATAAATATTTATTCCAAAAGGAACTTGGTTAAGATACCATTCTAAAATTTGGTCTTTAGAGTATTGGCGGTCTAATTCTATGGAAAGTAAAATTTCTTTTATTTTTCGAGTAATTTGTTTTTCTGGCGTTAAAAAAGTTGAACGGATTAATTGTTGAGTAAGCGTAGATGCTCCATGGGCACTTCCGGTTTTTAGGTTAGAAATAGCCACCCTGATAATGCCAGCTAAATCAATACCAAAATGGGTATAAAAGCGGTGGTCTTCGGTGGCGATAACAGCATTTTTTAAAATATCTGGAATTTGAGACAAAGGAACATAAGTTCTTTTTTCTTCATTATAAATATCAGACAAAAGAATTTCTCCAGTTCGATCATATATTTTTGTTGATTCAACCATTTTATTTTCTGTAAAAACTTCCGGCCGAGGCAAATCTCTAATAATCCAGAAAAAAAACATTATTCCGCAGAAAATTATAAAAAAAGAAAAAAGCGCCGCAATCTTTAAAAGATTATAAAAAATACCCCTCTTTTTTTTGGGCCTTGGCTTTGCTTCAATTTTTTTAGTTTTAATTTTTTGGCTAGGATTTTTTACTCCCACCACAATAGAATTCCTAACCCTTTTTTTGTTTGTTTTTGGCATATTCTTATTTCATATATACCACCACAAAGACTAATAATCAATATTTTAAAGTGTTGGCAAACATTGTTTTTTAAGTTATTATCAAATTATGAAAATCAATACTGACCCTAAAACAATAGAAGAAATTTTAACTCGTGGCACCGAAGATATTATTGATAAAAAATCTTTAAAAAAAGACCTTCTTTCTGGGCGCAGGCTTAATATAAAGTTTGGGGTTGATCCTACTGGTCCTAAAATTCATCTTGGCCGAGCGACAGCCTTATTAAAATTAAGAGATTTTCAGAATTTAGGCCATAAAATAATCTTAATTATCGGCAATTTTACTGCTCAAATCGGAGACGCATCAGATAAAGACGCTTTGCGCCAACCCTTAACCGAAGAAGAAATAAAAAATAATTTACAAAATTATTTGCCTCAAATCGGCAGAATATTGGATTTAAAAAAAACAGAAGTTTATTATAACGAGCAATGGCTTGGAGTTTTAAAACTTCATACTCTTTTGTCTTTATCCATGAATTTTACTGCCCAGCAAATGATTCAACGCCGCAATTTTAAAGAAAGATGGGACCAAGGAAAGCCAATCGGGCTTCACGAAATGTTTTATCCTATTTTACAGGGATATGATTCTGTGGCCGTGAGCGCTGATGTTGAATTGGGAGGATTTGACCAATTATTTAATTTAAAAACTGGTCGAGATGTTCAAAAATATTTTGGAATGCCTCCTCAAAACATAATGACAGTTAAAATGATTTACGGATTAGATGGTCGAAAGATGTCAACCAGCTGGGGGAATGTTATTAATATTTCCGATGAGCCAGAAATTATGTTTAACAAAATAATGTCTATTAAAGACGACTTAATCGTTGATTATTTTGAATGTTGCACCCGAGCGCCTTTAAAAGAAATTAAAAAAATAGAGAAACAATTAAAAGAGAAAAAAACAAACCCAAAAGAAATTAAAAAAATATTAGCGCGAACAATCACGAAAGACTTTTATTCAAAAGAGGCAGCAGAAAAAGCAGAACAAGAGTTTGAAAAAGTTTTTGAAAAAGGCAACTTGCCGACAAAACTAAAAGAAATTAAAATTAAAGAAAAAAAATTAGATATTTTAACCCTGCTTTTAAAATTAGAACTAGCTAAATCAAAAGGGGAGGCAAGGCGATTACTTAAACAGGGCGGAGTAAAGTTTATTTTTGGGAAAGAAATAGAAATTAAAAAAGACTGGAAAGAAGAAATACAAATCAAAAAAGGGATTGTAGTTCAAGTGGGGAAAAAAAGTTTTTGCCAGATTGGATAATAAAAATTATTTTTTTTAAAACCGCTCAAGAAAGAGCGGTTTTATTTAACAGAGGCTTTAAGATTATTAAATTCGCAAGTATAAGCGCAACAGATTGCCAAAGCAAGAGCATCGGCAGCATCATCTGGCTTAGGAGGTTTTTCTAGATTTAAAATGTGTTGAAGCATTTTTTGAACTTGGATTTTTTCCGCTCGGCCATAACCAGTTATTGCAATTTTTGCTTGAAGCGGAGTAAATTCGAAAAATGGTATTTTTTTTTGAGCCATAAGTAACAAAGCCACGCCTCGAGCCTGGCTAACCGCCATGACAGTTTTGGCATTTTTAAAGAAAAACAAGCTTTCAATGGCAATTGCCTCTGGTTGGTATTTTTTAATTAATTCGTCTAAATCTTGATATAAGATTTTTAATCGTTCCGCTAGGGGCATTTTTGAAGGAGTAATGATAGCGCCATAATGCAAACAGCTTAATTGTTTTTGAGCTGTTTTTTGATAATCAATTAATCCGATTCCTGTGGTTGCTGTTCCAGGATCAATGCCTAAAATTATCATAAATTAAATATTCCAATAAATATTTTGAACATCATCATGGTCGTCAATTGCTTCATAAAGTTTGTGGCATTTTTCTTTTGTTTCTTCATTAATATTTATTGTTTCTTTGGCCACCCATTCCAGCCCAGAAGAAGCAGTTTTTATTTTATTTTCTTCAAAATATTTTTTTACCTTATCTAAATCTTCTGGCTTGGTATAAACCACTAAGCCTTCTTTTTCCCAAGACAAATCTTCTGCTCCAAAATCGATTATTGAAAGCTCTAACTCTTCTTTGTCTTTTTTAATATTTTCAGCATCAACAATAATTACCCCTTTTTTTTCAAACATCCATTTAATTCCGCCTCCTTCTACCAGCTTTCCGCCCAAACGGCTTAAAATTAACCTAATTTCTCCCAAAGAGCGATTTTTATTATCAGTAATGCCTTCAATAATTAGGGCTACACTGTTTGGGCCATAAGCCTCCATAGAAAATTCTTCTAAAGTAAATCCATCTAACTCTCCAGCCCCTTTTTTAATTGCTTTTTCAATACTGTCGGCCGGCATATTCGCTTCTTTAGCTTTATCTACCACAGACCTTAATTTTGGGTTAAAAGTCATATCAGACCCTCCTCCTCGAGCAGCGATTGATATTTCTTTGGAAAGCTTTGAAAACACCTTGCTCCTTTTTGCGTCTTCAGTTTCTTTTTTAAATTTAATTGTGCTCCAATGGGAATGCCCGCTCATATTTGTAGTTAAAAACAAAATTTATTATTTTTAAAGTTAATCTGTTTATTATTCTTACCATAGCTTAAAAATATTAAAAATTCAACTAAAGCGGTTTTTGGTGTTTTCAAAATATTTTTTTAAGGTATAATAATATTTAATAATAAAAAAAGTTAATTTATGAAAAAACAAAAAGCTTTTACTCTAATCGAACTTTTGGTCGTAATTGTAATTATCGGAATTCTTTCCGGGTTTGTTATTGTTTCTTTAAGCCAAGGAGTGGCTGCTGCTCAAGACGCTAAGAAAAAATCAGATTTGGCCGCTGTTCAAAGGGCTTTGCTTATTTACCAAGTTGCAAACAATAGCTATCCAACCGAAGAATCAGAATGTAATATTGGCAACGACTGCCTTTCTTTAGAAGAAGCCCTGGTTCCTATTTATTTACAGGAAATGCCAGATATTCCTGTTGATGCTGATTATACTTATATTTCCGATGGTTCAACTTTTACCATCAAAACAACTTTATCTTCTGATAATGTTTATTCTTATACTCCAGAACAAGGATGGACGGAAACGCCCAGTAGTCCATTTGTTGGCTGGCATAAACGTAAATTAATTTCAATTTCTAATCCGGAATCAAGCTTAAGCGATTACCAGGTTAAATTAGAAATTGATTATGATTCTGATATGCAACCTGATTTTGATGATTTGCGATTTGCTACCAGCGATAATGTTGTTTTAAATTATTGGCTAGAATCAAAAACTGATTCATCTTCAGCCAAGGTTTGGGTAAAGGTTCTTAATATTCCTTCGGGCTCATCTTCTTTTTATATGTATTATAATAACAGTGAAGCATCTTCTGCTTCTAATGGAGAGAATACTTTTGTTTTTTTTGATGATTTTAATTCTGGCACTATTGATTCTGGTAAATGGGTTTCTGCTTGTCTTGGAAACAATAGCGGGGGATCGGTTTCTGTTTCTGGCGGAGAGCTTGTTGTCACTGCTAGGTCTTCTTGTTATGCTAGCTGTAAAACGGTTTGTTATGTTCGTAGCACTAATACTTTTGATATTAGAAGCGGATATGCGGTTCAATATTATGCCAAGCAATACGAGAGTTCAGGAGAAGGTAGCTGGTGGAAGGGTGGGTTTTTTCTAAGCGATGCCTCAACGCCTCCTTATGATCCAGCAAATTATCCTTCGATTGCTTCTTCAATTATGGTTACTCAAAGCCTGGTAACTTATCCTTCTAATCCGCCAAGTTTGTGTATTGCGGATAGGCTTTCAAATGCTGGGAATGAATGGTGCGATGACCAAAGGCTTTATTATGGATCTAATTTCCCAGGCAATCATATTTTTACTGTTGGAATTAATGAGACTGCGGTTAATATTTTTGCCGATACAACCCAATTAGTAAATAACGCAACTCATCGGCAATCTTCTTTTTATAATAAATATTTATATTTTTTAAGAGGAGCAGATCAATCGATTTATGCTACTCAAAGGTTTGATAATGTTTTGGTTAGAAAATATGTTTTTTCTGAGCCATCTTCTTTTTTCGGAAACGAGCAATCGATTTAATAATTTTTTAAAGACTTTTTCAAAGGTAAAATTATCAAGCCGGAGAACAAAGAAACAAGTATTCCTAGAAATAAAGTTTGATTAGAGATGTTAGCGCTTTTTGTGTCTTTCGGGCCTAAAGAAAAAGAATCAAGATTTTCAAAATTTTCTTTTTTTTCAATTATTAAAACAGCCCCTAAGCTGTTTTTTTGATTTGGCGTGCCAAGTGTTTGTTCGCTGGTTTGCCAGCTTGTTTTATCGTTTCCGGAAAGATAATTATTTTTTCTTTCCATTGTTTGCTTGGTTTGATTATTTCCTTCAGGCCAACCCTTAATCCAATTTGCTTCATCAATAAGGTTTTTATTAGCATCAAACAATCCTAAATAGTTTCCCGTGTTTTTTAGGGCTTTGTTGAAAAATAAATTAGCAGATAATTTTTTATCTCGAGAGATCAAGTAAAAACCTAGGCCTGGAATGATTCCTTTTAGTTTTATTTCTGTTTCATCAATTTTTAAAATCCAATTATCCAACGAGATAGGATTTGTTCCGTTATTATATAATTCAATCCACTCATTGCTGGTTTTGTTTTTGTCTCCCATCCAAGCCACTTCATTTAAATAAACTAAAAAAGAACTGGCGAAAACAGGAGGAGAAAAAGTAAAAAGAAAAACAAAAATTAAAATAGCCGTTTTTGTTTTTCCGGACATTTTATTTTTAAATGCTTATAGGCTAGGGGAGTGGCAATTCTTCCTTTTTGGGTTCTGCGAATCAAGCCTAATTGAGTAAGATAAGGTTCGTAGATTTCTAAGATTGCATTTTTTTCTTCTGAGGTGGCAGCAGATAGGGCTTGTAAGCCAACCGGACCACCTTCGAATTTGGTAATAATCATTTCAACTAATTTTTTGTCGCTTGGTTCCAGGCCTAAATTATCAACTTCTAAAAAAGATAAAGCTTTTTCTGAAATTTCTTCGGTAATCGTGCCAGTGCCTTCTATTTCGGCAAAATCTCGGATTCTTTTTAAAAGTTTATTAGCAATTCTGGGCGTGAAACGCGATCTTTCCGCGATTTGAATAATTGCTTTTTGTTCAATGGGGATATTTAATATTTTTGCTGAACGCTTGATTATTTTTTCCATTTCTTCTTGATTGTAAAAGTTTAGTTGCATTATTGCTCCGAAACGGCTTCGCAAAGGAGCAGTCATCAAATCAATGCGCGTCGTTGCTCCCACCAAAGTAAAACGAGGAAGATCGATATTGATTGTTTTTGCCATTGGTCCTTTTCCAAGCATAAGGCATAATTTAAAATCTTCCATTGCAGAATATAAATATTCTTCCACATAACGACTAAGACGATGGCATTCGTCAATAAAAAGAAAATCCCCCTCGCTTAAATTAGTAAGTAAGGCAACAAGATCTCCAGATTTTTCAATTATGGGGCCAGAGGTTACTTTTATTTTGCTTCCAAACTCTTCAGCCACAAGATAGGCGAGAGTGGTTTTTCCCAATCCAGCTGGGCCATAAAAAAGTAAATGATCCGGAGATTCATTTCTTTTCTTGGCAGCTTCAATCATTATTTTTAAATTCTTTTTTATTCTTTCTTGGCCAATGTAATTATCCCATTTTTTCGGCCGTAAAGCAGAATCTAAAGATTCTTCAATATTTTCTGATTCTAATGGTTTACTATTGACAAACATTTTAAAGTGTGTTATCTTTGAAAGACAAAATGATTCTTGTACTGGGGGAAGGAGCTTTCTCCAGAATATGGATATTTCGGCTTTGGCTGGAATATTCCTCGGGATATCTCTTACGCTTTCAGCCCGAATGCTAAAGTTGGACCCCCAGTTCAGCAATCATTTTGAATCTCGGCTTAATTGCCGATTTTTGTTTACCCAGCTGCTTTAATAACTTCTTCGATTGTAGTTATTTTTTGCAATACTTTTATGAATCCATCTTGTTTCATTAAAACCAGTCCCTTTTCTATGGCCATTTTTTGTAAAGCCGAAGAAGACGGAGAAGTTAGAATAAACTCTTCCATTTCATCATCAAGTAAAAAGGCTTCAAAAATTCCGATTCTGCCTTTGTAGCCAGTAAAATTGCAATGTTCGCATCCTTTTGGCTGGCCGATTTTTGTTTCTAAAGTTATTTCTGGTAATTCAATTTTTGAAGGCAAATTTTTTAATTCTTGCTTGATTGTTTCATATTCTTCAGTAGAAAGCTTTCTTGCTGTTGAACATTCGGGACAAAGCTTGCGAACCAATCTTTGAGCAACAATCATATTTATTGCTGGAGCAATATTGGTTGGCTGTTCTCCTAAAGATTGAAGCCGAGCAATTGTTCCAGTGGAATCATTGGTGTGCAGGGTTGATAAAACCAAATGGCCGGTCAAAGCAGCCTGAAGAGCAATGCTAGCAGTTTCTAAATCTCTAATTTCTCCGACTAAAATTGCGTCTGGGTCTTGTCGGACAATTGATCTTAATCCCGAGGCAAAATCATATCCTCGAGCAGGATCAACCTGAGTTTGAGAAATTCCTTCCAAATGATATTCAATTGGATCTTCGATGGTGATTACCTTTATTTCTGGATTGCGAATTTTTTTTAAAAAAGCATAAAGAGTTGTTGTCTTTCCTGATCCAGTCGGCCCGGTAACAATAATCATTCCGTTTGGTTTTTGGGATTGTTTGTCAAAAATTTCATACAAATCTTTTCTTAATCCCAAATCTTCCAAGCTAATCAAACTTTTTGGGTTTAAAACTCTCATAACTACTGTTTCTCCATATTCGGCCGGTAGAGTAGAGACCCTAATTTCAATATTTTGTAGCCCGGCTTCGCTTTCTTCCATTAAAACAGTAAATCGGCCATCTTGCGGTTTTTTTTCCACGTTTAATTTTAAACCGGCTAATAATTTTATTCGAGAGACTAAGGCTTGATGTTGGGGTTTAGTAAAGGTGCAAACCTGATCAAGCAAGCCATCCACACGAAGACGGAAAGAACTTCCTTGCTCAGTTGTTTCAATATGAAGATCAGAAACCTTAAGTAGAATTGCTCCAGCCATAATTGTTTTCAAGAGCAAAGTAAGGTCCTCGTTAAGAGCATTTTCAATTGCTGTTTTTAAGTTTGGGGAATTTTTAAAGCTTTTGGCGTTTTTTTCCAAAAAAACATTTTCAATTTCTATTTTTCCAGTAATTTGTTCCATGCCTTTAGTATAAATTAAAATCTTATTTTAAGGAAGCAAACTTAAGATATTTTTTTTAGCTTGATTTAAATCGTTTGTCTTTAAATCAAACAGACCGCCGGTTTCTTTAAAAGAACCAGTAAAGGTTTTTTTAAATTTATCAATCAAAAGATAATCATTGCTAAAAAATAGCCCTTTTATATTTTCTTGTTTTTGCCCTTCCCAGATTAAAAGAAAAGAGTGGAGGTGGAAAAAATTTTTCATTTTTTCAGTAATAAAAATTAAATCCTTAGCGCTTGCTTTTGAAAAATTGTTTTTATCCAAAAAAGAAAAATAAAAAGAATGTTCTCGGAGAGCGTTTTTATCAAGATTTTCAATAGTCTTGCCCAAAAGTTTTATTTTATAAGACAGCTCAGAATTTTTGTTGTCCATTGCCAAGCCAAACTCAGCTTTATTTTTTAAAAGCCAAGTATAAGTTATTATATTTTTTTTACTGCGTGAGTTTTTCGGAGAATTGGCTAGTCCGAAAATAAGAGAATCCCCAACCTTTTTATTTAAAAAATCTTGACCTAATTGATAAATTAAACAAGCCATTGTTTGGGATAAACAAAAATTATCTTCAATGATATTAATATCGCCATAATTTTGATTAGCTAGATTATTATCGATATTAATAATATCGCACTGATAAAGTGCATCTGGATTTCCGGTAAAATTTTTTTCAATTTGAGAGTAATTTGGAACACCAATAGTTATCAATAAATCAAAATCAATATTTTCGATTGTTAGTGGGTCTTCTTTTGTTTGGATTTTTCGAAAAGAAAAATTTTCTAAAGAGACAGGATTATTGCGCGGGGTTAAATAAATATTGGTTTGGCCGGGAGCTTTTTCATAAGTAATTTCCAGTGGATCTCCTAGAAAAGAAAAAACTATTTTTTCTTTTGTTGATTTTTGCAAAAAGAAGTTAATTTTTTTTAAAGGTTCTTGATTTATCAAAAAAGGCTTTTTTCCAATATTTTTTAAAGAGAAAAATAGAGCTAAAAAAGCTCCAATCGTATCATTATCAGGATTATCAGCCACAAAAAGCCCTATATTTTTAGCGTTTTGAAGCGTGTTTTTAATTTTTTCCGTGTCTTCCATATTTTTCTTCAAGCTACTTTATTTTAAATCAAAAGTCAATTTTATTTTTTTCTTGTTTTCGGATATAATTAATCAAGCTTAAAATGAAATATTTTACAAACAATATCAGCGAAACTAAGAAAATAGGAGAAGAAAAAGCCCAAAAAATAAAAAAAAAGAAATCAGCTCTTGTTTTTTGTTTGCGCGGTGATTTGGGGGCAGGAAAAACTGCTTTTTTGCAAGGATTTGGTCAGGGGTTGGGAGTAAAAGAAAAAATTCAAAGCCCTACTTTTATTATTATGTCTCGGTTTCCACTAAAAGGAGATTTTAAAAATTTTTTTCATTTTGATTGTTATCGTTTAGAAAATCCAGAAGAAATAATTAATTTAGGATTTAAAGAAATTATTATTAATCCAGAGAATATTGTGGCCATTGAATGGCCTGAAAAAATAGAAAAATTTTTACCCAAACAAAGGACAGAAATTGCTTTCAAAATAATCAACGAAGACCAGCGGGAAATAATTATTAAAAATATTTAACCAAAATGAAAAATCAGGAAAATCAAAACTTTTTAATTATTGATAGCAATTCCATTATCCATCGAGCTTTTCACGCCTTGCCGCCTTTAACTAATAAAAAAGGAGAAATAGTTAACGCTGTTTATGGTTTTTTGTTAATGTTTTTTCGAGTAATAAAAGATTTTAATCCAAAATACATTGCTGCTTGTTTTGATCTTCCAGAGCCTACTTTTCGGAAAAAAGCTTTTGCGGAATATAAAGCAACAAGAATTAAGGCTCCAGATGAGCTTTATGCCCAGATTCCAGAAGTAAAAAAAATTTTAAAAGCTTTCAATGTACCAATTTTTGAAAAAAGTGGTTACGAGGGTGATGACTTGATTGGAACCTTGTCTGAATCAGTTAATAATCAAAAATTTCAAAACATTAAAAATATAATTATTTCCGGAGATTTAGATAATTTACAATTAGTAAATCATCAAACCAGTGTTTATTTTTTATTTCGAGGAATAAAACAAGGGATAATTTATAACGAACAAGAAATTCAAAAAAAATATGACGGCTTGGGTTCAAAAGATATTGTTGCCCTAAAAGCCTTGAAAGGGGATTCCTCAGACAATATTCCCGGGGTAAAAGGAATCGGAGAAAAAACAGCCATTCAATTAGTAAAAAAATATAAAAATTTAAAAAAAATATACGAAGAGGCAGAAAAACAAGAATCAGAAATAAAAGACTCTCTTCGGCAAAAATTATTGGAAAATAAAGATAACGCCTTTTTAAGTCAAGAATTATCAGAGATTAAAAAAGACGTGCCTATCAAAATTAATATTACTGAGTGCTCTTGGCAAGATTTTGATAAAGAAAAAGCCCGAGAGATTTTAGAAGATTTTGGCTTTAAAAGTTTATTAAACAAATTGCCAGGAGAAAAGGAATCTCCTGTTTTACCAAAAAAGAAAAAAATTCCAAAACAAAACATTTCCGAAAATTTGAAATTATGGTAAATTAAAACAAAGATTTTGTTAAATAAAAAATTTATTGTTATGGATTTTGAGCAAAATAGTCAGGAAGCTTCCGCCAAAACTTTTTTTGAGGAAAATGCCGGAGAAATAAAAAAATGGAAAGATGAAGAATTTAGAAAAATTCGTTTGGCGCTTTTTAATATCTTAGAAGATACAGAAGAGGCAAGGAAAGAAGCAGTTAGAGAAAAAAATAGAACGTTAACCATGCTGAATAACTTAACAGATGGGATTTTGGTTTTGGATTCTTCGCATAGAATCGAATTAATCAATCCTTTGGCCGAGGCCTTTTTTAAAAAAGACAAAAAAGAATTTTTAGGAAAAAATATTTTTAAAATTTCTTCTCCGCGATTTATTCTTACTCCATTTTTTCAAGCACTAAAAAGCGGGAAAAGGGGAAAAATAAAAAATATTCTTCAAAAAGAAGTAAGATTGGGAGAAAAAATTTTTGTTGAAGTGAGTACGGTTTTTTTGGGCGAGGAAAATGAATCCAAAGGAGTTTTGATTATTTTACACGATGTTTCTCGAGACAAACTGGTAGAAACAATGAAAACCGAGTTTGTTTCTATTGCCGCCCATCAACTAAGAACGCCTTTATCAGCGATTAAATGGACCATTAGAATGCTTTTGGATGGAGATATCGGTGCCATAAGCGAAGATCAAAAAAGTTTGTTAGAGAAAACTTATGAAAGTAATGAACGAATGATTGGGCTAATTAATGATCTTTTGAATGTCACCAGGATTGAAGAAGGAAGATTTTTATACAAGCCCGAAATTTCTCAAATAGAGGATCTAACAGATAAAATTATTAAAAATTCAGAAGGACCTTTGGCCATGAAAAAAATAAAAATAAAACTAGAAAAACCCAGAGAGTTGTTGCCCTCAGTTTTGGTTGATGAAGAAAAAATGGGCCTGGCCATTCAAAATCTTTTGGAAAATGCGATTAAATATACTTCTGAAAAAGGGCTAATTACTGTTTCTTTGCAAAAAGAAAAAAACTATATTTTATTTAAAATAAAAGACACAGGAGTGGGCATTCCCTTGGATCAGCAAGATAGGATTTTTACAAAATTTTTTCGAGGAAGTAATGTTGTAAAAATGGAAACTGATGGTTCGGGGCTAGGCCTTTATACAACAAAAAATATAATCGAAGCCCACAATGGAAAAATTTGGTTTGAATCCGAAGAAGGAAAAGGAACCTTATTTTGTTTTACTTTGCCAATCTTTGATAAAAATAATTGACAAATTATCAGATAATTATAAAATAATAATAACAGCATGAAAATATTACTGATGGAAGATGATAAATTGCTTCGCAGTTTACTGGTTAAAAAATTAACTAGTGCGGGATATGAAATGATAGCTGCTTGTGACGGACAAGAAGGTTTAGAATTAATGAGAAGCGATTCTCCTCAGCTGATTCTTTTGGATATTATTATGCCAAGAAAGAGCGGATTTGAAGTAATCAAAGAAATGAAAAAAGACGAAAATCTTAAAGATATTCCGATAATTATTGTTAGCAATTCCGGGCAACCAGTAGAAATAGGCAAAGCTAAAGAAATGGGAGTAAAAGACTGGATAATTAAAACAGAATTTAGCACCCAAGATGTTTTAGATAAAGTGAGAAAAATAGAAACTGAGATAAGTAATTAAATTTTCAAGAATAAAATTATGTCTAAAAAAATATTAATCATTGAGGACGATAGATTTTTAAGAGAGTTAATGAGCCGAAAGCTTTTAAGCTTGCAATTTGATGTGGCCGTGGCAGTTGATGGAGAAGAGGGCTTGGAAAAAATAAAATCTGAAATGCCAGATGTCGTTCTTTTGGACTTAATTTTGCCAGGGATTAATGGATTTGAGGTTTTGGAAAATGCTAAAAAAAATCCAGCCACAGCCAAAATTCCGGTTATTATTCTTTCTAATTTAGGCCAAAGCGAAGACATTGAAAAAGGATTAAAGCTTGGCGCCGAAGATTTTCTAGTTAAGGCTCATTTTACTCCTCAAGAAATAGTAAATAAATTAAAATCAATTTTAGGATAATATGCCGGAATTACCGGAAGTAGAAACAACAGTTAATGGTTTAAAGAAAAAAGTCCTTAAAAGGACTTTTCTTGATATTTGGACCGATTCGCCAAAATTAATAAAAAAAATATCTTTTCAAGATTTTAAAAAAAAGATTATTAAAAGAAAAATAATAGCCGTTAAAAGAAGGGCAAAAAATATTTTATTTTTTTTAGATCAAGATTATGTTTTGTTGGTTCATTTAAAAATGACAGGGCACTTATTAATAGGGAAATGGAAAAATGAAAACAAAAAATGGATTTCTCAAAAAATTGGAAGCTTATCAATCGATCCTTTTAACAGATTTTTGCATTTGATATTTTTTTTGGACAATGGAAGCCAAATTGCCTTGTCTGATTTAAGAAAATTCGCCAAAATTGAATTGTGGAACAAAAAAGAGCTTTTAGGCTCAAAAGAATACCTGGCTATTGGCCCAGAACCATTAGATCCCGGGTTTACTTTTAAAAAATTTAAAAATCTTTTTTGCTTTAAAAAAGGAAAAATAAAACAAGTTTTAATGGATCAATCATTTATTGCTGGAATTGGCAATATTTACGCCAATGAGATATTATTTTTTGCCAAGATTCATCCAGAAACAAAAACAGAAAAATTAACCCAGGATAATTTAAAAAAAATATACCAGGCAATTAAAAAAGTTTTGAAAACAGGAATAAAACAAGGCGGGTCCAGTATTTCTGATTATCGTAATATTTTTGGAGAAAAAGGAAATTACCAAAAAAAATTAAAAGTTTATGGGAGAAGCGGAAAAAAATGTTTAGTTTGTGGGGAGACTATTAAAAAAATAACAATCAGCACTCGAAGCACTTTTTTTTGCCCAAAGTGCCAAATAAAAAAATGATAATTTTAATTTTTGGAAAAGACTCTTATCAATCTTCTCGGCGTTTAGCTGATTTTATTTCTCTTCACAAACAAAAACATTCTAGTGGCCTAAATTTAAGACGCTTTGAAGGAAAAGCTATTGATTTTGAAAACTTGAAAAAAGAAATGTTTGAAGCTTCAATGTTTAAAGAGAAAAAATTAATTATTATTGATAATGCTTTTGAAAATACAAAATTTAAAGAAGCCTTCTTAGGCCAGGGTGAAAAATTTTTTACAGATGAAAATGTTCTGGTTTTTTACGAAGCCAAAGAAATTTTAGCGAAAGATAAGTTTTTAAATTATTTAAAAGAAATCAAAGCTAAGTTTGAAAATTTTGATTTTCTTTCTCCAGCAAAAACAAAAACCTGGATCAAGCAAGAAGTAAGCAATAACAAAGTAGAAATTTCTGACTCTGCCCTAGAAGAATTAATCGATTATTTAGGAAATGATTTATGGTCGTTAAGCAATGAAATAAAAAAATTAGCCCATTATGTTTTGGCTAATAAGAAAAAAGAGATCACTTCTGCGGAAATAAAAAAATTAATTATTCCAGATTTGGAATTAAACATTTTCGAAGCCATTGACGCTATTGCCAATAAGAATAAAAAAAAGGCAATCAATTTACTAAAAGAACATTTAAAACAAGGAGCCGAAGTGCCTTATTTATTTTCTATGGTTGCTTGGCAGATCAAAAATATAATTATTGCAAAAACTTCTAGCCAAGGGTTTGGAGAAAGCGGAATCAGTCCCTTTATTTTTAGAAAATCAGCCAATCAAGCCAAGAATTTTTCTTTGGATGATTTAAAAAGAATTTATCAAAAAATAATCGACTTAGATGCTGCCCTAAAAGTTGGAAAGATTTTTCCGGAAACCGCGTTAGATCTATTGATTTTAGAAATTTAAAACCGCCCTGAAGGCGGTTTTTTTAAACAGATTTTTTTAAAGATGAAGCTTTTTTGCCGATTCTTGATTTCTTTCGGCTGGCGTTGTTTTTTTTAATAATTCCTATTTTACAAGCCTTGTCTATTGCCTTGAATACCTTGGGCATGATTTTTTCCAATTCCTCGCTGTTTTTGCTTTCAATTAAAGCCAGTGCTTGCTTTAAAAGCTTTTTCATTTCTGTTTTTTTCGCATCGTTTTGTTCTTTTTTCACAAAACTTTGACGAAGTTGTTTTTGGGCTGATTTTGTTATCGGCATAATTTTTTTATATATCTTTATACATATTTTATGTTTAAACTTCTATCAATATATATAACAAAATCATTAAATATGCAAGGGCAAGCCCTTTAAAATCAATGGTTTTAAAATAAATCAAATTATTTTTTAAATCTATTTTTCTTGATTCTTTTCTTTAATCCATTATATAATGCTCTTATGATCGGTTTTTTAGCTGGAAAAATTATTTATAAGGACGACAAAAAAGTCATTTTAGAAAGAGGCGGAATTGGATTTGAGGTTTTTTTAGCTTCTTCTAATTTAGATAGATTAAACGAAGGAGATGAGGCTCATCTTCATACTTTTCTTTTGGTTAGCGAAAAAACATTAGAGCTTTATGGATGTCTTAACGAAAAAGAAATGGAGCTGTTTAGAGTTTTAAAAAATGTTTCTGGCGTAGGCGCGAAAACAGCTTTGCAGTTAGCCGTATTTGGCTCAATCGAAAAATTAAAACAGGTCTTAGAAAAAGAGGAAATGCCCTTGGAAGCAAAAGGCGTAGGCGCGAAAAGGCTTCAAAAAATATTGTTAGAATTAACTGGAAAAATAGAAGAAATTAAAAAAAAGGATTCGAAAACAAAACCCAAAGATGATGTCTTTGAAGCCCTGTCTGCTCTTGGATTTTCTAAAATAGAAATTAAAGATGCTTTGTCGTCTTTATCTGTTGAGATTAAAGATTCAAACGAAAAAATAAAGCAAGCCTTAAAATATTTAGGCAAATGACAGTAAAAATTTTTATTAAAAAATTACTACCCAAAGCGGTTATTAATTTTTATCATTTAATTGTTGCGTTTTTAGGCGCAATTATTTATGGTTTTCCAGGCAAGAGAATAAAAGTTATCGGAGTAACTGGAACAAATGGAAAATCAACAGTAATTAATATTGCTTGTAAAATTTTTGAAAAAGCTGGGTTTAAAGTCGCGGCGCTCACTTCTATTATGTTTAAAATAGGAAGCGAAGAAAAAGAAAATAAATTAAAAATGACCATGCCCGGAAGATTTGTTATTAACAAATTTTTAAATGATGCGGTTAGGGCTGGTTGCGATTTTGCAATAATTGAAACTACTTCTGAAGGAGTAGAACAGAATCGTCATAAATTTATTGATTTTAAAACAGCAGTTATTACCACCTTAAATCCTGAACACATCGAAGCTCATGGGGGCTTTGAAAATTATAAAAAAGCCAAAGGCAAATTTTTTCAAAGCGTTAAACAGACGCATATTGTTAATCTAGACGAAAAATATGCAGAATATTTTTTAAAATTTCCAGCGCAAAAGATTATTACTTACGGTTTGAATAACTCCGAGGCGCAAATAAAAGCAAAAAAAGTTTTTGTCTCTAGCCAGGGATCATCTTTTCAAATTGATAATTTTAATTTTAATTTAAAAATATTGTGTAGTTTTAATATTTCTAATGCCTTGGCTGCAATCGCAATTGCAATATCTGAGGGGTTAAGCCTGGAAGATTGTCAAAAAGGGATTAATGAGGTTTCTCAAATTGCCGGCCGAATGGAGAAAATAATCGACGAACCTTTTAAAGTTTTTGTTGACTATGCTTTTATTCCAGTTGCTTTAGAAAAAGTTTATGAATTTGTAAAACCAGTAAATAAAAAATTAATTGCGGTTCTGGGCGCTTGCGGGGGAGGAAGAGATAAATGGAAGCGCCCGGTTTTAGGCGGGATAGCCGATCAATACGCTGATCAGATTATTATTACCAATGAAGATCCTTATGATGAAAATCCGCAAGCGATTATTGATGAAGTGGGGGTGGGGGTAAAAAATAAAAACAAGCTTTTGAAAATTTTAGATCGTCGGCAAGCAATTCGTCAGGCGCTTTTATTAGCTACGCCGGAAGACGTGGTGATTGTTACTGGAAAAGGTTGCGAGCCCTGGATTTGCTGGGAAGACGGGAGAAAAGAATCCTGGGATGATCGCGAAGTGATCAAAGAAGAATTAAAAAAATTGTCTTAAGATTTTATTTGTGATAAGTTAAGAATAGTAAAAGGAGGCAAACAGATGATTTCTGTATCTTCTGAGGAAGAATCTTTAAAGTTTTTGGGCGAAGGCCTGGAAGAAGAATTTGAGCCTGATCAGGGGGAAATTGAAACCCCTGAGGATAGAATTATCAATTATTTTTCCAATTGCTTTTTTAATGGCGATGAAGAGTCTTTAGATCCAAACACCTTATCAAACTATACCTTATTTTTTATGTTAATAGGGTATAGGGCGGTTATTTCCAATTGTCAAACATGCGACCCTTGAAATTAGCATAACTTTAATAGTTATGCTTTTCTTGACTAAGACCATCTTTTTATATAGGATAAAAATGTTTGATAAAAATAAATAGATTTTATGGAAACGCCTACTCTTTTCGGCCACGCGGTTTTTAATTTTTTAGGGATAAATATTACCAATACTTTTCTTTTGAGTGTTTTTTGTGCTGTTTTGATTATTATTGGTTTTTATTTCGGATTTAGAAAAATAACAATTATTCCAGGAAAAATTCAGAATTTTTTTGAATGGATTTTGGAAACAATTTTTGATTTATTTGATGGAATGACTGGGGATCGAAAAAAAACAGAAGAAGTTTTTCCTTTATCAGCAACCTTGTTTATTTTTATTTTTGTTTCTAATCTTGTTGAAATAATCCCCGGGGTAGGGGTTTTTTCTATTATGAGGTCTCCTAGTTCTGATTTGCATATAACTTTGGCTTTGGCTCTTTTTTCAATGGCCTATATTCATATTACGGCATTAAAAAAATTGGGAATTGGCGGACATCTTAAAAAGTATATAAACTTTAAAGATCCGATTATGTTTTTTGTAGGGATTTTAGAGGCAATCGGGGAAGTAACAAAAACATTTTCTTTGGGCGTTCGTCTTTTTGGAAATCTTTTTGCCGGTGAAATATTATTGATTATCGTAGGGTTTTTATTGCCTTTTATTGCACCTTTACCTTTTTTAGGATTGGAATTGTTTGTTGCGCTTATTCAGGCTTTGGTTTTTTCATCATTAATTACAGTTTTTTATGTCTTTACCGTTGCCACCGTCGAACATTAAATCAAATATTGGCAACGTAATTGTTTTAGGTAGTGAGTTGGGTTTTTTAATTGCTTTGCCTTTAGTCGGTTGCTTGCTTTTTGGAGTTTTTCTTGATAAAAAATTAAATAGCTTTCCCCTTTTTATTTTAATCGCTGTTTTTTTCGGGATAGCTCTATCAATTATCAGCTTATCTAAATTAATTATTCCATTTTTAGAGAAAAGGTCGGAAAAAAATAATAAAGATTTAAAAGAAAAAAATAATTAAAAATAACAGCTTTTTTTAAAAAAGCAATTAATTAAATAAAAATATGGATGAATCAACAGTAAAATTGGCAGCCGCTCTCACAATTGGAATCGGAGCAATTGCTCCAGCAATCAGTATTGGAATGATTGGAAGCAAAGCTTCAGAGGCTATTGGCCGTAATCCAGAAGCAGCTTCTAAAATTCAAACCGGAATGATTTTGTCAATCGCTTTTGCCGAAGCCGTGGCTATTTACGCCTTGGTTGTTGCCTTAATTATCTTATTTATTTAGTAAAATATGGAAGCCTTGGAAATTGATTGGAAAATTTTTATTGGACAATTGATAAATTTCGCAATTTTATTTTTTTTGTTGAAAGCTTTTGTTTATGGCCCGTTTTTAGCAATGATTAAAAAACGAAGAGAAAAAATCGAAGAAGGTATTGAAAAATCAGTTGCAGCAGAAGAAAAATTAAAAAAGCTTTTAGAAACCAAACAAAAAATGGAAGCTGACAACGAAGCAGAAAAAAAAGAAATTATTTTTTCTGCTAACGAAGAAGCAAAAAAAAGAATAGCTTCAGGCATTGAAAAAGCCGAACAGGAAAGACAGGCCATTTTATTAAAAGCGGAAAAAGAAGCTCAAGAAAAAAAAGAAAAAGAGCTAGAAAAAACAAAAAAAGAAACCATTGAAAACGCTTTTGTTTTAGCCGAAAGTCTTTTAAAAGAAAATATTGACGAAACAAAAAATAAGAAAATAACCGAAGAGTTTTTAAGCAGGTTAAAATTATAAAATATGAAAAAAGAAAAAGAAATTTCTTTTTGGGCTCAGGCTTTGTTTCTGGCTGTAAAAAATAATCCCGAAGATTTTGAAATTTTTTTTGCTAATCTTAAAAATGCTTTAATTAAAAAACAAGAATTGCTTCCGGCTGTGATTAAAAAATTTGAAAAAATTTACCAACAAGAACAAAAAGCAAAATTGATTTTAGCAAAAAAAATAGAAGGAGAAGAAAAGAAAAAAATAGAAGAAAAAATAAAAATGATTATTGGCCAAGACAAAGAAATTGAATATTTAATTGATTCTGATTTGATATCAGGTTTTCGTTTAAAAACAAAGGATTTTCTTATAAAAGCCTCTTTAAAAGATATTTTAATGGGGTTAAAAAACAAGCTATATGGACATAATTGAAAAATTTAAAAAACAGCTGGAAGGAGTAGGGCTTAGTCCTGAGGCTGAAGAAATTGGTGAGGTTATTGAAGTAAAAGACGGGGTGGTAAAAATTTCCGGATTAAAAAATGCGGAAAACTTTGAGCTAATTCAATTTGAAGGAGCCAATGTTTTTGGATTAGTTTTAAATTTAGAAGAATATGAGGCCGGGGCCGTGGTTCTTGGTTCAGATCGGGATATTAAGGAAGGAACTATTGTGAAAAGAACAAAAAAAGTTTTTTCTTTGCCAGTGGGAGAAGGTTTATTGGGGAGAGTAGTGGATCCAATGGGTAATCCTCTTGATGGAAAAGGAGAAATCAAAGCCTCGGAATATCTTCCTTTAGAAAGAAAGGGCCCTTCGGTTATTGAAAGAAAGCCAGTGGGAGAGCCGATTCATACTGGAATAAAAATGGTTGATGCTTTAATTCCAATCGGTCGGGGTCAAAGAGAATTAATTATTGGCGATCGAGGACTAGGAAAAACAGCAGTTGCTCTTGACGCTATTATTAATCAAAAAAATGAAAAAAATAGGCCTTATTGTATTTATGTGGCTTGTGGTCAAAAGAAAAGCAAGGTAAGAAGATTGATTACTACTTTAGAAAAATCAGGAGCCATGGAATATACTACCGTAGTTTGCGCCTTTCCTGATGATCCAGCTAGTTTTGTTTATTTAGCGCCTTTTGCCGGAGTTACTATTGGTGAGTATTTCCGAGATAATAAAAAAGATGCGCTTGTTGTTTTTGACGATTTAACCAAGCAAGCTTGGGCATGGAGAGAAATCTCTTTAATTTTAAGGCGTCCGCCAGGTCGAGAAGCTTATCCTGGAGATGTTTTTTATTTGCATTCTCGTCTCTTAGAAAGAGCGGCCAGATTATCTGAAGAAAAAGGAGGGGGATCTTTAACTGCTTTGCCGATTATTGAAACCCAGGCTGGAGATATTAGTGGATACATTCCAACCAATGTGATTAGTATTACCGATGGCCAGATATTTTTAAACTCAACAATGTTTAAAAAAGAACAAAAACCAGCGATTGATGTTGGAACTTCGGTTAGTCGAGTGGGTTCGGCAGCTCAACTAAAACCAATGAAAAAAGTAGCAGGCCGATTAAAATTGGACTTAGCTCAATTTCAAGAGCTAGAGAGATTTTCTGAATTTACCGAAGAGCTTGATTCTCAAACAAAAAGTATTATTGAAAAAGGGAAAAGAATTAGAGAGATTTTAAGGCAAGACGACCTTAATCCTTATTCTTTTGAAAAAGAAGCAATTGTTATTTTTGCTGGAGTTAATGGAGGCTTAGAAGAAATTCCGCTAGACAGAATCAAAGAATTTGAAAAAAACTTGCTTCAAGAAATGGAAATTAGCCATAAAGATATTCTTGCGGAAATCAGAGAGAAAGAAGATTTTACAGATGCTGCTCAAGCAAAAGTTTTAGAAGTAATAAAAGAAATTAAGAAAAAATATGGATCTTCGGGAAATTAAAGGAAAAATCGGATCAGTAAAAAATATTTCTGAGCTGACTAGCGCTTTAGAGACTTTTTCTGCTTTAAAAATGAGAAAAACTCAAAAAAGATTTTTAGATTCAAAATCTTTTGCGCAAAATATGGCTAATATGTTAAAAAGATTGGAAAAAGCATTACGAGAAAAAAAATCAATTTATTTAGAAGAAAGGCCATTAAAAAAAATATTGGTTTGCGTTGTGGCATCAGATAGGGGATTTTGTGGATCGTTTAATTCCAGCATTTTAAAGTTTGCCGATCGATCTTTAAAAGAAATTCGTAATCAGGGAGAAGTAGAAATAATGCCGATTGGCAAAAAGGCCATTAGCCATTATAAAAAAGAAAATCCATTATACAGTTTTTCTGGAATCGGTGATTATTGGAAATTTAGCGAAACAAAGGAAATTTCCGATTTTTTAATCAAAGCTTTTTTAGAAGACAAGTATCAAAAAATTTATCTTTTTTATACTCACTTTTTTTCTTCTTTTTCGCAAAAAGCTTCTTTAATTCAGCTTTTTCCTTTAACCCAAGAAACAATTGCTAATTTTTTAAAAGAAGAAGACAAAAAAGAAAACAAAGAACAAGATTATTTATTAGAGCCGTCTCCAGAAACAATTTTGAACCAGATTATTCCAACCCTGATTGAATATTTAGTTTATCAATTTATTTTATCAGCCAATACTTCGGAACATTCGGCTCGAATGTTAGCAATGAGAAGCGCTTCGGATAATGCTCGAGGATTATTAGGAGAATTAAAATTGGTTTATAACAAGGCTAGACAAGAACAAATCACTTCCGAAGTTTGTGAAATTTCATCAACTAAAGAAGCAATGGGATAATAAAAAGTCGCGAATCAAGAATTAAAAAATAAGAAATATATTTTCAATTAAATTTTTTTAAAAAAATAACAAAGAAAAGAGAACAAAGAAATAACTTTTTCAAAGCTTATTCTTAATTCTTTATTCGTAATTATAAAAAATAATTATGGCAAAAATAATACAAATCATTGGTCCGGTTGTTGATGTAGAATTTGAGGAAGGAAAAATTCCAGCTCTTTATACTGCTTTAGTTGTTAAAAACAAAGATTTAGTTTTAGAAGTTGAACAAGAGCTAGGAGAAGGCAAGGTAAAATGCTTGGCCATGGGGCCGACCGAAGGACTGAAAAGAGGCGATGAAGTGGAAGATACTGGTGGGCCAATCAAGGTGCCAGTTGGCAAAGATGCCTTGGGAAGAATTTTGAATGTTTTAGGAGAACCGATTGATAATCAAGGAGAAATAAAAGAATCTCAAAAATCACCGATTCATAAAAAAGGCCCGGCCTTAAAAGAACAAAAAGATGAAGTAGAAATTTTAGAAACCGGAATCAAAGCCATTGATCTACTTTGTCCTTTGCCAAAAGGTGGAAAAGTAGGGCTTTTTGGAGGAGCAGGAGTAGGGAAAACAGTTTTAATTCAAGAGCTAATTACTAATATTGCTCGCGAACATCAAGGCTATTCGATTTTTGCTGGAATCGGAGAACGTTCTCGTGAAGGAAATGATATTTATCGGGAAATGAAAGAATCAAATACATTAAAAAGCACTTGTTTGGTTTTTGGGCAAATGAACGAATCTCCGGGCGTAAGATTTAGAATTCCTTTTACTGCGTTAACCATTGCCGAACATTTTCGTGATGTGGAAAAAAAGGATGTTCTTTTGTTTATGGACAATATGTTTCGTTTTGTTTTGGCTGGAAGCGAAGTGTCTGCTTTATTAGGAAGAATTCCGTCGCAAACAGGATATCAGCCCACGCTATCTTCTGAAGTTGGATTGCTTCAAGAAAGAATTACTTCCACTAAAGATGGATCAATTACTTCAGTTCAGGCAGTTTATGTTCCAGCTGATGACTTAACTGATCCAGCGATTGTGGCTACATTTTCCCACCTTGATTCTTCTTTGGTTTTGTCTCGAGCCATTGCTTCGCTTGGAATTTATCCAGCAGTTGATCCTTTGGAATCAAATTCTTCTTTATTAAGTCCTAGAATTGTGGGTCAAAAGCATTATGATGTGGCCAGCAAAGTAAAAAAGATTTTGCAAAGATATAAAGAATTACAAGATATTATTGCTATTTTGGGAATCGAAGAATTAGCTGAAGAAGATAAAATTATTGTTGATCGAGCCAGAAAGATTCAAAAATATTTATCTCAGCCGTTTTTTGTAGCCGAGGTTTTTAGTGGTATTCCTGGAAAATATGTAACAATTGAAGAAACAATTAATGGTTTTGAAAAAATTGTTTCTGGAGAAATGGATGATAAACCCGAAGCTGCTTTTTATATGAAAGGAAATATTAACGAAGTCCAATAATATGGAACTAAGCATTTCTACACCAGAAAAATTAATATTCAAAGGAGAAGCAGAATCAATAAATATACCTACGCAATCAGGAATGATTACGGTTTTGCCAAAACATACAGCTCTGCTTTCTGCTGTTTCTTTTGGTCGAATTAAAATTATTACTCAAAATCAAGAAAAATATTTTCCTTGCGAAGGAGGAGTTTTAGAAGTTTCAGAAGGAAGAGCAGTTATTCTTTTGAGGACCCTGAGGGGATAATTATTAAAAAGAACAGGCCGAAATAGGCCTGTTTTTTTAATTTTTTTGTGTTAAAATAATTTTATAAATATAATTTTAAGATATGAAAATTAAAGAAATTTTTGATTTAAGCACTAAAATGGGAATGGCAGCCGATTTTAGAGGAAAAGATGGAGTTGCAAAATTTTTAGCAAGAAAAAAGAAAAAATACGAATCTTTGTCTGAAAAAACAAAAAAAGAATTTGATTTGGAAAAGCTTAATAATCCTTATTTGGATTCTCGAATTCATAATATTGCTGAAGACAAAGAAATTAAAAAAATTTTAGCTGGTATTGATATTGACACTTCAGAATTGCTTTTAGCGAAACAACTAAACGATATTGATTTGGTTGTTGGACACCATCCGCTTGGAAAAGCTTTGGCTGATTTAGGCGATGCTGTTGAATTGCAAAGTGATATTTTAAATTATTACGGAGTGCCGATTAATATTGCCGAATCTCTTACTTTCCCCAGAATGTCTGAGGTAGCGCGAGGAGTAAGTGCTAATAATCATCAAAAAACCATTGATGCTGCCCGATTATTAAAAATAAATCTTATAAATACCCATTCTTCTTGTGATAATTTGGTGGCTAATTTTTTAAAAAATAAAATAGAACAAGAAAATCCTGAAACCGTGGAAGATTTGATGAATTTATTAAAATCGATTCCAGAATATAAAGAAGCGGAAAAAAATAAAGCTGGTCCGAAAATTTTTGTTGGCAATCCAGAAAGAAGATGTGGAAAAATAGTTTTAATAGAAATTTCTGGAGGCACGGGCGGATCTTCAAAATTATATGAAAAAATGGCGCAAGCTGGTATTGGCACAACCGTGGCCATGCACATGTCTGAAGAAAATAGAAAAGAAGCCGAAGCTTCTCATTTAAATGTAATTATCGCTGGTCATATTTCTTCCGACTCTTTGGGCATGAATTTATTTTTAGATGAATTAGAAAAAAACGGAATTGAAATTGTGCCTTGTTCAGGACTAATTCGGATAAAAAGATATTAATCCAATTTTTTAATCATATAGCCAGCCTTTAACTTGTAACCAAGTTTTTGATAGTAATTTCGCACTCCCACTCCAGAAATAATCGCTATTTTTTTAAATCCAAATTCTTTTTTGGCAATTCTTTCCGCCTCTTTGATTAATTTTTTTCCAAGACCTTTGTGCTGAACCAATCCTTTTTTTTCTGAAATCAAACTTGCCTGGCCATAAGTATGTAATTCTCTGATCAGGGCGCAGTCTTTTAAAACAGGCAAAGTATTTTTAAAATCATTATTTATTCTAAGGCGAAGCATGCTGTAAAGATTTTTTTGAGCTTTGTCTTCCCAGCTTAAAAAAATTTCTTTTTCCTTCGAAGCATTATAATTTTCTCGGAATAAATAAGCTTTTTCTTTTGGCAATGATTTTACTTCTCGGCACCTGATGCACTGGCAATGCCAGTTTTCTTTTTGCATGTCTTGTTCAATCATTTGGCGCAAATTAGAAACTCGCGATCCCCCGGCAACAATCAAAGGAGAGGGGATATCGCGGATTATTCTTTCTATTCTTACGTATCGCGGAATTATTTTTTTTATTGATTTTAACAAATCCAGTAAAACTTTTTCAGAATAAGGCTTGTATTCTTTTGCTAAATATTTTTTATAAAGTAAAGCTTCTTTAACAAGGGCGCAAGGATATATTTTTAAACAATCGGGCTTAAAATCAGAATCATTAAATAATTCTTTAAACATTTTTAAATCTTTTTTTGGGTTTGAACCAAAAAGATTCAGCATCACCTGATAAGAAACTTTAAATCCCGCATTTTTTAAATTTTGAGTGGCATCAATTATTTCTTTTATTCCGTGGCCTCGATTATTTTTTTTTAAAATATCTTCAAAAACAGATTGGACACCTAATTCTACTTTTGTAGCGCCCAGCCTTTGAATTTGTTCTATTTCTTTCAGGGTTATAAAATCAGGCCTGGTTTCAATAGACATTGCCACGATTCGATATTTTGATTTTTGATTTTTCTTTTGGGCGATTAATAGTTTTTTCCATAAATCAGCTAAACTTAGATTTTTATCATCAGGGTTGTTTTTTTCTTCATTGCAAGCATCAAAGCATTTTTTGCAAAACCAAACTTGGTATTTTTTAGGATAATAAGACCAGGTAGCGCCGATAATACGAATTTCCACTTTATTGGTTGGATGCCCTGAAATATCAAGCACCTCTAATCTTTTCTGAGTTTGGACATAAGGATCGAATTTTAAACGTTTTGCCCTTTCCACGGCCGGCTCCCCTGAAAGATAGCTTCTAGGGATTCCGGGTTCGTTTGGGCAATAAAGGCATTTCCCTGGGCAAGAATAAGGCTTGGTTAAAATAGAGACATTTACCACCCCAGAAAGGGATCGAATTGGCCTAGTTCTTAAAAGCATTTCCAATTTTAGATTTTTTTTAATGCTTTTTTCTTTCACCAGTTTATGATAAGATTTAAGCAGAGCAATATTTCCCGGACAGCTTATTTTCATTGATTTGGCAATTTTTCTTTTTGCCAAAGACAAATCATCCGAATTTTCTGCTCGGATTTTTAAAAGCTCTAAAATTATCAATTCATTAGTGTTTTCCATAAATGGACCAAGAATTAGCAAAAACTATTTTAAGTAAAACTTGGAATGATTATAATAACGTAGCAGAGAAATATTCACAAGTTAGGGAAAAAAATTGGAAAGAAATGTCTTTTTTATTTGATGATTATTTGGAAAAAGGGGACAAGGTTTTAGATCTTGGCTGTGGAAATGGGCGTTTTTACGAAGAGCTTGCTTCTCGTGGAGCTTCTTATTATGGTCTTGATTTTTCGGAAAAAATAATTGAAATTGCTCAGAGAAATAATCCCAAAGGAAATTTTAAAGTTGCTGATGCTTTAAATATTCCTTTTGAAAACGATTTTTTTGACAAAATTTATAGCATTGCCGTACTTCATCATATCCCTTCTTTTGAACTGCGAATCAAATTTTTGGAAGAGGTGAAAAGGGTTTTAAGGGATAACGGATATTTAATTCTAACAGTTTGGGATTTAAAAGAAAAGAGGAAAAAAAGAAAGTTTAATTTTTTGGCTTGGTGGTGGGAGTTAGGAATGGATAGGGGCGATATTTTACTTCCTTGGTATGGGGTAAAAGATGCTTATTTCCATTGTTTTGAAAAAGAAGAGCTTTCTTTCTTGTTTCAATCGCTTCAATTTAAAATAATAAAAAACGGAGAGATAAAAGTAGGGGAGCGACCATATAATAATTTTTATTTCATTGTTCAAAAAAAATAATAAATCTAAAAAATTGAAATATGAAAAAAACTTGTCCCAGAATGTCTAAAAAATCAAAATATAATATTGTTGTTTCTGGAGCTGCAATAACAAAAATTTGCTGTCACGATATTGAAAGGCTTTCTAAAGAAATTGGAATCGCGATTGCGGAAAGCGGACACACTTTAATTACTGGAGCAACCACTGGAGTTCCATATTTTGCTGCCCTGGGATGCAAAGAGGCTGGCGGTTTTAATGTGGGATTTTCTCCAGCTGAATCAGAATTGGCACACATAAAAACTTATTGTTTGCCAGTGGATACCTTTGACGTTATGGTTTATACTGGTGCGGATTATGCTGGTCGAGACGTGACTATGACAAAAGCAGCAGATGCAGTGATTATCGTTTGTGGTCGAATGGGAACTTTGCACGAATTTACCACTGCCGTGGAAACAAAAAAGCCGATTGGGGTTTTGGAAAGAACCGGAGGCACGGCTGATGAAATTAGAAATTTAATGAAAAGAATATTCAGTCGGGAAGAGGAAAAAGTTATTTTCGAAACAGACCCAAAAATATTGGTAGCAAAAATGATTAAAACAATAGAACAAAATAAAAAACAAAATATTCAACAACTAAAAAAAAGAAAAGCACGTCAAAAATTAACTCAATAATTTTAAAATGAAATCAAAAACAAAAAAACCAGCCAAAAAGTCAAGTAAAAAAATTGCTAAAAAAATAATTAAAAAGAAAACGAGCTTAAAGGAAACAATCAAGAAAAAATTAGCTTCGGAAAAAAAGATTGTTTTAAAAAAGAAAAAGCCAGAAAAACAAAAAAAAGAAAAAAGAATCGGCAAGCTTGTTCATTATTTTGACAAAATAAAAGTCGTAGTCGTAAAAGTTAGTGATATTTTAAGCATAGGAGATATGATTAGGATTAAGGGCGGAAGAAAAACTGATTTTAAACAAAAAATAGTTTCTATGGAAATAAACGGCCAAAAAATTAAAAAAGCAAAAAAGGGGCAGGAGATAGGGATAAAAGTAAAAGAAAAAGCCAGAGAAGGTTATTTGGTTTTTAAAATATAATTATGAAATTTATTGCCGATTTTCATTTGCACTCAAAATATTCTCGTGCCACTGGCAAAAATACTGATTTAGAAAATATAGATAAATGGGCGAAAATAAAAGGCGTTAAAGTTATCACTTGTGGAGACTTTACTCATCCAATTTGGTATAAAAATCTAGAAGAAAAGTTACAGCCTACTGAGCCCGGGCTTTTTAAATTAAAAGGATCGAGCACAAACGTGCGATTTATTTTAACCACAGAAATTAGCTGTATTTATACCAAAAAAGGAAAAGTAAGAAAAATTCACATAGTTGTTTTTGCTCCTTCTCTTGAAGTAGTAAAAAAGCTTAACCAGCGATTAGAAGCAATTGGAAATATCCGTTCTGATGGGCGTCCGATTCTTGGCCTTGATGTAATCGAATTATTGAAAATTGTTTTAGATGTTTCTCCTGATTGTTTGTTTGTTCCAGCTCATTGCCTTACTCCTTGGTTTAGTATTTTTGGATCAAAATCCGGATTTGATTCTATTGAAGAATGTTTTGAAGATTATGCAAAATATATTTATGCCATTGAAAGCGGATTATCAGCTGATCCAGCTATGCTTTGGCGGATACCAGACGGAAGAAGGGTGGCGATTTTAAGCAATAGCGATGCTCATAGCGTGGAAAAAATTGGTCGGGAAGCTAATGTTTTTGATACTGATCTTGATTATTATTCTATTTTAAAAGCAATCAAAGAAAAAAATCCTAAAGAGTTTTTAAACACGATTGAGTTTTATCCTCAAGAAGGAAAATATTATAATGATGGTGACAGGCTTTGTAATATTTCTTTAGACCCTAAAGAATCTTTTGAATATGGTGAGCTTTGTCCTGTTTGCGGGAAAAAATTAATTATCGGAGTTTTAAATAGGGTTCAAAAATTAGCTGATAAAGATGTAGGATTTGTTCCTGAAAAAGCAATTCCCTTTAAAAGCATTATTCCATTAAAAGAAATAATTTCTGAAGCTTTTGGGGTAGGGGTTGTTTCCAAAAAGGTAAAATTAGAATATGAAAAAATTGTTGAGCATTTTCCGGAATTTGATGTTTTACTTGATACTCCAATAGACGATCTTAAAAAAATAGCAGATTCTCAAGTGGTTGAAGGGATTCTTCGGGCTCGAAAAGGAGAAGTGAATATTCAACCTGGGTTTGATGGGGTTTTTGGAAAAGTAAAAATATTTTCTGATGTCGAAAAAAAGCAAGCTATTCGTCAAAGAAAATTATTATAATTTTTAAATAAAGCCATGTTTGGGGGTTTGATTGTACTCAATCAAAGGCGGAGCGACGACGGTCGCGAGCCGGGACCCGAACAAAACTTCACCAGAAGTTTATGTGAGGGAGCCCTCAAACATTTTTTATTTTTAGTTTTTTGGTATAATAGATTGATAATAAAAAATAATTAAAAATAAATAAAATAAAAATATGTTTTTTCAGATAATAATTCCAATCGTTATTTTTATTGTTTTGGTTTCAATAAAACAAGTAAATCAATATGAAAATGGATTGAAATTTACCTTAGGAAAATTTTCTGGAACCATGAGTCCTGGTTGGAACCTTGTTTTTCCTATTTTTCAATCATTTACCAAGGTTGATATGAGAGTTAAAGCAGTTGATGTTCCTGATCAAGAAGCTATTACTCGGGATAATATTTCTATTAAAGTAAATGCGGTTATTTATTACAAAATAAGTTCTGCCGAAAAAGCAATCTTACAGGTAGAAGATTTTTATTACGCTGTTTCTCAATTGGCTCAAACAACCATGAGAAATGCTGTTGGCCAAGTAGAGCTGGACGAATTATTATCAAAAAGAGAAAAAGTTTCCGAAGACATTAGAGCTATTATTGATAAAGCTTCTGATCCCTGGGGTATTAGTGTTGATAACCTTGAATTAAAAGATATTACCTTGCCCGAAGAAATGAAAAGAGTAATTGGAAAGCAAGCTGAAGCAGAAAGAGAAAAAAGAGCAGTAATTATTAAAGCTGAGGGAGAGGTTGCCTCTGCTAACAATATGGCTAAAGCTGCAGAAGTTCTTGCTTCTGCTCCTGGCGCTCTTCATTTAAGAACGCTGCAGTCAATAAATGACATTAGTTCTGACCAATCAAATACTATAGTTTTTGCTGTTCCTTTAGAAGTATTAAAGGCAGTTGAAGGATTGGTAAAAAAATAATTTTATTTTAAGTATTTTGCTTTAGCAAGATTATGTTCTGCTAAAGTTTTACTGAATACTGTTGTTCCGTCTGGCTTAGATAAATAATACCAATAATTTGTTTTTTCTGGATAAATTGCCGCTATAATACTATCTATTCCCGGATTGCTTATGGGCCCAAAAGGAAGACCTTTGTATTTATAAGTATTATAAGGCGAATCTATTTCGGTGTATTTTTTGTAAACCTTGTCTGCACTTTGCATTTGCAAGGCATATAAAACCGTGGCATCTGCTTGAAGGGGTTGACCTATTTCCAAACGATTCCATAAAATTCCAGAAACAATTTTTTTGTCTTCTATGGTTTGAACTTCTTTTTCAATAATCGAAGCCATGGTAATTATCTCATAAATGGTTTTATTTTGTTTTTCAATATCAGCTTTCATTTCCGTTGTTATTTTATCGTTAAAATTAGAAAGTATTTTTAAAATAATTTTTTCAAGAGATGATTCGGGGCTGACAAAATAAGTATCAGGAAAAATAAATCCTTCTAAGCTAGCAGAAACAGGCATATTTTTTAAAAAATCAAAATATCCGAAAATATTTTCAGATAAATTTTGATTTTGGCCATAAATTTGAGCTGGACTTCCGACCAAAGAGTAAAAATCTGATTCTTTTCCAAATCCTTTGCTTTGTAGGTATTGGGCGATTTGCGCTAAATCCCAACCCTCAATAATAGTTAGTTTTATTTCCGAAGCTTGGCCTTTTATTATTTCTTCAGCAATTTGCGCTCCAGTCATTTTAGAATTTAAAATATATTGCCCAGCTTTTATTTTTTTATAATTCCCAGTAGTGTAAAGATAAGCTAAAAGAGGGTAGGGGTCTTGAATTAATTTTTTTTTAGCCAAAGCAAAGGCCACTTCTGTGGCGTTTTGCCCCTTTTCAACATCAAAAGATTTTTCTATTTTTGTTGTTTTTGGATAGTTGTAAATACCGTCATAAAAATAATAACCGGTAGAACAAGCGGTTAACAAAAAGAGAATAATAATTATAATCTTTAATTGATTAATCATTCTTATCGTATTTTAAAGAAAAAACTTCAATCAGTCAATTTTTAAAAATTTTAAAATAGTTGACAATTATTATCGTATTCTATAGAATAAAAGGGTAAAGAAATGACATTATTAAGCACTCAAAAAGTTTATAAAACGGTTGCCAAAGTCCAAATTATTAATTTGGCCGGTTTCTGGTTTTTAAACAAAACTTTTTAGAGGGTGTAATAATATAATAATATAATAAACACACAAGCCCCTCTAAAAAGAGGGGTTTTTAAATAATAAATAAGAAAAGGAATATGGCAAACACATACTATATTACAAAAGAAAAGCTTGAACAAATAAAAAAAGAATACGAAGCTATTAAAAAGACATTACAAGAAGAGATCGCAGGCGATGTTCCTAATTTTTTGGAAAGCAATGATCCAAATCCTGATTTTTATTTATTTGAACAAAATTTTGAAGATCTTAGCTCTCGAGCAGAAGTATTGGAAAATATCTTAAAAAATTATACAATTATTAAAACTCCTCCCAAAGAAAATCAAGACAAAGTTCAACTAGGCGCTCGTGTAATTTTTACCAATGGAAGCGCTCAACAAGAGGAATACAAAATTGTAGGAACAATAGAAGCAAACCCTTTTGAAGGAAAAATTAGCAACGAATCTCCAATTGGAATGGCTTTTCTTGGGAAAAAAGTTGGAGACACAATCAGTCTTCCGATTAATAAAAAAAATTATAAAATTTTAAAAATAGACTACAAAGACGCTTAATTAAAATAAAAAAATGAAAAAGTGGCTCAAAATAACATTTATTTGTTTTGGAATTATTTTGGTTGCTTCTTTTGTTTGGTTTGATTTGTTTTTTTGGCAAGAAAATAATAGTTTATTTAAAAAACATTTGCTTGAATCAGCGAAAACAAGCGATGTTTTGATTATTTTTAATTCTGGGGGTTATGGCACTGTGCAGATGGAAAAAGCTTATGATTTTCAGCCCCTAATCAAGGGGATAGAGGGGGTTGTTAATGATTTGGGCTACAAGTCTTCTGTCGTGCCTTATTATCGCACCAGAGACAGTTTTTTGGGCAAAGCTGCTTATTTAAAAGAGCTGTTATTCGGTTTTCCCAAAGAATCTGATTATTTAGCCGAAGAGTTGCAAAGGTTTTCCAAAGAAAATCCAGGCAAAAAAATTATTATTGCTGGATTAAGTAATGGTGCTGGATTGGTAAATATTACTATGGAAAAAATAAAATGCTGTCAAGCAAGTATTTCTGCTATCGGATTTGGTACCCCTTTTTGGAGTTTTAAAAAAGAAAAGCCCAATATTATTAATTTTGATAATAATGGCCAAGACGTTCTTTCTCAAGGAAATTTTTTTGCTTTGGCTTGGGCAACGATAAAAGCTCCTTTTGTTGTTTTTTATTCACAAATCATTGGCCAGCCGATTTCTTTTGCAAAAGCAATTAACGTCCCCGGTCATGAATATGATTGGTCAAAGATCGATTCAGAGATTAAGCCTTTTCTTTCTTTTGTTTTAGCTACTAATTAGCGCGATTTTTTAAAACTTAGCCTTTTTTCTTAAGTTTTTTTGTGTTAAAATATATAAAATTAAAAAACAAGAAAAGAAAAAATTGTTTTTAAGTTTTTATTGATTTTTAATATTAATTATGGCTTTTGGAAAAAGAAATATATTTTTAGTTTTATTATCTTTTTTATTTGGGATAGTTATTTTTGTTTGGCTTGGAAAAACAACGGGCTGGGATAAAATTATCCAAGCCTTTCAAGTTTTTCGAGGATGGCAGGGAATAGTGATTGTGGTCTTTAGTTTTTTGATTGCTATTATCGGAAATTGGCGCTGGTCTGAAATTTTAAAAGATAATCAGATTAATATTCCTTTTTGGCGATTATTCCGTTCTTATCTTGGGGGATATGCAATGATGTATTTGTTCCCGATAATTTTTCTTTCTGGAGAAATATTTCGTTCGATTGTTGTTTCCAAAGAAGAAAAAGTGCCAATGGCAAAGGCCGCTTCTTCGGTAATCATTGAAAGAATTTTGGAATGGACAGTTAATCTCTTGGTTATTTTTTTCGGACTTTTCTTTTTTACTTTTAAATTTGGAATTTTACCCTTAGAAGTTTTATATATTTTTGGAGTTGCTTTGGCTGGATTTGCAATTGTTATTGGTTATTTTTATTTCAAGGCTTTGCGTCAAAAAAGTATTGTTATTGGTTTTATTAAAAAATTCAGCCGAACCAAAGAAATCACCCAAGGAAATAGCATTGTTGAAACAGAAAATGAAATTTTTAAATTTTTTAAATTTCGAAAATTACCAATATACAAAGGACTGCTTTTGTCTTTATTAAAAGCTGGGATTATGTTGATCAGGGCCTGGTTGTTGATTTTTTTCTTAACCGGGGTAAATATCGGATTTCCAGCCTCTCTTTCTGTTTTAGGTTCAACTTATTTTTCCACCTTGATTCCTATTCCTACTTCTTTAGGGTCGCAAGAGGTTATTCAAGCTGCAGCTTTTATTTCTTTAAATTTTGAGGTTTCAATTGCTGCTGCATTTACTATGATTATCAGAGCTGGAGAAATAATAGTTTCTTTATTGGGGTTAGCTTTTTTAGCAAAAAAAGGATTTAATGTTATGGAAGAAAAATTTAATAATAAAATTAACGAAGAAAAATGCATTTAAAAAAAATAAACAAAATAATAAAATATTTAATTTTATCCGATCTTGCTCTTTGGTCTGGGTTGGGTTTGGTTACTCCAGTTTTCGCAATCTTTATTTTAGAAAGAGTTGGCGGGACAGCGCTTTCGGTTGGAATCGCGGTTTCTATTTATTGGGTAGTGAAATCATTATTTCAATATCCAGCCGGATTGTTTTTAGATCATCGCCGTGGAGACACTGATGATTATCTTTTCCTTGTTTTTGGAACATTTATTGTTTCAATGATTCCTTTTGCTTATCTTTTAGCAACCACTGATTGGCATGTTTATGTTTTTCAATTTTTTTATGGAATTGGAATGGCCATGTGTATCTCGGGCTGGCGAGCAATTTTTACCAGAAATATTGATAAGGGCCATGAAGCTGCTGATTGGAGTTTAGATGACGCGGTTCTGGGTTTTGGCACTGGGATTTCTGGGCTTGTTTCCGGATATTTGGTTTATAAATTTGGCTTTGTTCCGTCTTTTATAGTTGCTGGCACTTGCGGGTTAATTGGAGTGATTTTTTTAATTTGTTTAAGAAAAGATATTGTTGGTAATTTTGACAAGAAAAGACTTTTGAATTTTTTTAAAATTTTTTCCAAAAGAATAAAATAAATTTTTTGAAAATAGGATTATAAAAATTATTGCGATTATTAAAATGAAAAACCAAGAAATTGCTAAAATTTTATTTGAAATCGGCGATTTTTTGGAATTAAATGAAATTCCTTTTAAACCAAAAGCCTATCAACAGGCTGCTATTGCTTTGGATAATTTAGAAGAAGATATTGAGGAAATATATAAGCAAAAGGGATTAAAGGGATTGGAAGATCTTCCGGCAATCGGGAAAAGCATTGCTTTAAAAATCGAAGAATATTTAAAAACTGGCAAGATTGAATATTATAAAGATTTAAAAAAAACATCGCCCATTGATTTTGAAGAATTAACAAAAGTTGAGGGATTGGGAGTAAGAAAAATAAAAAAACTTTATGACGAAATAGGTATTAAAAATTTGGCTGATTTAGAAAAATTAGCCAAATCAGGAAAGATTGCTCCAATTTTTGGGTTTGGAGAAAAGACCGAAAAGAATATCTTAGAATCGTTGGAATTTTTAAAACAGGCCAAGGGCCGATTTTTATTGCGGGAAATTTTTCCTCAGATAAAAAAAATCGAAGAAAGGATTGCGAAAATTCAAGGGGTGGAAAAAATTTCTATTGCTGGCAGCACTCGTCGAAAAAAAGAAACCGTTGGTGATGCGGATATTTTGGTGGGAGTAAAAGATGCAACCAATATCTATTTGATTAACAAAATCATGAATACTTTTGTGACTATGGATGAGGTAATAAAAATAATTGCCAAAGGAGAAACCAAATCATCGGTTAAAACAAAACAAGGATTAGATATCGATTTAAGAGTTGTGCCAATCAGTTCGTTTGGATCTGCTTTGCAATATTTTACTGGAAGCAAAGAGCACAATGTAGCGACTAGGCGATTGGCCATAAAAAAAGGATTTAAATTAAATGAATACGGATTATTTACTCGTCAAGGAAAAAAAATAAAAGGAGAAAATGAAGAAGAAATATATGAAAAATTAGGCCTTGATTGGATTCCTCCAGAAATTCGCGAGAATCAAGGAGAAATCGAAGTTGCAGAAAAAAAACAAATTTCTCGGTTGATAGAATTAAAAGACATTAAAGGGGATTTTCATTGCCATAGCAATTGGAACGGGGGAATGGATTCTTTAGAAAAAATGGGCGAACAGGCGATAGGGCTTGGATATGAATATTTAGGAGTTACCGATCATACCAAGAGTTTAAAAATAGAAAACGGGCTTAATGAAAAAGATTTATTAAAACAAAAAAAAGAAATAATTAAGTTAAACGAAAAATTCAAAAAACAAAATAAAAAATTTGTTCTTCTTCAGGGGGCGGAAGTAGAAATTTTAAAAGACGGATCTTTGGATTTTACCGATAAGGTTTTAAAGCAATTGGATTTTGTTACTGTCTCCGTGCATTCGAATTTTAAAATGAATAAAATAGAAATGACAGCAAGAATTATTAAAGCCATCAGTAATCCTTATGTGGATATTCTTAATCACCCTACTGGAAAAATTTTGAATACTCGCGATTCTTATGAGGTTGATTTGGAAGAAATTTTTAAAGTTGCCAAAGAAAAAAATATTACTATTGAAATGAATTGTTTTCGTTCCGATTTAAGTGCCCAAAACGCCAGAAGAGCTAAGGAATTGGGAATAAAGATTTGCCTTGGAAGCGATGCCCATTCCAAAAAAGAACTAAAAGATATGGAATTTGGTGTTTATCAAGCCCGTCGAGCCTGGCTTAGCAAAGAAGATGTTTTAAATGCTCAGCCATTGAATAAGCTAATTTTTAAAAATAAATTATAGTATGAAAACTAAAGCCAAAGCTTTATTGTTAATGTCAGGAGGATTAGATTCTTTATTAGCCGCGAGAATATTACAAAATCAAGGAATTTTTATAACCCCGATTTGTTTTAAAAGTTTTTTCTTTGATTGTGCTGTTGCCCAAAAAACTTGCCAACAATTAGGATTAAAATTAATAGAAATTGATCTTAGTAAAAAATATTTAAATATTTTAAAGTCACCAAAATATGGTTTTGGTTCAGCAATGAACCCATGTATCGATTGCCACCTATTAATGCTAAAAGAGGCAAAAAAAATAATGATTAAAAATAATTATGATTTTATTGCGACCGGGGAGGTGCTAGGTGAGAGGCCGATGTCTCAAAATCAACGAGCCTTAGATTTAATCGAAAAGCAAGCCAAACTAACAGGGTATTTATTGAGACCATTGTCTGCCAAAGCTTTACCAGAAACAATTCCGGAAAAGCAAAAAATAATTAATCGGGAAAAACTTTGTGGGATTGTTGGCCGATCGCGAAAACCGCAGCTTCAAATGGTAAAAGATTTTGGATTCAAAAAATTTGTTTCTCCTGGAGGAGGATGCATTCTGACAGATAAAAATTACTCCAATAATTTAAAAATACTTTTGTCGGTAAAAAAAAATCCTAAAGAAAACGATTTTCTTTTATTAAAGCAGGGGAGAGTATTTTGGAAAAACAATATTTTAATAGTGGTAGCTAGAGATAAAAACGAATCGGATAATTTAAAAAAGATTAAAGAAAAAAAAGATTTATATTTAGAGCCCAAAAATTTTAGTGGTCCGTCTGTAATCATCCGTGCGTTCGGAAAAAGAAATAAAAAAGAAATAGATATTTTGGGTAAAGAATATTTATTAAAGTTTTCTAAAAATATACCACCTGATTATAAAATCGGAAATTAAAAAACCGCGCTTGAAACGCGGTTTTAATATTTAATTTAAGCCTTAGCTTTTTCTAATATTTTTGTAAAAATATCAGGATTTTCATTAGCTAGGTCTGCTAGTATTTTTCGGTCAATTTCTATGTTTAATTTTTTCAAAGCTCCCATAAATTTACTGTAAGAAATTCCATTTTCTTTGCAAGTCGAAGAAATTCTGATTTGCCACATAGCGCGCCTATCTCTTTTAAGGGTTTTTCTGTCTCGATAAGCATAAGACCAGGCCTTCATCAAGGCTTGTTTGGCAGCTAAAAATTTTGAATTTCTACTCCAGCGAAAACCTTTCGCTTGTTTAATGATATTTTTTCTTCTTTTATGGGCAACTGTGCCTCTCTTTACTCTTACCATATTTTTATTTTCCTAATAATTTTTTAATTTTTTTTGCTTCTGGTTCGGATAATTTTACCATTTTGCGGAGAGACCTTCTTTTTTTCGAAGTCTGCTTGCTTAAAAGATGGTCTTGCCCTACGGCCCGCCTTAAAACCTTTCCGTTTTTTGTTACTTTAAATCTTTTTACGATTGATTTTCTGGTCTTTCCTTTGTTTTTCATATTACTTTTTTGCGATTATCATTGATAAGCCCTTGGGCTCTTTTTTTAATTCTTTTTCTGTTTTTACTTCTATTTTTGCGTTTAATAACTCTAAAAATTTTTTGATTTTTTGTTCGCCCACAGCAATCAATCCTTTCTGTCTTCCCCGAAGAGGCAAATCAACTTTTACTTTATCTCCTTTTTTTAAAAATTTTTCTGCGGCACTGGCTCTGGTATCTATATCATTGTCGGAAATATTAAAAGTTAATCTAATTGATTTTACTTCTCCGCCCTTGGCGCCAACGCTTATTTTTCTTTCTTTTTTTTGCAAAGAATAAAGATACTTTCCGTAGTCGCCGATTTTACATACTGGCGGCTCAACTTTTTCTGTTACCTGAATCAAGTCTAGGCTTTTATTTTTTGCCATGTCTAGGGCTTGTTCAAAAGAAACAACACCCAATTGTACGCCTGTTTCATCTACCAGACGGACTTGTTTAGCTCTTATTTGATTGTTGAATAATGGTTTGTTCAAATATTTTTTGTGGAGGTGGCGAGTAATGAGCTCGCGTCCAAAAATTATCCTAATAATAAATCTACAAGCTTATTCCGGCCTTATTAGGCGATAGGTGGAAAGCCGGACAAAACTCCTATTGCCTTGATTTAATATTGTTTTGGCAAAGATTTCTTAAATCAAAAAAAATTTGCCTATTCCGCAAAGTTTATGCCCTTATCCGCTTAGCGGAAGTCTGCGGTAAGGACAGCATTAAGCGTAAGCTAATGCAGGTTCTTCAAATAAGTTTGCACTTAAATTGGTTCTCCAAGTTTTACGAGATTAGAGAATACTCGACTTGCATATTATTTTCAAATTTCTGTCGAAGCGGTTCACCCCCTTATTTTTAACTCTTGTCTTATTCTTTTATCAACCTCTCTCTTCTTAATGGTTTCGCGCTTATCAAAAGACTTTTTTCCTTTGGCTAAGCCTATTTCCATCTTGATTTTATGTTTTTTAGTATAAACTGATAATGGCACTAAAGTCAAGCCCTTTTCCTTTATTTTTCCAGCCAAAAAAGCAATTTCTTTTTTATGTAAAAGTAATTTTCGGTCTCGTTGGGGATCGTATTCTGGGCTGGCATTCTCTGGTTGGTAAGCGGAAATATTAGCGCCAACCCAAAAAACTTCAGTTTGGCCAAACTTATCTTTCATAATTACGTAATTTCCATTCAAATTAACCCCCTTTTTTCTTAAAGATTTTACTTCTTGGCCATCTAAAGATATTCCAGCTTCAAATTTTTCTTGGATTTCGTAGTTATATCTTGCTTTTTTGTTTTCAGCTATTGTTCCCATATTAGTTTATATTTTTAGCTTATCTGATTTTTGTTTGAAAAGGAAGAGATTGATAAAATAAGGAATTTTTGATATTTTGTTTTTCCTCCTAAAAATGATATATTTATTGTAAAGATATATCTTATTAATAAAATGCAGGTTAGAAAATATATAATTGAAATAATAGACCAGGCAATCAAAACATTGCAACACAATGGTTTTTTAGGTGACTTTGAAGCGCCCTATTTTCAAGTATTAAAACCAAAAGGAAAGGATTATGGAGATTATGCTGTTAATGTTGCGATGGAAATAGGAAAAAAACAAAAAATTGACCCAATAGAAGTTGCCGAAAAAATAAAAGAAGAAATTGCCAAAGATAATGAATTTTTTAATTATTTTGATTTAGCAGAAGTGGTTTCCCCGGGATTTATTAATTTTCGAGTTTCGCAACAATATTTATGGCAAGTAGCGAATAATGTTTTAAAAGAAAAAGAAAAATTTGGAAATTTAGAAATTGGGAAAAATAAAAAAATTCAAGTAGAATTTATTTCCGCTAATCCAACAGGGCCATTAACCGTGGGCAATGGACGAGGCGGTCCTTTTGGGGATGTTTTAGCCAATGTTTTTAAAAAAGCAGGATACAAAACAGAAAAAGCTTATTATGTTAATGATTTTGGAAATCAAGTTTTATCTCTTGGTCATTCTGTTTTAAAAGACAAGGAAGCAAAATATTCTGGTGAATATATTAATTCTTTAAATCAAAAACTGGCGAAACCAAACAGCGATGCTTATAAAATCGGGCAAGAAGCCGCAAAAATTATTTTAGAAACAATGCTAAAGAAAACAATTGAAAAAATGAATATTCATTATGATGAATGGTTTTCTGAGGCCAGCTTGCATCAAAAAGGGGAAATAAAAAAAATAACCGAACTTTTAAATAAAAAAAATTTAATTTATGAATCCGAAGGAGCGCAATGGTTCAAGGCTTCTTTATTTGGAGATGAACGAGATAGGGTTTTACTAAGAAGTGACGGTACTCCTACTTATTTAGCAGGGGATATTGCTTATCATAAATATAAATTTGAAAAAAATAAATTTGATAGAGTTATTAATGTGTGGGGAGCAGATCATTTTGGAGACGTGCCCGGATTATTGGCTGGAACAGAAGCAATCGGGCATAAAGGAAAATTGGAAATAATTCTTTTGCAGTTTGTTACAGTAATGAAAAACAATAAGCCAGTTAAAATGTCTAAGCGATTGGGCACGGCTATTACCATGGATGATTTGCTTGAAGAACTGCCGATTGATGTGGTTAGATTTTTCTTTTTACAAAAATCAGCCAATACGCATCTTAATTTTGATATGGATTTAGCCAAAGAACAGTCTGAAAAAAACCCGGTTTTTTATGTGCAATATGCTTTCGCTCGCATTTCCAGTATTTTACGAAACGCTGGGCTGGAAAATACAAAACAAAAAAAGATTAACAATATCGAATTATTGGGGCATGAAAAAGAATTGGACCTAATCAGGCAAATAAATTATTTTCCCGAAATAATCGAGGATATTGCTTTTGATTATCAGGTGCATCGGCTTACTCAATATGTTTTGGATTTAGCTTCAGCTTTTCATCAGTTTTACAATGAATGTCATGTTTTAGTTGATGACGAAAATTTAAAAAATGCCCGTTTGGGGTTAGTGCTAGCCACTCAAATTGTTCTTAAAAATTCATTGGATTTGCTGGGGATTTCTGCTCCGCAAAAAATGTAATTAATTTTAATAATAAAAACAATAAAAATATGAACTTAAAAAATAAAGTAGCAATTGTTACTGGCGCAAAACAGGGGATTGGATATGGCATTGCTTTGGCTTTGGCTAAAGAAGGGTGTCGAGTAGTGGTTAGCGATCTTGTTCAAAATGATTGCGATTTAGCTTTACAAAAAATAGAAAACCAAGAATATCCGGGACTGGCCTTGAAATGCGATGTTTCTAAAAAAGAAGAGGTTGATAATTTAATTGCTTCTACAATTACAAAATTTGGTCAGCTTGATATTCTAGTGAACAATGCCGGAATTTATCCTTTTCAGCCTTTTTCGGAAATGAAAGAAGCTGATTGGGATAGAGTAATGGATATCAATTTAAAAAGCGTTTTTTTGTGCACGCAAGCAGCAATAAAAGAAATGAAAGAAGGAGGAAAAATAATAAACATTTCTTCAATTGCTTCTTTGATTGGATTCGAAGGATTGGTTCATTATTGTGCTTCTAAGGGGGGATTAAATGCCATGGTTAGAGCTTTGGCTTTGGAATTAGCCCCAAGAAAAATAAATGTCAACGCAGTCGCTCCAGGAGGAATCGATACGCCGGGAGCATCTTCTTCAGAAGAAGCAAAAAATCAAATAATAGCAATGATCCCTTTTAAAAAATTAGGCGCACCAGAAGACATTGCGAATGCTGTAGTATTTTTAGCTTCGGATAAATCAAATTATATTACCGGACAAACCATTGTTGTTGATGGGGGCTGGACATTAAGATAATCAAAATGTCAAAAGAAAAGATAAAAATAGTTTGGGACTTATCGCCTTTATTTAAAAATGATAATGATCCTTTAATAATAGAAGAAAGAAAAAAAGTTGCCCAGAGAACAAGCTTGTTTGTTAAAAAATGGAAAGGTCAAAAAAATTATTTAGAAAAAACTAAATTTTTAAAACAGGCTTTGGCTGACTATGAAAAATGGGCTCGTTTTTTTGGAGCCAATTCAAAAGAATTGGATTATTTCCATTATCGTAATTCTCAAGACCAAACCAATACTTTAATCAAGGCTAGGCTTAATCAAGCTTTTGAGTTTGCTCAAAAGATAGGCAACGAAATGGAGTTTTTTTATTTAAGCCTGGGCAAAATTGCAAAAACAAAACAGCAAGAATTTTTAAAAAATAAAGAATTAGCGCCATATCATCATTATTTAAAAAAAATATTTAATGAGTCTCGATATTTTTTAACCGAACCCGAAGAAAAAATAATGAATTTAAAATATCAAACATCCCATAGCAATTGGGTGATGATGACATCGCTTTTTATTTCCAAAGAGTCAAGAAAAATTTTAGATGAAGATAAAAAAAGAAAATCAAAATCTTTTGAAGAAATAATGACCTTGATTTCCAGTAAGAAAAAATTAGTCCGGGATGAGGCCGCGCAAGCTTTAAATGATATTTTAGAAAAAAATGCTGAAGTGGCAGAGCACGAAATAAATTCTATTTTGCAAGATAAAAAAATAAATGATCAAATTAGAGGATTTGATCGACCAGATCAAGCCAGGCATTTAAGTGATGATATTGAAAGCAAAGTAGTTGATGCGCTTTGTGAGGCTGTGAAAAAAAGATTTGATATTTCAGCGCGGTATTACAAATTAAAGGCTAAATTATTAAAAGTTAAAAAATTGAAATACCACGAAAGAAATGTTGAATATGGAAAAAAAGAAAAAAAATATTCTTATAATCAAGCGGTTCAATTAGTGCGAAAAGTATTTTTAAATCTAGACAAAGAATTTGGAGAAATTTTTGATTCTTTCATTCAAAATGGACAGATTGATGTTTTCCCTCGCAAAGGGAAAACCGGTGGAGCTTATTGTAGCCACGGCTTATTGATTCAGCCAACTTATATTTTATTAAACCATACGGATAAATTAAGAGATGTTTTAACTATTGCTCATGAAGTGGGTCATGGAATTAATAATGAATTAATGAAGAAAAGAGAAAATGCTTTGAATTTTGGCAATTCTTTAGCGGTGGCGGAAACAGCCAGCACTTTTATGGAAGATTTTGTTTTAGAGGAATTATTAAAGCAAGCAGATGAAGAATTAAAGTTAGAAATAATAATTCAAAGATTGGGAGATATTGTTTCTACCATCCAAAGACAAATTGCTTGTTATTGTTTTGAAAAAGATTTGCACAAAAATTTTCGAGAAAAAGGATATTTGTCCAAAAAAGAAATTGGACAACTTTTTCAAAAAAATATGTCAGCTTATATGGGCGATTATGTTGAGCAATCACCAGGATCGGAAAATTGGTGGGTTTATTGGAGCCACATCCGTTCTTTTTTCTATGTTTATTCTTATGCCAGTGGATTATTAATTTCTAAGTCTTTACAAAAAGAAGTAAAAAAAGATTCTGAATTTATAAAAAAAGTAAAAGAAATTTTATCCATTGGGCTCTCTGAAAGCCCGCAAAACATTTTTGCCAGAGTTGGAATTGATATTACTCAAAAAAGTTTTTGGGAAAAAGGATTACAAGAAATAGAAGAGCAGCTGATTGAAGCGGAAAATTTGGCAAAAAAAATGGGAAAATATTGATTTTTATTTAAAAAATAAAGAACAGCGATTAGGTTGTTTTTTATTGATTAAAAGACTTAAAAATGCTAATTTATCATTATGAATAAGGATTTAAAGAATCGATATTTTCTTTTAAGGCACGGAAAGAATATTCATCAAACTGAAAAAAAGGGCATTCTTTATAATTGGCCTGATGATACCCCCCCTTGTGAATTAATCGAAGAGGGGATTAAAGAAGTCCAAAAAGCTGGAGAAAATTTAAAAGATAAAAATATTGATGTTATTTTTTGTTCTGATATTTTTCGAACCAGGCAAACTGCTGGCTTGGTTTCGGAAATAATTGGATTAGAAAAAGATAAAATAATTTACGACGAGCGACTAAGAGATATTAATTGGGGAATTTTTGCAGGAAAAAACGAAAAACAAGCTTGGGATTTTTATAATTACGAATTAATCAAAAAAATTAATTTGGCTCCACCCCAAGGAGAAAACTGGATTGAATGTCAAAAGAGAATGATTTTAGTTTTAAAAGAAATTGAAGCAAAATATGAAAATAAAAATATTTTAATTGTTTCTCATGGGGATCCGCTTTGGCTTTTAGAGGGGTATTTGCGAGGACTGGATCCGAAGGAATTAATTATCAACAATACTCGTCAGGTTTTAAAAACTGGAGAGATAAGAATTATATGAACAACGAAGAAAAAATATTAGAGTTTTGGGAAAAACAGGATATTTTTCATAAATCTATTAAAAACAGAGAGAACTCTCCATTTTTTAGTTTTTACGATGGTCCGCCTTTTGCTACGGGCAAGCCTCATTATGGGCATATTTTAACAACTGCGTTAAAAGATACGGTTTTAAGATACTGGACTATGAAGGGCTATCAGGTGCCGAGAAGGGTGGGTTGGGATTGTCATGGCCTGCCGATTGAAAACTTGATTGAAAAACAGATGGAAATTAAAACCAAAAAGCAGATTCAAGAAATGGGTTTGGAAAAATTTAATAATGCTTGTCGAGCATCGGTTTTTACTTGTGTGGCTGATTTTGAAAATACCCTGAAAAGAGTGGGTCGCTGGGCAGATTACGATAAGGCTTATGCTACTTTGGAAAATAATTATATCGAATCGGTTTGGTGGGTTTTAAAGCAATTATGGAATAAAAAATTAGTGAAAAAGAATTATCGGGTTTCTCCTTATTGTCCTCGTTGCGGGACTACTTTGTCTAATTTCGAAGTTAATCAGGGATACAAAGAAACAAGAGATATTTCTATTTATGTAAAATTTAAAATTATTGAACAAGACTTTGAAAATGCTTATTTTTTGGTTTGGACTACCACGCCTTGGACCTTGCCCGGCAATTTGGCTTTGGCTGTTAATCCAGAATTGGAATATTGTTTAATTGAAAATAATGGCGAAAAATATATTTTAGCCAAAGACCGTTTAGTAATAATTGAAGGGGATTTTGAAATTTTAAAACAATTTAAAGGAAAAATTTTGGCTAATAAAAAATATGAACCTATTTTTCCTTATTTTGAAAATATTGAAACAGAAAACAAAAAAAATGCTTTTCAGGTTTTATTAGGAGAATTTGTAACTGCGGAAGACGGAACTGGAATTGTTCACATAAATCCAATGCACGGAGAAGAAGACTATAATCTTGGCCAAAAATATAAATTGCCAACTTATCATTTAGTGGATGAAACCGGAAACTTTACCAAACAAGCAATTGATTATGAAAATTTAAACGTCAAAGAAGCAGATAAAAAAATAATCAAAGATTTAAAAGAAAATAATGTTTTTTATAAACAGGAATTAATTGTTCATGAGTATCCTTATTGCTGGCGTTGCGATACTCCGCTTCTTTATTATGCTCTTGAGAGCTGGTATATTCTAGTAACAGAATTAAAAGAAAAATTATTAGCAAACAATCAAAAAATTAACTGGGTTCCTGGTCATATCAAAGAAGGTCGGTTTGGAAAATGGTTGGAGGGTGTTCGGGATTGGAATTTTGCCCGAGATCGTTTTTGGGGAGCTCCGATTCCGATTTGGGAATGTCCTGATTGCAAAAAAACAATTTGCATAGAAAGTGTAGCCGAGTTAAAGCAAAACGCAGTCAAAGATTATGATTTAAAAGATTTGCATCGTCCTTACCTTGATGAAATAAAATTAAAATGTGAATGCGGAAAAGAAATGACTCGAATTCAAAGCGTATTTGATTGTTGGTTTGAATCAGGATCAATGCCTTATGCTCAATGGCATTATCCTTTTGAAAACAAAGAGTTGGTGGAAAAAACTTTTCCCGCTGATTTTATTGTTGAGGGTTTGGATCAAACCAGAGGGTGGTTTTATACTTTGCACGTTATTGCTTCCGCTTTAACTTTGGACAATCTTGGCTTGGGAGAAAATCAACCAGCATTTAAAAACGTGATTGTTAATGGTTTGGTTTTAGACGCTCAGGGGCGCAAATTAAGTAAAAAATTAAAAAATTATCCTGACCCGAAAGAGGTTTTTGATAAATATGGCGCCGACTCTTTACGTTATTTTTTACTATCTTCTTCAAATATTGGAGAAGAATATCGCTTTTCCGAAGATCGAGTAAAAGAAGTTTGGCGCAAGGTGATTTCTGGCTTGAATAATTGTTATGTTTTTTATGAAACTTATAAAGAAAAAGGGGATTTGATAGAAAACAATATTTCAAAAAATATTTTAGACCAATGGATTCTTTCTTGCTTAGAAAGATTAAACCAAGAAATAGACAAATGGATGGGGAAATACGAACTAACTAAAGCAGCAAGATTATTTAATGATTTTATTGATGATTTTTCTAATTGGCATATTAGACGATCAAGACGGAGATTACAAAAACCAGAAACAAAAGAAGAAAAACAAGAAGCAATTGAAACAATGCATTATGTTTTAACAAAATTAGTAAAATTGATTGCCCCATTTACTCCTTTTTTAGCCGAAGATTTATATCAAAAATTAAAACAAGAAACAGATCCAGAAAGCGTTCACCTTTGTGATTATCCCAGCGAAGAAAAATCATTAATTAATAATGATTTAGAAAAGCAAATGGCAGAAGCAAGAGAAATAGTGAATTTGGCTTTAGCCGAAAGACAAAAGCAAGGAATAAAAGTAAGGCAGCCATTGAAAGAATTAAAAATAAAGAATAATAATCTTAAAGAAGAATTTTTTTCATTGATTGCCGATGAAATAAACGTTAAAAAAATAACAAAAGATTTAGATTTAGAAAATAATATCTGGCTTGATTCTCAGATTACCCTGGAATTAAAAGAAGAGGGGGATGTTCGAGAAATTATCAGACAAATTCAACAAATCAGAAAAGATTTAAATATGGTTCCAGCTGATCGAATTAATGTTCTCTACCAAGAATCAGATTTTTTTGATAAAATAATAGCTAATAATAAAAATTATATTCTTGAAGAGGTTTTGGCTGATAAATTTATTATTCAAGAAAAAATTGATCAGGCCAAGGAAATAGAAATTGGAGAAGAAAAAATTGTTTTGGGAATAATCAAAACAAGAAATATTTAAAAAATATAAACATGGATAATTTTTCTTTGCCAATAGACAAGCCCGGAAGCAAGCAAAATTTTTCAGCCTCGCAAATGACTTTTCAAGGAGAAGATGGCAAAAGGATACGCCTAGGAGAAAAAGAAGATTCAAAAAGAAGTGGTTATAATCTTAGAAAAACTCCTCGAGGCACGAAGCAGGCAGAAAAACAAGATTTCAAAAAATACAAACAAAATATTAATGCTATCAAAGAAAGGGTTGAATTAAAAAAGAACCCTATTAGCAAAGAAGAGCAAGAGAATCTAAGGTTTTATAAAATAAAGTTTTTTAAAAAATGAAAATACGAAATATTATTATCTTATTAGTGGTTATTGCTTTAGCGGTTGGAGCTTTTTCTTGGTATAAAATGTCTTATTCCAAGCAGGTAATGTATTTGGAAATTTTAGGACCCAGCAAAACTGATATGGGAGAAAACATTACTTATACTGTAAAATATAAAAATAATGGCAATGTTCGCTTGGAAAGCCCAGAAATGTTTTTTACTTTTCCAGAAGGAGCGATTGTTGAAAACGGGCAAAGAGTAGTCCATTTGGATTCCAGCGCCCTAAAAGGGGATATTTATCCAGGAGAAGAAAGATCAGTTCAATTTACTACTCGTTTATTGGGACAGGCTAATGAAACAAAAAAAGCCGAAGCTAGAATTTCTTTTCAACCTTCGGGGCTAAAAACAAAAAATGAAGTAAACACTACCTTTACTACTATTTTAGGAAGCGTGCCTATTAATTTAATTATTCAAATGCCGGATCAAGTGGCAAATAATAAAACTTTTACGGTAAATTTTAATTATTCTTCCAATGTTTCTTATCCTTTGAACGATTTAACAATCAAGGCGCAAATTCCTGCCGAATTTACTATTACTACTCAAAAACCAAAAGGATTGGATAATGAATGGAGCATTTCAACTTTAAACGAATTAGATAGCGGCAACATTCAATTAACAGGATCTTTGACTGGAAGCGATCAAGATAAAAAAGTGTTTAAAGTTCAGCTGGGAATTTGGGAAAATGGAAATTTTGTAATTTTAAAAGAATCAATTCGAAGCGTGCAGATTATTGCTCCTTCAATATACTTAACTCAGATTGTAAATAATAGCGATGCTTATGTGGCTTCAACAGGGGATCAGCTTCATTATGAAATATCATTTATGAATATTGGCCAAGATGCAATGCAGAATATGGTTTTGATCAGCCGATTAAATACTAATAATATTGATTTAAATTCTATTATTGTTCCCAATGGAAATTATCAACAAGGAGATAATTCCATTGTTTGGGACAGTGCGCATATTCCAGAGCTTAATTATTTGGCTCCAGGTCAAGGAGGAAAAGTTGAATTTTGGGTAAATGTGAATAAACGTTGGAATATGGATAGCCCTGGCAATGCTAATCCGATAATTAAAAATAGCGTAACCGTAGGAGCAAACACTCAAGAATTTATTACAAAAATAAACTCTTCGCTTGTTGCCGAACAAAAAATTTATAATCAAAGTCAATATTTTACCAATTCTGGGCCTTATCCTCTTCAGATTGGCCAAAAAACTTATTTAACCGTAGAATGGTCAGCCAAAAATTATTATAATAATATGGAAGGTGTAACCATGAGGGCAGTTCTTTCTCCAAATGTTTTTTACGAGAATAAGATTTGGCCGGAAACAGCAAAAATAACTTATGATGAAAATACCAGAGAAGTAACTTGTTTGATCGGAATAATGGAAGCTGGAGAGGGGATTTTAAAAGAAATGCCCAAATGCGCTTTTCAAGTTTCCGCTGTTCCAGAACTTAGCGAAGATATTTTAATTACTGGATCAGTGCACATTACCGGCAATGACCAGTGGACCGGTAAACAACTAAGCTCGCAATCAGAGCCAGCTTATGCGCCTATAGCAAACCAATAATAAAAATATTTTGGACAAAAAAACTTTTGAAATATCATTTTTCAAATTGTTGGCCATGATTGCTGTTTTTGGCGTTTCCTTGGGGACCCCAATTTTATTTTTTAAAAGCTTGGAAGAATCAGCGAATAATTTATTAATCAAGAAAAATTTGGAAATAGTTAGAAATTGGGCAGAAATAAAAAAACTAAAAAATGGAAATTATTTTGGCCTAGAGAATGATAGCGAAATTTTAAACATTTCAAAAAAAATAAAAGATTTGGGAGGAGCAATGGAAATTTATCTTAGTGTAAATAATAATTATTATTGCGCAAAATCAAATTTTATAAAATCGCAAAAAAATAAAAATTGGTGCGTTGACTCATCTAATTATTCTGGTTCGGAAAGTTTGCAATGCAAAACAAACTTAATACCTCATTGCCGTTAATATTTTCCAGAATGTTTGGGAGCTTAGCTCCCAAACATGAGTTTAAAGCATATTTCATTTGTCTTGTCTTTTTTCATTTTCAAGATTAATATATTTTGATATAATGTTTTTAATAAACAAAAAACATTTTAATTATTAACAAACGAATTCTAAAAAGCTTATTGCTTTTACCTTAATCGAGCTCTTGGTCGTGATTGCTATCGTGGGTATCTTATCTGGCTTTGTTTTAGTTTCTTTGAACTCGGCCACTGATTCTGCTAATGACGCTCGTCGGAAATCAGACTTATCCCAGATTGTCAAAGCTTTGTTAGTCTATAACACCTCCAATCCTACTTATCCCATTGAAACCTGTAGCATTGGTTCAACCTGTTCAGCCACTGTAAACAATGCTTTAGGTCAAGCATCAGGAATTACTGGCCCAAACAACACTTATTACACCTATTCTTCAATTGATGGAACTAGTTTTACTGTTTCTGCGATTATGTCTGATACTGATATCTATTCCTATGACTCTGAAACAGGGTATAGCGAATCACCAGCTGAACCAGGATTGCCAGGTTATGCTAAAAGACAGCCCATTACTATCAATTCCGCTTCTGCTTTAACAGATTATCAAGTTAAGCTAACCATTACCTATGATTCTGATATGCAACCTGATTTTGATGATCTCCGCTTCACTTCTGCTGACGGCACTACCGAACTTAGCTATTGGCTAGAATCAAAAACAGATTCCACTACTGCCATTGTCTGGGTAAAGGTTCCCAGCTTAGCCAGCGGCGACAACACCCTGTATATGTATTATGCCAATGCGTCTGCCACCACGGCTTCGAATGGGGATAATACGTTTGAATTATTTGATGACTTTCTTGGAACATCATTAGATACAACAAAGTGGTATGTTGTTTATGGTTCTCCTAGCGTTATAAACTCAACATTAGTGGTTGCTAGCGCAGAAGTATTTTCTGGCTTTCTTCCTGCTAACGATATGATTTTAGAGGCTCGTTTAAAAACTTCAACTTATGGAGGATCTAGCGATGCAATGGAATTTGGATATACAGTTAATGTTTGGACTTATTGTGCTCGAATGTTCTTTTGTGGCTCTGAATATCGTCAAAAATATGTACATCGTACAACAGGGGGATATACTGCTTATAACATTCCTTCTTGGTCTGCAAATGAATGGCACTTGGTGCGCTTTAAGGCTGGCCCAACATCTGGAAAATGGTCTGTTGATCGTAGCGAGGCAGAAACTACGATTACGACTGGTTATGCGCATCCAATGACATCAGATAGAATTATTTTTCGAGCCTATCCAGCGGCCTATACTCTTACTGCCGATTGGGTTTTTATTCGTAAGTATGCTACCACTGAGCCAACCCCATCATTTGGCGTTGAACAAAACAATTAAAAATTTTAAACCGCTTCGGCGGTTTTCTTTTTTATGTACTTAAAAGAGTTAAAGAATGTTTGGGAGCTTAGCTCCCAAACATTCTTTATTTGGTTGCGAAAGGCTAAAAATATGCTAAAATCAAAACAAGATTACGATTTTTATTATTATAAATATTTGAATTTATGGAAGATAATTTAGATAAAATTACCTCATTTTGCAAAAGAAAAGGATTTGTTTTTCAATCATCGGAAATTTATGGCGGTTTTTCTGCTGTTTATGATTATGGCCATTACGGTGCTTTATTGAAAAATAATATTCAAAACGCTTGGCTTAAACACATGGTTCAATTAAGAAGAGATGTTGTTTTATTAGACAGTGCTATTTTTATGCACCCTTTAACCTGGAAAGCTTCTGGGCATGTTGATAGTTTTGATGATCCTCAGATTGATTGTAAAAAGTGCAAAGCCAGAATGCGAGCTGACCATATTTTAGAATTATTTAATATTAACGCCGATAAAGAGTCTTTAGAATTTATCAATCTTGAATTAGATAAATTGCGGGAATTAGGAAAATTAAAATGTCAGTTTTGCGGTTCAACTGATTTAACGCCAGCCAAAAGATTTTCTTTGATGGTAAAATCAAATCTTGGCTCTCCAACAGATTCTTTAAGCGAAACCGAAATTGTTTATTTGCGTCCAGAAACTTGCGGAGGAATTTATTTGAATTATAAAAATATAATGGATTCTTTGCGGGTAAAATTACCATTTGGGATTGCTCAAGTTGGCAAGGCTTTTCGAAATGAAATCGTAGCTAGACAATTTATTTTTCGAACAAGAGAATTTGAACAAATGGAAATGCAGTATTTTTTAAGACCTGAAGAAATGGACGAAAAATATGAAGAATGGAGAGATGTTCGTTGGCAGTGGTATTTAGAATATGGAATTAATCCAGAAAGTATTCAATGGCACGAACATGAAAAGCTGGCTCATTATGCGTCAAGGGCTTATGACATAGAATATAATTTTAGATCTTTAGGAGGATTTAAAGAAGTAGAAGGAATTCACGCTCGAGGCAATTGGGATTTGTCTCGACATTCAGAGTTCTCTGGGCAAGATTTAACTTATTTTGATGAAAAAACAAATGAAAGATTTTTGCCCCATATTTTAGAAACTTCAGCAGGATTAAATCGATTATTTTTAATGTTTTTAGACAATGCTTACACCGAAGAAGAGGTAAATGGAGAGACAAGAATTGTTTTAAAGCTAGACAAGCGTTTGGCGCCAGTAAAAATAGCTATTTTCCCATTATTAAAAAACAAGCCGGAATTAATGGAAAAGGCCGGAGAAGTTTTTTCTTTATTGAATTCTGAATTTATGTGTGAATTTGATGCGAGTGGCAACATTGGAAAAAGTTATCGGCGCCAAGATGAAATTGGCACGCCTTATTGTGTAACTATAGATTTTGAAAGCTTGGAAGATAATTCTGTAACCGTGAGAGATCGAGACACAATGGCCCAAGAAAGAATCAGCATTAATAATCTTTTGGATTATTTTATTAATAAATTAAAATAAAATATGAAAATTAAAATCCCCCATACTTTAAAAATAATTTTACCCATTATTGGCTGGGTGGGGTTGTGCAGTTTTTTTGCTGGAGTTTTGATTGTAACTACGGCCCAATTTGATACTCCCAATGCTTTGTTATTTTTTTTATTTTTTGTTTTAACGATTTTAAGCGCTACTGCTCTATTTGTTCTATTAAGAATGGGGGATATTGGCTTGGGATCAAAAGAAACAAACATCATTAATGAAAATATAAAATCAGGAATTTTGAAAAATGGTTTAAATTTGGAAGAGACCAAAGAAACTTTTTATTATTTAGTCCATTTTTGTCGAACCAATTTTCTTTCAATTATTTGGGGGGGATTGATTATCACGATAATAACAGGGATAGTGATGAGAATTTTTACCAATATTTGCCCTAGCGATGTTTTAATAATTTTTTCTGGTGGCGCGGTGGCTACAGTTTTGTCTGCGGTTTTTGCTTCTTTTTATTCTGAACAGGCAAATTTTTCAATAATTAAAATAATAAGAAAAAAAATTATTGAAGCCGAAGACGAAGTTCCAGATATAAATTTTGATAGCATTGCTTCAAAGTTTTATTTTTTATTTGTTTTTCCGATCGTTACCACAATTATTGTTTTGGTTTGCGTTTTTCCTTTTAGTGCTAATATTGCCTTTCTCTCTGTTTCGGGAATTATTATGGTTTTGATTATTGATCGGATTTTGTTTGCTTATATTTCTAAGTCATTTTTTGAGGCCGAAGAATTTATTAAAGGTGTTTCTCAGGGAGAGCAAAAGATTTTTGCCACTGGCAGCGTTGATAAAGAATTTGTTGACTTGATTAATGCTCTTAATAAAACAGGAAAAGAAACTTTGATCTTAAAAAAACAATTTGAAGAAACAAAAAAAGAAATGGAAGATCGAATGGCTGAACTAGAAAAATTTTTTGATTTAACCGTTAATCGAGAAATAAGAATGGTAGAATTAAAAAAACAATTTCAATCTTTAAAAGAAAAACAAATAAAGAAAAAAACTTTGAAGAAGTCGAATTCTTAATTCCGTTTTTTTCGCTTGATTTAAGAAAATGAAAAAAAAGAAATATAAAAAAATTGTTTTAAAAAACGGGCTGAGAGTGATAATTGCGCCTCAAAAAGAAACAAAAGCAGCTACTGTTTTGGTTTTGGTTGGCACAGGATCAAAATATGAAAAAAAAGAAAATTCTGGTGTTTCCCATTTTTTAGAACATGGTTTTTTTCTAGGCACAAAAAAATTTAAAAATCAGATTGAAATCAGCAAAGTTTTAGATGAAATCGGATCTTTTTATAATGCTTTTACCGGAGAAGAGAATACTGGTTTTTATGTGTTGGCCGCGGCCAACCATGTGGAAAAAATAATTGATTGGATCTCGGAAATATTTTTTAATTCTCTTTTTTCTCCCAAAGTTATTGAAAAAGAAAAAGGGGTAATTATCAGCGAAATCAATATGTTTTTGGATAACCCCAAAAGACATATTTATGATATTTGGAAAGATTTGCTTTATGGGGATCAGCCGGCTGGTTGGGATATCGCCGGCACAATCGATTCTGTTTCTCAAATGACCAGAAAAGATATTTTAGATTATTTTTATTCTCAATATGTAGCGAAAAACACTGTTATCTGTGTGGCGGGAAATATAAAAGAAAACAAAATTTTAAAGAAAATTAAAAAAAGTTTTTCGAAAATAAAACAAGGCGATTTTAAACAAAAAGAGCTAGTGAAGGAAAAACAAGATAGTCCTCAAATTAAAATTGAATATAAGGATATTGAGCAGGCGAATATTGCCTTAGGGGTCAGGGCTTATAATATTTTTCATAAAAAAAAATACGCTCTTCAAATATTATCTTTGATTTTGGGGGGAATGATGAGTTCTCGTATTTTTAGTGCAATTCGAGAAAAATTAGGCACAGGTTATGATTCTCAAACCTGTGTCAACTTAGATACCGATACTGGATTTTTAGCTACTTTTGTTGGAGTAGATAAAAATAAAACCGAACAAGTGATTTCAGCTATTCTTAATGAATATAAAAAAACAAAAACAGAATTAATCAGTGAGTCAGAGTTGAAAAAAGCGAAAAATTATATTAAAGGTCAGGAAATCTTAAGTTTGGAGTCGTGTTCTTCTCGAGCAATTTTTTATGCTAATCAGGAATTATTTTATCAAGAAATAAAAGAAATTGAAGATATTTTTAAAAAAATAGACAAGGTAACCGCTAAAGACGTTCAAGCTGTAGCTAAAGAAATTTTTGTTCCAGAAAAACTAAATTTAGCCATTATTGGAAGATTTAAAAAACAGGACAATTTTAAAAAAATATTAAAAATTTAATATAAAATATGAACATCAATACTTCTTTTAAATTAGATATCAGCTGGTCGGTAATTTTTAAAATAGCTTTGGCCGTTGGTTTGATTTATTTTCTTTTTTTAATAAAAAATATACTTTTAGTAGCTTTGATTGCTTTAGTTGTTTCTATTATTTTTAATCCCGCAGTTTCTTATTTTGAAAAAAAGAAAATCCCTAGAATTATGGCAGGGATTTTAGTTTACGCTGGATTTTTATTTTTAGTCATTGGTGTGTTTTACGCTATTTTTCCTTCGATTATATCTGAGACGGTTTCTTTTTCTCAAAATTTTAATGAATATTATCTTCGATATTCAAACAATATTTCCAGACTTGGCTTAAATTCTTTTAATGTGGCTGATTTTTTAAAAAATAATCCTGGAATTGGAGACAGTATTCTTAATTTTTCTGGAACAATTTTTAAATTTATTTCTTCTTTTTTTAATGTTTTTGTTTCGGTAGTTACGACTTTTGTCTTAGCATTTTTCTTTTCAATTGAAACAAGTGATTTTGTTAAAATTTTAAAAAATTTTTCTCCCAAAAAATTAGAAGAAGATATTTTAAAATCATGGCAAAAAAGCCAAGAGCAGGTAATGGGCTGGTTTGGGGGGCGGGTTATTTCTTGTATTGCTGTGGCAATAATGACTTTTATTGCTTGTTTCGCTCTTCATATAAAATTTACAGTTTCAGTTAGTATTCTTTGTGGAATATTAAATCTAGTGCCCTTGGTTGGTCCGATTTTAGCTTCTTTAATCCTTTTTTCTTTGGGATTATTAAATTCTTGGACAATTGCTTGTTTGATTTTAGTTATTTCTATTATCATCCAGTTTGCGGAAAATAATTTTTTAACCCCGTTTATTTCTAACAAAATTATCGGGATTCCTAATTTTTTAATTTTACTTTCTATTCTAATCGGCGGACAATTACTAGGTGCGGTGGGGGCGATTTTGGCCATTCCTTTGGGGGCGGTGATTTACGAAACATTAAAAAATTATATTGCTTATAAAAAAAATCAGGAATAATTATGAAAAAAGTTTTTATCAGTACAGCGATTGATTATGTTAACGGAGCGCCTCATATCGGACATGCTTTGGAAAAAATCCAAGCCGATGTTCTTGCTCGTTATCATCGAACAATGGGAGACGAGGTTTTCTTTTTATCTGGAACAGACGAAAACAGCTTGAAAAATGTTCAAAGCGCGGAAAAAGCAGGCATTTCAACAAAAGAATTAGTTGAAGAAAATTTTCAAAAATTTTATGCCATGAAGAAAGCGCTTAATCTTTCTTTTGATGATTTTATTAGAACCACAGAAGAAAGGCATTTCATTGGTGCGCAAAAATTATGGCAGGCTTGCGAAAAAGATATTTACAAAAAAAAATATTCTGGATTATATTGTGTTGGTTGCGAAGAGTTTTATAAAAAAGAAGAGCTAACTGAAGATGGATTATGCCCAGAACACCAGACAAAACCAGAGCTGGTTGAGGAAGAAAATTATTTTTTCAAGCTAACTAAATATGCGGAAAAAATAAAAAAAGCAATCGAGTCCGATGAATTAAAAATTATTCCCGAATCGCGCAAAAATGAATTTTTAAGCTTTATTAATTCTGGATTGCAAGATTTTTGTATTTCTCGTTCAGCAGAAAGAGCAAAAGGATGGGGGATTGATGTTCCTGGCGACCCAAGTCAAAAAATTTGGGTTTGGTTTGATGCTTTGGCAAATTATATTACAGCCCTAGGCTTTGGAAGCAAAGAAGAATCAAAATTTCAAGAATTTTGGCAGAGCGAAGCAACCAAACTTCATGCCATTGGAAAAGGAGTGACCAGATTTCATGTTATTTATTGGCCAGCAATGTTATTATCAGCCGGACTTAAACTACCAACAGCTATTTTTAGTCATGGCTATCTTACTGTTGACGGGCAAAAAATGTCTAAATCTATTGGCAACGTAATCGATCCATTTAGTTTGGTAGAAAAATATGGAACTGATGCTGTGAGGTATTTTTTATTGCGGGAAATTCCAGCTCTTGGAGATGGAGATTTTACTTTTGAAAAATTTGAAAAAAGATATAATTCTGATTTAGCGAGCGGGCTTGGAAATCTTTTTGCTCGAACGCTGGCTATGGTAGAAAAATCAGGATTAGGTCAAGATTTTGAAGTTAGCCCTAACGAATATACTCAAAAAGAAGTAGAAACAGTTAAAAAAGATTATCGTAATAATTTTATCAATTTAAACGAAACTTTGGCTGAAATTTGGAAGCTGATTTCCGCTTCAGACAAATATATTGAAGAAGAAAAGCCGTGGACATTAACAAATGAAAAAGAGCAAAAAGAAATATTTTCCAACTTGCTATACGTGCTAAAAAATATTGCGGAGATGCTAAGCCCATTTTTACCAGAAACTGCCGAAAAAATATTATTTGGCTTAAACGAAAAAAATGGAATTTATAACCCTAAAAAAGGGGAGCCTCTTTTCCCTAGAATCGAAAATGATTGATACGCACGCTCATATTGATTTTCCGGATTTTAATTTTGATCGAGAGGTTTTGCTTAAAAAGTGTAGCGAACAAAACATAAAAATAATAAACCCTGGAACTAATTTCGAAACATCTTCTTCTGCTGTTAATTTAGCAAAAAAATTCAGCAATATTTATGCTGGAGTTGGATTGCATCCTCAAAACATAAAATCAGAATTTTTAAAATTTGATTCTTTAGAAAAAAAAGAATTAAAATTTGATTATTTTGCTTATAAAAAATTAGCGCAAACAGAAAAAGTAGTGGCTATCGGCGAGGCTGGTCTTGATTTTTGGAATCAGCCCAAAAGCAAAGAAAAAAGATTGTTAATAGCCGAAGAGCAGACAAAAATCTTTACTCAACAATTGGATTTAGCCAAAGAATTAAATTTGCCGATTATTATTCATTGCCGTCAAGCCTTTCATCAATTGATTTTAATTTTAAAAAATAATCAAAATCAAGGCGTAGTGCATTGTTTTACTGGTAATTGGGAGCAAGCCAAAGAATTATTAGACTTGGGTTTTTATTTAGGCATTAATGGCATTATTTTTAAATTAGATCTAACCGAAACAATCAAAAAATGTCCCCTAGACAGGATTTTATTGGAAACCGATTGTCCATTTTTGCCTCCTCCAGGATTTGAACAAAGAAATAGCCCCTTGTCTTTGCCCATCATTGCTAACCAAGTTGCTTCTTTAAAAGGAATCTCTAAAGAGCAAGTATTGGCTTCTTGCTTTGATAATGCTAGAAAATTGTTTAAAATTTGATAATATTTTAAATAAATTAATAATTGCTAAATGATTAATGGCGTGTTATTCTAAAACCAAATCAAGGAAATGGAAAAATTAGAAATAATATTAATATTAGCAAGAAAATTGCTTTTTGGGCTTACTGTAGGGCTTGGTTTTTTTATGGTTGTGCTTTTTAGCAAGCCTTTAATAGAAAAAGTTTTTTTAAAGAAAGCTATTAATGATGATTTTTATTATTGGACAGAAATTGCGATTGCAATTATTTTGGGGATTTTAGCCATGATTATTATTTAAAGAAGAGGAAAATGAAATACGAACCGAAAAAAATAGAACAAAATTGGCAGAAATTTTGGGAAGATAATAAAATTTTTAAAACAAAAGAAGATCCTCAAAATCCGAAATATTATGTTTTGGATATGTTTCCTTATCCTTCAGGTCTAGGCCTTCACGTTGGGCACTTTAAGGGCTATGTGGCTACGGATATTATTGCCCGATTTAAAAGAATGCAAGGATTTAATGTTTTACATCCAATTGGTTGGGATGCTTTTGGCTTACCCGCAGAAAATTTTGCCATTAAAACCGGAATTCATCCTTCGATTACCACGGCTAAAAATATAGCTAATATCAAAAAACAGATGCAAATCGCAGGATTAAGTTATGATTGGGAAAAAGAAATAAATTCAACTGATGCTGATTATTACAAATGGACGCAATGGATATTTTTAAAATTATACGAAAAAGGCCTGGCTTATAAAAAATTATTGCCCATTAATTGGTGCCCTTCTTGTAAAACCGGACTAGCTAACGAAGAGGTGGTGGATGGGGCTTGCGAAAGATGTGGCAGTTTGGTGACAAAGAAAGAAATCGAGCAATGGGTTTTAAGAATTACTGAATACGCCGATCGTTTATTAAATGATTTGGATTCTTTGGATTGGCCGGAAAAAATAAAAGAAATGCAAAAAAACTGGATTGGTAAAAGCATTGGCTGGGAGCTGATTTTTAAATTAAAAAATAAAAAAGAAGAAGTAGCTGTTTTTACTACTCGGGTTGATACTTTATTTGGTTGTACTTATGCGGTTTTGGCCCCAGAACACGATTTATTAAAAAAATTAATAAATGATATTGAAAACAAAGAGGATGTTTTAAATTATCTTGACCAGGCAAAAAACAAAAGCGATGTTGAAAGAATCAGTGAAGTAAAAGACAAAACAGGAGTAGAGATCAAAGGATTGTCTTTGATTAATCCTATTAATAATCAGGAAATAAAAATTTTTGTTGCTGATTATGTTCTTGGGCACTATGGAACCGGAGCGGTAATGGCTGTGCCAGCTCATGATGAGCGTGATTTTGATTTTGCAAAAAAATATAATTTGCCGATTAAATATGTGATTAAGCCAAAAGACAGGGAATTGGATTTTGAGCAAGCTTTTGTTGACGATGGAATTTTATTTGATTCTGCAGATTTTGATAACCTAGATTCTGAGCAAGCCAGGAAAAAAATTGGAGAAAAATTAAAAAATCAAGGATTGGCCAAAGAAAAAATAAATTATAAATTACGGGATTGGGTTTTTAGCCGACAAAGATATTGGGGAGAGCCGATCCCTATTATTCATTGCGAAAAATGCGGAATCGTTCCTTTAGCTGAAAAAGATTTACCTTTAAAGTTGCCAGAGGTAGAAAAATACGAACCAACTGGTACTGGAGAATCTCCTTTGTCAGCCATTAGCGAATGGGTGAATGTTTCATGCCCTAAATGTAATGGTCCAGCTAAAAGAGAAACCAACACCATGCCCCAATGGGCAGGAAGTTGCTGGTATTATTTAAGATATCTTGACCCAAAAAACGAAAAAGAGCTTGTTGATAAAAACAAAGAAAAACAATGGCTTCCGGTTGATTTATATGTTGGCGGAGCCGAACATGCGGTTTTGCATTTGCTTTATGCTAGATTTTGGCATAAGTTTTTGTTTGATATCGGTGTTGTGTCTACTAAAGAGCCTTTTCAAAAATTAAGAAATGTTGGTTTGATTTTAGCGCAAGATGGGCAGAAAATGTCTAAATCAAAAGGCAACACTGTTTCTCCAGACCAAATCGTAGATGAATACAGCGCCGACACCTTAAGGGTGTACGAAATGTTTATGGGCCCTTTTGACCAGGCAATTGCTTGGAATCCTCAGGGTCTTAAGGGAGTATTTCGATTTTTAAATAAAACTTGGGATTTATTAATAGAAAGCAAAGAAAATAAAGATTCTTCCGAATTAGTTATTTCAGAAACAGAAAAATTGATAAAAAAAGTAACCGAAGATATAGAAAAAATGAAATTTAATACTTGCGTGGCTTTTTTTATGGAATATATTAATTTTGTTTTTGAACACAAAAAAGATTTTGGTAGAGAGGCAATTAAAAAATTTATTTTAATTTTTTCTCCTTTTGCTCCACATTTTTGTGAACAAATTTGGGAGCTTTTAGGCAACAATAGCATTTTAGCTTTACAGCCTTGGCCAGAAATAAATAATGAATTAATTATTAAAAATAAGATTATTTTAGTGGTTCAGGTGAATGGAAAAGTTAGAGATAAAATTGAAATTAGCGGAGGTATTTCAAAAGATCAAGCTTTAGAAAAATGCCAACAAAGCGAAAGAGTTGTTCAATGGCTTAGAAATAAAGAAATCAAAGAAGTAGTTTATGTTCCTGATAAAATAATTAATATTGTTGTTAAATAATTTATGTGCGGAATCGTTGGCTATATTGGTTCGAAAAAAGCTTTGCCCATAATTTTCTCTGGGCTAAAAAGATTGGAATATCGTGGTTATGACAGCTATGGTTTTTGTGTTTTGAACGAAACGCCTTTTTTATACAGGGCTATTGGTAAGATTTCTGATAATTCTGAAAATTTTGATAATATTATTGGTAATATTGGAATCGGGCATACTCGTTGGGCAACAACCGGAGAAGTAACGAAAGAAAATGCTCATCCGCATCCAGATTGTAAAAATGAAATTTTTGTGGTTCACAACGGGATTGTCGAAAATTATAAAGAATTAAAACAAAAATTAATAGAACAAGGGCATTGCTTTAAATCAGAAACCGACACCGAGGTTATCAGCCATTTAATTGAAAAATATTTTAAAGGCAATTTAGAAGAAGCAGTAAAAAATGCTCTGAAAGAAATTAGGGGTACTTATGGATTAGCAGTTGTTTCCATGCTTGATCCTAAAAAACTGGTTGTGGCGAGAATGTCTTCTCCTTTGATTATCGGGGTTGGAACAAATGAGTTTATTGTGGCTTCGGATCCTTCGGCCATTATCACTCGCACCAGGCAGATTATAAACCTAGATGATGGCGAAATAGCAGTTTTAACTGAAGATGGATTTGTGATTAGTAAAGAGGAAAAAGAAATGAAAAAAAAGATTGAAATAATTGATTGGGATATTGAACAATCGGAAAAAGGGGGCTATGAACATTTTATGCTAAAAGAAATAATGGAGGAACCAAATACTATTGAAGACGCAATGCGGGGGAGACTGATTCTTGAGCAAGGAAACGTTAAGTTGGGAGGATTATTTTCTGTGGAAGAAAAATTAAGAAAAATAAATAATTTGATTTTGGTGGGATGTGGAACAGCTTATTATGCTGGTAAAATCGGAGAATATCTTTTTGAAGAGCAGGCAGATATTTCCAGTAAAGCCGATGTGGGATCTGAATTTAGATATCGTAAGTCTGTTATTAATAAAAATACAGCTGCGATTTTTGTTTCTCAGTCTGGAGAAACAGCTGATACCATGGCTGCTTTAAGAGAAATGAAAGAAAAAGGAATTTTAACTTTAGGAATAACAAATGTTGTTGGTTCTTCCCAGGCCAGAGAAAGCGATGCTGGAGTTTATACTCGTTCTGGCCCGGAAATTGCCGTTGCTTCAACCAAAGCTTTTTTAGGGCAATTAACCATTCTGGTAATGATTGCTATTTATTTAGGAAGACAAAGAGAGCTGTCTTTAATTTCTGGGAAAGAAATTGTTTCTGCGCTGGCACAATTGCCTGATTTAGCCAGAAAAATTTTAAAAAATTCTGAACAAATAAAAAAAATTGCAGAAAAATATAAAGATTATAAAGATTTTTGGTTTATTGGTCGAAAATATAATTATCCCATTGCGCTAGAGGGAGCATTAAAATTAAAAGAAATATCGTATTTACACGCCGAAGGATCGGCCGGAGGAGAATTAAAGCATGGACCATTGGCTCTGATTGATGAAAATTGTCCAACGATTGCAATCTGCCCCTCAGATTCTGTTTATGAAAAAATGGTTAGTAATATCGAAGAAATAAAGGCTCGTCGAGGAAAAGTGATTGTCATTGCCACTGAAGGTAATGAAAAAATAAAAGAAATCGCGGATGACGTTATTTATATTCCCAAAACTTTAGAAATGCTTACTCCGATTCTTTCTGTAATTCCTTTGCATTTATTTGCTTATTATTTGGCTTTAAAATTAGGAAGAAACATCGATAAGCCTAAAAATTTAGCTAAAAGCGTAACGGTTGAATAAAAAATATTCCAGGCAGAAGCCTGGTTTTTGATTTAAAAAAATATTTTGAAGGGTTTTTAAAAAGTGGGGAAGCTTGGCTTTTATTTGCCTATTTTTTATGATAAAATTTGAACATATGAAAAATTTAAAACAATATTCTTTTATTGTTGGCGGAGCAGCCGGGCAGGGAAGTCGTAGGGCTGGTTTGTTAATCGCCAAAATGTTCAATCAGCTAGGTTATTATGTTTATATTTATGATGACTATCAATCTTTGATAAGGGGCGGACATAATTTTTCCCAAATTACTGTTTCAGAAAAAAAAGATCCGATTCGTCAAAAAAAAATAGATTTTCTTTTGGCTTTAGATAAAAAAACCATAGAAAAACATAGGGCCAATCTTAAAAAGAATGGATTATTATTTTTTAATAGTAATAAAATCAAAGAAAAAGGAATTGGAATCCCAGCAGATGACATTTTAAAAAAATGTAATGGGTTGCCGATTATGGCAAACACTTCTTTGCTTGCTGGATTGGTCAAGGGTCTGGGAATAAGTTTTGATTTATTTCAAAAAACATTATTAGAAGATTTATCAAAAGAAAAAGAAAAAAATTTGCAAATTGCGAAATTAACTTACGAGCAAACAGTTTTTCCCAAAAATGGAATAAAAATAAATAAAGTAAAAAATAATCCTGGTTTGCTAATGACTGGAAACGAAGCAACAGCCGAAGGAATGGCCAAGGCTGGATTAAATATTTATTTTGCTTATCCCATGACCCCTGCTTCTGGAATTTTGCATTATTTAGCTCAAAATCAAAAAAAATTAGGATTATTAGCCATACAATTAGAAAACGAAATTGCTGTTGCTAGTGAGGCTATTGGTTCAGCTTTTGCTGGTCAGCGATCAGCAGTGGGAACTTCTGGTGGAGGGTTTGCTTTAATGGTTGAAACAATCAGTTTAGCTGCTCAAGCGGAAATTACTTTTTTAGTAATCAATAGTCAAAGGATGGGACCAGCTACTGGCGTGCCTACTTATGGCGCTCAAAGTGACCTTCTTTTTACCTTGCATCCTGGGCATGGAGATTTTGAAAAATTTATTGCTTTGCCTTCTAACGCAGAGGAATCTTTTTTTTGGGCTGGAAAATTATTGAATTTAGCTTGGAAATATCAAACCCCAGCAATTTTATTAACCGACAAAGATGTTTCCGAAGGAACCTTTTCTATTGAAAAAAAAATATTAGATCAAGTAAAAAAGGAAAAAGAAATTATTTGGGACAAGAAAGGGGAATATAAAAGATACAAAATTGTTAAAAACGGAATTTCTCCTTTAGCTTATCCTGGAGAAGCAAAGGTGGTGGTGAAGGCGAATAGTTATGAGCATTATGAAGATGGCATTTCTGTTGAAGAAGACAAAAAAGCTATTCAAGCAATGCAGGAAAAACGTTTGTTAAAATTTAAAGCAATGCAAAAACAAGCAGAAGCATTGCCAGCGGTAAAAATATTTGGAAATAAAAAATCAAAGATTTGTGTTATTGCCTGGGGCTCCACTGTTTTGTCAGTAAAAGGCGCAGTTGAAAATTTAGGATTAAAATTAGTCCAGCCGTTATTGGCTTCTCCTTTTCCAAAAAAACAAATAGAAAAAGCTTTGGCTGGAGCCAAGCAAATTATTTGTGTTGAAACTAATTCTACTGGACAAATGGCCTGGCTCTTGGAGGCAAATGGAATCAAAGTAGATAAAAAAATATTAAAATATGACTCTGAGCTTTTTTTTGCTGAAGAATTGGAAAAAAAATTAAAAAAATATATTTAATAAAATGGAGAAACAAAAAAACAATTTAGAAACCCAATGCCCAAATACTTGGTGCCCAGGTTGTGGAAATTTTGGAATCCTTAGTGCTTTTAAATTGGCAATTGATGAATTAATTACTCAGGGATGGAAAAAAGAAAAAATAGTGGTTGTTGGCGATATCGGATGTAATAGTAAAATTGCCGATTATCTTAATTTAAACAGCTTAATCGGATTACATGGTCGATCCGTTACTACAGCTGAAGGAATTAAATTGGCAAATTCGGATTTAAAAGTTTTTGTTTTTATTGGTGACGGAGCTTTGCTTGATGAGGGAATTTCTCATCTTATTCACGCAGCAAAAAGAAATTCTAATATTAATGTTATTTTACACAACAATCGTTTATTTGCCTTAACCACTGGTCAATTTACCGCACTTTCTCCAGAAGGGTATAAAGGCGTTTCCACCCCCTGGGGGAGCGTTGAAGAGCCACTTAATTTAATTAAGCTAATGATTGCTTCTCGGGCATCTTTTATTGCGCGAGGATATTCCGCCAAAATAGAATCTTTAAAAAAAATAATTATTCAAGCGTCTCTTCATGAAGGATTTTCTTTTGTGGAAATTTTACAACCTTGCGTTTCTTTTTATAACAATATTCAGTTTTATAATGAAAAAATATATGAATTGGAAAATAACGATGTAAAATCAGAATCAGTTGCTTTGGATTTAGCTAATCAGTGGGATTATGATGAAGCTGGCAAAATTCCCTTAGGAATTATTTATAAAAAGCAAAGGCCAATTTTTGAACAGGAAATTTATAAACAAATTGCTTGATTTTTATGCAGATTTTTAAAGGTTCAAAAAAAATAATCTGCCTTGGCGGGGGAACGGCCATGCCCAGAGTTGTGCTTTCCGAGTTAAAAAAAACAAAACATAAAATAGCGGTTATTTCTGCGGTTTTGGACTCAGGGGGCTCAGCTGGAAAGCTTAGAGAAGATTATCATACTGTTTCTTTTGGAGACATCAGAAGATCATTTTTAGAGCTTGTTGATTGGCCAAAAGAAATTAAAGAATATTTTAAATATCGATTTGAAAAAGGATGTTTAGATGGTCATGTTTTGGCCAATATAATGCTTTCCGCTCTTTATTTAAAAGACAAGAGTTATCGTAATTTTTTTGAAAAAATAAACGAATTGTTGCCAGGGCGGCATCGGATTTTGCCGGCAACTATTACTAATTCTCATTTACACGTTCTTTTAGAAAACGGCGAAGAAATTATTAAAGAATCCAATATTGATGTTCCCAAGCATAATAGTGATTTGAAAATAAAAAAGATTTTTTTAGTCCCCGAAGCTGAAGCTTGCCCCATTACTTTGCGCAATTTAGAAAACGCAGATGTGATTATTATCGGGCCCGGAGATTTATATTCCTCGCTTTTGCAAATTTTATTAATTAAAGGAATGAAAGAGGCGATTATAAACAGCCCAGCGAAGAAAATATTTATTTGTAACTTAATGACCAAAAAAGGGGAGTCTAATGATTATAGTGTTTTGGATTTTACAAAAGAAATAGAAAGATATTTGGGCGGATCCCTTGATTATGTGATTTATAATAATTATTTTCCAGAAAGAAAAATAGTTTCTGATTATAAAAAAAAATATCCCGAGCTTTTAGAAATGGTAGCAATAAAAGAAAAATTAGACGTCAGAAAATTTATTGGCAAAAATTTACTCAAAGAAAACAAAGACTTAAGCCATAGTCCGGTTAAGCTTTATAAAGAAATTATAAAATTAATTTAACATGCAGGCTATAATTTTAACCGCCGGAATCGGCACTAGATTTGTTCCTTTGTCTGTTGCCAGGCCAAAACCCCTTTTCTCTGTTTTTGGACAATCTATTTTAGA